>Ga0075435_100002865_pt1 | contig 11554 bp, 10 predicted proteins | sample RhiMethybrSRZTD4_FD_75302 | JGI IMG/M metagenome (GOLD analysis project Ga0075435, IMG submission 75302) | Populus rhizosphere microbial communities from Tennessee, USA - Rhizosphere MetaG P. TD hybrid SRZTD4 | ecosystem: Host-associated > Plants > Roots > Rhizosphere > Soil | place: USA... | reverse complement strand
GTGCCCGGCTTCAGGTCGAGCGGATCTTCGAGCCCGTTGTGATTGGCGATGGGTCGCCACAGGCCGGGATCGGAATACTCGGCGGCCGCGATGCTGCTCAAGGTGTCGCCGCGCCTGACCACGCACTGTTTGGCGATGTCCGAAGACTGCCCTGCTTGTTTCCGCTTGTCCCGTGGATTGTCGACCCACTCCTTGAACACACATCGTGACGTGACGCGCACCGGCGTCCCGTTCTCCGTGAAGAGGGTGTACTCGTGATCCAGCTTCTCCAGGACACCCTCGAAGATGCTCCATTCCCCCCAGGAGAGCACGCAGATCGGCGGGCGGTCCTTCTTTTCAGCGACGATGGTGAGCGCGTCCAGCTTTTCCGTGTACACCGACACCGATTGCTTGGGCAGCCGGTCGTTATCGTAGGTGTCGAACAACAGATCCAGGTTGAAGCTCCGCGGCTCTCCATGGCCGAATTGCTGCTCGGGGACGTCGCGCCCTTTCGCTGCCTGCTTCAGCAGCTTCACGCTCTTCCCGAGAACGATCTTGTTTGGATTGAAGTGCGCCTCGATCTCCGTGACGCCACCCCTCCCCTGTTCTCCCGACTTGGTCTTGATCTTCAGCTTTGCCAGTTCCACCGTGCATACCCCCGTCGTTCTTGTTCGATCGACACCTTGCGCATGAGTTTCTGCCAGGCCCGGTCGACGAGCTCATCGAGGTCGACGGGCCGATTTGAGGCGTCCGCGGGCGCTTCACCGGCGCGAACGTCCTGGCGGGGACCGGCCGGCACGTGGGCGACCGCCGTGACCGGTGCCGGAGCGGCCTGAACCAGGAACTCGCTCGTGCGCTGCACGGCGGTGACCCGGACGCTCTCCGCGGGATGGACGGCAAACAGTAGCTCGCGCCCGCCGGTCGGAGCCGGCCCCGGGGCGCCGTGTCGCTCCCCCCACGGAGCGTTGGCAGGGCCCAGGGCGAGCCGCGAGATCGTTACGGAGCCGATGGGTGTGAGCGCCGTCGCCAGATCCATCGACCAGGGACTTCTGCCCGTTCCAACCGGACCCGCAGCCGGACGCCATCCCTGGGCGACACTATCGATCGGCCGCATGTCCGCCGGCGTCCCGATGTCCGATGGTCGACCCACCGATTCGCTACGAGCGTCCGCCGATTCAATGGGCAGCGCTGGCGTCGCCAGCGGGCCACCATAGCGCCACAACGCGTCCCGCGGCCGAGCGAGATTCGGGAACGGTAGCCGGCTTCGGTGCAGCAGGAGACCGCCAGGCGCGTTCTCCGCATGGGCAACGAGAGGAATGGCCCCGATTCCTCTCGCAGGGACCGCTGATCGAGTGATGGGACGTTCCACGACCGGGTCAGCACGCCGTCCGGCCATGGGCATCCCCACGACCGTAGAAGGCTCCGGAGATCCCACTTCAGTGACGGCGCGTTCCACGACCTGGTCCGCACTCCGTCCGGCCATGGGCGTCACCACGACTGTAGAAGGCTCAGGGGATCCCACGTCAGGTACGGCGCGTTTCACGACCTGGTCAACGCCCCGTCCGGCCATGGGCGTCACCACGACCGTAGAAGGCTCCGGGGATCCCACTTCGGTGGTACCCATTTCCAGCCTGCGGACACCGAAGGTCGTCGCCGCCACCACTGGCAACTGACCGCTGTCGGTCGTGGGCGAGCGCGGCACCTGCGCATCCACGACAAGCCGATCCAGTCGGCCCATCGCGGTCGCTCGCTCCATCCATCCCTCCGCCGTGTCCCCGAATGCGAGACTAGCCAGGCCGGGTTCCGTCGATTCGACGGGGGCGCGGACCATCCCACCGGGGCCCGCGGGCGCGGAGTGCACCCAGGGGCGGCTCACACCGAAGCCCGTTGCCTCTGCAACGCGTGGCGGCGAAAGAGACCTGCGGAAGAGGTCCAGTAATCGCGCGGTCCGTGACGGTCCAATGCTCGGCCGATCGGATCCGGTGAATGCCATCCGCAAGAGTCCGCCCAACGAGCTGCCGCCGACCTCCATCGCCCGGCCCGGCTGCTCAGCCCGAGTCGGGTCCGCGAAGCGAGAGACGTGCCGAGCGACTCGTGAGACCGCCATTCCATCCCGCACGGTGAGAACGGGCTCGGGTGATTGTTGACCGGAGCGCCCGTGATCTTCGTGCCGCGGGCCCGCGGCTGACGTCGATTCGGCCCAAGCCGGCGCCTGAGCCCCTGCTGATCGCAGCGTCGAATCCATCGGGCCGCGGTCGATGGCCGAGCCTCCGGCGTCTCTCTGGGCCAGCCTGGCATTCGCGAACGTAGCGCGGGAGACGCGTCCGGCCACTGATGCATTCGGCGGACGACCCGCCAGCACATCTGCGCTCGGACGGTCAGCCGGCTGGTCGCCCGGGCCCGGACTCGCATCGGTAGACGGCCACGGTGCTCCATGGCGGACTTCGTGCTCCCTCGCCGTCGAGACGGTGGACAGAGACACTTGAGGCGAAAATCGCCATGGCGTCCAAACCGCTCGATCCCCGGTACTCGGGGACATACGCCAGACGGGCGGGAGTACCGCCGCCGAGGAAATCAGCGGTGCGCCGACCGCGCGTGACAGGATCGTCGTCCCCCGATGAGAACCCTCGGACGCCACCATGGCGGCGGCCGCCGGCGTCACAAGCGTCGTCTGCGCAGCTCCCCGGATCCCGGCGGGACGCTCGAGCGGGTCCCCTGCGCTGTCCCGTCGTTGGGCGGCCGAAGACTTCGGGGACACTCGCCCCGTCTCGGTGGATCGTGGGCCCACCGAGCGCTCCACGGCTGACCCGGGGGGCCTCGATCTCGAGGCGGACACCGGAACTCCTGCCGGCGACAGCGGCGGAACGGTCGTGCGGATGGTAGAGCCCGACGTGACAGTCGGCGCTCCAGGGGCCGGCTCGACCCGACCGACCGAAAGGGCCGGCGAGGCGCCCGTCACGTACCGTCCGGCGATCGTGGGGTGCCGCGCTGTCTCTCGTGCTGCCGGCGGTCCGTGCTGCCACCGGCTCGCGGCAAGCCCAGCGAAGTGGACGGCGAACAGCGGCAGATCACCTCCACGCCAAGCGGCCGGCGAACCGATACCCCAGCGGCGGCGGATGTCCGCCGCGAGGGCATGAGGCGCGCTCACGCCGCCGATACGACGCCGTGCCAGCTGTGTCCGAGTACGTTCGGCGATCAGCCCGGTGGACTGTGCCCGGCGCCACACCTGCCAGCCTAGGCCTTTCGGGTCGTCCCACTTCCCCCTGATGGACATGTCGGAGGGTCGGCGGGTTACGTGCGACCGCGGCCCATCCCGCCAGCGTTCAAGCCGCGGTGCACCAGCTCGATCGATTCGAACGCGACGTCGGCAGAGCCGGCCCGCAGGTCGGGGCCGCTCCACTTGACTGGGCAGGCCTTCTCGAACACCCACTGCCACTTCGGTTCACCGAGGGGGTTCTGGAGTACCACCGTGACCGTCTTTCGTTGGATCTTGCCTCTCAGCACGTCCCGATACCAGGACCACAGCTCCGCCTGCGCCAGGCCCCGCTTCAGAACCAGCCGTGAGGGAAACTTCGACGGACCCGCCAACTGTATCTCATGGGTGTTCTCGCCGCCCTCGCGAATGGTCTCGACCTCCGTCTCGATGACGAGGCCCGAAGCCTCGCTGAACCCACAGACGCGCTCGTCGAGTTTGGTGCCGTCGTCGCCGATCTTCACGGCAAACCGGAACGAGCCGAAAGGATCCTCGTCCCGTCTGCGGGCCGAGCTCGGGCCTCCCGCCATGACGTGCGACCTCCTATCCCGCCGCCTCGTTGAGCCGCTTGTTGATCTTGGCGATCTCCTCCACCCACCGTTGACGCTCCCGGTGGTCGAGGTTCATGATCTGCCCATGAGGCCAATGAAAGTGGTACGCGATGTAGGCTACCTCCTCAAACAAGCGATCTGAGGGGTAGCCAATCATTCCCCCGGCGCCGTCATCTCCACTTCGAACTTGGCCTCGCACTCCGGACAGGACACGCCCAGCCGGGCGTGGCCGTTGAGGTTGATCCGGCGATAGAAGTCCTGCAGGAACGCGAAGTCGGCCGCGAACAGCCCCTCGATCACCTTGGGATTGACCTGCGGGAGCTCCCCGAGCTTCGAGATCACCCGCGACAGCAGGATCACCACGAGGTAACCGGGGTTGGTCTGGACGCGCGGGTCCTTCATCGGCCCGATCTCGTCCAGGGCGGTGGCCAGCCGCATGACGCCGTCGCGGTGAACGTTGCCTTCGGCGTCGATGTAGCCGTGCGGGAGCGTGAACGCGAACTCCGTCTGCACCGTCATGCCTTCACGACGCCTTCGTGGGCGATCTCCAAGGTCTCGATCGCCACTTCATTCCCCGTGGCGTTGAAACTCGGTCCCGTCCATTTCGTCGGCCAGCCGTCATGAAAGTTCCACCGTGTCTTCTCTTCGCCGGCATCATTGATCAAGATGATCGACCCATTCTTTCGTTCCAGCTTCCCGTCGATCGCCTTCTTGCGCCACTCCCAGAGCGAGGCGTCGTCCGTGCTCCCCCACTTCAGCGAGATGTTGGAGTACTTGTTCAATCCCGGCATCTTGTGCGCGCTCAAGGCTTTGAAGTTCCCCTCGCGGTACTCGATGGGATCCTGCGAGGAGTCGAGGCCCGAGGCTTCCCGAAAGCCTCCCCGGTCGATACCGTCTATCTCGATGCGAAAGTTATAGCCACGATAGGGATCCACACGGTCGCCCGTTGCCATAGTCCCCTCCTCCCCTTCGTCTGGGGGCCGCTCCGCCTACCAGGCACGTCACGCGCCGCCCGCGGTCACCACGGTGGTCCCCGCGGCGCTCCGGGTAATCTGAATCATGATGAATTCCGCCGGGGCGAGCGGCGCCAGGCCAATCTCACAGATCACCTTTCCCGCTTCCCGCTCCTCCAGGGGATTGAGCTCCGCGTCGCACTTGACGAAGAAACCCTCCTCCGGGGTCATTCCCTTCAGAGCACCGCGCTTGAAGAGCTCGTAGCAAAAGCTCGTCACCCGTTCCCGCGTCTGATCCCAGAGCGCAGGGGCGTTCTCCTCGAACGCCACGTCGTCCATGTGGTGCTTGATCCATCGCACGAGCGTCAAGAAGATCCGGCGGACGTTGACGTAGCGCCACTTCCGATGCTGGCTCAGGGTCCGGGCTCCCCATACTCGTATGCCGCGGCGGGGAAAACTCACGACGTAGTTGACGCCGACATCGTTGAGTTGACCTTGCTCCTGTTGCGTGATCTCAACCTGCACATCCATGACGCCATCCACGACTTCGTTGGCCGGCGCCTTGTGGAAGCCCACCTGCGCGTCGGTCCGGGCGTAGACACCCGCGATATGGCCGCACGGCGGTACCCACGCCGTCCCGGACCCGTGGAGCGACCTGACGAGCATCCAGGGACCGTACAGCGCGCCGTCCGACGATACGAGATCCTGCCAATGCCGACGCGCCCCCGCGACGTGCCCCCCGGCGTGAGCCGGATCGTGGGGCCACCCGTCGAGGATGGCAAACCGTTCGCCCATGTCGCCACAGTAGTCGAGCACCTGCTGCTGGAGTTCGAGCACTGTCCGCCGGCCCTGCGCCGATTGCCGTATGTCATTGATCATGATGTCGGGGACACACACGAGGTCGACCTCATCGATGTCGTCGAGCACTCCCCGCAGCCCCTTCCGATCGAGCCGATACATCTCCGGCTGAAACACCCTCCTCAGTGCCCGCGCCAATGACTCCGTGGCGGTCCCCGCCTTCTCCGGCACGGACAGCGGGAGCACCACGCAACGCCTGCCGCCGTTCTCGAAGAATCCGCGTACGGCATAGCCGAGAAAGCTACCGGCCCGCGGATGACCCACCATGTGACTGAACTGCTCCCAGCTCGCCAGCCGCTCCGCCTTCGGCCCATCCTCGTTGCTCTCCCCGCCAGCAACCGTGGGACTCTCCACGAAGCCGACGAAGAGCGGAATGCCGGTGGCGGTCTCGGTTCCCGGCGTCGGCCCCCTCTCCCGGATATACACTCCGGGAGCGAGCCCGCGGGCATCGCTCCCGGAGTCGATACCGAGGTTGGCCATGGCGACGACCCGTCCTGGTCCGCCCTTTAGGTGCGAGCCAAGCCTGTGGACTGCGTGATCCGGAAGATCACGAATTCCGCAGGTCGGACGATGGCGACCCCGATCTCCGTCACCACCATCCCCAGGTCACGGATCTCCGCGGGGTTGGTTTCCGCGTCGCATTTCACGTAAAACGCCTCCTCGGGGGTCAAGCCAAAGAGCGCGCCCGAGCGCCACACGTTGGTCAGGAACGCGGTGACGTTGCGGCGAATCTTGCCCCACAGGGCGTAGTCATTCGGCTCGAACACCACCCACTGGGTGCCCTCGTCGATCGATTCACGCAGGAACAGGAAGAACCGTCGCACGCTGATGTACTTCCACTCCGCGTTCTTGTCCCCGCCGATCGTGCGCGCACCCCACACGGTGATGTCGCCGTTCATGTTGCGAATGCAATTCACGCCCTGAGGGTTCAGGAGCTCCTGCTTCGGTTTGCTCACGTAATACTTCAGGTCCAGCGCCCCGAGGACGGCTTCATTGGCCGGCGCCTTGTGCACCCCCCGCTGCTCATCGGTGCGCGCGTAGATCCCGGCGACGTGCCCGCTCGGCGGAACGTATATGCGTCCCCGGTATTTCAGGGGGACTTGCCGCGCGGGATCTTCGTCTTGCAGCTGTTTCGCCGGATCGACGACCTCGAGATAGGGGAAATAGAAGGCCGCATTCTTGTTTCGCTGCGGCAGAACCGTGTTCGGCGTATCGTACGTGAGCAGCTTGACGTCCAGCTCGTCCTTGGTCCCCACGTCCGCCGGACAGTCGAGAATGGCAAATCGATCCTCGCACGTCTCGCAGTGTTCGATCACCTTGCTCCATACGGCCTCTCCATCGAGGCCGGGGGTGGCGACGATGGCGATCGCGTCGATCGATTCCATGGCATCCAAGGCCTTAGCGATGTCGCCCACGTTGGCGTCAGCGGCGTTCTTGCCCTTGATCCGGGCGACGAAACAACGGGTGCCGCCGTTCTTGAAGAAGCCGTACACGGCGTGGGTGAGGGTGCGATGCCCCGGGTAGAGCGCGGTGCCCGGAGGGGCGTTGGGGTCGTCCGCCGAAAAAGGACCGAACTGACTCGTGTACTCGGCGAAGTTGGTACAGAGTCTGGTGTCGAACGGATCAACATGAACGTCGAATGGCGTCAACACATACGGTCTCAGCACGGACGCCGTTGTTCCCGCGGGCCCACCCGCCGGTGCGGGTGCCGAGACTCCGCTGAGGCGATTCTGGAGTTCTTGCAGTTCGTTGGCCCGGTCCTGTTTCCTCCGTTCCGTCCGGGCCAAGGCCGCTTCCGCGCGCACGCGCTCCGGATCCGTCGCGGCATCGTCCCGTCTCTTCTTCGCGGCCGGGATGTCCTCTTGGTCGAGTTTGCTGATCTCTGCCTGCAACTTATCGATCTCGCTCTGTATCTGAAGTTTCGCTTGTCGGGTGGCGTCGGTTTCCGCTTTGCCTTGCTGACCCAGGGCGAGAGCGGCCTGGGCCACCACGGGGTCGAAGTCAGGTGCGTCCTCCGGGTACAAGATCTGATCCGGCACGACCCCGATGAATCCGACCGTGTTCGTGCCAACTCCCGCGATTGGCTGCTGCGCCGACGGGATCTCTTCGACGTACACACCCGGGGCCAGATACGTGGCTCTTGGCATCGTCTCACTCCTTCATGGTGTTCGTTGCCATCCTGCCCACTAACCGTGTGAGATCGTAGTTATCCTCCGCGAGCAGCCTTCGACAGCTTCAGGTCCGCCACCGCCATCCGCACTCTACCTTCCTCGCTCCACGAGACCGACACCGTTCTCTCACCTACGGCTCCGGATCGCTCGTGTACCGCTCGCACCGTGTACGTGCCGGCCGGCAGGTCAAGAAAATAATAGATCGCATCCACTTTGGCAAGGTGCCCCACCCGTGTGTGATCCGCTCCTTCCTGCCGGGTCTCCGTTGGCGTCGCCGTCACCGTGACGCCTTCGCCGACCGCTGGCCGGTCATCCTCATCGAGGACCCGGCCCCCGATGGCGACCTGACGGCGCGTGATCTCCCAATCCGCCCACGCCTTCACCGCGCCTCCTCCCCGTGCTCCAGGCGAATCTTGATGATCTTGTCCGTGACGAGGCGGACCTCTTCCGGAACCGCAACGTCCACGGACAACGTGACCTGATAGTTCAGCGCCGCCTTGGGCTTGCCGCCCACCGCTTGCCAGAATTCGCCCATGCTCTGCAGTCGCCCCGGCTGGAGGGTGCTGATCGGCAGGGCCGGTCGCTGACCCCGCAGCTCGCCCTGCAGCACGTCCTCCGGGAGCGTTCGATAGCGCAAGAGCACGCGCATCACTTCGCCGAGCAATCGATGCTCGTCCTCGGCGGGATTGGGGACGCTCTCACTCGGCCACGCGGTGATGAGATAGGAGAGATCGACGCGCACGGCTGACCGCGTCCGGGTGGCCGTGCCATCGCCGCGCCGTTCGAGCGACACCTCGTTGCTGCGCAGCTCCAGGTTCTCGCGGACGTCGTACAGAAACAGATCGATGGCAGGAAGGGTGACCGATTGCGACGGGAACTGATCGTCGGGCGTGGCGAAGCTGATCTGCACCTGCTCCCCCAGGGTCGCGGGCAGGTCGCGACGCAGGAGGGCGGCGATCGTTTCGTCCAGATCCTGAATCACGCCCGAGGGCTCCGCGTATCTTCCGCCGGCAGGTCGCGGGGCCAATCGTCCCGCAGGATGTCAGGATTGACGACCCGGTTGGCGAAATCCAGCCAGATCCGACGATCGTTTCGGCAATCGTAGCCACGGCACGGAACCGGCCGCTGCTCGTGAATGGTGCAGCGGTGGCACCCGCGGTCCAGATGGACGCAATAGCCGGTGTCATCCTGGGCGATGAGATAGGGCTGGCCGAGATCCCACTGCACGATACCCTCGCGAATGTCCTGTTTCGACAGCGCGAAGGGCAGGCGACAGCAGGCCGCCTTGCAGAGCGCGACGCGATTCTCGCAGTCGATCGTCACCCCCGCGGCAAAAGTGTACTTGTCGGTCTCCGGCTCTTGGAGAAGCACCCCGATCCCCTTCTCGCTGTTCTTCCGGGCGAGCCGTTGCGACACCTCGTGCTTGCGCTGGTCCAGCTCGTCGATCGAGATCAGCGCCTTCTCCTGAAGCAGCTCCACCAGGCCGTACAGGAACGACGCCGCCTCGAGGGTGGCTTTCGTGTTCTCGTTGAGACGTCCGTGGGTGTAGAGAAGCCCTTCGGCCACCTGCTGCCAGGAGGGCGGCGCAGACGTCTGCGGTCGATCACTCTCGTCGGCCATGACCGTCCACCTCTTCCTCGTGCGGATACCCTGGTTGACTCATCGAGCGCGGGGCCGGCCGTCCCGGAGCGGCGACAGACCAGGAACTCCGCGGGCCGGAAGCTCCTCGTCGGCCGCCTTGGCTTGTCCCCACTGTCTGCTCTCCGGTGTGGGTCAGCTCCCGCGATTCACGGCTCATCCCAGATCCCCTGAAGCCTCGAGGAACCGCTCCCCTCCGTCGCGGAACTGTCCCTCCGTCACCACCTTTCCCATCTTTTGAAACTCTCGCTTGGTGGCGTGCATGAGGTGGCTCATGGTGACGACGTTGCCATCATCGGCGGCCAGAAACGCGGCGGCCAGGGCGATGTTGCGAATGCTGCCGCCGGCGATCTCGAATCGGCGCGCCATGAAGTCGGTGTCCAGCGCGGGATCGCGCGGGGTGTCGTCCGGCCACACCCCCTTCCAGATCCTCCGTCGGTCCTCTTCGTCGGGAAAGGGGAATTCCACGGTGAACTGCAGCCTCCGGACGAACGCCTCGTCCATGTTCTTGCGGAGGTTGGTCGCGAGAATGACCACGCCGTCGTACTCCTCCATGCGCTGGAGCAGGTACCCGATCTCGATGTTGGCATAGCGGTCGTGGGAGTCCTTGACGCCGCTCCGCTTGCCGAACAGCGCGTCCGCCTCGTCGAAGAACAGAATGGCGTTCGACGTCTCCGCCTCCGTGAAGATCCGTGACAGATTCTTCTCGGTATCGCCGATGTATTTGCTCACCACGACCGACAGGTCGATCTTGTACAGCTCCAGGCCCAGCGTCGAGGCAATGATCTCGGCCGCCATGGTCTTTCCCGTGCCAGAGGGGCCCGAGAACAGCACGCTCAGCCCCTTGCCCAGGGAGAGCTTCCGATCGAAGCCCCACTCGCCGTGAACGCGCTCGCGATACTTCATGTGGTTGCAGATCTCGCGCAGCCGCTCCACGCGATCGCCAGGCAGGATGATGTCGTTCCATTGGTACCGGGGAACGATCTTGCGGGCCAGGGCAGAGAGGCGCTGATTGGACTGAAACCGGCACGCCTCGTAGAGGTCGGCCGCGCCGAGGCGGGCCCGCTCGGAGCCACGGAGGCGGGCGAGGGTGACGGCCATCGCGGCCGCGTCGTGAATCTGCCCGCCCGTGAACCTGAAGGTGGTGGTGAGAGCGCCCAGATCGACGTCGGCGTCCACGTCGTGCCCGTCGAGCGCGGCCGACCAGAAGGCCCGTCGCTCGGTCCACGACGGCCGTCCGAGCTCGAGGTTGACCAGGCACGTCGCCCGCAGCGCCTCGTTGGGCTCCCAGCGCGCCTCGCCGGCCAGGAAGGTCACGGTCGGTCGGGCCTTCAGAGCATCCACGAACGACGCGAGTCTCGGTTTCCTGTCCTCGGCGAGGAGCGTATCAAAGTTCTTCCACAGCACGGCCGCCCCCTGCAACCTCGCTTCCCGCTGCACGAGCTCGACGACGGTGGGCCCACTCTCCGTGTCATGGGGCAGCTGGGCCGCGTCGGCGCTGAGCAGACGCAGGCCGACATCGTGGCACACCGCCGCCGCCATGCGGTGCCGTCCCACTCCATAGGGGCCGCGCAGATGAACGATCACTGGCCGGGCCGCCGTACTCTGAACCAGACGCACCAGCCGCCGCCTCGTGGCCTCGTCGACGCATGGTCCCGTCGATGCCTCGTCGGGGTCGATGAGGGTCGAGAGAGAACGAATCCGCTCGTCGAGCGCGTCGGAATTCAGCAGGTATCGCACGATTCTGGGATCGACCCCGAGAGACCTGGCGAGGAGCGGGGGGTGCGGCTGGGCGGGATCGTCGAAGAGCGTGAGCAGGTGATGTCGAAACAATGCCGCCTCGGCGCTGAAGTACCGCCGGGCGTCGAACCCGGCCTCTATCGTCGGGGCCAGCAGGTTCAGCACGAGCCCGACGCTCGGCCGCTTCTTGGTGACGTCATCCTGGAGGTACGCGTACAGCTTCTCGTAGCGGAGATCCATCTCCACGGCGAGACACACCAGCAAGGCATCGATTTCGAAGGGGTCGAGTCCAAAGATCTGCTCGAGACGCTCGAGGCGGAGCTCGATGCCACGGTGGACGCCCTGTTCGCGGCGCTGCGCATTTCTGCGTCGGAGTTCGTCGAGGGTCGACTGGTGTTCCAGAGGGGCCGG
>Ga0075435_100002862_pt1 | contig 11560 bp, 7 predicted proteins | sample RhiMethybrSRZTD4_FD_75302 | JGI IMG/M metagenome (GOLD analysis project Ga0075435, IMG submission 75302) | Populus rhizosphere microbial communities from Tennessee, USA - Rhizosphere MetaG P. TD hybrid SRZTD4 | ecosystem: Host-associated > Plants > Roots > Rhizosphere > Soil | place: USA... | reverse complement strand
ACCGGCTCCGATGAGGAGAAAGACGTGGCTCGCGGTACCGGACGCCGCCTGCCACAAACTGATCTTGAAGGGGATGACGTTCGGAAAGAACGCGAGCCCCAGGCTCGCCATGCCGGACAGAATCATCGCCATGGCAAGCGCGAACGCGACACCATCGGCCACGTCGTCGCGACGCGCCGCCCACGCGATCGGCACCGCGCAGCTCACGAAGGCGAGCGAAAGCAGCGACAGGGCGACGGGATGGCGAGCCCATGTCAGGGCGAGTTCGGGTTGCACGGTTACGGCTGCCACACTTGTGAGAATCGTCAGCCCGAGGAACGCCAACGCCAGCCAGCGCATTCGGGCTCCCGCGAAAGTGCGCGTCTCTCCCTGGCCCTTCAAGCGAAGCCAACCCGCACCGAGCGTGGCATAGCCGGCCAACACCGTGACGCTGGTCAGGACACAGAAGGGCGTGAAGATGTCCGTGGGCCCTCCCGCAAATGTCTCGCGTTCGATGCGTACGCCCTGAATGAGCCCGCCGACGATGGCCCCCTGCGCGAGTGCCGCAACGAGGGAGCCGCCGCTGAACACGGCGTCCCAGCGTCGGCGCGCGTGCGCGCTTTGGTGGCGGAACTCGAATGAGACCCCCCGGAGACCGAGCGACAACAACATGACCACGAGCGGAAGATAGAACGCCGGCAGGAGCACGCTATACGCGAGCGGAAACCCGGCGAGCAACGTGATGCCCGCCATGATGAGCCAGGTCTCGTTCCCATCCCAGGTCGGCGCGATTGCGTCGACCATGTGATCGCGCACGCGTTGATCGCGCTGCGCGAATAACAGAACGCCGACTCCAAGGTCGAAACCGTCGAGCACGACATACAGTGTCAGCGTGAAGAGCAAGAACAGCGCTGACAACAGCGGGAGATCCATGTGCCCTACTTCCTTGACGCCAGGTATTCCCGCACACCGCCGATGGACGGCCGGAGAGCGCGTTTGAGCGAACCGGCCGGCAATGCGTGGCCTGGCAAGCCAGACGGTCCACGCCGGATCAGACGTAGCGTGAAGATCAGAAACGCCGAACCGAAGACCGTATAGACGCAGACGAACGTGACCAAGGTCAGGAGCAGTGTCGCCGCGGGCACTGGCGAGAGTGCGTCGGCCGTTCGTAGCAGACCATAGATGACGTATGGCTGCCGCCCGATCTCCGCGGTGTACCAGCCGCCCAGCGTCGCCACGATGCCGGCCGGAGTCATCATGACGAGCGCGCGCAGAAACCAGCGCGCCGAGTAGAGGCGACCATGCCACCGCAGCCATAACGAGATCACGGCGAGAGTGAACATCGCCAAAGCGATGACATACATCGTCCGGAAGCCGTAGAACACCAGGGCCATCTTGGGCTGCCGGTCAACCGGCGTGTTCGTCAATCCCTCGACGCGGCCGTCGAGACTGTGCCTCAACCAGATTGAGCCGAGATACGGCGTCCCGATCTGCACCAGATTCCGCTGCTGTGCCTGATCCGGCACGATGATCCAGAGGTAGGGCGCGGGAGACGCCGATTGACGCTCCCAGAATCCCTCGGCGGCCTGCATTTTGGCGGGCTGGTGCTTGAGCATCGTGCCGTAGAGCAGGTCACCGACGAATACCTGCACGGCGATCAACACGCAGGCGCTGCCCATTCCCAACGACAGCGTGCGCCGTGCGAACTCCGTTTCACGCGAGCGCAGGAGATACCAGGCGCTCACGCCTGATACCAGGAACGCCCCGGTCAAAAGCGCCGCCAGCAGCATGTGCGGCAGTCGCACCGGCCATGACGGATTGACGACAACACGCCACCAGTCTGTGACCACGAAGTGACTGCCCTGCCACGCGACACCGTCCGGCGTCTGCATCCAGCTGTTCGCCGCAAGGATCCAGGAAGCCGAGAAGAGCGTGCCGAGTGCCACCATGCACGTCGCGAAGAAGTGCAGCCTGGGCCCCACACGCCCCGTGCCAAAGAGCATGATGCCGAGGAAGCCCGCTTCGAGGAAGAACGAAGTCAGCACCTCGAGGCCAATCAGCGGACCAATGACCGGTCCGGCGAGCTGCGCGAATTTCGCAAAGGCGAGCCCGAACTCGAACGACAGCACAATGCCGGTCACCACGCCGACGCCGAAACTCATCGCGAAGATGTTCAGCCAGAACCGGTAGATCTGCTGATAGAGCGGGTCGCCGGTCTTCAGCCACAGCCCCTCGACCATCACGAGGAACCACACGAGGCCGATCGACATCGTCGGAAAGATGATGTGAAAGCTCACGGTGAACGCGAACTGCACGCGCGCGAGAAGCGCCGGGTCGAGCTCAGCCATGCGTCTGCTTTTCACGACGCGAGGATCGTGCGATCACGAACAGCGCCGTCACGACGAATACCAGGAGGCCAACGGCCGCCGCGACAAGGCCAAATACGCCGACGATGACGTTGAACGCGATGAGCCCGGTCAGACCAGTCATGAACATGGCGACGCGCCTGGCCGCGGACCCCCGAGTGCGTGCGTTTCGCGCGATCGCGCTCATGACGAGCTGCTCACAACGTCCGTCGCGTTGACGGCCGTCGCCGGCGACCGACGCCTACGCATCGTCGTGTGCCGGCTGAAGCGGCGCGCCGTGGACGACCAGTGGCTCCCGACGCGGACGGAATGCCGCGCGGATCACGTCGCGATTCAGTCCGGCGATGAACTCCAGCGGGATGCCCTTGGGGCACACGGCCTCGCACTTGCCGTGGTTCGAGCAGCTGCCGAACGCCTCGCTCCGCATGGCGGCTACCATGTTGAGCGTTCGCTCGTCGCGCTCAGGCTGGCCCTGTGGCAGCGCGTTGAGATGCGTGACCTTGGCCGCGGTGAAGAGCATGGACGCGGCGTTGGGGCAGGCCGCCACGCAGGCGCCGCAGCCGATGCACGCGGCGGCATCGAACGCTCTGTCCGCGGCCTCCTTCCCGACGCAGTGGGCGATGACGAACCCGATGAGTACGACACCGGTGGCCGCCATGACGACCTTCTTGCCGACCATGGTGCCCCACAACGTGGCGACGGGATTGCCCGGCCACACCTCGAACCTCGGCCGATCTGCGACCGTGCCATTGACTAACTGCGGCGCCATAGGTTGTCCTCCTCGCTGTTCGGGACCAAGCCCCACGCCGAGCGCAGGGCCGACTGCCGTTACGATGGCTGGCGAACAGGCTTGGTGACGCAGGAGGGACCAGGCCTCGCGTGGGAGCGGAACCCGACCAAGGCAGGGTTGACTCGCCGGACCTTGGCATTGACATTCTCGTGACCGCGTGGTCACTTGATCGCGTTGCACTGACGTCGGGCTCTCGTACGACCTATTCCACGGTGGAGACCGAGAGGGTCGGATGGCTGCGAAGCAGGCTGCCGCTGATTTTCCATATCTGCTCCAGGAAAGCGAAGTCATGAGCGCCTGGGAGCGTCTCGTGTGTGGCGTGGGACTGCCAGCCGACGTCGTGCGCAATGTGATCGAACGCTCCTGGGCGCGGTGCCACTCCGCCGGCGTTGACCCGGCGGCACGACGTGCGCCGTTGCCGACCTCAGACGAGGGCTTCGGCATACTGCTCCACCGATTCCGTGACGTGATCGACGTCGGCGGGCCGATCATGGAGCAGGTCCGCGAATCTCTGTCCGAGTCGGGGACGATGATGATCTTGACCGATCCATCCGGTGTGATCCTGAAAACCGAAGGGGATCCAGCGACGCTGGAGGCGGCCACGGATGTCCGCCTCGTGAACGGTGCGAACTGGGACGAGCTGGCTTGCGGCACGAACGCGATCGGCACGGCCTTGTCCCTCAAGGAGCCGGTACAGGTTCATGCGACCGAGCATTTCTGTACGGGAATCAAACCGTGGTCGTGCTCGGCCGTGGTCCTGCGTGATCCCGCCTGCGGCGAAATTCTCGGCGCCCTCGACGTATCAGGGCTGAGCAGTCGGTTCCATCGCAACTGGCTGGCGCTGGCCATGATGACTGCGGGCCGCATCGAAGCCGAACTGGCTATCCGCCAGATGGAATCGCGCTGGCGGTTGGCGGAAGCCGGCCTGCGAAGCCTGTCGAAGGCTTCTTCGAGCGGAGTGATGCTTTTCGACCCGCAAGGGCGCCTCGTGAAGGCTGAGGGCGTCACCAGCCTTTCGCGGGCGAGCCTCGGCGGATGCGGCGACCTGAGTGTGGGACGCCGCATCGAGGCGTTTGATACCAGCTCGGGCCACGGTGATGGAGCGCTGCCCGATTGGCTACGGCCCGAGTGGGTGCAGCCGGTGACGCGCGGAGGACAGCGACTCGGAACCGTCCTGGTCCTTCCTGATTCACTCCGGCGCGAGCCCGCCCGGCGAATCGTGGACACCCGCGCGACGACGTTTACCGCCGGGCAGACCAGTACGACGCTTGGCCCCATCATCGGCCGGAGCGTCGCCTTACGACAAGCCCTCGAGAAGGCGAAGCACCTGGCGGATCTCGATGTGCCAGTGCTGTTACAGGGCGAGACCGGGGTCGGCAAGGAGCTGTTCGCGCGCGCCATCCACGAGGGCCGGCAGCGCACGACGGGGCCGTTCGTGGCCCTGAATTGCGGGGGACTGCCGCGCGATATCCTGGCGAGCGAGCTGTTCGGTTATGTCGATGGTGCGTTCACGGGAGCCCGGCGCTCCGGGATGATCGGGAAAATCGAGGCGGCACGCGGCGGGACGTTGTTTCTCGACGAGATCGGCGAGATGCCTCTGGAGCTGCAACCATACCTCTTGCGCGTTCTCGAAGGCGGAGAGCTGTATCCGCTCGGGGCCAGCCAGCCGCGCCACGTTCAGTTCAAGCTGATCGCCGCGACCAACCGGGATCTCCGGGCGGACGTCGCTGCCGGTCGTTTTCGCCAGGACTTGTTCTACAGGGTGTCGGTCACGACGCTCCGCATCCCCGCGCTGCGCGAGCGCAAGGAGGACATCGCCGAGCTGGTCGAGCATTTCAGCCGCGAGGTGTCGCACCGCCACGGCGTATCCGCGAAACGGTTCGAGGCGGAGGTCATCGACGCACTCGAGCGACATGCATGGCCGGGAAACGTGCGAGAAATGCGACACGTGGTCGAAGGCATGGTGATGTTGACCGACGACGACACCGTCACGGCAGCCGCGCTGCCGGAGGAGATCGCTCGCTCGGTCGCCGCCCCGGGACGCGAGCCCGGCGTCTCGGCGGACTCCGAGGCGGTCCGGGATCTCGACGCCGTCGAGCGCGACGCCATCAGCACGACGATCGTGCGACGCCGGGGCAACCTGACGATGGCGGCCAAAGAGCTGCGAATCTCGAAGAGCACGCTCTACCTCAAAATAGACAAGTACGGGCTGAACCCAACGCTTCACCAGGCGCGACGGCAGGACCAGTAGACGTCGGTCGGTACGTACCGGCCGGGATTCGGTCGGCGTTCGAAAATCGGACGCGGCTGAGATGTCGCCGTCGCTCGCGGTCGAGATGCGGCCGTCGAGAGAAAACGCGTAGTTAGGCCCACCCCCGTCACAACCTGCGGCCCGGCACGATGGTTGCCGACTCCTCGTGGCAGATCGACTGACACAAGGGGGCACGCCATGACCGCAGCGAGTGACTCCAGCGCCGAAGAACGGGATGCACAAGGCTCGCACGTCAGCTCAGAAGGTCGGATTCTCGAGATGGTCGCCACGGGCGTCGCGCTGTCTCACGTCCTCGATGGCCTCTGCCGGCTCGTGGAAGAGCGGACGCCCGGGGTCCTGACCTCGATCCTGTTGCTCGACGGCGATCGATTGCGGCACGGTGGGGCACCCAGCCTGCCCAAGGCCTACACGGATGCCATCGATGGCGCGGTGATCGGGCCGACAGCCGCGTCGTGCGGAACGGCGGCCTACCGTGCGCAACCGGTCATCGTGGCCGACATCACCAGCGATCCCCTGTGGGCGGATTGTCGCGAGCTGGCCTTGCCCCATGGACTGCGCGCGTGCTGGTCGACCCCGATCTTCGCGTCGGACGGCGCCGTGATCGCGACGTTTGCCATGTACTTCCGCGAGCCACGCAGTCCCAGTCCGCGTGACCAGCAGATCGTCGCGCAGATCACGCATCTGGCGGGCATCGCCATCCAGCGAAAGCTCGACGAGGACAAGCTGCGAGAGAGCGAGGACCAGCGCAAGCGAGCCGAGGAGGCGTTGCATCGAGTGCAGGCGGAGCTCGCTCACGTGACCCGGCTGACGACGCTGGGCCAGCTGGCGGCGTCGATTGCCCATGAGGTCAACCAGCCGTTGGCGGCCATCGTCGCTGATGCCAACGCCTCGCTCAACTGGCTGGCCGCCGCCGAGCCCGAGCTCGAGCGCGTGCGAGAAACGCTCACCGCGATCGCGACGGACGGGCACCGAGCGGCGGACGTCATCCAGCGTATCCGGCAGCTCGCAACGAAGACCGAGCCTCGCAAGGCCCGGCTGGATGTCGATGACGTCCTCCGCGACGTTGTCGCACTCGTGCGGGCCGAGGTGGCTCGGTACGAGATCACGCTCGCGCTGGACTCAGCGCCTTCCTTGCCATCCGTTGTCGGCGATCGGGTCCAGCTGCAGCAGGTCGTGCTCAACCTCGTGATGAACGCCATCGAGGCGATGGCACCGGTGACGAGCCGGCCACGGAGGCTCGTCATCCGGTCCGAGCGTCACGACGATGATGGCGTCAGGGTCGCCGTGCACGACACCGGCGTCGGCATCGGGGCGAGCGAGCTGGACCGGGTGTTCGGTGCGTTCTTCACCACTAAGCCGGGCGGCATGGGCATGGGGCTGTCGATCAGCCGCTCGATCATCGAGGCGCACGGCGGGCGGCTGTGGGCGGCGCCCAACGCGCCGCACGGCGCGGTCGTCCAATTCTCGCTGCCGGGCGCGTGAGCCTGTCGGGTCGTGGCGACGCCGTGGCGACCTCAAGAGCGCTCGAGCGGGTGGACCATGTTCTCGGGCCGCATCCACGCGTCGAACTGCTCCGCGGTCACGAACCCCAGCCTGAGCGCCGCGTCGCGCAAGGTCAGGTCCTCGCGATACGCGGTGAGCGAGATCTGCGCGGCCTTCTCATAGCCGATGTGCGGGTTGAGCGCGGTCACCAGCATGAGCGACCCGTCGAGATGCTCGCGAATCCGCTTCGCATTCGGCTCGATGCCCGCCGCGCATCGGTCGTTGAACGAGCGCGCGCCGTCGGCCAGGAGGCGGATCGACTCGAGCACGTTGTGGAGGATGACGGGCTTGTAGACGTTGAGTTGAAAGTTGCCTTGCGAGCCGGCGAAGGCGACGGCGTGATCGTTGCCGAAGACCTGCACGGCGACCATGGTGAGCGCCTCACACTGGGTCGGGTTGATCTTCCCCGGCATGATCGACGAGCCCGGCTCGTTTTCCGGGAGCCGCAGCTCGCCGAAGCCGGCGCGGGGACCACACGCGTACCAGCGGACGTCGTTGGCAATCTTCATGAGGGCGCCGGCGAGCGTACGCAGCGCCGCGCTGACGTCGACCATCGCGTCGTGCGCCGAGAGCGCGGCAAACTTGTTCGGCGCCGACACGAAGGCCTTGCCCGTCTCGTCGGCGATTCTCCGGGCTGTCACCTCGCCGAACCGCCGATGGGCGTTGAGGCCCGTGCCGACGGCCGTACCGCCGATGGCCAGCGCGCAAACTCCCGGCAGCGTACGGGAAACGCCGTGCAACGCATGGTCGAGCTGTCCGACCCAGCCGGAGATGACCTGCCCGAGCGTGAGCGGCGTCGCATCCTGCAGGTGAGTGCGCCCGACCATCACGATCTCCGAGAACGCCTCGACCTTGGCGTCCAGCGTGTCGCGCAGGATCTTGATCGCAGGAATCAACACGTTGTCGAGCTGCTCGACCGTGGCGATGTGCATCACAGTCGGGAACGTGTCGTTGGACGACTGGCTGTGGTTGACGTCGTCATTGGGATGAATCGGCTTCTTCGAGCCGACGAGGCCGCCGGCGAGCTGGATCGCTCTGTTCGCGATCACCTCGTTGGCGTTCATGTTCGTCTGCGTGCCCGAGCCGGTCTGGAACACGACCAGGGGGAACTCGTGATCGAGCCGCCCATCGATCACGTCCTGCGCGGCGCACGCGATGAGGTCGACCTTCTCGGATGGCAGCTGGCCCAGCTCACGGTTCGCGAGCGCGGTGCACTTCTTGAGGATTCCGAGAGCGCGGATGACGGCGCGATCCCATCGATAGCGTTCCACTCCGATCGGAAAATTGCGGTGCGAACGCTCCGTCTGGGCACCCCAGAGATGATCGGCAGGGACCTCGACCTGACCCAGAGCGTCCTCTTCCTCACGCATCGCGCCGCGGTCGGGCTGGTTCGTGTGCATGCTGGTCCTCAGGCCGCGACCGAGGGCGCGAACGAGGGGTAGGCAGGCATCCACTGCGTCGCGCCCACGCGCGCACGCAGCTCCGCGTCGGTCGCCTCGGGCGCGACGCCGTCACGCTGAGCCTGGCGACCGACAGCGATGGCGATGTGCGCCGCGACGCTTCTGAGCTGCGACAGGTCCGGCAGGAGCGGTGCCGACGGGTCGGCGAGCGCGGGCGATTTCTCGCCGAGCGCTCGCGCGGCGGCCAGAATCATCGTGTCCGTCACGCGGCGCGCCCTGGCGGCGACTACGCCAAGACCCATGGCCGGGAAGATATAGATGTTGTTGCACTGGGCGATGGGGATGTCTCGCCCACCGTACGGGACCGGCGCGAAGGGCGAGCCTGTTGCCACGAGCGCCCGCCCGTCCGTCCAGCGAATCAAATCGTCGGCAGAGGCCTCGGACTTCGAGGTCGGATTGGAAAGCGGAAAGATGATCGGTCGCTTGACCTTGCGGGCCATCTCACGAACGATCGATTCGCTGAAGGCTCCGCGGGCGGTCGACAGACCGATGAGGATCGTGGCGTTGATCTTCTCGATCACATCGGCGAGCCCGATGCTGTGCGTCGTCGAGGTCCAGGCCGCCAGCCGCTCCCGCGGATGGGCGTAGACCCGCTGCTCGGGGGTGAGGTCCGTGCGACCCGAGTGCAGCAAGCCGTCCTTGTCGACGAACCAGAACCGCCGGCGCGCGTCCTCGTCGGACAGGCCCGTGTCCCGCAGCGCCGCACGCAGAAAATCGGCGACGCCGATGCCGGCCGAGCCGGCCCCGAGCATGACGATCTGCTGGTCCTTCAGCGGTGTCCCGGCGACCGCCGCCGCACCGAGCACCGCGCCGAGCGCGACGGCGGCCGTGCCCTGGATGTCGTCGTTGAAGGTCAGAAGCTGGTCGCGGTAACGGTCGAGGATGGGCCGGGCGTGCGGGGTGGCGAAGTCCTCCCACTGCAGGCACGTGTTCGGGAGCTCCTGCTTGACCGCCTGGACGAACTGATCGACGAAGTCGAAGTACGCCTGACCGGTGACCCGCTCGTGCCGCCAGCCGAGGTACTCCGGATCCTTCAGACGCTCCGTGTTGTTGGTCCCGACGTCGAGGACGATCGGCAAGGTCCGCTCGGGGCGGATTCCACCGATGAGCGTGTAGAGCGAGAGCTTTCCGATCGGAATGCCTAGGCCCCCCGCGCCCTGGTCGCCGATGCCCAGGATCCGCTCGCCGTCGGTGACGACGATGACGTCGACGTCGCGATTGGGACGGGCCCGCAACAGCGTCGGGATCGAGTCGCGCAGCGGATAGGAGATGAAGAGCCCGCGCGGGCGCCGGTAGATGTGGCTGAACTGCTGACACGCCAGCCCGACGACCGGCGTGTAGACGATCGGGGTCATCTCCTCGATGTGATCGAGGAGCAGCCGGTAGAAGAGCACCTCGTTGGTATCCTGGAGCGCTCGAAGATAGATGTGGCGCTCGAGGTCGTCGTTCTTGCGCTGGTAGGCTTCGTACGCGCGCGCTGACTGCTCACCGAGCGTCTCGACATGCGGCGGGAGTAATCCTTGCAAACCGAGCGCAGCTCGTTCCGCATCCGTGAATGCCGTGCCCTTGTTCAGGCCCTGGCAGTTGAGAAGATCCATACCACGTGGTAACTCAGCGTGTCGTGTCATGGTCGGCCTCCTGTCAGCGTAGCGATATGCATGGTGGAACGAAGGTGTTCAACGAGCGGTTCATGCGAGCGTGTCCCTGCCTCAGCCCAGCAGCGCCGCGCCCGGGATGTTGCGTAGGTTGGCGCGCGCCATCTGGAGCATCTGGCCGACGCCGCCGTCCAGCACGATCTTCGTCGCCGCCAGCGCGAAGCCCGCCATCTGCGTGCCCGTGATGTGCGGCGGGATCGAGAGCGCATTGGCATCGGTGACGAGATCGACGAGGGCCGGGCCCGGATGTTTGAGGGCGTCCTCAAGCCCCGCGCGAATGTCCTTCGGCTGTTCGATCCGGATCGCATGGATGCCGGCGGCGTGCGCGATCGCCGCGTAATTCACGCCCGCGTGATCGGTCTCGAAGTCCGGAAGCCCGGACACGAGCATCTCGAGCTTGACCATTCCGAGCGACGAGTTGTTGAAAGTGACGATCTTCACCGGCAGCCGGTGGAGCGCGACGGTGAGCAGCTCGCCCAGCAGCATCCCGAGACCGCCGTCACCCGACATCGAGATGACCTGCCGCCCGGGATAGGCGAGCTGGGCGCCGATCGCGTGCGGCAGCGCGTTGGCCATGGTGCCGTGCAGAAATGAACCGATCACGCGGCGCCGGCCGTTGGGCGTGATGTAGCGCGCCGCCCACACGTTACACATGCCGGTGTCGACGGTGAAGACGGCGTCGTCCGCGGCCAGCTCGTCGAGGATGCCGGCGGCGTACTCGGGATGGATCGGCACGTGAGCCTCGATGTCACGGGTGTATGCGTCCATCACGCCTTCGAGCGCGCGCGCGTGCCGGCGCAGCATGTCGTCGAGGAACGAGCGGTCGGACTTTTGCTTCAGCAGCGGCAGCACGGCGCGAACGGTGGCGGCGACGTCGCCGTGCACCGCGTGGTCGAGTGGCGTCCGGCGGCCCAGTCGGCTCGCGTCGTGATCGACCTGGATCGTGCGACGCTGCGGCAGGAACCCGTCGTACGGGAAATCGGTACCGAGCAGTAGCAACAGGTCGGCCTGGTGAGTGGCGTCGTAGCAGGCACCGTACCCGAGCAGGCCGCTCATACCCACGTCGTAGGGATTGTCGTACTGCACCCACTCCTTGCCGCGCAGGGAATGTCCGATCGGGCTGTGTAGCTTTGCGGCCAGCGCCATCACCTCGTCGTGCGCGTTCCGGACGCCCGCCCCGCAGAAGAGCGTCACGGTGCGCGCGCTGTTGAGCCGCTCGGCCAGCTCGCGTAGCTGCTCGTCCGCCGGAACGACGGTGCCCTTCACGGTGATGGGCGCGCCCTCGCCGGTCGCATGGGCGACCGACCGGTACAGCACGTCGCCGGGCATGACGAGGACGGAGACGCCGGCGCGTCCGAGAGCCTGCTGGATCGCGATTCGCGCCAGGCGCGGCATCTGCGACGCCTGGCTCACGAGCTCGCAGTAGTGGCTGCATTCGACGAAGAGCCGCTCGGGGTGCGTCTCCTGGAAGAACGACGTCCCGATCTGCTCCGTCG
>Ga0075435_100002861_pt1 | contig 11560 bp, 9 predicted proteins | sample RhiMethybrSRZTD4_FD_75302 | JGI IMG/M metagenome (GOLD analysis project Ga0075435, IMG submission 75302) | Populus rhizosphere microbial communities from Tennessee, USA - Rhizosphere MetaG P. TD hybrid SRZTD4 | ecosystem: Host-associated > Plants > Roots > Rhizosphere > Soil | place: USA... | reverse complement strand
GTGGCGAGCTTCGATCCCGTCGACCGTGATCTCCGCCGTTCGGACACCGCCGAGCGCGCCTTCGGTCACCGTCACGTCGGCCGGCAGCGGCTGGGCGGACAGGACCTCGCGGAGCGCGCGCCGCTGGTCATCGACGGTGGCGTCCGGAGGGAAGGAAGCCTGCCGGAGGATCGCGTCGAGGGTCTCTTGCTGTTGGATGCTCATCGACGATCTCCCTCGGGGGCGGCGGCCTCGACGGCGCTCATGGGTGCACCTGCAGGCCGATCCCACGGTTGAGCCGCATCGACTCCATCAGCCAGAACGCGACGTCCGGGGTGAACACGTCCGCGGCTGCGAGCACGCCCGTGTACTTCTCGATGACCGGGGCTGCCGTCGCGTCGCCGACCGCATTCAGGTAGGCCTTCACGGCGCCCCACATGTTCCCGACCGCGCCGTACTTCTGGAAGTAGGGCGTCGGATCGACGGTGTCGAGTGCGGTCTTCGCGCTTGCCTCGAGGTCGGCCATGTACTGCTGGTGCAGGGTGACGTCCTCTCGCGTGCCGAGCCTGCCCAGATGGCCGCTGATGAGGGTCTTCCAGGGATAGGTCAGGGCGGTCGCCGGCATGGACAGGTATCCCGGGATGTCGTCGGAGAGGTTGACCACGAACACGGGCACCCAGCCCACGTTCACGATGTCGACCATCATCAGCGCGTCGTGCTCGGGGAAATGGACGACGCTGTTGTCCGGCGTGTGATTGGCGCCGTGCCACGCGAGCTCGATCCGCTCGCCGCCGATCTCCAGGGTGCGGCGGTCGCTGAAGGTCTCCTCCGGTGCCGGCCGGGCCGGGTCGTCGTCCCGGAGCAGGAGCCGCCGGGTTTCCTCGTGCCCGATCCGCACAACGTCCTTGCCGAAGATGGAGGATGCGCCCCCGTGATCCGCGTGGTGGTGGGTGTGGACCAGGTACGTGACCTTGTTGCTCACGCCGTTGGCCTGCGCGATCTCGTCGATCGCTCGCTGGAGGTTGTGACCGATGCTCGGCGGTGCGTCGAACAGGACCACGCCATCCTGCGTCGTCAGGAACGCGGCCTGGTAGACGCCGTCGGTGACCCAGTACAGGTTCCGCTCCACGCGCCCGACGTGGTACCCCTGCTCGTTCGGGGCGGGGCCGAACGACGACTCAGGGATCGGCGCGTAGTCGGGCATGGCGTCGGCTCTCGTGTCCGAGGTGCTCATCGATGGCTCCTTCCGTCAGATGGCCGTTCAGAAGACCGTTCCAGATCGTCAGGTCGCCCAGGGAAGCGAGAAGGCGCCCAGCTGGCTGCCGATCGCCGCCATGTCCTCGAACGCCCACTGCTCGCTGATCTTGCCGTCGTCGGTGACCCGGTAGATGTCGACCGCGTCCCACCGGACGTCGCGCCCGCTCGCTGGGATCCCGAGCATGTCGGCGCTCTGCGTCGCGGTGACGACGAGTCGCAGCGCGACGAGGTCGCCGCTCGCGATCACGTCTTGCTCTTCGGCTCTGATGTCCGACAGCGCACCGATGAACGCGCCGAGCAGTCCGACGATGTTGTCCACGCCGGTCACGTCTGCGATCGAAGGCCCGTGCCACTTGGCATCGGTGGTGAAGAAGTCGCGCGCCCGCTCGGGCTGCTGCCCGTTGAAGACCTCTGCCATGAACCTGCGGGGGACCTCGATCCGCTGATCGGCCGTGAGCATCTGACTCATGTCCGTTCCTCTCTTCCGTCCGGCCGGGTTGGCCGTGCTCTCGGGATGGTCGTCCTGAAAGCGTCTTCATCGAATCCTTGGAACCCGTAGTCCCGTCCCGAGCGCGTCCGCTCCGTCGCGGCTGCGACGGAACCGAAGGGCGCGGCTATCGTCCTTCTGATGGTCACGAGGCTCGTCGAACCGCGGCTGGTCGGCCGAGAGCGCGAGCGTGAGGCGCTCGGACGACTCCTCGACGGCGCCCGTGCGGGGCACGGCGGCGTATTGGTCCTGTACGGAGAGCCCGGCGTGGGCAAGACCGCCCTCGTCGACGCGGCGGTCGAGCTCGGGGCCGACTTCCAGGTCGTCCGCAGCGTCGGCGTGGAGGGAGAGATGGAGCTCCCGTACGCCGCGCTCCAGCAGCTCTCCTTCCCGGTCTTCGACCTGGTCGCGCGACTGCCCGAGCCGCAGCGTGAGGCGCTCACCGTCGCGTTCGGGATGGCCACCGGGCAGGCGCCGGACCCGTTCCTCGTCGGTCTCGCGATCCTCGGCCTGCTCTCGGAGGCCGCGGAGGCCCGTCCGCTGCTGTGCGTGGTCGACGACGCCCAATGGCTCGACCGTGCGTCGGCCAGGGCGCTCGCGTTCATCGCCCGACGGCTCCTCGCCGAGAAGATCGCGCTCCTGTTCGCGGCCCGTGAGTCGGGTGAAGCGTTCGAGAGGTTCCCCGAGGTCCGTGTGGGTCCGCTGGGGCGCGGGGATGCGCGCGTCCTCCTGGAGTCCGTCCTGCCGGCCCCCGTCGACGATCGGGTGCTCGAGCGCATCGTCGCGGAGACACACGGGAACCCGCTCGCGCTGCTCGAACTCCCGCGCGGGATGACGCCGTCGGAGCTCGCGGGCGGGTTCGGTCTCCCGGCGGCCGTCCCGCTCTCCGCCCGGATCGAGGAGCACTTCACGCGACGGCTGAGAGACGTCTCCGCCGATGCTCGGCGCCTGTTGTTGGTCGCGGCCGCGGATCCGACCGGGGATCTTGCGCTCGTCTCGCGGGCGGCGGAGCGGCTAGGGATCCCCGGGTCGGCCGTGTATGCGCTCACGTCCACCGGCGTGCTCGATCTCGACGCCGGCGTCGTCTTCCGTCATCCGCTGGCCCGGTCGGCCGTGTACCGCGCATCGACGGCGGATGAGCGGCGCGAGGTCCATCGAGCGCTCGCGGACGCGACCGATCCCCAGATGGATCCCGACCGCCGGGCGTGGCACCGCGCTCAGGCGACGTCGATGCCCGATGAGGACGTGGCGGCTGAGCTCGAGCGTTCGGCGGCACGCGCGCAGGCGCGTGGCGGGTTCGCCGCGGCCGCCGCGTTCCTCGAGCGTTCGTCCGTGCTGACGCTCGACCCGTCGCGTCGCGTCGCCCGCGCGCTCGCGGCGGCGCATGCGAAGCAGGAGTCCGGTGCGTTCGATGAGGCGCTCGCATTGGGGTTGAGCGCGGAAGCGGGTCCGGCGGACGCCGTTCAGCGAGCGGAGCTGGCGCTGCTCCGAGCACGGATCTCGTTCGCGACGGAACGAGGGAGCGAGGCGCCGGGCCAACTCCTTTCCGCCGCGAAGGGATTCGAGCCGTTCGACGTTCGACGAGCCCGGGAGATCTACCTGGACGCGCTGTCCGCCGCGATGTTCGCCGGCCGCTTGGCAGGGCCGTGTGGCGCGAGGGACGTCGCTGCTGCCGTGCGAGCCTTGCCCGGGCCCGCGACCTCGCCCGCCGCCGAGGACCTGCTGCTCGACACGTTGGCGCTGATGATCGTCGAAGGTCCCGGGACCGCAACCGCCCCCCTCCGGGAGGCGCTTCGTGCGTTCGGGAGCGCAGACGTCGGAGCGGATGCACACCGGCGCTGGCGTGGGTGGCTGGCGGGCCGGGCCGCCGGCTACATCTGGGACTACGAGGGGTGGGATTCGTTCACGATGCGCCAGGTCCGAGCCGCACGCGAGACCGGCGCGCTCGCCGAGCTCCCGTTCGCGCTCAGCACCCGCGTCGGCGTGTCCCTCTTCGGAGGGGACGTCGACGCCGCCGCATCGCTCGTCGCGGAAGCCAACGCGCTCGAGGAGGCGATCGACGATCGGATCGTCCCTCCGTACGGGGCGCTCACGGTCGCCGCGTTCCGCGGCCGCGAGGACGAGCTCGAGGGATCCCTCGCCACGACGACCGAAGACTTCGAACGGCGCGGCGAGGGGATGGGACTCACGCTCGCGTGGTGGGCGACGGCGCTGCTCCGCAACGGTCTCGGACGGTACGAGGACGCCTTCGCCGCGGCCCAGCAGGGGAGCGAGGACCCGCACGAGCTGTGGTTCGCGCACTTCGCGTTGGTGGAGTTGATCGAGGCGGCGAGTCGTACGGATCGCGGCCGATCAGCCGCCGAGGCCCTCGAGATCCTTGCGGCGTCGACGGGTGCGAGCGGAACGCCGTGGGCGCTCGGCGTGGAAGCGCGGTCGCGGGCACTGTTGGCTCACGGCGACCAGGCCGAGGATCTCTATCGCGAGGCGATCGACCGTCTCGAACCGACGCGGCTGCGTGTCGACGCCGCCCGCGCGCACCTGCTGTACGGCGAGTGGCTCCGACGGGAACGGCGGCGTCTCGATGCCCGTGATGAGCTGCGGCTGGCGTACGACTTCTTCACCGATCGCGGGATGGCAGCGTTCGCCGAACGGGCGAGGATCGAGCTGCGGGCGACGGGCGAGCGCGCCCGCGCACGGACCGTCGACACCGTCGACCAGCTGACGCCGCAGGAGGGACAGGTCTCACGCCTCGCCGCGGAGGGCCACACGAACCGGGAGATCGCCGCGCAGCTCTTCATCAGCCCGAGCACCGTCGAGTACCACCTGCGGAAGGCGTTCCGGAAGCTGGACGTGAAGTCGCGGACGCAGCTCGCGAGCCGCATCTCGTAGGAAGGAACCGAGCGATGCCCATGATCGATGTGTACGCCGCCGCCGGAACGTTCGCGGATCCTCATGCGTTGGCTCGATCGCTCGCGACCGAGCTGATGACGATCGAGCAGGTCCCGGACATCCCGATGTTCCGGAAGAACACCGCGGCGTTCGTCCACGATATGCCGCCGTCCGGCTCGTCGAACGTCGACGGGGACAGCACCTACGTCCGCGTCCAGGTCCTCACGAACTCGGGTGCCCTCGATCGCGAGAAGCAGCTCGCGGTCGTCGGGCGGCTCACGGCGATCGTCGCCGATGCGGCAGGCGACCCGTCGCTCGCCGAGCGCACGTGGGTCTTGCTCACTGAGGCACCGGACGGCGGATGGGGCCTCGCAGGTCACGCGAACACCAACGGGGAGCTGGTCGCCGCCGCTCGGGCGCAGATCGAGGAGATCCAGGCGCAGACGAAGGACGGCTGACCGACCCGGCCGGCCGACGACCGCATCCCGTCGCCCGTGGATGCCCACGAACGATGATGACGACCCATCCGTCCGCAGACGTTGCCGTCGTGGGGCTCGGCGTGATCCGAGGAGCTCGAGCAGAAGCGACGGCGCCCATCACGCGATGACGGGCGCCCGAAGAACGGCCGAGATGTCCGTCATGCCTCCGCCACCGTGAGTGGCTCCCACGTGATCATCGAGACGTCGAGGACGACGTCGAAGCTGGAACCGCCGTCCCTCGGTCGAACCTCACCTTCGACCGCGCACGCGCGGTCGTTCAGCCAGAGGTAGCGGTCGTCGTCGGTGAGGTGCTGCATCATCCCGACGAGCTGCCGCATCCCGGTCTCGGTGAGCGACGCGAGCCCCTCCCAGTGGAACAGGATCGACGCGCCGTCGTCCGTTTCGAGCACCCCACGGAACTCCGGCTCGAGCGCTCCGTCCACGCGACGGCGCGGGAAGTTCGCGCCGCGGTACCGGGCCGCGAGGCGGCCCTCCGTCCGCCCCTCGGCGATCAGGAAGCTCCTGCCCTCGGACCCGTCGGCCCCCGTCCGCGTGACGCTCCACGACTCGGGGGTCGTGAAGGTCACGCGGTACAGGGGTTCGAGCTTCATCAGACGGCCGCGAGCCCTGCCATGGTGGTCGGGAGGCCGTCCCACGAGCCGATCGGAGCGAGGTTCCCGCGGCCGTCGACCGACCACGCGACGACCTGACCCTGATCGACGTCGATCGCGTACAGGAACCGGCCGTCGTCGGTAAGGTCCTCGTCCCGGAGGCCGGGTCTCCCGTCCTCTGTGGTCCCCGCCGCGGCGTCCTCGAGCGTCAGCGACCCGTCCATCCCGATCGCGTAGCGGGAGACCGCTCCGTCGGCGAAGTTCGTCGTGAACGCGTACCGGCCGTCGTCGGTGATGACCGCCCAGCAGATCTCGCTTCGGCCGTTGCCGACGCTCGCGGTGAGGGGCATGATCGCGTCGCCCTCGACCCGGTAGCTGGACGCGGCCGCGGCGCCCTTCTCCGCCCGGAACGCCTCGGTGACCACCAGCGTCCCGTTCGGTGAGATCGCGAACCCGTACGGCGTCGCACCCAGGGAATCGATCGTGCGCGCCTCGCCGAGCATCCCGTCCATCGAGACCGCGAACGAGGACAGCTTGTCCCCGCCTCGCTCGGTCCCGATCAGCGCTCGGCCGTCGGGGGTGAACCCGATCTGCGCGCAATCCGGTGTCGACAGGGTGCGGGTCGCGCCGTCGACCGGGACCAGGTCACCGTCGACGAGGCGGAAGCCGTGGATCGTGGCGTCGCCCGTGGTGAGCACGAAGACGAGGCCGTCGTGCTCCGCGATGCTCTTCGGCATCGGGCCGACCGGGGCGGTCTTCGTGAGCTCAAGCATCGAGCCGTTGATCGCGAAGACGCTCACGTCCCCGCTGGCCGCGTTCGTCACCAGGAGATGCCGCCGATCCCTCGTCAACGTCACGGAGCCTTGCGACGTGAGGTGCGGGGTGTCATCGCCGGCCCCGCCGGTCGCGAAGGAACCTGCCTTGGTCAGTGCACCGTCGGCCGCTCGTCTGAACGCGACCACTTCGTTGTGCGCCGTGTTCGTCTGGACGAACACGGCGCCCCCCATCTTCGGGTCCATCCGGGTCCCCCTTCCCTGCGTCGTTCCGGACGGGGTGTCGTCCCGCGAGGGCGGCCCCGCGTTACACGCGAGAGGCCGAAGTGAAGCGACCTAGAATCCGCGCACTTGGCCGACGAATCCTTCAGCGCCCAGCTCGAGCGGTGGCTGGAAAGCGACGAGCCGAAGACGCTCGGCCGGCTCGGCGAGGTGTTCCAGGAGAAGGCCTTCGCCGTTGCCGTGCTCCTGTTGATGATCACTCCGGCGCTGCCGTTGCCGACGGGAGGGATCACGCACGTCTTCGAGGTCGTCACCGTGCTCCTGGGAGGGGAGATGGTCCTCGGCGCGAAGACGATCTGGCTGCCCGCCAGATGGAAGGAGCGCGAGCTCGGACGCACGGCCAAGAAGGCGCTCCCCGTGATGATGCGCAAAATCCGCTCCTTGGAGCGCTTGTCGCGCCGTCGGGGCGCGCACCTGTTCGACCACGGATGGTTCGTCAGGGCTCTCGGCGTCGTGGTGATCGCGTTCGCGGTCGGGTCGGCGATCGCCCCCCCGTTCTCGGGGCTCGACACGTTCCCCGCGGTCGGGGCCGTATGCGTCGCGCTCGCGATCATCCTCGAGGACGTCGCGATCCTCATCCTCGGGCTCGCGATCGGGACGGGCGGGATCGTGCTGATCTTCACCTTGGGGGCGGCCATCTTCCGCCTGATCAAAGGTTTCTTCTGAGGCGCCCACGTCTCCGTGGGCGTGACATCACTGATGCGCCACGTTCCGCCGATCGTTCGTTGAAGATTCATGTTCGCCACCCGCATCTCGAGCGAGCGCGCTTCGGACCACCGGCGTAGTGTCGGGCCAGAAGCATCGTTGGATGGCTGAAAGGCCTGGGGGGGCGCACGTGCTCATCCGTGCTCGTGGATCTCGGAGAGCGAGATGAGCCGAACATCGGCCAACGGCAGCACCGGCACGTTCGATATCAGCGCTCCGGCTGCCACTCTCGAAGACCTCCAACGACGACAACCGACTGCCGAGGGCGGCCTTCTGTCGTCTCGAAGCAGCCGCCGACCCCTTCTCCGAAGGGGTGCGGGCGGCGTTCAGGCCGCTCCGCGAGGTAGCGAGGAGGAGGAAGCAGCATGGGGAACACCGATGTGCGTCCGTTCCGGGTCGACGTTCCGCAGGAGGCGCTCGACGACCTTCGCCGGCGTGTGCAGGCGACGCGCTGGCCGAGCCGTGAGCTCGTCGAGGACCGGTCCCAAGGCGTGCAGCTCGCCACGGCGCAAGAGCTCGCTCGCTACTGGACGAACGACTACGACTGGCGGAAGAACGAAGCGAGGTTGAACGAGCTCCCGCAGTTCACGACGGAGATCGACGGGTTGGACGTGCACTTCATCCACGTGAAGTCGAAGCACGACGACGCGCTGCCGCTGATCATGACGCACGGCTGGCCCGGCTCGGTCGTCGAGCTGCTCGAGACCGTCGGGCCGCTCACCGATCCCACCGCGCACGGAGGCACGGCCGAGGACGCCTTCCACCTCGTGCTCCCGTCCGTTCCCGGCTACGGCTTCTCCGCCGAGCCGACCGAGCTCGGCTGGTGGGCCGGCCGCGTGGCGCAGGACTGGCCGGAGCTCATGCGACGACTCGGCTACACGCGCTACGTCGCCCAGGGCGGCGACGTCGGTGCCGCCGTCACCGACGCGATGGGGCGCATGGCGCCCGAAGGGCTGATCGGCATCCACACGAACCTGTTCGTCCCCGCGCTCGGCGGCGTCATGCCGTCGGACACGGATGAGGAGAAGGCGGCGGTCGCGCAGATCGCTGCGTTCCGGGCGACCGGCTTCGGCTACTTCCTGGAGCAGGCGACGCGACCCCAGACGATCGGTTACGCGCTGCTCGATTCACCCGTCGCGCTCGCGGCCTGGATGCTCGATCACGACACCGACAGTTACGTGAAGATCGCCGACGCGTTCGTCCACAAGCAGCCGTCGGGGAACCTCACCCGCGACCACATCCTGGACAACATCACGCTGTACTGGCTGACCGGCACGGGGGCGTCGGCGGCGCGCTCCTACTGGGAGAGCGGACAGGCGCAGGCCAAGGCGCAGGCGTCCGGCCAAACCCCGCCGCCGGTGACGATCCCGTTCGCTTTCACGACGTTCCCGGGGGAGATCTGGAAGACGCCGCGCAGCTGGGTCGAGAAGAATTACCCGAACGTCGTCTACTTCAACGAGGTCGACAGGGGCGGTCACTTCGCCGCCTGGGAGGAGCCGGAGCTGTTCTCGTCCGAGCTCCGCGCGGCGTTCCGGTCGCTCCGGTAGCTCGGCACGTTCTGTGGGGGAGGGTGAGATGGGACGGCTGATCCATCGCGGCGGCGACTTACCGGACGAGGGGAGGTCCCCGTCGCTCGCGGGTGCGACCGCGTGGGTGAACTCGCCTCCGCTGGATCCGGAGCAGCTCCGCGGTCGGGTCGTCGTCGTGAACTTCTGCACGTATACCTGCATCAACTGGCTCCGATCGCTTCCCTACGTCCGAGCGTGGTCGCGGGCGTACGAGCACGACGGTCTCGTGGTGATCGGGGCGCACACCCCGGAATTCTCGTTCGAGCACGACATCGAGAACGTGCAGCGGGCGCTCAAGGAGATGGACGTCACGTATCCCGTCGCCGTCGACAACGACTACGCCGTGTGGAACGCGTTCTCGAACAACTACTGGCCGGCGCTCTACTTCATCGACGCGGAGGGACGGATACGGCACCACGCGTTCGGAGAGGGCGACTACGAACGATCGGAGCACGTGATCAAGCAGCTCCTGCGGGATGCCGGCGTGGACGGTGTCGGCGACGAGCTCACGCCGGTCGACCCGCGCGGTCCCGAGGTGGCGGCCGACTGGGACGACCTCGAGTCTCCCGAGGAGTACCTCGGCGCGCGGCGCGCACAGACCTACGACGCGTCGGAGGGGGCGGGATGGGGTGAGCATCGTTCGGAGGAGGGAACGAAGCCACTGCGACGGAACCACTGGACCCTCATGGGCAACTGGACGATGACTCCCGAGGCTGCCGTCCTGAACGAGCCGAACGGACGGATCGCGTTCCGGTTCCACGCTCGCGACGTCCATCTCGTGATGGGCCCGGCAGACCGGGCGATGCCGGTCCCGTTCCGGGTGACGATCGATGGAACGGCGCCCGGCGCATCCGCCGGTACCGACGTCGACGAGGATGGCGCTGGCATCCTCGAGGACCAGCGGATGTACCAGCTGATCCGTCAGGGAAGGCCGATCGACGATCGGACGTTCGCGATCGAGTTCCTCGACCGCGGCGCGGAGGCGTTCGCGTTCACGTTCGGCTGATCCACCGGATGGACAAGGTTCGCCGCGGCGGTGCAGAGTAGCGGCGACGGAGGGTCGCTTGACCGAGCGCGCGAAACCTGGACGGGAGCTCGACCACCCGCGATCGCCCGCGCCTCCGCCCCAGCCGGGATGGCAACGGTGGCTCCCGCTCGTGGGATTCCTCCTTACGATCGTCCTGCTCTTCGCCTGGCCGATGCGGAGCTCCTCTGCACCGGCCGAGCTGAGCTACAGCCAGTTCCTCTCCCAGGTCCAGGGCGGCAAGATCGCGACCGCCACGATCGATCCGTCGGGAGCGGTGACCGGAACGCTGACGGGCGGGGGCGACTACACGACCCAGATCCCGACCGCGCTCCAGGACACCGGGCTGGCCGACGAGTTGAAGGCGAACAACGTCCAGATCACCGGCAAGCCGCAGCCCGGGACGACGCTCCTGGGGATCATCGTGAGCCTCCTGCCGTTCCTGTTCCTGATCGGGATCTACGTCTGGTTCGCCCGGCGCTCGCAGCGCCAGATCGCGGGGGGTCTGGGCGGGATCCTGGGGTCGCGTGCGAAGGTCTACGACGCCGAGCGCCCGACGACGCGGTTCTCCGACGTCGCCGGGTACGACGGAGCCAAGCAGGAGATCAGCGAGGTCGTCGACTTCCTGAAGCAGCCGGAACGGTACGCGCGCGCCGGCGCGATGGGACCCCGAGGCGTGCTCATGGTGGGACCTCCGGGAACGGGCAAGACGCTGCTCGCGCGTGCGGTCGCCGGCGAGGCGCAGGTGCCGTTCTTCGCGATCACGGGCTCGAGCTTCATCGAGGTCTTCGTCGGCGTGGGGGCCGCGCGGATGCGGGACCTGTTCTCGGAGGCGAAGAAACGAGCCCCGGCGATCATCTTCATCGACGAGATCGACGCGATCGGCCAGCGTCGCGGTGGTGGGTTCGTGTCGAACGACGAGCGCGAGCAGACGCTGAACCAGCTCCTCGCCGAGATGGACGGGTTCGACCGATCGACCGGTATCGTCGTGCTCGCGGCGACCAACCGACCGGAGATCCTTGATCCGGCCTTGCTCCGCCCTGGGCGCTTCGACCGCGAGGTCGAGATCGGGCTCCCGAAGCTGTCCGAGCGCGCGGCGATCCTCCGCGTGCACGTCGACGGGAAGACGCTCGGCGACGACGTCGACCTCGACGCCGTCGCGCGTGCGACGCCCGGGTTCTCCGGCGCGGACCTCGCGAATCTCGTGAACGAGGCCGCCATCTTCGCCGTCCGCGCGGGACGCTCGTCGCTCACCGCCGAGGATTTCTCGGAGGCTCGGGACCGGATCCTGCTCGGGCGTCGCGACGCGTCGAACGCTCTGACCGGGGACGAGAAGCACGCCGTCGCGGTGCACGAGGCCGGCCACGCGGTCGTCGCCGCGCTGTCGGAGCATGCCGACCCTGTCGAGAAGGTCACGATCCTTCCGGCCGGCCGCGCGCTCGGCGTCACCGAGCAACTCCCCGAGGACGAGCGGCACCTCTACCCGGAGAGCTACCTGCTCGACTC
>Ga0075435_100002859_pt1 | contig 11564 bp, 10 predicted proteins | sample RhiMethybrSRZTD4_FD_75302 | JGI IMG/M metagenome (GOLD analysis project Ga0075435, IMG submission 75302) | Populus rhizosphere microbial communities from Tennessee, USA - Rhizosphere MetaG P. TD hybrid SRZTD4 | ecosystem: Host-associated > Plants > Roots > Rhizosphere > Soil | place: USA... | reverse complement strand
TTTGCGCTGGCGAGGAGTCCCGGTAGCGCGCGCGGGTTCTTCATTCCGAAGTACCAGTAGCCACCCGCCGCAACTCCCGCCAACACCAGCAACAGCGCGACACGCTTGAGCCAGGGTCCCGGTCCCGCACCTGGCCGCTTGCGACGTTTCGGTTTCGGCGGGGGCACAGCTCTCCGCTCCGTCTCTTCCTCGAGCAGCCGAAACTTTGGCGCCGATGAGCGCCGCGGTGGGGGTGGGAGCGGGGGCGGGGGCGGCACGACCCGAGGAGGCGGCGCAGATACCGGCGGTTGCGCCGAAATTGGCATGAGCGGGATCGGCGTCGCCGCAATCTCCTGCGGCGAAACCTGCCACGCAATCTCCTTGCTCTTCTCCGGAGCCTTGGGAGGAGGCGGAGGCGGCGCGGGCGGGGGTGGGGGCGGGGGCGGGGGCTCCTTCTTTTTCGCCTCCTTCAGCGGCGGCGGAGGGGGCACTGGCTCTGGGGCGGGTGCCGGCTCGTCCGGGACGTCCTTGACCACCGGAATGTCGTCCGCGCTGGACCGCATGATGCGGAATCCGAACAGGCCGCCCTTCTTTTCGGTTTTGGCCTTCTCGGGTTTCTCGGGAGCTTCCTGCTCCTTCTTCTTCGGCGCTTCGTCCTGCGGAGGCGGAGGCGCTGGGGGCGGCTCGGGCGGCTTGGGCTTCGGGCCTGTCAGCGTGGGACCAAATGGCTTGTAGTTCCTCCACGTGATGAAAGAGCGTTTCTTGCCATCCGCTTTGATGGAATCAGGCTGCAGCAGCTCATGAAACGGCAACGGAGTCTTGGACCAATCGGTGTTGCCCTGCGACGCGCGAAAGAATCGCCCCGTGAGCCCTCCGGCTTCAGCGGCGACGAGGACCGCGACGTGCCAGGGCTCCGTGAAGAACTTTTCGTGGGTCTCGACGTCATGAGGCGTCAAGTAGCCACCCTGTCCAGGATGGCTGTGATACCAGCCGAGCAGCACTGCCGACGCCTTGGACAACTGCTCCTGCATGCGATCCCACAGCCGCGATACGACGACCTCTGTTTTGTCCCCGTAAATCGGCTGGCTCAGCTTCAGCGTCTTATCGATGATCGTGTACAGCACACCGGCGTCCGGATCGCGATACAGATCGCCGATCAGGAATCCGAAGATGGCCTGCGTCGGCGAGCTCTTGAGATGCTCCTGCAGCGCGATCACCGCTTCCTGCTGGAAGAAAATGGGATACGGCGTGCGCGTGGACGACTTACCTGGAGACGTGGTTCCGGGCGCGGCGGGCGGATTCCACAGAATCGCCCGCTCGAGCGGCATCGGCTGCGTTTTCGGCTCGCGCCGCCGGCTCATCGGATGGTCTCCAGGACGACGCGCGCGGCGCGCTCGACGTCGGCCCGGCTGACGTCGAGGTGCATGACCGCTCGCAACCGTTTCGGACCGTAGGCCGACATGCGCACGCCCGCTCGCGCCAGTTGGGCCGACGCCACCTGGGCGTCAGTCTGCAGGTCGACCATCACGATGTTCGAGTCAGGCGTGATCGGTCGCACGGTCGGGCTGTCGGACAGTATTTCCGCAAAGCGCTTGGCGTTCGCGTGGTCCTCGCCGATGCGGTCGAGGTTATGATCGAGGGCGTACAGTCCCGCCGCCGCCAAAATCCCTGACTGGCGCATTCCGCCACCCAGTCGCTTGCGAATCTCCCACGCGCGCGCCCGCATCTCCTTGCGCAAACCCAGACACGAACCGACCGGGCAGCCGAGCCCCTTCGAGATACTCACCATGACGGTGTCGACTCCCTGCGTGAGTCGAGCGGGCTTCACGCCGGCAGCGAGGGCCGCGTTCCAAAGGCGGGCCCCGTCGAGGTGGACCCGGAGTCCCGCCTCGCGCGCGACGCGGACCAGGCCGTCAACGGTGTCGGGATCGAGCACGCGACCACCGGCCACGTTGTGCGTGTTCTCGAGTGCCAGCGCGCTGATGCGGGGAACGTGCGGCGAGGCCGGCCGCAGGGCGCCGCGGACGAGCTCGGGCGTCAGGATTCCGTCGGCTGTCGTCACCGGACGGATCTGCACACCGGACAACGCGGCGGTTCCGATCATCTCGTAATGGATGAGATGCGCGTTCGCCTCGAGCACCAGCTCGGTTCCCGGCTGCGTGACCAGCGAGATCCCGGTTTGATTCGCCTGGCTCCCCGACGGGAAGAACAAGGCGTCCTCGGTGCCCAACAGTTCGGCGATGCGCGCTTCGAGTTTGCGCGTCGTCGGATCACCGTCGAGGACATCATCGCCGACCTCGGCTTCCGCCATGGCCCGGCGCATCCCCGGCGACGGCTTCGTGACCGTATCGGAGCGAAGATCGATCAACGCGGTCGTCATCCGAGGCGCACGCGCTGCAACCGGCGCATGCGCATCAGATCGTACGTCTCCGCCACCTCGCCCCCCACGAGAAACACGAACGCCGTGTAGTAGATCCACAGCAGGAAGAGGATCACGGCGATCAGGTTGGCGTTGGATGCCGCGCGATCGAAGGTGACGAAGTGCGAGACGTACAGTGTGTAGAGACGCTTGGCGACCTCGAATCCGACGGCACAGAACAGCGAGGCGACCAGGCCCGTGCGCCAGTAGATCCGCCGGCTGGGCAGGAATTTGAAGATCACGAAGAACAGCAGCGTGCTGAACAGCAGCGAGCCGAGCTGCGCATCGATGCCGTGTCCCGTGGAGGCGAATGCGTTCGCGACAATGAGCGCGCCGCCAACGAAGACCATGGCGAGATCGGTGAGCTTGGCAACCGGCCAGGGGCGATTCTCCTCCGTATCGAACACTTCGTTCAGGGCCGCACGCAGCCCCCCGAACATACGAGTCGAGAACCACAGGAACAAAGGCGCGGCCAGCAACGTGAGCCCTCCGCGCTTGGCGACCAGGTCGCCCAGGGCGCGCTCGATGAATCCAAAGGTGTCGGTGTTGGCTTCGTCCGGGAGAAAGCGCTGGAGCAGCTCGTGGACGTTCAGCTGGTGAATGGCAACCTGATACTGCACGAGATACCCGACGACGGCGAGCACCAGTCCAACAAACGGAATCGCGGTCAGCAGGATGTCGAAGGAGACGGCGCTGGCGAGGAAGGGAATATTGTCTTCGTAGGCGGCTTCGAGGGTACGCCGGACGACGCCGGAGACCGTGCGGTGCCAGCCGCCTTCACCATTCACGCGAGCGGCTCGTCCTCCTCTTCCGCTGCAGGAGGGGGGGGCACCGTCGGCCGGGCGCGCGCGCGACGGCGGCGGGCGGCCTCGAGCCGGCGCCGCAGCTGCTCGCGCGTCGCGATCTCCGGCTCCTCGTCTTCGTCTTCGTCCGCGTCGACGTCGGACTCCTCCTCGTCCTCTTCCGCTTCTTTCAGGAGACCGCGGACTTCACCAACCTTTTCTTCGGCCAGCTCTTTCAGGTTGCGCAGTCCCTTGCCGACTTTGCGCCGCGCGTTCTCGCCACCCTCGGTCGGCGCAAAGACGAATCCCGCAACCGCGCCGAGGACGATGCCGAACAGGAACGCCCCGAATCCACCGCCGCCCCGGTCGCTCATTCGCCGGCCTCCGCGTCATCGGGCGCGGACACGAGCGCCGCCCGTGGCGCCGCATGGGAATCGAGCTTGGGCTTCACGTATTTATCGGTCATCGCGCGCGTGCCCTTCACTCGCAGCTGCTCGAACAGGAACGTGAACGTCTTCTCGAGATCGGCGCCGATCCGGGCCCGGATGTCCTCCGGCAGGTCCCAGAACTGGCGCTTGAACGGTCCAATCGCCTTCTTGCGGCTCTTGTAAAGGAATTGCTCTTCGCTGTCGCCCTTCTTCCACTCTTCCTTGGCTTCCGTCTTGACCCATTCGTTCACCTCGCGGCGCAGATCTTTGGGCAGCGCGGGGTGATCCATGACGATGGTCTGGAAGTTGGTGGCGAGATGAATCTCGACCGCCTCGCACTGGGGGAACTGCGAGAAGGCTTCCTGCGGCAACGTGGACGCGCCGTGCTGCACCGCGCCGCCGAGCCCGTACTTGCTGCGCGCATCCTGCGACAGCGCTTTGAGCGCGTCGAGATCGAGCTGGACTTTGGCGATCGAGCCGTCGGGCAGGACGACGCCGCCGTGGCTCGTACCGGTCTGGACCGAGATCTTCGAAATGCCGGGCTTCGTGCCGATGCGCTCCAAGGTCCGGTTGTAGCCGTCCATGAACGCCTTCAGCTCGTGCACGTCACTGTTCTTGCCGCCGACTTCGCCGATTTCCGCGCCCACCGACACGGTGACATGGTCGGGCTCGTGCTCGCGGATGAACTGCGTGAGCTCGGCCGCGCGCTCGTAGTTGCTGCGCTGCTGCTCATCCAGATTGGGCTTGGAGAGATCGACGAGCGTTGAGGTGTCGACGTCGATGTTGTAAAAGCCCGCGTGCAACTCCTCCTCGATCAGCGCCCGCAGTGCGCTCAGCTCGGCATTCGGGTCGGCGGCGTATTTCTTGGCGTTGACCTGGACGTGATCGCCCTGGATGAAGAGCGGACCCACGAAGCCTTCGCGCAGGGCCGCGGCCGTCATGACGGCGACGTACTCGGCGGGCCGTTGGTCTGTGTAGGCGATTTCGCTGCGGGCGATCTCACAGATGATCGCGCCGGCGTCGAGCCGCTTGGCGGCGCGGAAGATCGCGCGGCCGGTATCGTACGACATGATCCGCACATTCATCGCGGGCGTCGTGAATGCCGGCACTTCGCCGCGGCCGCGCGCCATGTACAGCTCGTGGATCGACGCGGGTCGCACGCCGGCCTTTTGACCCATCTCCCAAATCATCCAACGCGCGTGCGCTTTTTCGTCTTCGCTGCCGAAGACCGCCTTGCGCACCAGCGCGTCTAGCTTGCCACTGTCCTGGACCATGAGCCTGGTGTTTCCTCCTCGCGGCGGAATTTACGGCCCGGGTAGGTCGATAACCAGCCCGTCGTAGGCCGGCGCGATGCCGGGCGGCAGCATCGATGCCAGCGCCGCGTGGGTGTTTTCGTGCGTGAGATGGGTGAAAAAGGTGCGTCGTGCACCGACACGCTGCGCCGCGGCAATCGCTTCGGGGACGGACAGGTGCAATGGATGCGGCCGCGAGAGCAGCGCGTTCAGAATCAGAACCTCCAGACCCTCGAGACCCTCCACAACTGTCTCGGGAATCACCTTGACATCCGTGAGGTACGCGATCGGACCGACGCGATAACCAAAGACCACCTGCTCGCCGTGCGGCAATGCGAGTGGGAGCACCGCCACGCCCGCGACCTGAGTCGTGTTGCCCGGCTCCAGCACGTGCCCCTTCAACTCCGGCTTGCTCGTTCCGATGGGCACGACGATGGACGGATCAAAGATGTACGGGAATTTTCCGATGAGCTCCAGCATCGTGGCGCGCGAGCCGTAGGCCGCCAGCGCCGTCCCCTGACGTACCGACAGCGCACGCAGATCGTCGATGCCGTGCACATGGTCCGCGTGCGCGTGCGTGAACAGGACGGCGTCCACGTGATCGACGCCCGCGGCGACGAGCTGCAAGCGGAGCTCGGGGGGCGTGTCGATGAGGAGTCGTTTGCCTTGCGTTTCGATCAGGGCGGCGGTGCGGGTCCGCCGGTCGCGCGGGTCAGTGGATGTACAGGTGGCACAGCGGCAGCCGATCTGCGGCACGCCGAACGACGTGCCGGTGCCGAGCAAGGTCAACCGCACGTCACACTACCTCGACCTTGATGAGGTTGGTGCTGCCGGACACACCCCACGGAACACCTGCCGTCATCACGATACAGTCGCCGGGCTTAGCGTACTGGCGCTTGAGGATGAGATCGCGGACCACAGTCAGCATCGCGTCGTAGCCCGGAACCTGATTCACGAGCACCGGCATGACGCCCCACACCAGCGCCAGCTGGCGATACGTCGTCTGCTCCGTGGTCACCGCGAGGATCGGGACCGGCGGCCGCAGCGCGGCAACCTTCCGCGCCGTGAACCCACCCTGCGTGAGCGTCACGATGAGCGGGGTCTTCAGCATGCGCGCCACGGCGTACGTTCCCCAGGCGATGGCGTCCTCGGTGTGCACCGCGACCCCGGCGTTGCGCCGCTCCTCGCGCTGGCGCAGTGGATGACGCTCCATTTCGCGGATGATCCGATCCATCGCCCGGACAGCATCGACCGGATATTGCCCCACGGCCGTCTCCGCGGAGAGCATGACCGCATCCGTGCCGTCCAGAATCGCGTTCGCGACGTCGGACGCTTCGGCCCGCGTGGGTCGGGGGTTGTGAACCATCGACTCGAGCATCTGCGTCGCGGTGATCACGGGCCTGCCCTGGTGATTGGCCTCGCTGATCAGCCGTTTCTGGACGAGCGGCACCTGCTCGAACGGCAGCTCCACGCCGAGGTCGCCGCGCGCCACCATCACGGCGTCGGATACGGACACGATTTTGTCGAGGGTGTCCAGCGCGGTCGCTTTCTCGATCTTCGCGACGAGTTTGATGGACGTATGGCGGACCAGACCGCGCAGCTCCTCGATGTCTTCCGGCCGGCGCACGAACGACAGCGCCAAATAGTCGACACCTGCTTTCACGGCGTCCTGGACATCCTCGCGATCTTTTTCCGTCAGCGCAGGGGCGGAAACCTGAACCCCGGGGAGGTTCATGCCTTTGTGCGCCGTCAGAATGCCGCCGTCCACCACTCGGCCTCGCACTCGCGGCGCATCCACCCCGGTGACCTCGACCGAGAGAAGCCCGTCGTTCAGCAGGATGCGCGAGCCGACGCGCGCATCTGTCGCGAGGCCTTCGTAGGTCGTGGGCAGCTCGTCGCCGCGAGCTTCGTCCTCAGGCGCAAAGACGACCTGCTGGCCGGCCGTGAGCTCGCGGGGAGCGGCGAGGTCGCCGACCCGGATCCGCGGCCCCTGGAGGTCGAGGAGCACGGCCACGGGCATCTCCGCGCTCTTCGCCACCCGCCGCGCGGCCGCGACCCATTCGGCTCGCGTCTCCGCTGTCCCGTGGGATGCATTGATCCGGATGACGTTGGCTCCCGCCTGAAGCAGGGCGCCGATCGCGGATTCATTGCCGGTCGCAGGTCCCAGCGTCGCGACGATTTTTGTGCGCCGGATGCCCGGCGCGCCGTCGGTGTTATCCACGCCGAGGCATGTGGAAAACTTGTGAGAATCGGATCAACGGAGTGCTCACGGTGAGAGTTGGCGGTATAAAGTTTCGCACATCTGCACAGGGGCTCAGCGCACGACCTCGAGCGACTTCTGCTCCAGCCTCGCTTTGAGTTCCTGCAGGACGTGAATCGTGCGCGCCATGGCGGAGGCGGGCATCCCCTCGATGGTGCGGGCCGCGAGTCGCCGTTCGAGCTGTCCAGCGCGCAACAAGACCTCCAGACCGTGGCGGGTGAGGGTCACACGTACCCCGCGATCGTCGTCCGGGTCGGTGCTGGTCTCCAGAAATCCCTTCGCCTCGAGCCGCTGGACGAACGTCGTGGCGGCCGCGCGTGACACCCGCAGCTCGTTGGCGACGTCACTCGGGCGAGCGCCGTCGGGACCGCCCAGATCGACAGCCGCCATGACGGCGTGGGCTCGCTTGGAGAGGCCGAATGTTTTGTACGCGCGATTGCCGGCGCGTTCGATGGCTTGTTGCGCCGCGATCACGGCATCGGTCAGCTGCAGGGCGAGCTCGGAGCGGTCGCTCACAGAGCCATCGGCCGTCTGCCTTCAGCTGCCTGTACCCGGAAACTGATTAACATGTTGATAATTAACATACTAATCTTTTCCGGGGCCGCAATGTCCGAGGAGAATGGGGTTGCTGATGGCAGGTGGCTGATGGCCGACGGCAGTCAGCAGGTTTCCGACCAATCAACCTTTGATTCTTTCTTGCACCGCAGGCACTTCAGTGTGTTTGGCTTGCCGGTGAAATCCTGGCGCTCCTGGCAGTGGGGACACACGGCGTACGTCGTCGTGACCTCCTCCCCTTCCCTGCCGCCGAGGGTAGGGCGGAGCAGGCCGGTGCGGACGACGATACTCCACTGGTCGGGAGCCGTGTCGCGGACGGCCACATCGATTCGGCTGACCCGCACCGGCCGTTTCCGCACCTCGAGCACGACTTTGCCGTCGTCGGTCTCGCCCACGATCGGATACCAGGCGCCGCGGCGCAGGACATCGGCGACGTTGTCGAGACAGCGTGCCCAACCGCGTGCTGACGATGAGCGAGATGAGGAGGGGGTTGAAGGGGTCGCCATGCGCGGCCAATTTAGCACATCCTGCTAAATTTCGTTATGCGCACAATCGGTACTATCACCCGACTCCAGATCCAACGTGGCTCGCTGAAGCGCGGCGAGAAGCCCACGCGCGTCTATGATCCCACTCCACTGCTCTCCGTGCCGGCGCTGAACGTCACGCCCGATGGCGCGCTCGGTGGCACGGGCGACGGTTCGTGGATCGTGGACGTGCACCACCGCGATCATCCGGAGACCAAGAACGAGGACGGACTCCACGGGATCTCACTCGGATTCACGTCCCACTACGATGCCATGCGGAAGCACTTCGGCGACAAGATCGCCGTCGGCTGCGCGGGCGAGAATATCATCGCGACAACCGAGCAACGGTTCAGCTACGAGGACCTCGAACGGGGCGTCGCGATTCTCTCGCCTGAGGGCGCAGAACGGGTCCGGCTCAAGATTCTCCAGGTCGCACACCCGTGCAAACCGTTCACCGGTTGGGCACTCGACAAGCAAGTCGCACCGGAGGAGCTGAAGAAGCACCTTCAGTTCCTCGATAATGGGATGAGGGGATTTTATTGTGTGGGTGAGGGGACGGGGACGGTGGGTCTCGGGGATACCGTCGCGATTCTTTAGGGTCGAGACGTCGAGTTCGAGGAAAAAGCCGAGGGGCCAGGAAGTCGTTTTTCCTGGCCCCTCGCTCCTCATAACCGCTCAGCGTCTCAGCGGCTCGGCGTCTTTTTTATGATAGCTCGTCCCATGCCATCGCCGCTGTCTTATGACAGCGATCGCACGTCATCTCCGTCGTTCTCGCCTCGATCCCCTGACGATGCCGGCAGGCCGGGCACACGGCGTACGTCAGCGGGAAAATTCGTCCGAGACGTTCGATCACGCGCGGCTCGCAGCGAACGATCGTCCACCGCTCCGGCGGATGATAACGAATCTCGAGGAAGCGACGATCGACCGGCACGTTGTGCCGGTTGACGTCGAGGACGACGATGTTGCTCGAGGAGATGCGAACGACGGGATACCAGGCACCGCGTCGCAGTGTGTGCGCGCCGGCGGGGCCGACACGCGCCCACCCTTTCACTTGCAGACGCGTGGGCGTGACCATCCGGTTGCCGATTTCCATGCCTTTAGACTAGCCTGCCGCGCAAGACCCTGTCGTGACTAGGGTCACGGGGCATACGGTCGCTTCTGTGTGCGCTCAACCACACTCGGAGAAGCCGCAGACGTGACATTTGGCACACCCCTCGATGAATGCGAGCTGGGAGCCGCAATCGGGACAGGCGCCAATGAAATCTTGGTCTGGACTGCGCGCGCGCAAGGCGGCATCACCCCCCCCGGTGACGCTGCGCACAACCTCGGTCGTTGCCGGGGCCTGGGACCTGGTGCTATCCAGCAGATCCTGCTGCACCCCCTGTTTATCCTGCATCCACTTCTCGATGGCAATACCGATCGCGTCCGGGACGGACAGGACCTTGTGGGGTCCCAGGCCGACCGCCCGGTCGGAGGAGATGCCGCGGAGCTGCCGGTAAATCTCCGGGAGCGGCACGCCCGACCGCAGGGCGAGGGAGATGAGGCGACCGATGGCCTCGACGTCGGCCATGAGCGCGCCACCCGCCTTGCCCAGCGACATGAAGACTTCGAACGGCTGCCCTTTGTCGTCCTCGGTGATGGTCACGTACATCGTGCCCAGCGGCGACTCGACGCGCCGGGTGGAGCCCTTGAGCAGATCGGGACGCGAGCGCTTCGCCCGCCGCTGCAGATTCTCCGCCTCGACATCGTGTAGCCGATCGCGCGTCAGCGCGAGCTCCGTCTCGAGCTCCGCGATGCGACTCAGCGCTTCGGCCAACGCGTCCTTCCCTGCCCCGCTGGTGCCTTCCTGCACCTTTTTCGCCGTCGAACCGGTCGAAAGCACCTGATTCTCGCGCGCCCCGTCGCGATACACCGTCACGCCTTTGCAGCCGAGCTGGTAAGCGTAGCGGTAGATCTGCTCGACGTACTCCTCGGTGGCGTCGTTCGCAAAGTTACAGGTCTTGGAGATCGCCGAGTCGGTAAAGTCCTGGAACGCGCCCTGCATTTGGATATGCCACTCAGGGCTGACGTCATGCGCCGTCACGAACACCTTCTGCCATTGCTCCGGCACGGCGTCAAAATGGATGTGACCCGCTTCGGCGATCTGCTTCATGAGGTCTTCGGAGTACCAACCCTCGCGCTTGGCGATCGCGACGAAGTCTTCGTTCACGTCCGGCATGAGCACGCCGGCCTGGTTGCGCATGAACGCGACGGCGAACAGCGGCTCGATCCCCGACGAACAGCCGGAGATGATCGAGATGGTCCCTGTGGGGGCGACGGTGGTCAGATTGCAGTTGCGCAAGCGGCGCATCGGGCGGATGCGCTCTCCCCGGGAGTTACGGGCGCACGTCGCATCGGGTCCCCAGATCGAGCGCTCCCACTCGGCGAACGTGCCGCGCTGCTCGGCGAGCTTCTCTGACGCGACCTTCGACTCCTCGTCGATGAACTGCATCAGCTTGCGGCCGAGCGCGACGCCCTGGTCGGAGTTGTACGCGATCCCGAGACGCACGAGCAGGTCGGCCCAGCCCATGATGCCGAGACCGATCCGGCGGATCCGTTTGGCCAGGCTGTCGATCTCATCCAGCGGGTACTTGTTCGCGTCGATGACGTTGTCGAGGAAGTGCGTGCAGAGATGCACGGCCGTGCGGAGACCGTCCCAGTCCACATCGCCGTTCTTCACGAACAGCCCGACGTTGATCGAGCCGAGGTTGCAGACGTCATAGGGGAGCAGCGGCTGCTCCCCGCAGGGGTTCGTCGCCTCGTAGCTGCCGAGGTGTGGCACCGGGTTGTAGTGGTTGGCGCGATCGATATAGAACACGCCCGGCTCGCCCGTCTTCCAGGCGCCGTGCACGATCTGCTTGAAGACTTCGCGCGCGTCGAGCTGCCCCACCACCTTGCCCGTGCGGGGGTGGATCAGGTCATACGGCTTCCCCGCCTCGAGCGCGAGCATAAAGGCGTCGGTCACCGCGACTGAAATGTTGAAATTCGTGACCTGCGTGAGGTCGTCTTTGCAGTGGATAAAATCCATGATGTCCGGATGATCCACACGCAGGATACCCATGTTCGCGCCGCGCCGGGTACCGCCCTGCTTCACCACGTCGGTCGAAGCGTCATAGAGCTTCATGAACGACACCGGCCCCGAGGCGACTCCCATCGTGGAGCGGACGACGTCGTTCTTGGGCCGCAGCCGGGAGAACGAGAAGCCCGTGCCGCCTCCGGACTGATGGACCAGCGCCATCGCCCGCAGGGTGTCGTAGATGCCCGAGCGGCCATTCGAGAGGGCGTC
>Ga0075435_100002853_pt1 | contig 11573 bp, 8 predicted proteins | sample RhiMethybrSRZTD4_FD_75302 | JGI IMG/M metagenome (GOLD analysis project Ga0075435, IMG submission 75302) | Populus rhizosphere microbial communities from Tennessee, USA - Rhizosphere MetaG P. TD hybrid SRZTD4 | ecosystem: Host-associated > Plants > Roots > Rhizosphere > Soil | place: USA... | reverse complement strand
AATGAAGCGCGCGATAACCTGTGTTACCTTGTGTCGCCACGATATGTAAGGTAATGACAGGAGGACCACTTGCCTGAGTCGCTTTCGTCAGATCAACTTCGCCAGCTCGCGCGCCACGGTGCGGCCGCTCGTATCCAGGAACTCCAGGCCGAAATTGCAGCCATTAGAAGTGCGTTTCCCGACCTCGGAGGCGCCCGCCGCGGGAGGCCGCCGCGCAAGGCGTCGGCCGGCGGTGGAACCACAGACGGACGTCGGCCCCGCCGCATGTCTGCCGCGGCGCGCAAGGCCGTCAGCGAACGAATGAAGAAGTATTGGGCCGCGCGGCGCCGCGCGAAGAAGTAAGTCAGCGTGCAAGAAGAAGCTCGCCGCCGGCTTCTCTGAACGCGGCGAGCGCGCGCTGGCGTCCCGCTTCGGCGTCGGCAAGGAGCGCCTGGAATGCCGGCGCTTCGCGCAGCGGATCGAACTGGGGCGCCGCCCTGAGCGTCGTCGCGGCGAAGTATCCGAGCCCGACTGCCCGCCGCAGGAAGTCGAGGCCGCGCGCGTGGTCGCCGGCGTCGCAGAAGAACCATCCCTCCTGAAAGATCGCTTCGGGATCGTCGAAGATCTTCAGCGACGTCATGGACGTCACGATGGCGTTCATGGCGTCGACCCGCCGATCGAGCCACGCCTCGAGATGCGAGGTCCACGCCTGAAACGTGTGAATGCGCGATCGTTGGGCCATGGCGCTCAGCGCCTGCCGCGCCTGATCGCGCCGGCCGGCCAGGCCTAGGCCGATCGCACGAATCCCGTCGTCACCGCCGGCCAGGCGCTCGCGCGGATCGACCGACACCAGCCGATCGATGTCGCATTGCATGAGCAGCGTCTGCTGAAAACTGGTGATGATGTTCGGATCGAGCCGCCGCGCCTCCGCATGCGCCGCAATCGACTCGTCGAACAGGCCTGCATAGCGGCAGGCGTGGACGAGTCCCGCGAAGAGCTCGGGATCGTTGCCGTGACGCGTCGCCTCGGTGAGCAGGCGGACGATGGCTTCGCGTGCGCGACCGGTATCGGCCTCGAGGTTCGCGTAGAACTTGTGCGCCACCGACAGGCGTGGATTCAACGCAATCGCTCTGACGAATGCGTCTTCGGCGCGCCGATCGCTGCCGGGCGTCGGGTCGATGTATTTGCCGATCACGCGGTGGCATCGGCCGTAGTGCGCCCATGCGGGAGCGAAGTTCGGATCGAGCTCGAGGCACTGCTCGTACAGCGCGCGAGCGCTCACCATCCCCTCGTACGTCCGTGCAAGCTCGTTCGCCCTGAGGTAGCGCTCGTACGCCTCCGGACTCTGGGGAGCATCCGGAGCCGGCGAGTGCCGCGCGCCAGCGAGCGGCAGCGCGAGCCCGTCGACGACTCGCCGTGCGATGTCATCCTGCAGCCGAAACAGATCGCCGAGCGTCGACTGCACCGTGTGCGATGTCAGGAGCGTGCCGCCGGGCGCCTCGACGAGCTGGGTCGCCGCGCGGAGTTGATCGCCCGAGCGCAGCAGCGTGCCCATGACGACGCGATCGACGTCGGCGTCGGCGGCCAGCGCTTTGATATCAGGCGCCTCTCCTGCAAAGCGCGCGGCGGCTGCGGTCGATCGCACGACGAGCGATCCAATTCCGGCGAGAGACGTCGTGATGGCGTCCGCGAGGCTGTACGCCAGAAAGTCGGTGTCGGGATCGGGACGCAGGACGCGAAACGGGAGCACGACGACGCGCGTCAGCGGCTGCGCCATGGCGCGGCTCTTGTTGCCGTCGATCGTTCGCACCGCGTTCAGGTCTTCGGCCATCATCTGCGCCGACGCGGGACGTCCTGCGGGACGTTTCGCGAGCGCGCGGCGGATGACGCGATCCACCGCCGCGACAGCCGGTGATCCTGTCAGGGCAGGCGGCTGTTCGGTCAGTGTGGCGTTGATGATCTCCATCACCGTGCGCCCGCTGAACGCCGGACGGCCGGCGAGCATCTCGAAGAGGATCGCGCCCACAGCGAACAGATCGGTGCGCGCGTCGACCGGATCGCCGGTCACCTGCTCGGGCGCCATGTAGCGCGGCGTTCCCAGCACGACACCCGTGCGGGTGAGCCCGTCAGCGGCATGGACGGTGTGATCGACGTCCGGCCGGGCCAGCCCGAAGTCGAGCAGCTTGACGCCATGACGCGTGATGAACACGTTCGACGGCTTCAGATCGCGATGGACGATGCCGCGCGCGTGGATCGCGCCGAGCGCCGCCAGCATTTCCGCCGCGATCGGTACCGCCTGATCGACGCTGAGCGGCCCGCGCGCCATGTGCGCGGTGAGCGCCTCGCCGTCGAGCAGCTCCATGGCGATGAACAGGTTGCCGCTGTCTTCGCCGACGTCGTAAATCTGGCAGACGTGGGGGTGATTGACGCTCGCGGCCGCGCGCGCCTCGCGCCAGAACCGCTTGCGCGCGCTCTCGTCGCGCTCGAGCGACTGCATCATCTTCAGCGCGACGGTACGCTCGAGCCGCTCGTCGTACGCCTCGTACACCACGCCCATTCCGCCGGTGCCGAGTTTTCGCGCGATTGCGTAGTGGCCGATGCGCGACGGCGCCGCGCCGCTCAGCTCCGGATCGCTCGAACGTGATGGCGACTCGGGCGACGGCGACATACCCTTGAACCACCGGTACAGTCCGCCGAGCCATCCGCTGTTCAGACCCGCGACAGGTTCATCCGCCACAAACGCTGATCATACCCCCACCTGTATTGACGGCCCGACTGCGCGAGGTGTTCGCCGCGTCGTGAGATTCGCGGCGTGCTCCGACGATCCGGCGAGCGTTCTCTCGTCCGAACGATCAGGAAGCCGGCGATCGCGAGTACGAATCGACGCGTCGCCCCTACGAGCGTGCGGGAGGCAAGTGCGCGAGCTTCGTCGGATTGTTGACGAAATAGATGCCCTGGATGCGGCGGTCGGCGGTGTGGAGCATGAGCGCGGATCTCGGCTGTCCGTCTACATAAATGACGATACCCGCAGCTCCGTTGATCTCGAGCACTCTGATTGTTCGGTCCGGCACCGCGAACTTCTTGATACCGCCCAGAATCGCGCGGCCGACGTTGCCCGCGCCGTAAATCACGTTCGGCAGCGCGGCGGCCTTGCCGCCGCCGTCTGTGTGCAGCGTGACCTCGTTCGCGAGCAGCGCCACCAGGCCATCCAGATCGCCATCGTCGGTCGTCCGCAAAAATTCGGCGAGCAGCTCTTGGTGCTCGAGCGCGGATGCCGTGAACCGCGGACGCGCGGAATGCACGTGCTCTTTGGCGCGCCGCAGAATCTGCCGGCAGTTGGCCTCGGTCCGGCCGACGGCCTCGGCGATTTCGGCGTAGTCGTAGTCGAAGACCTCGCGCAGCAGAAAGACGGCGCGCTCGACCGGCGTCAGTTTCTCCAGCAGAACGAGGAACGCCATCGACAGCGATTCGTCGGACGACAACCTGTGTGATGGGTCGTTTGCCGGATCCGTGACCATCGGCTCCGGCAACCATTGCCCGACGTACTGCTCGCGTTGAACGCGGGCGGACTGCAGATGATTGATCGACAGGCGGCTCACGATCGCAACCAGGAACGCCTTGACCGATCGAACGTCCTCGCGCGAGGCCGCCTGCCACCGGAGGAAAGCCTCCTGCACCATGTCTTCGGCGTCAGCGATGGTGCCAATCATGCGGTAAGCGATCGAGAACAGCAGGCTTCGGTATTCGTCGAACGCCGCCAGCGCGCTCTGATTCGGTGCGGATTGGGTGTTCACCATCAAGTGTTCAAACGCTCACGCAAAGTTGCCGCCAACGCGGGGCAACCGGGCCACGACCCGGCTACCGCCGCACGCGTCAGGCACTTGAGCGGGCGGGAGCGCAACCGCGCGATCTGGACAATCTCATCAGGGCGGCGCCATTGTCTGGATATACGCACGCTGTGTGCGCACGCGCACCGTCGGACCTGATTAGTCAGTCGGATGACCGGGGCGTTTGTTTCGTCAGCCGTACTTCGCACCCGACGCCGTCCGCCGCGAACTCGCATCGCCCGAAGAGGCTTTGCGCGGCCATCGCCTCGAGCGTTTCGCGCGTGTAGGCGAGCTTCAGGAGCATGAACTGAAACGTCCACCGCGTGAGGTGCGTGTTCAATGACGACAGGTGCATGTTGCGCACTTCGGCGTCGATCTCTTCCCGCGTCGCATCCTTCCTCAGGTCGAAGATCGCGGCCTGGCCTCCCGGTTTCAGGACGCGGTGCATTTCGTTCATCGCGCCAACCGGGTCCGTGAAGTTCTTGAACGCCGCGACGCACACCACGTAGTCGAACGACGCGTCGGGCAGAGGCATCCGAGCCGCATTTCCGAGCCGAACGTCGACGACGACGCCGGCCTTCGCGGCGTTTTCGCCGGCAATGCGCACGAACGACTTGCTGATGTCGAGCGCCGTGACCGCGTAGCCGCGCCTGGCGAGTTCGATCGCCAGATATCCCGGACCCGGCGCGACCTCGAGGACGCGCGCGCCCGGACGCAGCCGTTCGGCCACGCGGCGCGCCGTGGTCTCGAATCTGGTCTGATCGCGCCCGGTGTTCTTCGTGTACCACGTGGCGATGATCCCTTCCATCGCCAGTCCCTTGTAGGCCTTCGTCGTCGGCATCACGTCCTCCGCAGGAATGTTAACGTTGATAGCTCAATAGCTAACATCGTTAGCTTATTGCCAACATCGTTGCCGTGTCAAATCGGCGTTGCTACGATGCACACACCATGAGCATGGTTCCGTTTCGCAGGACCGAGCGCCGGAGGAAGCGCCGCCCGCTCGATCAGGCGCAGGTCGTGCGCGCGGCCCTCGACCTGCTCGACGAAGTCGGACTCGACGAGTTGACGATGCGGCGGCTGGCGGAACGGCTCGGCATCAAGGCGGCGTCGCTGTACCGGCACGTCCGCAACAAGGACGAACTGCTCGCGCTGCTCGGCGACGAGATCAGCAGTGAGATCCCGTATGCGAGCGCGTCAGGTACGTGGCAGGAGCAGTTGACCGGAATGGCGTGGAACGTCCGGCGCGGTCTGCTGGCCCATCGCGACGCTGCGCGGGTCCTCGCCAACTCGCCGCCTGTCGGTCCGCGGCGGCTCCGGCACGTCGAAGACGTGCTGCGGGTTCTGCGCGCGTCAGGACTGCGGGATCGAGATGCCGCGCGCGCGGGCTATCACCTGAACAACTTCGTGACGGAGTTTGCCGCAGACGAAGCGCGCTTCGCCGCCTACGCGTCGGCGCCCGGGTTCAGCCGTCGAAAGCTTCTGGCGGAAGCGCGTAAACAGTTCGCGTCGCTGCCGAAGAGCGACTATCCGACGATTGTCGCGCTCGCCGATCACCTGACGGAGGACGCGCAGGACGAGCTGTTTCAATTCGGCATCGAGATGTGCCTGCGCGGAATTCAGGGGCTGGCCAAGCGGAGGTCCTGAATCAATGGTCGTTGGTCGTTAGTTGTTGGTCATTGGTCATTGGTCGTATGGTCGCTGGTCGTTGGTGATTGGTCATCGCTTACGACTATGGACCAATGACCTATGACTAACAACCAACGACCAACGACCACGATTACTGCGATGTCTGATCCTCCGGCAGCCCGAACGCGATGATGTTCGGTCCCGACGCGACGGCGATGTACTGCTTGTTGTCGAACATGTAGGTCATCGGCGACGCCTTCCAGATCTGGTTCGTCTGAAAGTTCCACAGTGGCGCGCCGGTCGCGGCATCCGCGGCCATCAGCGATCCGCTGTCTTCGCCGAAGATCACGAGGCCGCCCGCGGTGCTGAGCGTGCCGCCCCACGAGTCGACCGTGCCGGTCTGCGGCAGCTCCCACACGATCCTGCCGGTCTGGATGTCGATCGCGCGCAGGACGCGCCGTGCCGGCTCGTCGGGCGCCTGCTTGAATGAGCCGCCCATGAACCCTTTGCCTGCCTCCCACTCCATGTTCTCGCGCGTGAAGATTCCGCACTTGTCGTTGGTCTGCACGTAATAGAGGCCCGTCGCCGGATTGAAAGACGTGGAGTACCAGTTCGATGCGCCGTCGAGCGACGGACACACGCGGATCCCCGACAGCGTCGGCTCCATGTGCGGCACCGTGATCGGCCGTCCATCCGCGGTGAGGCCGCTGGCCCACGTCACGTTCTTCGCGTACTGCGTCCCCGACAGGAATTTGCCGTCCGTGCGATCGAGCACGTAGAAGAAGCCGTTCCGGTTCGCCTGCACGAGCAGCTTGCGCGGCCGGTTCTGCCACACGGCATCGATGAGCGCCGGCGTCTCCTGCGCGTCGTAGTCCCAGACGTCGTGCGGCGTGAATTGGAAGTGCCAGCGCAGTCTGCCGGTCTTCGCATCGAGCGCGACGACCGAATCCGAATAGAGATTGTCGCCGCCGCGATCGTCGCCAATGAGATCCGGCGACGGGTTTCCCGTTGGCCAGTACACCGTGTCGAGCTCGGGATCGTAAGTGCCGGTCAGCCACGTCGTCGCGCCCGGATGCTCGATTCCTTTTCCCTGCCACGTCTCGGCTTTCGGCTCGCCCGGGCGCGGGACCGTCCAGAAGCGCCAGACCTCCTTGCCGGTCGCCTGATCGAACGCGGCGACGAATCCGCGCACGCCTTCGTCACCGCCGGACGTGCCGGTGACGATGAGATTGCCGACCACGAGCGGCGCGCCGGTCGCGTTGTAGTTCTGATGCCAGTCGGCCATCTCCGTTTCCCACGTCAGCGCGCCGGTGAAGCGATTGAGCGCGATGACGTGGGCGTGATCGGTCACCATGAACACGCGGTCGCCGGCGATCGCAACGCCGCGGTTGATGCCGCCGGCTGCGTTGCCGACGAGCCCCTTCGTGCGCGGACGCTCGTAATGCCAGATCTCACGGCCGGTGCCTGCATCGAGCGCATAGCACTCGTTCGCAATGGTCACATACATCACGCCGTTCACGACGACGGGCGTCACCTGAAGGCGCGACGTGTTCGCAATGCTGAAGATCCACTTCGGAACAACGCGTGCGACATTGCGCGTCGTGATCTGCGCGAGCGGACTGTATCGGCTGCCGCTCGTCCCGCCGTTGTAACTGGGCCAGTCGGTCTGCGACGTGACCGCCCGATATTGATCGCCGGCCTTGCGCAGCAGGTGCAGGCGCCGATCGTCGCCGAGCAGCTGCAGATCGAGCGCGCTGCGATTGAGCACGAGGCCTTCGACGACCGATCCGTCGGTCAGCGAGATCTTCATACGCACCGGCGCCGAGCCAGAGCGCGGGCGCAGCGTGCGCAGATAGCGGATCACGTCGGCCGTTTCTTCCTTCGCGAGGTTTGGAAATGCCGGCATGCCCGACGAGGTGAGACCGTTCGCCAGCACCGATGCGAGATCGGCGTCGGTGCGCGCCGGCACGCGCGTCGTAATGGCCGGACCGAGCTCGCCGCCGTTGCCGTCGGTGCCGTGACAGCCTGCGCAGCGGCTGACGAAGATCTGCCGACCGGTTTCAGCAGGCTGTGCCCATGCGATCGACGCCGACACCAACAGACACGACAGAAGAATCGCTGCCATCTTTGCGCCTCGCGAAAGCGTCCTGTTCGACCACTGCGGATATGGGATGCTGGATTATGTCCGAAACGAGCCGTCGCGCGCGCGATATACTTTCGTCGCATCGTATATGGCGAGAACCTCCAGACGAGAATTCCTCACGCGAGTCACGATGGGAACCACGGCTGTGAGCGCGCTGATCGCGCGCGCCCGCACGCTCGACGCCAATCCACTCGGCCTGCCGATCGGCAGCCAGACCTGGCCGCACCGCGCGGTGCTGAAGCAGGACTTTCCCGGTGTCCTGAAGGCGCTCGCCGATCTCGGCGTGCAGGAGATCGAGTTGTGCTCGCCGCTCGGGTACGCTGACTTCGCCGGCCTGAGCAAGGGCGGCGAGGTGAAGAAGATCATTTCGGATCACGGCCTCAAATGTCAGAGCTGTCATTTCGGCATGCGCGAGTTGCGGCAGTCGCAGGATGCGAGCATCGCGTGGGCGCACGACGTCGGCATCACGCAGATGATTACCGCATCGCTCGGCGCTGGCAGTAAACCGACACTCGACGATGTGAAACGCGCGGCCGACGAATACAACCGCATCGCGAGCGTCGCGGCGAAAGCGGGCATACAGCAGGGACTCCACAACGAAGGCTTCGAGACGTCGATGGTCGACGGCCGGCGAACGTACGACGTGCTCTTCGGATTGCTCGATCCCGCGCTGGTCAAGTTCCAGTTCCAGATGTCCACGATCGCGCAGGGCTTCGACGCGGCGGAGTACTTCACGAAGTATCCGGGCCGGTTCTACTCGATGCACCTGCAGGATTGGGATCCGGCGAAGCAGACGACGGTTCCTGTCGGCAAGGGGAGCATCGACTGGAAAAAAGTGTTCGCCGCGGCGAAGACCGGCGGGGTGAAGAATTATTTCGTCGAGCTCGACATGGATGCGACCAGGCAGAGTGTCGCGTACCTCAAGACGCTGTGATCGCGATCATGGTCGTTGGTCATTGGTCGTTAGTTGTTGGTCATCGGTCATTAGTCACGTTGGTCTTTGGTCGTCGGTCGTTGGTCATTGATCGCGGTCGTTGGTCATTGGTCGTTGGTCATTGGTCGTTGGTCGTCGGTCGTTGGTCATTGGTCATTGGTCGTTATTCATCAGCAATGACTACGCGGTAATGACCAAGGACTAATGACCACCAACCAACGACCAACGACCACGACGCCGAGAATCACCCTCGCAGAAGCCACGACGTCGCTGCGACGAGCGCGATCACGAGCGCGAATCCCGCAGCGAGGCCGACCAGATCCTCACTGAATGCCCGCCATCCACGACCGTTCGCCGCGGACCGCAACCGCAGGACATTGACGAGCAGCAGCGGCCGCCTCGATCCCGGGCCGTCGGCGGCATCGCTCGCTGTCTCCAGGCGGGTGAACAGCGACGCGACGCGCTCGTGCGGCTCGGGCGACGTGATCAGGCTGACCACGACGAGCGCCACGATGCCTGCGACGAGCGCCGCGAGGAACACGTTCGGGTCCCAACGATCGAGGCGCTCGCCCGCGAGATAGTACAAAAGGAAGTTGGTTGCGAGCGCTGTGACGAGGCTGGCCAGCGCTCCCCAGCGGTTCGCGCGCCGCCACACGATGCCGCCGACGAGCCCGATGCCGACGAACGTGGCGAGCGTTTCCGTGAGCAGGAACGTGTAGAGCACGCTTTCAATCAGAAACATCGCGTACAACACGCCGAGCATCGTGATGCCGGCGCCGCTCACGCGTCCCACCCAGAGATAGTGCCGATCGGTGCCGGTCGAGCGGACATGCGGCCGATAGAACCCTTCGGTGAACAGCGCGCCGACGTCCACCATGTAGGCCGAGCACGCCGACATGCTGGCCGCGAGAATGGATGCGACGAGCAGGCCGAGCGCGCCGGGGAACAGCAGCCGGCGGCACGCAAATCCGAACGCGTTCTCGGGATCGGCAAGCGGACGCCCGGCGCCCTGCGCCACGAGCGCCGCCGCAATGAGCCCCACGAACATCCAGCCGACCGTGCACACGCGCTTGACGAAATTTCCGAACAGCATCCCGACGCGGCATGTCCGCTCGTCGCGGCCGGTGCCGACGGTCGCGAGCATGTGCGGCTGCGCCATGATCCCGATGAGCCCGTTCACCGTGAGCATCGCGATCGTCCACGGCCCGATGCCGGACGGCGTCGACAGCGAAAAGTAAAACGGCTGAAGCGACGCCTTCATCCCCGAAAGCCCGCCGGACACGTTCCAGCCGAGTGGAATGAGCATGAACGAGAGGACGATGATCAGCACGCCCTGGAAGAGATCGGTCCACGCCGATGCGACGAGCCCGCCGACGAAGCTGTAGAGGACGAACATGACGGTCATCGCGGCGACGATTTCGTTGACGCCGGCCGTCGCGCCGGTCGCCTGGCTGATCACCTTGCCCGCGCCTTTGAGCAGACCGCCGGTCTCGATGATGAAGAAGCAGACCGCGAACAGGATGTACACCGCGCCCATCAACGGTCCGTACCGATCCTCCATCAGCTCCGCCATCGTCGTGCGCCGCACGCGGCGGAACACCGGCGCCATCACCCAGTAGAGCGGCGTGATGAACAGGTTCTTCCACTGATACCAGATCGCCGACGCGCCGATGCCATAGACCGCGCCCGCGAGGGCAACCGGCATCTCGGCGTGCGTACCGACGGTGAAGCTCTGGCTGATCATCACCCACGGCCCGAAACGGCGGCCGCCGAGAAAGTACTCGCTGCTGCGGCGCACGCGGTAGCCGACGATCAGTCCGATCGCCGTGATGGCGACGAGATATCCGACGAGCACCACCCAGTCGAGCCGCGTGATTGTCACGAGGCCACGCTGCAGATGCGCAGATCGAATGCGTCCGCATCCCACTCCGCGGCGATCGTCCCTGCGGGCTTCATGCCGAGACACGACGCGGGTATCGTCGAGGCCATCGCAACCGCCGACTCGATTGACAGTCCGGTGAAACGAACCGTATTCGCGATCGCACGGTCGAGCGTCAGGCTCGAGCCGGCGAGGTACGGCGTGCCCGGCAGCGACACGCGGCCGTCGAAACCGAGCTCGCAGACAACGTCGCCGATGGTGAAGCGACGATTTGTTGAAGCGTTTGCGCTGCATCCCGCGGCCGCCATCGCGTCGGTCACGAGGATGGTTCGTTCCGCCGTCTTCGCTCGAATCATGCCTTTCAGCGTCGACGCCGGGAGGTGATGGCCGTCCGCGATTACGCTGGCGAACACGCCATCGGCAGCCAGCAGCTCCCAGATCACGTTCGGATGCCGCGGCAACATCTGCGGGCAGCCGTTGCCCAGGTGCGTCGCCATCGTCGCGCCGGCTGCGATCGCGTCGCCGAGCTGGGCCGGCGTCGCCGCCGTGTGACCGATCGCCACGCGCACGCCGCGTGCGACCAGATGCTCTATGAGTGGCAGGGCGCCGTCCACTTCGGGCGCGAGCGTCACCAGCACGATGCGACCGATCGCGGCGTCCTGACGCCGTTCGAAGTCGTCAACGGTCGCCGGCGCGACGTGCTCGAGTGGATGTGCGCCGCGCGCGCCCTCGGCCGGCGAGACGTACGGTCCTTCCATGTGGATGCCGACGACGGCGTCGTGAGACAGGCCGGCGATGATGCGTGCGTTTGCGGCAAAGCGATCGAACGACGAGGTGATGAGCGTCGGCAGACAGCGCGTGACGCCCGTGCGGCGCATCCGATCGAGCGCTTCGGCGACGCGGTCGGCGCTGAGATCGCGTCCGTTGAAATCGATTCCGCCGAAGCCGTTCGCCTGAAGATCGAAGAGTCCGGGCAGCGTCAATCTCGTCAATCTCATCAATCTCACCGGGCATCGTCCGGGAGGATCTCGCCGCGAATCGAGGGCGACAGCAGCGCCGCCGAATCGCGATCGAGGTAGACGGACGTGTTCGCGTGCGTCCGCAGGATCGAGGCAGGCACGAGCGGAGACACATCGCCTTCGAAACACGCGCGAACGGCCCCGGCCTTTCGCGCGTCGGGCACGA
>Ga0075435_100002851_pt1 | contig 11575 bp, 10 predicted proteins | sample RhiMethybrSRZTD4_FD_75302 | JGI IMG/M metagenome (GOLD analysis project Ga0075435, IMG submission 75302) | Populus rhizosphere microbial communities from Tennessee, USA - Rhizosphere MetaG P. TD hybrid SRZTD4 | ecosystem: Host-associated > Plants > Roots > Rhizosphere > Soil | place: USA... | reverse complement strand
CATCGATAATTTCAGTGAGGTTGTGTGGCGGAATCTTTGTGGCCATTCCCACCGCGATTCCATCAGAGCCATTAATCAGCAGATTCGGAACGCGCGTCGGCAGAACCGTTGGCTCACTGAGCGACTCGTCGTAGTTCGGTTGAAATACGACTGTCTCTTTCTCGAGATCGGCGAGCACTTCGTTGGCGAGACGTGCCATGCGTATCTCGGTGTAACGCATCGCGGCTGCTGCGTCGCCATCAACAGAGCCGAAGTTTCCCTGACCATCGATCAGCGGATAACGCATCGAGAAGTCCTGGGCCAAACGCACGATCGTGTCGTAGACCGGCATGTCGCCGTGCGGGTGATACTTACCGATGACGTCGCCGACGATGCGCGCGCTCTTTTTGTAGGGCTTGTTGTAGGTGTTGCCGAGCTCGTGCATGGCCCACAACACGCGCCGGTGAACCGGCTTCAGACCATCGCGCACGTCGGGCAATGCACGACCAATAATTACCGACATCGCGTAATCGAGATACGAACGTCGCATCTCATCTTCGATGTTTATGTGGTTGCGTTCAGAAGTTTCCATCTACCAGCCTTTCCAGTACAATCCGCCACGCAGTCCGGCCCCGTTTCAAGAGATAATGAGCTTCGATTGGCGCTTTATTCGGGGAGAAAAACAGGGTGAAATACGACATCAAAAGTGGTCTGTATTTTACCCTTTTTTGGACGTAATTGGCAAACATGAAATAGGCGAAAACTCTAATAAAATCAATAGCTTTGTGTAAGCCTCCGGGCGTTTTTTTGAAGGGATGGCCGTTGTAAAATACGACGCAAAACGTAGAGATTCACTTGAGCAACAACGGCACATTTCCTGTTAAGAGAGCGGAGACCCAACCACGAAAGCGTGGGTTGGTCTTTCCGCAATGGTTGCTGGACATATTGAGGCCGATTGTCGGTTTCTTCAGCCGTTTGTTTTGGAAGATTGAATTTTACGGCGTCGAAAATGTCCCACAGCGCGGCGGAGTGATCATCGCCGCAAATCACCAAACTTACATCGATCCTTTTTGGCTATCGCTGCAAGTCAAACGGCCGACACGTTATCTCGCGTGGAGTGCTGCGTTTGGTTGGCCCATTGTCGGCCGGTGTTTGACCTGGTTTGGTGCGTGGCCGTTGGCACTTGAAGGCAGTGATCCGGCTGCGATTCGTCGTTCGCTGCAATGGCTGCGTGATGGAGGCGCGGTCGTGATCTTTCCCGAGGGTGGGCGCTGTGCCGCGAACGGTTCGTTAGAACGATTCAAAGCAGGTGCAGTGAGACTGGCGCTGGAAGCGCAGGTGCCGATATTGCCGGTGACGATCAAAGGCGGACATCGCGTTTGGCCGAAAGGTTGGCGTTTCCCGCGACTCGGGAAGATCGTTGTCACTTATCATCCGCTCTATCACGCGCAACCATCACCTGACGAGGAGACGCGCGCGTGCGCGCGACGCGAGAGCGAGCGACTGGCGCAGGTAATCGCCTCCGCACTGTAGGGGCGGCACTCTGTGGCCGCCCGTTGCGGGATGGGTCACGACGGGCGGCCACAGAGTGCCGCCCCTACAATCGCGCCCAAAGCACCCTCATCATGACGTCGTGCAGAAGGCCGTTGCTTGCGAGGACTTGCTCGTTGTAGATGTCCAGAGGCTTATCGTTGAAGTTCGTGATCTTGCCACGTGCTTCCTGAATCAACACGGCGCCGGCCGCGATGTCCCACGGACTTAATCCATCCTCCCAGAATCCATCAAACCGCCCGCACGCAACGTAAGCCAGATCCAACGCTGCCGAACCATCTCTCCTGACGGCCTGTGCCTCCATCGTGAACTTCGTGAAATCACGCGCGAAGTCAGGCCGTTCGCGCACGTTGTACGGAAAGCCCGTACACAGCATCGCGGCATTCAACTCCTCCACCGATGAAACGCGAATGCGTCGATCATTGAGCGTCGCCCCCTGACCGCGTTCAGCCGCAAACATCTCGTCGCGCATCGGATCGTAAACCACGCCGATGAGCAGCTCGCCCGCGTGCTCGAGACCAATCGAAACAGCGAAACACGGATAGCCATGCGCGTAGTTGGTAGTGCCGTCGAGCGGATCGATGATCCACTTCCACTCGCTGCGTTTGCCGCCCACCAGGATCGCTTCACCCGACTCTTCCGCAAGAATTCCATGCTGCGGGTAATAAGATCGAATCCGTTCGATGATCAGATTCTCGGCGGCAATGTCGGCTTCGGTAACGAGATTGATGTCGCCTTTGTTTGTAATCTTCGCGACGCCGAGACGTTGCACGAGCAGATGGCCGGCCTCGCGTGCGATTTCAGTGGCGAAGTTAAGCACTTGAGGTCCTTTTCGTTGGTGGCATGCGCATCTTGCCCGCCGCGATCTTCAAGACTTCCTGCACCTGCTGGTCCCAGTAAGCCCATGAGTGGTCGCCGGGCAATTCTCTAAACTCGTGCGGTATTTTCTTGTCAAACATTGCTGCCGCAAGCTGGCGATTGTAAGGAAAGATCAAAGACGAGTCTTCGGTGCCACAGTCGAAATAAAAATAAGGCAGGGAGCTGACGCGAGCCGCTGTCAGTTTTTCGACAATCGCGAAAAGATCGTTCGCCTCTCGTGTTTCGCTTCCAGCAGGACCAAACAACTTAGTCAACTCCTGCCGGCCTGGGCCGACATCTTTTTCGGTGAAGCGCGTCACGCCAAACGCGCCACTCATCGACGCGGCGAAGACAAACGTCCCTGCAGATTTCAAGCCAAACTTGATCGCGCCGTAGCCGCCCATCGAGAGTCCGGCAATCGAGCGGCCGTAACGCGCCTCGATGGTTCGATAACGTTGCTCCACGTCAGGTAACAACTCTTTGAGGATGTAACTTTCGTACTTGTCGGCCGCGACGCTTGCGCTGTCGGTGTACCAACTGTCGTTGCCTTCAGGCATGACGATGATCATGCGGTAGTTGGCCGCGTAGTCGGCGACGTTTGTGCGCGCGGCCCAATCGGAGTAGTGACCGGTGAGGCCATGAAGAAGATAAAGAACGGGATAACGCGTAGTTATTGAGCTGTCGTAATCGGTCGGTAGGATGACGTTGTAAGGCAGCGTGGCGTTGATCAGTTTGCTTTGAAAACGGATCGTTTCAACGCGGCCGTTAGCGAGTACCGATCCGCAGAAGACGAGCAACACGAGGAATAGATGGGAGATCTTGATATTTTTCATAGAATTTTGGCCGCGGATGACGCGGATTAGATCTGGATTTTATCCGTGTGAATCCGCGGCTAAAGGAATGTTGATGCCTTTCTCGCGGGCGGTTTTTTCGGCTTCCTCATATCCGGCATCGACGTGCCGTGCAACGCCGAGCCCGGGATCGTTCGTCAACACACGATTCAATCGCTTCGCCGCTTCATCAGTTCCATCTGCTACCGAGACTTGCCCCGCGTGCAACGAATATCCAATACCAACACCGCCGCCATGATGGAACGAAACCCAACTCGCGCCGCTCGCAGTGTTTAGCAGCGCATTGAGTATGGGCCAATCAGCAACGGCGTCCGATCCGTCTTTCATCCCTTCGGTCTCACGAAACGGCGACGCCACCGAACCTGTGTCGAGATGATCGCGACCAATCGCGATCGGCGCCTTCAAATCACCACGCTTCACCAGATCGTTGATCGCTTCGCCCATCTCCGCGCGCTCGCCATAACCCAGCCAGCAGATGCGCGCCGGTAGTCCCTGAAACTGAACGCGATCGCGCGCCAGTCGTAGCCAGCGATTCAACACTTGGTCGTCGGGAAACATCTCGAGCGCGAGATCGTCAGTCTTGCGAATGTCTTCCGCATCACCGGAAAGCGCGACCCAGCGAAACGGTCCCTTGCCTTCACAGAACAGCGGACGAATGTATTCGGGAACGAAGCCCGGTATCTCGAAAGCATCTTTGCAACCGGCATCGAAAGCCTGCTTCCGGATGTTGTTGCCGTAATCAAATGCGACCGCACCCGCGCGTTTCAACACCAGCATCGCTTCGACGTGGCGGGCCATCGACTCCGTCGACCTCGCAACATAGGCAGCCGGATCTTTTTCGCGCAGTTTCGCCGCTTCCTCAAGCGTTATGCCGGCAGGGACGTAGCCATTCAAGGGATCGTGCGCGCTCGTTTGATCCGTAATCGCGTCGACTTTTACGCCGCGCTTCACGATCTCCGGGAGCAGCTCCGCGCAGTTGCCAACCAGACCAACCGAAACAGCGCGCTTTTGTTCGCGTGCATCGTCGCAAATATTCAGTGCTTCATCGAGCGACATCGCCATCCGATCGCAGTAGCCGGTTCGCACACGCCGCTCGATCCGCGCCGGATCGACTTCGATGCCGAGAAACACAGCACCATTCAACGTTGCGGCGAGCGGCTGCGCGCCACCCATTCCGCCCATGCCGCCCGACACGATCAACTTACCGGAAAGGTCGCCGCCAAAGTGTTTATCAGCCATCGCGGCAAACGTCTCGAACGTGCCCTGCACGATGCCCTGCGTGCCGATGTAGATCCAACTGCCCGCAGTCATCTGGCCGTACATCATCAAGCCGCGACGTTCGAGTTCGTGAAAGTGTTCCCAGTTGGCCCACGCCCCCACGAGGTTTGAGTTGGCGATCAACACTCGCGGCGCGTGTTCGTGCGTCCGGAACACTGCAACAGGCTTACCGGACTGGACCAACAACGTCTCGTCGTTCTCCAGCTGGCGCAACTCACGAACGATCGCATCGAAAGATGGCCAGTTGCGTGCTGCCTTGCCTGCGCCGCCATAGACGATCAGATCGTCGGGACGCTCGGCGACGTCAGGATCGAGATTATTCATCAGGCAGCGAAGCGCCGCTTCCTGATGCCATCCCTTACAACTCAACTGCGGCCCACGCGGTGCTCTGATCACTCTGTGGCTCATCTAAGAATCTCTCCCGCAAAGGCGCAAAGTAGAAGCCATAGTCTAAATCACTTTGCGCCTTTGCGCCTTTGCGGGAAACTAATCGTTTTAACGCGATAACGATTTGAATTCATTCCGACGGATCGCCCGAGTAATCTTCTCAATATCCCCGGCCATCACACGATCCGTCGTCAACGGCGCCACGTGTCGTCGGACAATCTCATACGCCTGCTTCACGCCACGTCCGGGCGCGAGCGGCGCGTGATATTCAATCCCCTGTGCGGCAACCAGCAACTCGATCGCCGTCGCCATCTCCGCAAGTTTCACAACCGAACGAAGTTTTGTGGCGGCAGTCATGCCCATCGAGACGTGATCTTCCTTTCCACCATCAGTCGGCACGTTGTCGATGCTGGCTGGATGGGCCAACACCTTCGCCTCGCTCAAAAGCGCCACGGCACTGACTTGTAGCATCATAAACCCGGAAGATATGCCCGGATGCGCAGTCAGGAACGGTGGTAGTCCTTCGTTCGAATCCGGATTCACTAATCTGTCGATGCGCCGCTCGGTGATACTCATCAAATCTGTCAAAGCAATTGCGGCGTAGTCAAAAACGAGTGCGAGCGGCGCGCCGTGAAAGTTTCCACCTGACAACACCTCACCGGTTTCCGAAAACACGAGCGGATTGTCAGTCGCACTGCCACTCTCGATTTCAATCACCTGTCGTGCATGGTCCAACGCCGTTCGGACTGCGCCATGCACTTGCGGCATGCAGCGCAAGCTGTACGCATCCTGCACGCGGGGATCGTTGTTGAGATGCGACTCGCGAATCTCGCTGTCGCGCAGCAAATCTCGCAAGTGAGCAGCGACAGCCAATTGGCCCGCATGAGGTCGCGCCGCATGAATGCGTTCGTCGAAAGCGACGGGCGTGCCTTTGAGCGCTTCGAGCGTCATCGCACCTGCGACGTCCGCAAGTAGGGCGAGTTGCTGTGCGCGATGCAGTGCAAGTGCGCCAACCGCACCCATTGCCTGCGTGCCGTTGAGCAGCGCCAGACCTTCTTTCACTTCCAAACGAAGCGGCGCGATCTCTGCACGTTGCAATCCCTCCTCGGCTGGCAATCGCTCACCCTTGTAAAAGACTTCTCCCTCGCCGATCGTAGCCAATGCGAGGTGAGCAAGTGGCGCCAGGTCACCGCTCGCGCCGACGCTTCCCTTTTCAGGAATGACCGGCGTCACGCCTTTCTCCAACATCGCGATCAAGGTTTCAATCACCAGTGATCGAGCGCCGCTGAAGCCTGATGCAAGCACGTTGGCGCGCAACAAGAGCATCGCGCGAGCTTCAGCCTCTGACAGCGGCTCACCCAGGCCGCACGAGTGACTGCGAACCAGATTTAACTGCAATTGGATCAAGTCAGCACGATCGATGCTCACGTCTGACAACTTGCCGAAGCCGGTGTTCACACCGTAGACCGTGCGTCCTTGCGTAACGATGTCCTGCACCACCTGGCGCGACTGCTCGACCCGCGCACGCGCTTCGCCGGCGAGAGCGACCTGCTCTCGGCCCTGCGCCACGTCTGCGATCTGCTGGAGTGTTAACTGTTGGCCATTGAGCTCAAGCATACGAATAGATAATCCACAGCTTACACTGATCCGTCTTCATCTGTGTAATCCGTGGCTAATGCGATTAGGCTGGTCGTTTATCCGGTGTCTCGGAGATGTCGATCTTCTTAAACTCTGATGTCGTCGTGCTGCCGCTGCGCACACGTTGCCGCGCGCGTTTTGCGCGCACTGTGGTGCGTCTCGTCGTCGCGGTAGTCCAGTTGGTCATGCGCTTCAACGGCTGCAACGAGAACTCATGTTTAGGCAGCACCTCGCCAGTGGCTTCGCGCAGTCGCAGCGTGCCGATCGCAAACACGAACACAGCGGCGTTGAAAACTATTCCAACCACAAACACGATCCATCCCGGCACCACGCCAACCGTAGCCCGATCGATAAAGGCGTTGAAGTCGCGCGCAGGCAGAGGCGACAGGTAAACTTTCAAGTTCCAACTCAAAGCAAGCAGCACGAATATCCAGAGATAATTGCGGCGCAAGCGACGGCCGACTGCCTCCCATTCAGTGATCGTGAAGTGTGGCGTGGTCAAATCAGCCGCAAGATGCTCGGCCCATGATTCGTCGGTGGAACGGTTTTCCGGCATCAAGAGATTCGCGAAGTAACCGGTTTCGAGAATCCTTACGCGACTGGACCAGATCTCGTAGTAGCGATAACGCCGCGCTTCCATCAACAAAAAGATCGCAACGAGGATCGAGTTGATCGGGATCACGAAGTGCGGGTTGTTCGGCGAGCTGAAAACAAACGAGAGTGTCGCGCCGGCGGTAAGCACGGCCCAGTTCGTGGTTGTATCGAGACGGTTTCGCCAGGTATTGGATCGCTGCACTTCACCGCGATAGAAGTGAATCATCGCGGTGTTGAATTCTGCAGGCGTCATGCGGCGCATCAGTGCCGCAGGTGACTGGGAACTGGTTTCGGGCAGTGGCTCAACCGGCTGCGGCGTCCTGAGCCGCCCGGTCATCCTATCTGTCGATGTTAAACCACTTCCTCTTTGACTTGCTTCGGTGGACATCGGAATTGAATCCATGGAGTGCGCCGGCCAGACAGGGGCGCGGAACTCCGGAAACCGATAATAGCATGCGCGGCCACAAAGAGGCACAGAGCAGAGCCACAAAGAGGCTCAAAGTGAAAGTCGACTCATCATTTGCTCTCTTTGTGCTTCTTTGTGGCTCTGGTCTGTGCTTCTTGTGGTTAGTGGTTCTTGACACTGTTTCTGCCAGCGCCCTATAGTGGCCGTTCCGGTGGCGGCCGCTGAAACAGATTTTGATGAGCATTGGATGCGGCAGGCACTGGTCGCCGCTCGCGAGGCGCAGGCAAGCGGCGAAGTGCCGGTCGGCACTTGTGTTGTCAGCGAAAACAAACTCATTGCCGTTTCCGGGAATCGAACACGTACCGACTGCGATCCCACAGCCCACGCTGAAATCGTCGCTCTTCGCGAGGCCGCCACTAAGCTGGGAAATTACCGGCTGACGGGCGTGGATGTTTACTCGACGATCGAACCTTGCGCGATGTGCGCGGGGGCGATGATACAGGCGCGCATCAGGCGTTTGATTTACGGCGCAGCGGACGAGCGGGCAGGCGCAGTTACGAGTCGTTTTCGTATCTGTGACACAGATTTTTTGAATCACCGGATCGAAGTAAGCCCAGGCATTTTGGAAGGGGAATGCCGGGCGCTCATGCAGGAGTTTTTCCGGGGCAGGAGAGCGGAACAATAACGCGGAGAGGTCGCATAGTGGATTAGTGCACCGGTCTCGAAAACCGGAGTGGGTTAACGCCCACCGTGGGTTCGAATCCCACCCTCTCCGCCAGGTTATTCTCTGTGCCTTTGTGTCTCTGTGTTGATTAGAAACCACAGAGACGCAGAGGCACAGAGTACAGAGAGGAGAGGTGCAGGAGTGGTTGAACTGGCAGCACTGGAAATGCTGTGAACGGGAAACCGTTCCGTGGGTTCGAATCCCACCCTCTCCGCCAGCAAAATGAGCGATGATAAATTAGCAATGGAAGAGGCCAGGCGCGCGGCTCAACACGAGACTGTAAAGAGTCAGGTTGAAGGCGAGGTGCAGGCCGAAATCAGCGAACGCGCCGCAGCAAAGACACCCCCGGGTGAGGCGCAGCGAATCGATCACGTCGCGAGTGAGTTTCGTTCGAAAGCGGTAGACGAGGTTGTTGACACCGAGCGCGAAGTGCAACGCTCTCGAGGACTCGCTCGGGTCTCGCAAGTCGTCGATTACATCTTCTACGTGATTTACGCGCTGCTCGGCATGCGATTCCTTCTGGCGTTGTTGGCTGCGCGCAGCAGTGCCGGATTTGTGAGGTTCATTGTTGCCGTCAGCAACCCGTTTTATGAACCCTTTCGCGGGATTGTGGCGAGTCCGAGCACCGATAGCGGACACACTTTGCTACTTCCGATTGTGGTAGCGATAATCGCGTACGTGTTGCTTCATCTGGCCATCAACGGTTTGTTGCGAGTGTTCGCGCATCGAAAGACAGAGATTTAGTTCTTTATCAGATCCCGGGCTCCGCACAACGCTAGCCTTGTGAACCCCGCCAGGCCGGGAACGGAGCAACGGTAGCAACGGCAGCGTGTGTTGCGGGAAAGTCCGGGGTCTGGCCAGCTTTGCTTTGCCACAATCATGTTTTTAGCCACAAAGAGGCACCAAAAACACAATGGCCTATCAAGTTATCGCCCGCAAGTGGCGCCCTCAGACGTTTGACGAAGTAACAGGCCAGGAACCAATCACCCGCACACTTCGCAATGCCATCGAGCATCAACGGCTTCATCATGCGTATCTCTTTTCAGGTGCGCGCGGCGTCGGCAAAACAACCACAGCCCGACTGCTCGCAAAGGCGCTAAACTGCCACAAGGCGAAACAGCCGACACCAACTCCCTGCCGTTCTGACGATCCGGATCAGTGTGCTTCGTGCCGCGAGATCACAGAGAGTCGTTCGATTGACGTGCAGGAGATCGACGCCGCGTCGAACACAGGTGTCGACAACGTGCGCGAAGCGATCATCGCCAGCGTAGGCATCGCTCCGGCGCGCGACCGCTACAAGATCTTTATCATCGATGAAGTGCACATGCTCTCCGGCGCGGCTTTCAACGCTTTGCTGAAAACGCTCGAAGAGCCGCCGCCGCGTGTGGTCTTCATCATGGCCACCACCGAACGTCACAAAGTCCCGGAGACGATTCTTTCACGCTGCCAGCAGTTTGAGTTTCGCACGATTGCCACTGCGAAGATTCTTGAACGTCTCAAACTGATTGCGAAAGCGGAGAAGATTTCAATCCCTGAAGACGCACTGCGCGAGATCGCGCGCACCGGCGAAGGCTCCATGCGCGACGCACAGTCGGCACTGGATCAGGTGATCAGTTTCGCCGGCGACAAGATCACGAAAGAAGACGTCGAGATGGCACTCGGCGTCGCCGGCGCCGACGTTCTCAAGCAAATCATCGACAGCATCGCCAACAACAAACCCGCCGAAGCGCTCGCCGCAATCGACGACATCGTAATGCGCGGCCACGACCTGCGAAACTTCTGCCGTGATCTGCTGGCGCACTTCCGCGATCTGCTCGTCACCAAAGTTTCCGGCAATGAAGAGCTCCTCGAGTCGGCTGTTTGCGAACCGCAGGAACTCAAACGACAGGCAGAGTTGTTTACGGAGTCAGACCTGGTTCGCTTCTTTCATTCCTTGGCCGAGACCGAAACGAAACTTCGCGCCGCGACGCAGCCTCGGTACCAGTTGGAAATCGGGATCGTCAAACTGATGGAACTGCGCGGCGTCGAGAGTATCAGCGAGATTCTCCAGCGACTCGCCGCGCTCGAGACCAATCTCGGCGATGATGAAGTGACCGCCTCCTCGAGCCGGACACCGTCTGGTTCGAGTGGCAGCGCTGGAACGCCATCCAAAAACACTCCGGTGACTGCCAAGCCGGCAGCCTCTTCCTTTGCAGCCACGGCTGCCGCTCCTCAGCTCGAGGAAAAACTCGAAGCTTCACTGCCGCCCGTCACAGCGTCGCCAATCGATCGCGTGAAAGCAGTACTCGAAAGTCAGCGAAAGATGTTACTGATGACGGCGCTCGATGCTGCGCAGACCGCGGTTTTTGAAGAGAACGAAATGATCATCGAGTTCGCGCCGGATGCACGCCTGCATCGCGACATGCTCTCAAGACTGGAAAACGTCAAGATCATTCAGGAGGCGTGCCGCCAGGTTGCCGGTAAAGAGATCGGCGTGCGTATTTCTGTGAAGGACCCGAAGGCCGAAGGCGAGCCGTTGAGTCGCGAGGATGAAGAGCGGCTCGAGAAGCAACGTATGCGCGAGATGGCGGAAAACAGTCCAATCGTCCAGCAGATGCTGAAGACGTTTCGCGGCGAGATCGTCGATGTAAGGCGGGCGGAAGGCGAGAGCTGACGAACAAAATTCATCGACCCTTCGTATGAGGTTCCGCGCTGGAGGTAGCTTAATACGATGCGTGATCCGGTTTTGGCAGGGTTTCTGAGTCTGATTATTCCGGGAGTTGGGCAGATTTATAACGGCCGCATTCTGGCGGGAATACTGTGGTTGATTTTCACGCCGGGATTCTGGATCGGGACGGGCGGCACGCTCGGCTGGATCTGCCACATCATTGCGGCATACTGCGCTTACTCCTACGCGAAGGAACACCCCGTCCGCCTTTAAGCATTTTAGCCGCAGATAACGCGGATTAGATCCGGATCTATCCGTGTTCATCCGCGGCTAAATTCTTTCTAAGGTCTAACAGGCTTCTTGGGGGGGACGGCTCTCGGGATGTCATCCGCATCATCCGTCCCGCCTTCCAATTTAGCTGATCCACCTTTCAACATCGGCGGCAACTTCGAAACGGGAATACGTACCGTTGCAATCGGATCCACTCTTCGCAGAATCGCGCCACCACGCCCCGCAACCCATACGTTAGTGCCACCGCGGTAAGCAATCGAGAACAACGACGCATTGGTAATCATCGGTTGAATTTCCCACGTCTGGCCGCCATCGTCACTGTGGATGATGCTTCCCTGCTCGCCAACCACCAGCACGTCGTTGCGGCTCGC
>Ga0075435_100002849_pt1 | contig 11578 bp, 11 predicted proteins | sample RhiMethybrSRZTD4_FD_75302 | JGI IMG/M metagenome (GOLD analysis project Ga0075435, IMG submission 75302) | Populus rhizosphere microbial communities from Tennessee, USA - Rhizosphere MetaG P. TD hybrid SRZTD4 | ecosystem: Host-associated > Plants > Roots > Rhizosphere > Soil | place: USA... | reverse complement strand
CAACGTGAGGATGAAGCTGATGTCAGCCAAAACCGGCCAAGAACCGGTGGCGTCGCAGTCGCGGCTGCCAGCCCGAGATCGCCAGGTAATTGGGATCTTGCTGGTCGCTGCATTCGTGGTGATTCTCAACGAGACGATCATGAGTGTGGCGCTGCCGCGGTTGATGGTCGATCTTGATATCTCGGCGCGTACAGTGCAGTGGCTGACAACCGCCTTCATGTTGACCATGGCAGTAGTTATTCCAACCACGGGTTTTCTGCTGCAGCGGATCTCCACCCGGACGGTCTTCATGCTGGCGATGGGCCTGTTCTCTGCCGGGACCTTGCTTGCGGCAATCTCGCCAGGATTCTGGATGCTCCTGCCGGCCCGTATCGTGCAGGCCTCAGGTACGGCAGTCATGATCCCGTTGCTGATGACGACCGTCCTCACGCTCGTTCCGGCCGAGCGCCGCGGTGTTGTGATGGGAAACCTCAGCATTGCTATCTCGGTTGCGCCGGCGATTGGTCCGACGCTGTCGGGCTTGGTTCTGCAGTTCCTGTCGTGGCGGTTCATGTTCGTCCTGGTGTTGCCGATCGCACTGGCGACCCTGGTGTACGGCTCCCGCCGGTTGGTCAACGTCGGACAGCCTGGGCACCAGCGGCTCGATATTCGTTCGGTGCTGCTCTCGATTCCGGCATTTGGCGCTTTGGTCTATGGGCTCAGCCAGCTTGGCCGAGGTGCCTCTGGACCGGATGTGGCACTTGGATTCATCACCTTCGGCGTGTTCTGCATGGTGATCTTTGGCTGGCGGCAGCTACGACTGACCCGGCGTGGCGACAGCCCGCTGCTCGACCTGCGGGCGTTCAGCTATCCGATGTTCAGCCTCAGTCTTGCGCTTCTCTGCCTGGCGATGCTGGCGCTGTTCGGCATGGTGATCTTGCTGCCGATCTATCTGCAGACCGTCCGTGGCATCGGAGCACTGGCGACTGGTCTGATACTGCTCCCGGGTGGCCTCTTGATGGGTTTGGCTGGGCCAACCGTTGGTCGGACTATTGACCGGTACGGGCCTCGGGTGCTGACCGTTCCCGGCGCGGTTCTGCTCACGTTCACAATGTGGCAGTTCAGCAATGTCGGCCCGACCACACCGATCTGGATTCTCATCGGCTTGCACATGGTGTTGATGCTGGGGCTGGCATGTCTGTTCACACCGGCGTTCACTGCTGGGTTGAACCCGTTACCGCCGTACCTGTATTCGCACGGCAGCGCGATCCTGGGCACGCTGCAGCAAGTGGCTGGTGCTGCGGGAACGGCGTTGCTGGTGGCGATCATGGCCGGTCGGACGGCCGTATTGACTGAGGGTGGTCAGCCGCCCGTTGCCGCGCTGGGCGGTGGGATCCAAACCGCATTCGGGTTTGCGGCGGTGATCAGTATTGCGACCATCGTTCTGGCGTTCTTCATCCGCAACACCAAGCCGGATGTCGACGAGCAGTCGCAAGAGTGGGGCGCCGGCGAAGAGCCAGCCTCCGAGGATACTGCAGCCACACATTCATAATTCCGTGCGCCAGCGAGCGGAGTAATCAAGCCCGCACGAGCTTGATGTTGAACTCCGGCCGACCAAGCTGAGCAAAGATCCGCACCCATAGCGGAAGGTACATCTCCAAGCCACGAGCAGCCGTCAGGTCACCTAGGTCGAACACGTCGCTCCAGCCGAGATCGGCGGCCAGCGATGCCGCGGTCTCACGGGCGGCCGGATCGTTGCCAGCTACGAAGACGGTGGAGTCGTCGGTAAGGCCGCGCGGGTTGATCATGACCTGATTGGCCATGGTGTTGAACATCTTGACTAGGCGAGTCTCCGGCAACTCCCGCTGCAGCCGTTCGGCGAGTGAATCGGTGTTGCTCACAAAGAGCGACGGTGGGAATCCCTGAGAGAAGTCGAGCGCGTTCGAGGCGTCGATCACGACCTTGCCGTTCAACGCGTCACCCACTGCCTGGAGTGCCGACAGCGAACCCCGGCCGTTTGTCGCGTTGATGAACACCTCCGCATCGAGGTCCCCGTACGCCGCAAGCGGTAGGTCGATTTCCGCCCACTCATCCCGCGCTCTGGTCTGCTCGGGGTCACGGGTACCGACAGTGACCTGATGGCCTGCGGCACTGAATGCCTTACCTAGTGCCGGTCCGACGGCTCCTGTTCCCAAAATGGCAATCTGCATATCAGACATCATTCCGAGTTGTCAGCGTCGGCGGTGGCTATAACAGCCACTGATGCTGACACGTCGGTGAAGAGAGAGGCGATGTATGGCAAAGGTGGCCGTAGTAACGGGAGCGGGTTCTGGCATCGGTGCCTCCGCAGCAACGGCGCTGGCTGGCGATGGTTGGACGGTCGTGATTGCGGGCCGTCGGCGCCCGGTACTAGAGGAGCTTGCCGCTGCCCATCTCGACCTGACGCTCGATCCCGTTCCAACGGACGTAACCGACGAAGAATCCGTACGCAATCTCTTCGAGGTCGCCGTGACTCGGCACGGTCGAGTCGATCTGCTCTTCAACAACGCCGGGATGGCCGGTCCGCCGCGGGACCTCGATGAAATCCCCCTCGCGGAGTGGCAGGCCGTCGTCAATGTCAATCTCACCGGCGCGTTCCTCTGCACCAGAGAAGCCTTTGGTGTGATGCGCCGGCAGCAGCCGCAAGGCGGCCGGATCATCAACAACGGCTCCATATCTGCACATTCGCCGCGCCCGCGATCGATTGCCTATACAGCGACCAAGCACGCGATCACTGGACTTACCAAGTCGACTGCTCTGGACGGACGCCCGTATGACATTGCCTGTGGTCAGATCGACATCGGCAACGCGGCCACCGACCTGACGACTGCCATTGCTGAAGGCGTGGCGCAGGCCGACGGCAGCCTGCGAGCCGAGCCGCGGATGCGGGTCGAAGATGTGGCACGTGCAGTGGTATACATGGCGAGCCTGCCGCTGGACAGCAACGTTTCGACGATGACGGTGATGGCGACCAAGATGCCCTTCATTGGTCGTGGGTAGATTCATCAGAGATCGCTCGTGATCTTCATCGAGAAAGCTGCCCCATGATCTTCATCAAGAAATTTAGCGAGCTTGGCCGCGACGACATCGATCAGGCTGGTGGCAAAGGTGCCAATCTTGGCGAGCTGACGCGCGCTGGCCTCCCTGTACCGCCTGGTTTCGTCATCGTCACCGACGCTTATCGCGCGTACGTCGCCGAACATCAACTGGCGGACAAGATCACCTCCCTTGCGGCGCCGACAGATGATCCGGGCGGATACGAGTCGGCGTCTGAACAGATTCGTGGCCTTTTTGCCGACGAGGTCTCCGATGCGCTCCGTGCCGAGATTGCCGAGGCATATGCGGCCCTCGGCGAGGACGCCCAGGTCGCTGTCCGATCTTCAGCGACTGCCGAAGATCTCCCGGAAGCCAGCTTCGCCGGTCAGCAGGACACCTATCTCAATGTGCGCGGCATGGAGTATCTGCTGATTGCGGTCCGCGACTGCTGGGCCTCGCTCTGGACTGCGCGGGCTATGGCCTACCGAGCGCGTCAGGGCGTCGATCCCACGAAAGTCAGTTTGGCCGTAGTAGTACAACAAATGGTCGATGCCGAGGCCGCTGGCGTTATGTTCACTGCCAATCCCGGCAACGGGCGCAGGGACGAGGCAGTGATCAGCGCTGCCTGGGGCCTTGGCGAATCCGTGGTGAGCGGATCGGTCAATACCGACAACATTGTGGTGCGTAAGCCTGATCGGACGGTCCTTTCGAACGAGACTGCCGACAAGGCGGTCATGACGGTCCGGGCCGAGCAGCGTACCCAGGAACAGCCGGTGCCTGCCGCGCAGCGCCAACAGCCGGTGCTCAGCAAATCCGATGCCGCCAGGCTGACCGCGTACGGGACCCGCATCGAGAACCATTACGGCGTACCGCAAGACATTGAATGGGCTCGAGCGGGCGGACAGTTTTTCATTGTCCAAGCTCGGCCCATCACAGCCCTCCCTGAGGCCGAGGCCCCGCTGCCGACCGACTGGACTGTGCCTGAGCCGACGGCCATGTACGTCCGAGCCAGCATCGTCGAGCAGCTGCCTGACCCGCTTTCGCCGCTGTTCGCCGACATGATCGATGGTGCTGTCACCCGCTCGCTGCAGGGCGTATTCCGAGAACTGATGGGCGGTGAGGATTTAATCCGAGATGACGACGTCGGGCTTCCGACGGTTAATGGTTACGCCTACTACAGATACAGCCGATCCGGCATGTGGCGGCTCATGTGGAAGAGCCCGAAGGCAATGCGGGCGGTATTGAGCGGCGGAATGCTGCAGGAGCGCTGGCGTAACTACTCTCATCCGAAGTATCGCCGGATCGTGAGTGACTGGTCCGCACGCGACCTGAGCCGGATGAGCACCCAACAACTGCTAGCCGGCGTTGAGGAACTCGTGGAAGCCGGCGCCGAGTACTACACCTCGGTCCAGACGATCATTCCGGCGGCCGCCTCAAGCGAGGTGGTGTTCACCAGGTTTTACGAGACGGTAGTCCGCACCAAGGAGGACCCGCCCGCTCAGGTGTTTGTGCTCGGCTTCGACAGCGCCCCGATCAGGGCTGAGAAGTCCCTCTATGACCTCGCCGGCTGGACCCATGATCATCCTGAGCTGGCAGAGTCGCTGGGCACGCTGTCCCCTCAGGAATTCCTCGAGCGCGCTGCTGTATCACAAGATCCGGTGTGGCATGAGTGGCATAGCCGGTTCCAAGCGCACCTCAGTACGTACGGGCACACCATCTACAACCTCGATTTCATGAATCCGGTGCCGGCTGATGATCCGATTCCGCTGCTGGAGACTCTTCGGTTCTTTGTCAGCGGGAAGGGGGCTGACCCTTACAAGCGGCAGCGCCACTTCGCGACGCGTCGTGAGGAGGCCACTGCCATGGTGCTGGCACGCCTCGATCCGGTACGCGCCAAGACCTTCCGCCGGTTGCTGCACTGGGCGCAGAGCAATGCGCCGATTCGGGAGGATGCCCTGGCAGATGTCGGGCTGGCCTGGCCACAGGTACGCCGCATGTTGCTTGAGATCGGTCGGCGGCTTCAGCAGGCGGGCGTGATCTCCAAACCTGAAGACGTGTTCTGGCTACACCGCACCGAGATCGACGAAGAGCGCGGCAGCCTTGCTGATCAGGTGCAGCAGCGCAAGGAGGTGTGGCGAGGGCAGCGGCGAGCGACACCGCCGCAGCTGCTGCCGAAGGGCGGCTGGGGCGACATGTGGCGAAGGTGGATGCCAGCGGCGTCGGAGGAGCAGACCGGTGACGTGATCAAGGGAATCGGCGGGAGCATGGGAAATGTGACCGCACGAGCTCGGGTGCTCGGTGGGCCACAAGACTTCTCTCAGATGCAGCCAGGCGAGGTACTGGTGGCCAGCATTACGACGCCTGCATGGACATCCTTGTTTGCCATGGCCTCCGGCGTGGTCACCGACATTGGAGGGCCGCTCAGCCATAGCTCGATCGTGGCCCGCGAGTACGGCATTCCCGCGGTGCTTGGTACCGCTGTGGCAACACGACGGATCAGCAGCGGCGAGATGATCAAGGTCGATGGTGATGCGGGCACGGTCACTCTGCTTGACGGCAACAAGTCCGAAGAGATTGCGCCGGCAGCGAAGGGGCCGCCTCGTGGCAAGATCATCGCCGGTGCCGTCGGCGGGGCTGCTGCGGTTGGGCTTGGCGCGTGGATGATACGCCGACGCCGATCACACAATCCCGGCTGACTCCCGTTGCGGGTTGATGAAACCTACGTGCACGTAGGTTTCGCACGGTCTGCACAGGCTGCAACTCATGCAGACCGTCAGCAACCTATGCAGAGCAAGCAGTTAGGTAGATACGGCCGCCAGCTCATCGACGATGCGCTTGGCGATCTCCAATGAGGCGGTCGCCGCGGGCGAGGGCGCGTTGAGCACATGGACTTGCCGAGGCGCCCGTTCGTAGTAGAAGTCGTCGACCAGCGCCCCATCTCGGCGGAGCGCTTGGGCCCGGACGCCGGCGTGGGCGGGCAACAGACAGTCGTCGGGAAGATCGGGAACGAGCTCGCGGAGGCTGCCGAGGAACCTCTTCTTTGATAGTGATCTTGTTGCCTCATCGAGCCCGGTACGCCAGTACCGCTTACCCAGCCTCCACAAGCCCGGCCACCTAACGCTGTCCAGTACATCGCGCGGGTTGATCTTGAGCTTGGTGTAGCCCTCGCGTGCGAATGCGAAAATGGCATTCGGGCCAGCATGGATCGAACCATTGATCATCCGGGTTAGATGCACACCCAAGAAGGGAAACGACGGATCGGGGACTGGATAGATCAGTCCCTTCACCAGGTACGAGTTTTCTGGCGTGAGTTCGTAGTACTCGCCACGGAACGGGATGATTCGGACGTCTGGAGTTAGTCCCGCCAAGCGAGCCAGCCGATCACTGTGCAGTCCGGCGCAGTTGACGAACTGGTCTGCACGGAACTCATCGCTCTTGGTCGTGATCGTCACCGCATCAGGGCGAGATGCGATACCGACGATCCGCTGCCCAAAGCGAATCTCGCTGCCAGCCTCTTCGATACGACGTCGCAAGACGTCGCAAACTCCGCGGAAATCAACAATGCCCGTTGACTCGACACGCACCGCTGATATCGCCGAGACGTACGGCTCGTACTCCTTGGCCTTGTCGGCGTCGATCATGGTGCAGGGAACCCCATTGGCCTGGCCGCGACGGTAGAGCTCGGTGAGCGCTTGCAGCTGTGACTCATCGGTTGCCACGACGAGCTTGCCGCAGATGTCAACAGAGACGCCGTTTTCTTCGGCGAACCGTCGCATCGAACTCGCCCCAGCGGTGCCAAGCGTTGCCTTGAGGCTGCCGGGCCGGTAGTAGAGCCCGGAGTGAATGACGCCGGAGTTGTTACCGGTCTGGTGCTGCGCGATGCCCGGCTCCTTCTCGAGCACGGTGACACGGTGGCCTCGTCGAGTTAGTTCATGGGCCGTTGCCAGCCCGACGATCCCGGCCCCAGCGACGATCACGTGACTTCCCATTCGCACATGTCTACCAGGGCTGCGGCAGAGGCGCTGGATTCGCAGCTCAACCATCGAAAACTCACCCCTAGAGAGTGATGTGCCCCCCAAATTGACTGCGCAATACTCAGGGCGACTCCAACCGAGACGGAGGTTGCCGTGGACTTTTCGAGTTTCTTCTGGCTGCTGGTGTGGGCATTTGTTTTCGGCTGCTACCTCGTCGTGTTGTTCCAGGTCATCGTCGATCTGTTCCGAGATGACACTCTTAGTGGGTGGTGGAAGGCCATATGGATCATTTTCCTGATCATCGTGCCGTTCTTGAGCCTATTAATCTATGTCATCGCCCGGGGCCGCGGAATGGCCGAGCGTCGTCAGGAGGCGCTGGGTGGCGGCCGTAGGGACGAAGGGGCTTACGTGCCGCCGCCGATTATGAGAATTCCTAACCCTGCCGAGGACATTGCGTCCGCCCAGAAACTGCTCGACCAAGGAGCGATCAATCAGGCTGAGTTTGACCAACTCAAGCAGAAAGCGCTTGCGGGCTCCTCATGACCACGTCAGAAAATCGCCCGGCGGTCGCCAAACGGAGAACTTCGGAGCGGGCCCATCGTGGCACCAGGCGACGCTTCTCGCGGCCCGCGTCTCGGCTTGCCGAGCGGTGGACCACCATCGATGGCGTCGACGTCTTCTACCGTGAGTCACCCCACCCGCCCAATGCGCCAGTGATGATGCACTTACATGGGTTCGGGCTGTCAGGCCGCTATCTGCTACCGACCGCCGAGGCGCTCTCTGACGAATTCCATACGCTGGTGCCAGACCTGCCTGGATTCGGACGAAGCGGAAACGCCATCGAGCCGCTGACTGTCACCGAGCTTGCACACGCGGCGGCCGCTTTCCTCGACACCCAAGGCATTGAAAAAGCCACCCTGGTCGGAAATTCCATGGGCTGTCCGGTTATCTGCGAATTTGCATACTCGTTTCCGGATCGACTGGAGCGGGCCATTCTGGTGTCGCCTGCCGGAGGCATTAATAACCGACCGTTGCCGCGTGCAGTGCGCCAGCTCAGCCATGACGGGCTGCGGGAACCGGTTCGGCTGCTACGCGTCGCAGTCCCGGACTACCTGCGATTTGGCGTTCCGAGCACCTTCCGAATGTTCCGAGCGCTGATGCAGTATCCAGCTTTGGATCGTCTGCTGGCCTTGGACAAGCCAACGCTGGTCGTTGCCGGAAGCCGAGATCCGTTGCTGCCGGGTCCGCAGCGCATCCAAGAGGTTGCGAGTCAAACAGAACACCACGGCATCTTCGTTGTCATCGACGGGGCGGCCCACGCGATCAACTTCTCCCATCCGGGAGAGCTGTCAAACGTCATCCGACTGTTCATGGAAGACAAGCCGATCGTCGACGATCCAAACTCTCCCGGAACCGCACGAGCCTACGAGCTCCATCGGGGGCTACACGCGCCCAAGCCGCGTACGGCCGACGAATGATCGACTCCGCGTCAGACTCCGACTCCGCTGTAGCTGCCGAGGGTGCGCAGTCAGGCGCGAGCCCGCTAACTTTGGGGCGTGACCAGCCCGTTTGCGCCAGATCAGTGGCATGCGGTGGAAGGTTTTGAGTTCACCGACATCACCTATCACCGCGCCAATGACGCTCCCGTCGTACGGATTGCCTTTGATCGGCCAGAGGTACGCAACGCGTTCCGGCCACACACCGTCGACGAGCTCTTTGCCGCAATGGATCATGCTCGGATGTCTTCGGACGTGGGTGCGGTGCTGCTGACTGGCAATGGACCGTCGCCGAAGGACGGCGGATGGGCGTTTTGCAGCGGCGGCGACCAGCGGATCCGAGGCCGCGCCGGCTACCAGTACGACTCGGCCGAGAAGCGCACCGGTCCCCAGAATGAGGCGGCACTCGGACGGCTCCACATTCTCGAAGTCCAACGGCTGATCCGTTTTATGCCCAAGATCGTGATCGCGTTGGTCAACGGCTGGGCGGCCGGCGGAGGGCACAGCCTGCATGTGGTCTGCGACTTGAGTCTTGCCAGTGCCGAGCACGCCCGTTTCAAGCAAACCGATGCCGACGTCGGTTCGTTCGATGGCGGCTTCGGGTCGGCTTACCTGGCACGACAGGTCGGGCAGAAGCGGGCGCGAGAGGTCTTTTTTCTCGGCCAGACCTACACGGCTGAGGACGCGTACCAAATGGGCATGGTGAATCGCGTCCTGCCGCACGCAGAACTGGAAACGGTCGGGCTTGAGTGGGCCACGATCATTTGCCGCAAGAGCCCGACCGCACAGCGGATGCTGAAGTTTGCGTTCAATGCGATTGACGACGGGCTCATTGGTCAGCAGGTGTTCGCCGGCGAGTCCACTCGGCTGGCGTACATGACCGACGAGGCAGTCGAGGGCCGCGACGCGTTCCTCGAAAAGCGTCCCCCCGACTGGAGCCGCTTCCCCTACTACTACTGAGGGAGTGTCACCTAGACGACGCCGTACAAACGATCACCGGCGTCGCCCAGGCCGGGGAGGATGTAGCCGACGTCGTTGAGCTTCTCGTCCAGCCCGGCGAGCACCAGCGTGCACGTTACGTGCAGTTCCTGGACCAATTCGGTCAGTCGGGCGATTCCCTCTGGAGCCGCGATCAGGCAGATGCATGTGATGTCATCGGCACCGCGCTGGACGAGAAATTGCACCGCCGAGCCAAGAGTGCCGCCAGTGGCCAGCATTGGATCCAGTACGTAACACTGCCGGCCAGTCAAGTCCTCCGGCAGCCGTTCGGCGTACGTGGTGGCGATCAGGGTCTCCTCGTTGCGCACCATGCCGACGAAACCGACCTCGGCCGTCGGGATCAGCCGGGTCATGCCCTCGAGCATGCCGAGGCCCGCCCGCAGAATCGGCACCACTAGTGGCCGCGGAGGTGCCAGTCTTACGCCGGCCGCAGCTTGCAGCGGCGTCTGAACCGTGCGTGGCACAACGCGGACGTCACGGGTCGCCTCGTACGCGAGCAACGTGACGAGCTCCTCGGTGAGTCGTCGGAAAGTGGGCGAGTCGGTGGTTTCGTCCCGCAACACGGTGAGCTTGTGCGCGACAAGGGGATGGTCGACGACGCGTAGTTCCACGCTCGAACCGTAGCGAGGGCCTATCTGAGATTGGGGATTGGACTCGTGTCCAGGCGTGGTGTCTGACACGATGGAGCGGGTTCGCGATTCTGCGGAGGAGGGGAGTCATGTCGGAGTTCGACGACGAGGAGTACGAGTCGTTCGAGCTGGATGGCGCGGGCAGGAGCGCTAGCTCGGCAAGCGGCCGAGCAAACCGTGCTGAGCAGCTCGATGACGAGCTCGAGGATGACGAAGACTTCGAGGAGGTCGAACTCGAAGACGCCGCCGACGATGAGATCGACTTCGTGCTCGCCGCTTATCGAGAAGACGGCCAGCCGTACGTGCAGTCGCTCGGCAAGGACCTCGCCAACGACCTTGATGAGTTGATCGTCCAGCTACGTCGATTGCCCGGTGATGCCGGTGCGCTTGGATTTGTCAGCCTGGTTGAAGAGGTCTTCGTGATCAGTCGGGTGCGCGGACAGCATGTTCAGGTGCTGCTGTCCGATGCGGCAGCCGCGAGCGATTGGCCGATAGCCCGAGATGTCGTGGACTATCTCGGCGAGGAGCCTCTGGACGACGAAGACGAGGAAGGCGAGCCGATTGGCGATCTTGGCATCGTCGCAGACCTCGGGCTGAGCGACTTCGATATGGGTGCCATCATCGACAACCTCGACCTCAGCAGCGTCGAGATGCTGACCGAGATTGCGGACAAGATCAAACTCAACCCGCCGTTCCGCAAGGCTGTAGAAGCAGCCGTTGGGTGAGCGAATACAGCGGGCAGAGCCAGTGGGAAGATCCGATGCGGCTCGCGCTCGATCAGGCACGGATGGCGGCTCTACACGGCGATGTGCCCGTCGGCGCTGTGGCGGTAGATCAAGCCGGTAGCCTACTCGCCGCGGCCGGCAACGAACGCGAGATCAGACGTGATCCGACCGCCCATGCAGAGATCTTGGTACTACGAGAGGCGTCCAGACGACTGCACACATGGCGGCTAACTGGCCTCACCCTGGTCGTCACCCTCGAGCCATGCACGATGTGCGCTGGCGCTTTGGTGCTGGCCCGCGTCGCGCGGCTCGTCTTCGGCGCCTTCGATCCGAAGACCGGCGCGGTTACCTCGCTCTTCGACGTGGTACGCGATCCCCGACTCAACCATCGCATCGACGTACGCGGCGGCATCCTCGAGGCGGAATGCGGGGCCCTCTTGAAGGACTTCTTCGCCAAGCGCTGAAGGCTCCCTGTTGGGGTGGCTGCAACCTACGTTCACCTAGGTTGCGTGCGGTTTGCACACGTTGCAACCTGTGCAGACCGCCAACAACCTATGCAGAGCTCGACGAAGGACCGCCAATTCGGCGCTGGATTCCGATGCTCGCCTCATCGTCAGCTTGGTAGTCTCTCCGGCGGTGGCGTGTCTGAGCGGCCTAAAGAGCGCGCCTCGAAAGCGCGTGAGGGGCAACCCTCCGCGGGT
>Ga0075435_100002845_pt1 | contig 11584 bp, 8 predicted proteins | sample RhiMethybrSRZTD4_FD_75302 | JGI IMG/M metagenome (GOLD analysis project Ga0075435, IMG submission 75302) | Populus rhizosphere microbial communities from Tennessee, USA - Rhizosphere MetaG P. TD hybrid SRZTD4 | ecosystem: Host-associated > Plants > Roots > Rhizosphere > Soil | place: USA... | reverse complement strand
GTGGTCGCCGTGGTGGCCGGCACGGTGTTCTCGGCGATCTCGGGCTCGACCATCGCCACCACCGCGATGCTCGGCAGCCTGATGCTGCCGGTGATGCTCGCGCGCGGCTATCACCCGACCATGGCCACCGGGCCGCTGATGGCGATCGGCGCGGTGGACATGCTGATCCCGCCGTCGGCGCTGACCGTGCTGCTTGGCAGCCTGTCGGGCATCTCGATTTCCGGGCTGCTGATCGGCGGCGTGGTGCCGGGGCTGCTGCTGTCGGCGGCCTTCGTCGTCTACATCGTGGCGCGCGTCAAGCTCAACCCGGCGCTGGCGCCGGCGAGCGCCTTCTCCGAGTACCAGGGCTGGGAGAAGCTGCGGCCGTTCGTGCAGTACGTGATTCCGCTGGTGTCGATCTTCGTGGTGGTGGTCGCCTCGATGTCGGCGGGCTGGGCGACGCCCACGGAGTCGGCGGCCATCGGCGCGTTCTTCACCATGCTGCTCGCGGTGATGTACGGGTCCCTGACCAGAAAAAATCTGCTGGCCGCCCTGCGCGGCACCGCGGCGATCTCGGGGATGATCCTGTTCATCATCCTCGGCGCGACGACGTTCTCGCAGATCCTGTCCTTCTCCGGGGCGAGCAACGGCCTGGTCGAGTTGATCGTCGGCATGGGCCTGTCGCCGATGGCGGTGATCGCCGCCATGATGGCGCTGCTGATCTTCCTTGGCCTGTTCGTCGAGCAGGTCAGCATGATGCTGATCACCCTGCCGATCTACATGCCGCTGGTGCAGAAATACGGCGTCGACCCGGTGTGGTTCGGCGTCATGTTCCTGATCTGCATGCAGCTCGGGCTGCTGCTGCCGCCGCACGGCCTGCTGCTGATGACGATGAAGGGCGTGGCGCCGCCGCAGGTGCGCATGGGGCACATCTTCCAGGCCGTGCTGCCCTACATCGCCATGAGCCTGCTGGTCCTCGCGCTGGTGTTCTTCGTCCCGGCCGTCGCCGTCTGGCTGCCTAGGATGCTCGGATAGCCATGGAACGATCATTCAAGGAAGAAGTCGAGAAGCTGAAGCTCGCCGAAGGCGAGGTGTTCCACGGCGAGGCGATCCTCGCCGTGACCAAGGCGCTGCTGCAATCGGGCGTGTCCTACGTCGGCGGCTACCAGGGCGCGCCGGTGTCGCACGTCATGGACGTGCTGAACGACGCGCGCGAGATCCTCGACGGCCTCGGCGTGCACGTCGAGACCAATGCCAACGAGGCGGGCGCCGCGGCGATGCTGGGCGCCTCGATCAACTACCCGATGCGCGGCGCGGTGGCCTTCAAGTCCACCGTCGGCACCAACGTCGCCTCCGACGCGCTGTCCAACCTCGCTTCCGCCGGCGTCAAAGGCGGCGCGCTGATCGTGCTCGGCGAGGACTACGGCGAAGGCTCGTCGATCATCCAGGAGCGCAGCCACGCCTTTGCCATGAAGTCGCAGATCTGGCTGCTCGACCCGCGGCCCAACCTGCCGAAGATCGTCGAGATGGTCGAGCAGGGCTTCGAGCTGTCGGAGGCCTCGAGCACGCCGGTGATGCTCGAGCTGCGCATCCGCGCCTGCCACGTGCAGGGCTCGTTCAGGACGAAGAAGAACGTGGCGTCGAAATACTCCAAGAAGGCCTTCCTCGACGCGCCTGACTTCGACTACGGCCGCATCTGCCTGCCACCCGCCACCTACGCGCAGGAGAAGCACAAGATCGACGTGCGCTGGCCGGCCGCAGTGGCTTTCATCAAAGAGAGAAAGCTGAACGAAACATTCCCCGGCGACCTGTCCGACCTGGGAATCGTCTGCCAAGGCGGCATGTACAACGCGACCATCCGCGCCCTGCAAACGCTTGGCCTGGCCGACATCTTCGGCGCCTCCAGGGTGCCGATCTACTGCCTGAACGTCACTTACCCGCTGGTGCCGGATGAAATTGTTTCTTTTTCAAAAGACAAGAAACACGTTCTCATCGTTGAAGAAGGACAACCCGCTTACATCGAAGACGCCGTGCAGGCGGCGCTGCGCCGCGCGAACGTGAGCGACGTCGAGGTGCACGGCAAGGACGTGCTGCCGATGGCCGGCGAATACACCGGCGAAGTGGTGCTGACGGGGATTGCCCGATTCCTGAAAAAGGAATCCTCCCTGATATCCATGCAGGCATTGAAGAAAAAAGCCTCCGATCTGCTGGGAGGGCTGCCGGTGCGGCCGCCGGGCTTCTGCGTCGGCTGCCCGGAGCGGCCGGTGTTCTCGGCGATGAAGATCCTCGAGGGCGATACCGGCAAGTTCCATCTCTCGGCCGACATCGGCTGCCATCTCTTCTCGACGTTGCCGCCCTTCAACATCGGCAATACCGTGCTCGGCTACGGCCTCGGCCTCGCCTCCAACTCGGCGGTGCACCCGATGTTCGCCAAGCGCACGGTGACGATGATGGGCGACGGCGGCTTCTGGCACAACGGCCTCACCACCGGCATCGCCAACACCGTGTTCAACAGGAACGACGGCATCCTGGTGATCATGAAGAACGGCTACAGCTCGGCCACCGGCACGCAGGAGCTGCCCTCCAGCCCGCAGCACAGCGACAGCCACGCGCCGGACATGAGCATGGAGCGCGCCCTGGCCGGCATCGGCGCCGACTGGGTCCGTACCGTCGACAACTACCGCGTCGGCGAAGTGGCGAAGGTGCTCAAGGAAGCGATGACCACCGAGCACAAGGGGCTCAAGGTCATCATCGCCGAGGGCGAGTGCCAGCTCGAGCGGCAGCGCAAGCTTCGTCCGGTCACTGCGAAAAATCTATCCGAAGGAAAACGAACCGTCCGCGTCAAGTACGGCGTCGACGAGGACACCTGCACCGGCGATCACTCCTGCATTCGCCTGTCAGGCTGCCCGACGCTCACCATCAAGGACAACCCCGATCCGCTGCGCCGCGACCCGGTGGCCACCGTGATCGATGGCTGCGTCGGCTGCGGCCTGTGCGGCGAGAACGCGCATGCCGCGGTGCTCTGCCCATCCTTCTACCGGGCCGAAGTCATTCAAAACCCCACCTGGTGGGACAAGCTGTGGAACGCCAGTTCACCAAAGAAATAGAGTCCCTTCGCCTAGGCGACGGCGAGACCTTCGAAGGTGAAGGCATCCTCGCTGTCACCAAGGCGCTGCTGCAGTCGGGCGTGTCCTACGTCGGCGGCTACCAGGGTGCGCCGGTGTCGCACCTGCTGGACGTGATGGTGCAGGCGCGCGACTATATGGACGAGCTCGGCGTGCACGTCGAAGCCTGCACCAGCGAGGCCTCCGCCGCGGCGATGCTCGGCGCCTCGATCAACTACCCGGCGCGCGGCGCGGTGACCTGGAAATCGATCGTCGGCACCAATGTTGCCGCCGATGCCCTGTCCTACCTCTCCAGCGCCGGCGTCATGGGCGGCACGCTGATCGTGCTGGGCGAGGATTACGGCGAAGGCGGCGTGGTGGCGCAGGAGCGCAGCCACTCCTTCGCCATGAAATCGATGATGTGGCTGCTCGACCCGCGGCCGAACCTCACCACCATCGTCGACATGGTCGAGCGCGGCTTCGAGCTGTCGGAGGCTTCCAACACGCCGGTGATGATGGAGTTGCGCATTCGCGCCTGTCACCTGCGCAGTTCTTTTTCCTCCAAGAAAAACATTTACCCGGCGGTTTCCGGGCTGCACAAGCTCGACGGCCCGCCGAAGGAATTCATCTACGACCGGCTGGCCCACCCGCCGGCGATCTTCCGCCAGGAGAAGCTCAAGTCCGACGTGCGGCTGCCCGCCGCCCGGCGCTTCGTTCTCGAGAACAAGCTGAACGAGCATTTTGACGGCGAGGAGGAGCAGCTCGGCATCATCGTCCAGGGCGGCCTGTACAACGGCCTGATGCTGGCGCTGCGCATGCTGGGCCTCGCCGACCAGTTCGGCGCGAGCCGCATCCCGATCCTCGCGCTGAACGTCGTTTATCCGCTGGTGCCTGAAGAAATTGTTGGTTTTTCAAGAGACAAAGAAGCCGTGCTGGTTCTCGAGGAAGGACAACCGGAATTCATCGAACAGGAAGTGGCGACCATCCTCCGGCGCGCGGACGTCGCGGCGAAGCTGCACGGCAAGGACGTCATGCACATGGCCGGCGACTACAACGTCGAATCGCTGGTGCGCGGCTTCAGCAAATTCCTGGCGCAGCGTGCGCCGCAGCTCAATCTCGCTTCCGCTTCTTCCTGGTTGGATGCCGTCCAGAGAATCAAGGAAAAAGCCGCCGACCTGCTTGGCACGCTGCCGCTGCGCCCGCCATCGTTCTGCATCGGCTGCCCGGAGCGGCCGGTTTTCTCGGCGATGAAGCTGGTGGCGCAGGACATCGGCCGGCCGCATGTTTCCATGGACGTCGGCTGCCACTGCTTCGGATCGTTCGAGCCTTTCTCGCAAGGCAATACGCTGCTGGGCTACGGCATGAGCCTGGCGTCCGCTGCGGGCGTCGGGCCGATGTCATCGCGCCGTCCGGTGGCGATCATGGGGGACGGCGGCTTCTGGCATAACGGCCTGCTCTCCGGCGTCGCCTCCAACCTGCTGAACAAGGGTGATGGCGTGCTGGTGATCATGAAAAACGGCTATGCGTCGGCCACCGGCACGCAGGAGCTGCTCTCCTCGCCGCCTGAGGACGCTCGCATGATTGCGGTTGGCAGCAGTGCGGCGCACGCCGACCGCACCATCGAGGACACCCTCACCGGGCTCGGCGTGAAATGGCTGCGCACGGTGAACAACTACGAGGTCAGCGAGGTCGCCAAGGTCTACAAAGAGGCGATGAGCACTGACTACAAGGGGCTGAAGGTGATCGTCGCCGAAGGCGAGTGCCAGCTCGAGCGCCAGCGACGGTTACGCCCTGAGGTCTCGAGGAAATTAGGTAACGGAGAAAGGCACGTTCGTGTGAAGTATGGCGTCGACGAAGACACCTGCACCGGCGACCACTCCTGCATCCGCCTGTCGGGCTGCCCGACGCTCACCGTCAAGGACAACCCCGATCCGCTGCGCCGCGACCCGGTGGCGACCGTGGTGGACGGCTGCGTCGGCTGCGGCCTGTGCGGCGAGAACGCGCACGCCGCGGTGCTGTGTCCTTCCTTTTACCGGGCGGAAGTCATCCAGAATCCAGGGTTTTTCGATAAATTTATTTTTCGGATGAGAAGTCTTTTTGTATGAACCCACCTGAACGCCCGATCACCATCCTGATCGCTGCCCTCGGCGGCGAAGGCGGCGGCGTGATGGCCGACTGGCTGATGGAAGCCGCCACGGCGAGCGGCCTGCCGGCGCAGGCCACCTCGATTCCCGGGGTGGCGCAGCGCACCGGCGCAACGACCTATTACCTGGAAATCTATCCGCTAGAAAAATCCAGGCTGAATGGCCGGGAGCCGGTCCTGTCCCTCACCCCCAGCCCGGGCAACGTCGACGTGATGGTCGCCTCCGAGCTGGTCGAGGCCGGGCGCGCCATGCAGAACGGCTACGTCAGCCCCGAGCGCACCACGCTCATCGCCTCGACGCACCGCATCTACGCCACGGTCGAAAAGATGCAGATGGCCGACGGGCGCTTCGACAGCGCGCGCGTCCTGGACGCCGGGAAACAGCTGGCGAAGACCGCGGTGCTGTTCGACATGCGCAAGCTCGCCCAGGAGAACGGCACGGTGATCAACGCCGTGCTGTTCGGCGCCATGGCCGGAAGCGGCGCGCTGCCGCTTTCGCGCGAGGCCTGCGAGAAAGCGATTCGCGGCGGCGGGCGCGGCGCCGAGGCGAGCCTGCGCGGCTTCGCCGCCGGCTTCGATATCGCCGCCAAGGCCCGGCCGGCGCCGGTGGAGCCCGCGCCGCCCAGGCGCGCGACGGATCTCGACGACATCGTGCGGCTGGGCATCGAGCGGTTGACGGATTATCAGGGCACGGCCTATGCCGATCTCTACCAGGAAAGAATCAGAATCGTCGAAAAAGCGGAACCCCGCCTGGCGGCGGAAGTCGCCCGCCACCTGGCGCTCTGGATGGCGTACGAGGACATCATCCGCGTCGCCGACCTGAAGACGCGCGCCTCGCGCTTTGCCCGGGTGAGGAAGGAAGTGGGGGCGAAGGACGGCGAGCCGGTGGTGGTCATCGACTATCTCAAGCCCGGCGTCGAAGAGTTCGCCTCGTTGCTTCCCCATTTCCTTGGAGAAAAACTGGTGGCGTGGGCCGAGGCGCACGGCAAGCTCGACGCCTACAACGTCGGCATGCACATCAAGACCTCGGGCGTGCTCGGCTGGCTGCTGGTGCGCTCGCTCGCCTGGCTCAGGCCGTGGCGGCCGATGAGCTACCGCTACCGCGAGGAGCAACAGCTGATCGAGCGCTGGCTGGCGCTGGTGGCCGAGGCGGCGAAGCGCGACGCGACGCTGGCCCTCGAGATCGCCGAGTGCGCCCGCCTGATCAAGGGCTACGGCGAGACCCACCGCCGCGGCAAGGCCAACTTTCTCGCCCTGGTCGACGCGCTGGTGGAAAACCCGCCGACCGCGAATCCGCTCGAGCAGGCGAAGGCCATCCGCAGGGCGCGCGAGGCCGCTCTGGCGGATCCCGAGGGCAAGGCCCTCGGCACCGCGCTCGGCAAGCCGGTGGTGTGGCTCAAGCCCGTAGCGCGCACGTAGAATCCCGGACAGTCATGGCCAGCGTTCCCCAACCCAGCATCGGCGCCGCGCGGCAGGAGCTCTACCGCCGCATGGACCAGCACCACCTCGCGCCCCTGTGGGAGGTGCTGCACAACCTGATTCCCAACGAGCCGTCGACGCCCAGCAAGCCGGCGCTGTGGAAGTACAAGCACGCGCGACCCTACCTGATGGAGGCCGGCAAGCTGATCACCGCCAAGGAGGCCATCCGCCGCGTGCTGATCCTCGAGAATCCAGGCATGCGCGGCGAATCCTGCATCACGCAGAGCCTGTACGCCGGCCTGCAGCTGATCCTGCCGGGGGAAATCGCGCCCAGCCACCGGCACTCGCAATCGGCGCTGCGCTTCATCGTCGAGGGCTCCGGCGCCTACACCGCGGTCGATGGCGAGCGCACCGTGATGCACCCGGGCGATTTCATCATCACGCCGTCCTGGACCTGGCACGACCACGGCAATCCGGGCGCCGAGCCGGTGGTGTGGATGGACGGCCTCGACATCCGCATCGTGCAGACCTTCGCCGCCCAGTTCCACGAGCCTTTCGCCGAGGAAGTGCAACCGGTGTCGCGGCAGGAAGGCGCCTCGGTCGCGCGCTACGGCAACAACATGGTCCCGGTGAACGCCGCTGCGCCTTTCGGCAAGACTTCGCCCATCTTCAACTACCCCTATGCGCGCAGCCGCGAATCGCTGGCGCTGATGTCGCGCGACCAGGACCCGGACCCCTGCCACGGCTGGAAGATGCAGTACGTCAACCCGCTCACCGGCGGACATGCCATGCCGACCATCGCCGCGTTCCTGCAATTGCTGCCGAAAGGCTTCAGGACACAGCCCTGCCGCTCCACCGACGGCACGATCTACTCCGTCGTCGAGGGCACGGGAAAAGCCGTGATCGGGGATGAAAAGTTTGAATTCGAGCCGCGCGATACCTTCGTCGTTCCGTCGTGGGTGCCGCTGATTCTCGACGCGTCGTCGGAGACGGTGCTGTTTTCCTTCTCCGACCGCCCGGGCCAGGAAGCGATGGGCCTGTGGCGCGAGAAGCGCCGATGAGCGCCACCGCCCCGCCGCGCGCCGACAGCGCCTTCTACAGCCGCGAATACAACAACCGCGCGCTGGTGCCCGAGCACCCGAAGCACTTCGCGCGCTGGCAGGAAGACTCGGCGCGCGCGCGCGCCAGCATGAGCGCGCAGCTCGACCTGCGCTACGGCGAGGCGCCGGGCGAGACGCTTGATCTCTTCCCGGCGCGCCAGGGCGACGGCACCTGCCTGATGTTCATCCATGGCGGCTACTGGCGCTCGCTCGACAAGAAGGATTTCTCCTTCCTCGCGCCCTCCTGGGTCGGCGCCGGGGTGTCGCTGGCGGTGGTGAATTACGACTTGTGCCCGAAAGTCAGCATGGACGAGATCGTGCGCCAGATGCTGCGCGCCAGCCGCTGGCTGTGGCTGCATGCCGAGGACTACGGCATGGACCAGGATCGCCTGTACGTCACCGGGCACTCGGCCGGCGGCCACCTCACCGCCATGCTGATGACGGCGCTCTGGCCGACGTTCGATGCGCGCCTGCCGCGCGACCTGTGGAAGGGCGGCCTCGCCATCAGCGGGGTCTACGACCTGCGGCCGCTGCTTCAGGTCGACTGGCTGCAGCCCGACCTGCGCCTCGACGAGGAAAGCGCGCTGCGCCTGTCGCCCGCCTTCATGCCTCCAGCGACGCGCGCGCCGCTGATGACCTGCGCCGGCGGCGGCGAATCGAGCGAGTTCCTGCGCCAGAACGCGCTGCTCGGCTCCGGCGGGCGCTGGCGCAGCGTGTTCGCCGGCGACGTCGCGATGCCGGGGCGGGACCACTTCACGGTGGTGGACGGCCTCGCCGATCCCGCCAGCGCCCTGTTCCAGGGCGCACGGCGCCTGATGAAGCTCGATCGGTGAACGAATTCCTCGCGCCCGGGAAGTACGTCGACAGCAAGGACGCGGCCGTGGTGGCGTTTTCCCGCGAGCACTCCCGGGGGAAAGACGACCGCGAGCGCGCCGTCTCGCTCTACTACGCCGTGCGCGACGAGATCCGCTATAACCCGTTCCTCGATTTCTCGAAGGCGGAGGCGTTCCAGGCGTCGGCGGTGCTGCGCGCCGGCGAGGGCTTCTGCGTCGGCAAGGCCGCCCTGCTCGCCGCCGCGGCGCGCGCCGCGGGCATCGAGGCGCGCGTCGGCTTCGCCGACGTCAAGAACCACCTGACCTCGCCGCGCCTCGCCGAGACCATGGGCTCGGACCTGTTCATCTACCACGGCTACACCGAGCTGCGGCTCGACGGCCGCTGGGTCAAGGCGACGCCGGCCTTCAACCTCGCGCTGTGCAAGCGCTTCCGCGTCAAGCCGCTCGAGTTCGACGGCCGCGAGGATTCCATCTTCCACCCGTACGATGCCGACAACCGGCGCCACATGGAGTACCTGCGCGACCGCGGCAGCTTCGCCGACGTGCCGGTGGACGAGATCCAGCGCGCCTTCCGCGAGGCGTATCCGAAGTTCTACCGGCTGGGAGCCGACGCGGCCAAGGAATCGTTCACGCCCGGCTGATGCGCGAGCTGCTGGAAGCGAGCTTCCGGGCCGCGGTCGCCGCCGCCGATCCTCTCGAGATCCTCGGCAGGCATCTGCCGCCGCCGCCGCGCGGCCGCACCTTCGTCGCCGCGGCCGGCAAGGCCGCCGCGTCCATGGCGCTGGCGGTTGAAAAAGGTTTTTCTTCCAACGTCGAAGGCATTGCCATTACGCGCTACGGGCACGGCTTGCCGACGCAGCGCATCCGTGTGGTCGAGGCCGGGCATCCCGTCCCCGACGAGGCCGGGGAAAAAGCGGCCGCTGAAATTCTCAAGCAGGTCAAGGAACTGGGAGAGGAGGACCTATTGCTGGCGCTTCTCTCCGGAGGCGGTTCAAGCCTTCTCTCATTGCCGGCACCGGGCATTTCAATTTCGGGGTTAAAGCAAATTACCAATCAACTCCTGCGCAGCGGCGCGCCCATCCAGGAGATGAACACGGTGCGAAAGCACCTGTCGGCAATCGCCGGCGGCCGCCTCGCCGCCGCGTGCCGCGCGCCGGTGCTGGCGCTGATCATCTCCGATGTCACCGGCGATGACCCGACCCACATCGCCTCGGGCCCCTGTGTCGCCGACCCGACGACGATCGACGACGCGAAAGCCGTGCTCGCCAAATACCGCATCGCTTTCGACGGGCCTTTTTCCGAGAGTCCCAAGTCGGTCAGAGCGCAAAACAAGGTGGTCGCGACCGCCTACCGCTCGCTCGAGGCGGCGGCGGAGGTTTTCCGCAAGCAGGGCATCCGGCCGATGATCCTCGGCGACACCATTACCGGCGAAGCAAGGGACGTGGGGCGGGACATGGCGCAGCGCGCGCGAAGCACGACGGGGCCGGCCGCGCTCATCTCCGGCGGCGAATGTACCGTGACGATCCAGGGCGACGGCGGGCGCGGCGGGCGCTGTGCCGAGTTTCTCCTGTCTCTCGGGATTGAATCCGGCGGCCTCTGGGCGATCGCCGCGGACACCGACGGCATCGACGGCACCGAGGACAACGCCGGCGCCATCCTGACGCCCGACAGCCTGCGCCGCGGCCCCGACGCGAAGGCCATGCTGGCGAAGCACGACAGCTACGGGTTCTTCAAGGCACTCGGCGACCTGGTCGTCACCGGGCCGACCCGCACCAACGTCAACGACTATCGCGCCGTCCTGGTGCCCTAGGACGGCTCGCGCGCGGCGAGCGCGCGGAACACCCGGCTCATGGCGTTGACGCGCGCAAGATAGCGCGCGAGATCATGGTCGCCACAGCGCTGCTGGTTCGCCGGCCGGAAACCGCGCCGCGCATAGGCGTCGCCCGCGCCGGCGCCGCACAGGTGGATCACCGCGGCGAGATCGCGCTTCTGCACCAGCGTGGCGGCGGCGAGGCGCCGCCGCTCGACGATATCGGTGACGCGCCGGTCGAGGTAGGCCGAGGTCATTTCGACCGCATGGCTCGGCACCACGCGCACGTACAACCGGTTGAACCAGCACGAGCCCCAGTCGTGCCAGGGGCCGTCCTCGACCACCGCGTGGTCGCGGATGCAGTAGCGCTTCGCTTCGCGGAAAGTGCCGTCGGTGATCTGGTACATGCCGACCGCGCTCGACGCCGGGCGGTAAATCTCGAAGGGCTCGTGGGTCAGGCGCCAGCGCCAATAAGTGCGGGCCACCGGGTTGCCCGCGCCCTCGAGTTGCGCGAGCGAGGCGAGCAGTTCCGGCGCCATCACCGGCGTCGAGTGCTCGCGGAAAATCGGGCCGTACTGGCGCCAGGTTTCGGCGGGCATCTTGTGCAGCGCGCCGCTGACCGGGAAGAACAGCTCCGCGGGCTTGCGCACCGCCTGGTAGACCCAGTTGGCGCCGAACCACAGGACGACGACGGCAATGGCAGCGGGGATGAGGACGACGGCTGGCGAAGCTTCCACCAGCTGCAGCAACCAGGCGAGGCGGCCGGGCCGCCGCCGCGCCCGCGGGCGGCGCGCGCGGTTCAGGCCGCGGCTTTGGCCGCCGGCTTCTTCTCGCTCTTCTTCACGTCCGCCGGCGGCGTCTGGGCCTGCTCGGCGCGGTCCATCAGCGTGACCAGCGCGAGCGGCGCGTTGTCTCCCTTGCGAAATCCGGTCTTGAGGATGCGCAGGTAGCCGCCCTTGCGCTTGGCATAGCGCGGCCCGAGGTCACCAAACAGCTTCTCGACGATGTCGCGGTCGCGCAGGCGGTCGAATGCCAGGCGCCGGTTGGCGAGGCTCGGGCGCTTGCCGAGGGTGATCATCGGCTCGACCACGCGGCGCAGCTCCTTCGCCTTGGGCAGGGTGGTGGTGATTTCCTCGTGGCGCAGCAGCGAGACGGTCATGTTGCGCAGCATCGCGAGCCGGTGGCTCGAGGTGCGG
>Ga0075435_100002843_pt1 | contig 11586 bp, 12 predicted proteins | sample RhiMethybrSRZTD4_FD_75302 | JGI IMG/M metagenome (GOLD analysis project Ga0075435, IMG submission 75302) | Populus rhizosphere microbial communities from Tennessee, USA - Rhizosphere MetaG P. TD hybrid SRZTD4 | ecosystem: Host-associated > Plants > Roots > Rhizosphere > Soil | place: USA... | reverse complement strand
CGTCGCATCGTGCACGCGGTCGGTCGCGCTTGCGGCCGTGCGGATCGTGGTCCATGCGAAGGCGGACAGGCACAGCATCGCGACGATGGTCGCGCCGACGCCGGCGAGCGAGGCGGCCTCGCGAAGCGCGCCCAGCGGCCGTCGTCCGTCTGCGTGCGTGCCCACCGCGGCTCCTACGTGTAGTAACCGACGTTGACGGTGGAGAGGAGGGCGTATCCGTCCGACACCGTCACGGTGACGCGGAGCGTCCGGCTCACGACGTCGCAGCCGTGGTGTTCGTCGGCGTAGCCCGCCCACTTGACGTCGCACCACGGCGTGCCCTTGATGGTGACGCCCTTGGCCAGCGCGAAGCTGTAGGTGAGCGTGGCCTGATCGGCACCGCTACAGGAGACGCCGAGCTTCCCCTTCGAAGGGGTCGTGATCGTGCAGCCACCGGCGGACCGGGAGGCGGTCGCCGTGGCGGGTTTCATCTGGGAGTTCCAGTGTGATTTGGCGAAGGCAGATGGGGCTGCGATCGCCAGGCTGGCCAGGGCCAGCGCGATGGTGGTCCGTCGAAGCATTCGTGCGCACCTCGGGTACGGAAGGGGTCACCCCTCAAGATGACACCCGGATGCGCATGCAACCACCCCCGTTATGGGGAGCGAGCCTACCGGCTACACAGAGCCGTCGAACCTGTCTTCGAGGTACGCCTGCAGGGCGGGGGCGTCGCGCTCCGTGCGTAGGTAGCGCGTCCATGCGCGCTGCTCGTGGCAGACGACGCCGAGCTCCCACACGCAGAACGTGGGCCGGTGAGGGCCGTCGGCCGGCCACGGCTTGAAGGCGGCGTCGGCCTCGCCGTCCTTGGCGAACACCGTCTCCCACACCTCGTTCTGGTTGCGCCAGCTGCACACGAGCAGGAAGTAGAAGTCGTGCCCGCAGCGGTGCAGGATGACGAAGCCGACGTCGTCGGCCAATGCCAGCCCGCCGCTGCGGTCCGCCTCGACCAGGCCCGCGCGGGCCAGCGAGCGGATCTCGTCCGGCACCGGCGCGGTCGCCCGGGCCACGTCGTACCACTTGAGCACGGAGCCGGCGAGCGTGATCGGCGGCCCCGGCCGGGCCAGCTTGGCGACGTGCCGGTAGTCGTGCGGGATGCGGCTCTCGAGGCCGACGGTGCTCATCGGGTTCCCTCCCTGCGGGTGAAGTCCATCGTCCAGTTCGTCTCCCAGCTGGCGCCGTCGTCGTCGGAGAAGGCCTGCTCCCAGCGCGGCGCCGCCGTCGTCACGCCCGACCACACGAAGCACACGCGGATCGGGCGCCCCTCGAACGTGTCCGTTCCCTCGAACGTGCCCGTGTCGCCGCTGAACCCGCCGATCACGGGCGGGTCCAGCAGGCCGGGTCGGCGGGCGTCGGCCCAGTAGATCGACCACCGCCGCGAGCCGGGGTCGAAGAACCGGAACGACATGGCGACGAAGCCGCCCTCATAGGAGGTGCGGAACTCGTCTTCGTTGCCAAGGCCGTCGAGGATGGGACGGGCCACGGAGGTGGCCGCGAACTCGTCCCACTCGTCCGATCCCTGCAGGCGCGCCCGCAGCATGCGGTTGCGGACGTTCCAGCTGCCCATGAAGAAGTCGAAGTCCCTGGCCGTCCCGACGGCCTGTGCAGTGTCGCTCACCTGAGTCCCTCCTCGTTCGTTCGCGTCCACGACACCGTATCCGCCAAATAGGGCGGATCACGCCCGCTATTCGTGCTTGACTACCTCCGTGCTCACGCCGACGGCCCGCCTGCTCGAGCTGCTCGAGCTGCTCCAGTCCCGGCCCGTCGCGACGGGCCGCGAGATCGCCGACCGCCTCGGCGTCGACGCCCGCACGGTGCGCCGGTACGTCGACGCGCTGCGCGACCTCGGCATCCCCGTCGAGGGCCAACGCGGCGTCGGCGGCGGCTACGCGATGCGCCCCGGATTCCGGCTGCCGCCGTTGATGCTGGGCGAGGACGAGGCCGTGGCAGTCGCGCTCGGCGTCGTCGCGGCCGCGCGGCTGGGGCTGGCGGGCTCGCCCGAGTCGGCCGGCTCGGCGCTCGCCAAGGTGCATCGGGCGCTGCCCGAGACGCTGCGCCGGCGGGTCGAGGCGCTCGAGGGCGCGCTCGAGCTGACGGCCGCCGCCGACGCCCCCGTCCCCGTCCCCGGCGAGACCGCCCTGGCGCTCGCCGAGGCGATCCGTCGCCGGCGGCGGCTGAAGGCGCGGTATCGCGTCTTCTCCGGCGAGCGGTCGACCCGCGACCTCTCGCCCCACGGCCTGGTCGTGCACGCCGGCCGCTGGTACCTGGCCGCCCACGACCACACCCGCGATGCGCTGCGCACCTTCCGGGTCGACCGGATGCGCGACGTCGCCGTGACCGCCGAGCGGGCGCTGCCGCCGCCGGACGGCTTCGACGCCGTCGCCCACGTCAGCACCTCGCTCGCCCGTGTCCCGTCCCGGTGGGAGATCGAGGTCGTGCTCGACCTCGAGCTCGACTCTGCCGCCCGCCGTCTGCCGCCGACGATGGCCGAGCTGGCCGCCGCCGGCGGCGGGACGGTCGTGCGCATGCGGGCGAGCTCGCTCGAATGGATGGCGGGCGTCCTCGCCGGCCTGGACTGCGGGTTCGAGATCCGCCGCCCGGATGAGCTGCGGGCCAGCGTCCGGGAACTGGCCGAGCGGCTCGCTGCGCGGGTGGCCTAGGCGGGTGCGGCCGTCGGCGCCCAGGCGAACCGGCGCAGGGCGACCACCAGCCCGACCGCGGCCCACGCCGCCAGCATGCCGAGGTCGCTCCACACGAAGCCGGCGCCGTGCGCGGCCGGGTCGTACGCATGGTGCAGCGCGCTCGCCAGGTGCTGCACCGGGAAGGCCCGGGCGACGTCCTGGAGCCACTGGGGCAGATTCGGGTTCGGGATGAAGACGCCCGAGATGAAGTACAGGGGCAGCATGATCGCCTGCACCGTCGGCTGGGCGGCGTCGGCCGAGCCGATCGTCGTCGAGAGCGCGTAACCGAGCACGCAGAAGGTGGCCGACCCGGCGATGATCGTGACGGCGACGCCGGGGATGCTCGACGTGGGCAGCTGGACCCCGTAGGCCACCCCGCCGACTGCCAGCAGCACGGCGGAGACGACCACCGAGACGACGATCGCCGTCAGCACGCGGCCGCCGATGATCACCCACGCGGGCACCGGCGTCGCCCGGCGGCGCTTGAGGACGCCGGACTCGCGCTGGGCGGTTACCGAGATAACGAGGTTCACGAAGGAGCCCGAGATGATCGCCAGGGCGGTCAGGCCGGGCACGTAGTACGTCGAGGCCTTGACGTGCTCCGGCCCCACCGTGTGGTTGCCGAACACGCCGACGAAGATCACCAGGAAGAGCAGCGGCAGGATCAGCGTGAAGAAGCGGGCCTGGCGGTTGCGCATCATCCCGAGCAGGTCGTAGCGGGCCTGGTGGACGAGGAGGCGGATGGGGAGCGTGGTCACGATCGGTCCTTTCGGTCGGAGGTGGTGAGCGCCAGGTAGACCTCCTCGAGCGTCGGCCGGCGCACGTCGAGGTCGGGCAGGTCGAAGCCGCCGCGAAACGCCCAGTCGGCGAGCGTGCCGACGTGGGCGAGCGGCGCCTCGCTCGCGAGCGTCACGGCGCCGCCGGCGCCGGTCTCGGCCAGGGGTGCGAGCGCGGCGGGGAGCGGGCCGGCGCCGGCCGGTGGCGTGAAGCGGATCCGGGCCGCCATGCGGTCGCGGCCGCCGAGGGTCGCCGGTGTTCCGCAGGCGACGATCTCGCCGGCGACGATCACCGCGATCCGGTCGGCCAGCCGCTCGGCCTCGTCCATGTAGTGCGTGGTCAGGAACACGGTCTTGCCGAGATCGCGCAGGCCGGCGACGACGTCCCAGGCAGTGCGCCGGGCGGACGGGTCGAAGCCGGTCGTCGGCTCGTCGAGGAAGATCAGCTCGGGATCGCCGACGAGCGCGAGGGCGACGTCGAGCCGCCGCCGCTGGCCGCCGGAGAGCGCCTCGCCGGCCGTGTCCGCCTTGCCGGTCAGGCCGACGAGCGCGATGGTCTCGTCGATGGGCCGCGGCGCGCGGTAGTAGCCGGCGTAGAGCTCGAGGCACTCGCGCACGGTCAGGCCGGGCTCGGGGCTGGACTCCTGCAGCACGACGCCGACGCGGTCGCGCCAGGCGCCGCCGGCCCGGGCCGGATCGGCCCCGAGCACGGTCACCTCGCCCTCGCTGCGCTCCCGGAAGCCCTCGAGGATCTCGACGACGGTCGTCTTGCCGGCGCCGTTGGGGCCCAGGAAGGCGAAGATCTCGCCTCGATGCACCTCGAGGTCGACGCCGCGCACGGCCTCGAGGTCGGCGTAGCGCTTGCGCAGACCCCGGACGGCGATCACGGGCTCCGCGCCGCCGGCCGGCTGTGCGGTGGGGATCGGTGCCGGGGAAAGGGTCTCGGAGGTGGTCATGAGCGCTCCTCTGCGTTCGGATTTACCTGCCAGAACGCTAGGAACGGAGCGCCGAAACCGCATCGGCGCACGGATCGAACTTGGCCTCCAACCACGGGTGGAGACGGCCCTCCGCGATGTCCACCCGGCGGCCGATGATCCGCTCCGGGCGGGGCCGTACGCTATGAGCGTGACCGCCGAGACTCCGACGTTCGCGTCGCTCGAGGCCGCCCGCGCGCAGCAGCGAACGGCGCTTCGCCGGCTGCGGCCGCTGGGCGTCGCCATCGTCGTCGTCATGCTCGTGGCCGGGTCGCGCTCGCATCCGCAACCGGGGACGCATGGGCGCGGGCTCGCAATCGGGGCCGCCCTGGTCGTCTTCGCCCTCGCGTGGCTGTGCATCATGCGGCTGCGGGTGGCGGCGCCGCGCGTCCAGGCGCCGCTGTTTCTCCTTCTGATCGCCACCTCCGCGACACTGGTATGGCTGCAGCCGGAGGGGCCGGGCATCCTCGGCGTCTTCGTCGCGGTCGCCGTCGGCACGATGCGCGGCAGCGGCCGGATCGGCGTGGTCGGGGCGGCCGTCGCGCTGGTCGCCGTCGTGGCCGCCGGGATCGTCGTCACCCACCGCACCTTCCTGGGGATCTCCCTGAACGCCCTCGGCGTGGCCGCGTTCTACCTGCTCGCGCTGCTCGCCCGGCGCCTGCGCGAGGGCCAGGACCAGGCCGAGCAGCTGCTGGTCGAGCTGGAAGGCTCGCGGGCGGCGGAGGCGCGGGCGGCGGCCCTCTCGGAACGCCAGCACCTCGCCCGGGAGATGCACGACGTCCTCGCTCACTCCCTGTCGGGCCTGGTGCTCCAGCTCGAGGGGGCGCGGCTGCTGGCCGCGCGCGACCGCGAGCGGCTCGATCCCGAGCTCGGCAACGCGATCGAACGGGCCCATCACCTGGCCAAGGCGGGGCTGGAGGAGTCGCGCCGGGCAATCGGCATGCTCCGCGGCGACGACCTGCCCGGGCCGGAGCGGCTCGACGACCTGGTGGCCGAGTTCGAGCGCGACTCCGCGATCCCGTGCCGGGTCACCGTCGACGGGGCCGAGCGCGAGCTCGGGTCGGAGGCCCGGCTGACCGTGTACCGGGTCGCCCAGGAGGCGCTCACGAACGTGCGCAAGCACGCGGGCGCCCAGCGGGTGGAGCTCCACCTGCGATACGAGCCGGAGGGCGTCCGGCTCGTCGTCGAAGACTTCGCGTCCGCGGCGGCCGCGCCGGCAGAGGCCGACCCGAACGGCGCCGGCTACGGGCTCACGGGCATGCGCGAGCGGGCCGAGCTGCTCGGCGGCACGCTCGCCGCCGCGGCCACCGGGATGGGCTTCCGAGTCGAGCTGTGGGTGCCCGCATGAGCGCGATCCGAGTGGTGATCGCGGACGACCAGCGCGTCGTCCGCGAGGGCCTCGAGATGCTGCTGCGGCTCCTGTCCGGGATCGAGGTCGTGGGGACCGCCTCCGACGGCGAGGAGGCCGTCGCGCTGGCCGGCCGCCTGCGGCCCGACATCGTCCTGATGGACCTGGGCATGCCGCACTGCGACGGCGTCGAGGCCACCCGCCGCCTGCGCGAGCGCCAGCCCGGCACCCACGTCATCGTGCTGACGACCTACGCGGACGACCGCTCGGTGGTGGCGGCGCTGCGGGCGGGCGCGCGCGGGTTCCTGACGAAGGACGCGGGCGCGGACGAGATCGAGCGCGCCCTGCGCGCGGTGATGCGCGGCGAGGCGGCGATCGACCCGGCCGTCCAGCACCATGTGGTCGCCGCCGTCGCCGGCTCCGCGCCGGCGGAGACGCCCGAGGCGTCGCTCCCCGACGGCCTCACGCCGCGCGAGGCCGAGGTGATCTCGCTGATCGCGGCCGGCCTGAGCAACGCCGAGATCGCCGACCGGCTCGTGATCACCGAGGCGACGGTGAAGAGCCACGTCAACCACCTGTTCGGGAAGACCGGCGTGCGCGACCGCGCCCAGGCGGTCGCCTACGCGTACCGCAACGGCCTCGCGCCCTAGCCGGGGACTGTCCCCGCCCGGCGGGGACAGTCCCCGTTCGGTTGCCTGTCCCTCCTACAGATCCGCGGTGGCAAGGTCGAGCCCGGCGACGGCCGCCTGGCGCAGCCGCTCCATGCCGACGGCGTGCGCGTACTCGGCCAGGGCGCACCAGATCGAGACCGTGATCACCCGGGCGCGCAGCAGGCGCACCTCGTCGACGGGCCCGTACGCGGCGACGAAGGCCTGGCGTCCGGCCTCGGCGAGGTAGCCCCAGTAGAGCAGCAGGTCGAGGCAGGCGTCGCCGCGGCAGACGTCGATCCAGTCGATCACGCCGGCCAGCTCGCCGGCGTCCGAGACGAGCAGGTGGCGCAGATGCAGGTCGCCGTGGCAGACGACGAGCTCGTCCGGGTCGGGCAGGCCGCGGGCCTCCTCCATCACGGCGGCGAACCCCGCCGGCGGCCGCCACAGGCGCAGGCCGGCGAGCCGGCCCAGCTGCTCCTCGGTGCGCTCGACCCGGAACGGCATGTCGGCCCGCCGCACCGCGTCGATCGGCAGCAGCTCGCCGCCGGCCGTCACCGCCGCCGGATCGATGTCGTGGAGCGCGCGCAGGAACCGGCCCAGGCCGCGGCCGTAGCGGACGCGCGCCTCGGCATCGGCGGCGACCTCGACGAGCTCCCGGCCCGGCAGGATGCGGAAGCCGGCCCACGGCCAGCGGAAGCGCTCGTCCGGCTCCCCGCGCACCTCGGCCACCGGCACCGGCAGCGGGAGCTCGGGCGCCAGCCGCGGCAACACCTCGACCTCGCGCAGGAAGCCGGGCACGACCACCTCGCGGCGGGGGAAGCGGAACACCCACTGGTCGCCGGCGCGCCAGACGGTGCTGTCCCAGCCCTCGCCCAGGAGCCGCAGCGGCGCGTCGCGCAAGGTGGGCACCCGGTCGCCGATCAGCGCGCGCGCCAGCTCCTCGTCGACGACGACCTCGGGGTTCCACATGGCGGGCATCGGTGTGCGACCCTACCCCGCATGCGCCAGATCGTGCTCCTGCGCGGCATCAACCTCGGGCCGCGGAACCGCATCGCCATGCCGCAGCTGCGCAAGCTGCTGGAGGCGGCCGGCTTCGACGACGTACGCACCTACGTGCAGAGCGGCAACATCGTGCTCTCCACCCGGCGCAAGCCCGAAGGCACCGCGGCGGCCTGCCAGCAGCTGATCGCATCGGAGCTCGGCCTCGAGATCCCCGCCGTCGTCCGCACACGCGACGAGATGGCGGAGGTCGTGCGCCGGAACCCGCTCGGCAGCGTCGCCGACAACCCGAAGCGCTACCAGGTCAGCTTCCTCGACGGCGAGCCCGATCCGCAGGTGATCGAGCAGCTCTCGGCCGCCGCGGCCGACGGCGAGCGGATCGAGGCGATCGGCCGCGAGATCTATGCCTGGCACCCGGACGGGATCGCCCGCTCGAAGCTGTGGGCCGCTCTGGCCGGCAAGGGCCTCGGGGTGAAGGCGACCGCCCGCAACTGGACGACCGTGACGACGCTCCTGGAGATGGCCGAGGAGTAGCCTGCGGGCATGAGCAGACACACGATCGTCAACCTGAAGCAGATCGAGCCGTCCGAGGCCGCCAAGGCCGCCGGGATCGACGCGCACATGAGCCGCAGCCGGCTCGACTCCGAGCATCTCGGCGTGTCCTACTTCGGCTATCCGGCGGACTTCCGGCCGGGCGTCGGCCACCATCATCGCGAGCAGGAAGAGGCCTACGTCGTCATCGGTGGATCCGGCCAGGTGCGGCTCGACGACGAGGTCTTCGACCTCGCCCAGTGGGACGTGGTGCGCGTCGCGCCGGACGTCGTCCGCGGCTTCCGCGCCGGGCCCCAGGGGCTCGAGATCATCGCGATCGGCGCCGACCGCCCCGAGGGCGGCGACGGCGTGGTCGTCAAGGACTTCTGGACGGACTGACCTCGGCCACGTAGACCACGTCGTCCGGGCCTCGGGGGACGGGGATCTTCACCACCCGGACGGCGGCGAACGAGTCGCGCAGCCGGGCCTCGAACTCTGCGTCGGCGGCCGCCGCCCAGACGGCCAGCCGGCCGCCGGGGCGCAGGAGGCCGTGCATGCGGCGAAGGCCGGCATCGGTGTAGAGGCGGCGGTTGCGCTCGTGCACGAGCCAGCCGGGCCCGTTGTCGACGTCGAGGCAGACCGCGTCGAAGGGTCCGGCGAGCGTCGCGAGCGCGTCGCCGAGGTCGGCGACGATCAGTGTCACGCGCGGGTCGTCGAGGCCGGCCCCGCCGTACGGGCGCAGGTGCGTTCGCGCCCAGTCGACCACCGCCGGCTCGAGCTCGACGACGAGCACCTCGGCCACGCCCGCGCGCAGCGCCTCGGCGAGCGAGAAGCCGACGCCGAGGCCGCCGATCAGCACCCGGGCGCCGCGCAGGCCGGCAACCGCCTCGCGCACGAGCGCGCGCTCGGAGCGGCCGTCGCGGGTGTCCATCAGGAACGTGCCGTTGGCGATCACCTCGTGATCGGCCCCCGCGCGGCGCAGGACGAGCTCGCCGTTCACGCCCTCGCGCCGGTCGATCACGACCGGCCGGTCAGCGCCGCTTCGAGGAGTGTCCGCGAACACGCGCGGAGGGTACGCGGAGTCGTTCGGATTGCGAAAATTCTTCTTGCGTCCCACCCATTGCGGTACTAGCATCGCAAACCGAAGCTTGTCTCGTTATTCGCGGGGCTGGGGCCTACCAAAGGGGGCGAAGGATGAGTCGGAGCTCGTGGTTGCGGCGTGCCGGAGGAGCCGCCGCTGGCGCGGGAATGCTGCTTGTATTGGCCGTCGTGCCGGCGGCCATGGCAGGCAAGGCGGTGCCACATGCGTCGCCGCGCGCGGGGGAGCTCGCAAGAGCGCACAACGCCACCGCCGAGGACGCGGGTCAGGGCGACGAGAACGAGGTGCTGGCACGGGCCGCGATGGAGTCGTACATCCGGACTGCGCCGGGGTCTGCCGTCCCGGCTCAGGCGTACGCGGCGGCGATGGCGGCCGCGTCGCATCTCCAGACCTCGGGAGGCTCGTGGCAGCAGCTGACGGACCGCCCGTTTCTGAACGATCCCGTCCCGGGGTACCAGGATCCTGTCTGGAGCGACTTCGGCTCCGGGTACGGGCTGGTCACCGGCCGCATGACCGCACTCACGGCCGCGGGCGGCGCGATCTTCGCCGGTGCAGCTGATGGCGGCGTCTGGAAGTCGACCGACGGCGGCGGACACTGGACCTCGTGGTCCACGGGCCTGCCCCGGCTCTCGATTGGCGCGCTCGCGACCAACCCCGCTGACGGCTCGGTGTGGGTTGGACTCGGCGAGGCGAACACCGCGTTCGAGAACTTCAACGGCTTCGGCATCTACCGGCTGGCGGCCGGCGCGCACGTGTGGCAGCGCATCGGCGGCAGCGCGCTCGACAGCCGCAACGTGTACCACATCCACTTCGACGGCGCCGGCCACGTGTACGCGGCGACCAACTCCGGCCTCTTCCGGCACTCGGCGTCGCCGGGCGGGCCGTGGCATCTGGTGCTGAAGCCGGATCCGAACCCGACCGGGTCGCCGTACCGCACGTCGCAGATCACCGACGTGACGTTCCAGCCCGGAACCGGAGGCCGTGTCGTCCTCGCCGCCCTCGGCTGGCGCGGCGGGACGCTTCCGTCGGACCTGGCGTACAACGGCTTCTACGTGTCGCAGCACTGGGGCAAGCGGGGGACGTTCCACCGCATCACCCCCACGGGCGACATCGACGTCAACGACATCGGCCGGACGAGCTTCTCGGCCGGCAAGGGCGTCATCTACGCGATCATCGAATCGCCGAAGCGGCTGATCAATCCGACCGCCGCCGAGGGGTTCACGAACCTGCAGGGCATCTACGTCTCGAAGAGCGGGAACCCGGCCGGGCCGTGGACGCTGATCGCGGACGCCACCAAGCTCGCCCACTCCGGCTCGGCCGAGCCGGCACTGGGCCAGTTCCCGGGGGCGCAGACCTGGTACAACCAGTACGTCCAGGTCGACCCGAACAACCCCATGCACGTCTACGCGGGGCTCGAGGAGGTCTACCAGTCCTTCAACGGCGGCCAGACCTGGTCGACGATCGCGCCGTACTTCAACTCGGTGCTGCCGTGCTTCCACGGGAGCCCGACGGACTGCCCGCCGACGGCCCACACCGACCAGCATGCCGTGCTGATCGCGGGGAACACGATGTACACGGGCAGCGACGGCGGCGTCTGGCGACGGCCGCTGTCCGACCGGGACCAGGCGGGCTGGATCGACCTGAACGCCACGCTGCGCACGACCCAGTATTACAGCGCCGGCATCGGCCGCATGGGCGACGGCGACGCGGTCTGGGGCGGCCTGCAGGACAACGGCGCCACGCTCACCCGGCCGGGCGCCCCTCTGGTCACACAGGGGTTCACCGGTGACGGCGGCGACGTGATCGTCGATCCGGCGAACGCGAACCATGTCGTCAACGAGTACGTCGACCTCGACATGGCACTGAGCACGGATGCGGGCAAGAACTACCGCGAGATCTCGCCGTCATGCGGCGCGTTCACGTACACGCCCAAGCCGTGCGATCCGGCGCCGCAGTTCATCGCGCCGTTCACCGCCGACGTGCGCAACCCGACTCACTGGGTGGCCGGCGGCGAGTTCATCTGGGACGACCATGCCGGATGGAACACCCACTGCTCGGCGACGGCGTGCGACTGGAAGATCATCCACGACACGCATGCGTCCACGACGGCGCTGGCCGTGAACGGCAAGACGATCTACGCCGGCTGGTGTGCGCTCCCCTGTGAGCCGCATCAGGGTGTGCCGTTCCAGTCCGGCATCGACACGAACGCCGGGGGCACGTGGCACACCGTGCACGCGCCGAACCTGCCGAACCGCTTCATCACGGGGCTCGCGGTCGATCGCAACGACCCGAACCACGTGACGGTCACGTTCGGCGGGTTCCTGCGCCGCTGGATCCCCGGCGGCGGGAACGGCCACGTCTTCGAGTCGTGGAACGGCGGCAAGACGTGGAAGAACATGACGGGCAACCTGCCGGACAACCCGGCGGAGGACGTCGTGCTCGTCCACCACAAGCTGATCGTGGCGACCGACCTGGGCGTGTTCGTCGCCCGGGAC
>Ga0075435_100002839_pt1 | contig 11595 bp, 10 predicted proteins | sample RhiMethybrSRZTD4_FD_75302 | JGI IMG/M metagenome (GOLD analysis project Ga0075435, IMG submission 75302) | Populus rhizosphere microbial communities from Tennessee, USA - Rhizosphere MetaG P. TD hybrid SRZTD4 | ecosystem: Host-associated > Plants > Roots > Rhizosphere > Soil | place: USA... | reverse complement strand
TCTCCTCGGTGTCGTAGAGGTGCAGGAGGCTGTGGAAGCCCGAGACCTCCATCACCTGCTTCACTGTGGCGTTGGGCCGGCAGATCTTGATGGCTCCGCCGTTGACCTGGTTGAGCTTGGCCGCGACCAGAATCGCGCGTAGCCCCGCGCTGCTGACGTACTCCAGCTTGTCGACGTTCAGGAGCACCTTGCAGTTGGCGACCTGAGCGATCTTGTTCAGCTCGGTGGAGGCGGGACCGGCTGTCCGCGAGTCCAGCCGGCCGATCATATCCACCACCACGACATCTCGCACGCGCCGCGTCTGGATCTCCATGTCATCGTTCCTCTTTTGCCTGCATTCGACATCCTCACGAACGTCTCAAGTCCGACGATCCGGGGACGGGGCTGGGCACCACCTTCACGAGCCTGATCACATTGCGGCCGTCCTGTCGTAGATAGGTCGCCTCGTCGGTGAGGCTCCGCACCAGATGGATGCCCAGGCCGCCGAGCTGGCGCTGCTCGAGGGGCAAGGTCGTGTCCGGGGGCGCGACGGCCAATGGATTGAACGATACACCATCGTCGGACACCGTCACCACGAGCCTCGACCCGGCGAGCTCCAAGCGCACGTCGATGTCGCCTGGACTGCCTTCCGGATAGGCATGGGCGATGACATTGCTGACGATCTCGTCGCACACGATCCTGAGCTCGGCCATGGTCGCCGCGGGCAGGCGGCTCCGCTGCTCGAAGCGGTCAAGGAGCTTGCCGAGCCGCTCCATCTCGCTCAACTCGTTGCGCAAGACCCCCGTCTCCACGAGCGCGGGGAGGAAACGCAAGGTGAGCACGGTGACGTCGTCGGCGCGCTCCGCTCCGCTCTCGAACGTGTCCACCGCGGCCAGGATGCGATCGACGACGGCCTCGGTCGGCTGCGCGCCATCTGCCCGCACGATCTCGGTCAGGCGCTCCTCCGAAAAGAGGCGGCCTCCGGTATCCTGCGCCTCGGTCACGCCGTCCGTGTAGACGACGAGGAGGTCGCCGGGAGTGAGCCGGCGGCGAGACTCGCGGTACACGAGGCCTGGAGCGGCCCCCACCAGCGGGCCATGGCGCTCGGCCAGCACCTCGACGCCTCCGGTGGCGTGACGCAGACAGGGCGGCTCGTGGCCGGCGTTGGTGTACACGAGCTCGCCGGTGGCGACGTCGAGCCGGCCCAGGAAGAGCGTCACGAACATGCACGCGTCGTTATCACGCGCCAGCTCGGCATTGAGATAGCTCGCCAGCTTCGCCGTCGACGCTTCCTCGGCGCTCCGCGTCTTGATCAGGGTCTTGGTGACGGCCATGAAGAGGGCCGCGGGCACTCCCTTGTCGGAGACGTCGCCCACGCAGAAGAAGAGATGCGAGTCGTGGACGAAGTAGAAGTCGTAGAAGTCACCGCCAAGCTCGCGGGCCGGGCGGAGCGTCGCGTACACGGATACCTCGTCGCGGCCGGGAAAGGCAGGAAACACGCGCGGCACCATGCTGAGCTGCAGGTCGTGGCCCACCGTCAGCTCTGTCTCCATCCGCTCGTTGTGCGCGCGGATGATGTCGTAGGCGGCCTCGAGCTTAGCCGCGGCCCCCGCCATGGCCAGCCGATTCCACGCGAACACGCCGCTCAGCCCGACGATGAGGAGGAGGGAGACACCCGTGGCCACGCGACTGTGCCGCTGGTAGTCTCCGAGGGCGCCATAGGCCTCCGCCACCGCAACCTCCGTCGCGCTGCCGATGCCGTAGCGCTCGTTCCAGGTCCAGGCGCCGATGACGGGCGTGCCGCGATAGTCGCGATAGCCGTCGAGATCCATCCCTGATCGCCCGGCGAGGGCCGCGCGCGCCATACGGGTGAGCGGCTGCCCGGGGCGCGGCGCGACGGCTCGGCCCCCCGCGGTGAGATCAACGCCGGGGTCGCGCAGCTCGGTCAGCTCTCCTGGCGTCTGGCCGAACCGGCTCTCGCTCAAGATGGATCCGGAGCGGCCGAAGACATAGGTCTCGCCCGATGCGCCGAGTCGGCCGCGCTGAAGGATGCGGCCGAGCTCGAGCCGTGGGTCCAGACGAAGGACCAGCGCGCCTCCGACGGTTCCTCGAGGATCGGGCACGGCGGCGGCGACCAGGATGTCGCGACGCAGCGCGGTGTCGTCGGGAAGCACGATCATCGAACGATCGGGAACCTCGCTCAGCTCGGCGACCAGCCGCTTTCCGAGCTCTCCCTCCGCCGGCTGGCTCAGCTTCGAATCGTCGCGGGCGAGCACGCGGCCTTGTGTGTCGATCACGACATATCCGGCGACGCCAGGCACCTGGCGCAGTGGTGCGAGCAGCTCCCGCACGGCTACTCGGCCTGCGCCCGTGGCGGGGCGCGCCAGCAGATCGCGGACCATCGGAGACTGCGCCCACGCGCCGGCCTCCTGGTCAATGCTGGCGACCCAGTCATCGACCGAGCGCGCGGTGCTCCGATGCACCGTTTCGAGCGCGCTCCTGATGCCGTCTCGCACCTTGTCGTTCGTGCTCTCGCTCAGCCACCACGAGAGCCCGAGCACGAGGACACAGGCAACCACGGCGGCGGCGGCGAGCGGCCACACCGTCCAGATGATGAGGCCGAGAGTGATCCCGGCATGGTGCGCGGGCGCGCGGTCGCCGGGCGCAGGATCGCCACGGCGCGCCACCGCGGCGAAGGGGTAGCGAGCGACCACCGCGAAGGAGATCAGCACGAGGACCACCGCGGTGCCGAGACCGGCGAGGACCACGATGTGGAGGCGCTCGCCGCGACGCCTGAGCTGCTGCACCTCGGCCGCGGTGCGGGACTCGACCCTGGTGAAGAACTCCTGGATGGGGCCCATGATCTCGGCCTTGGCACGGTGGTATTCCTGACCGTGGAGGAGGCGGCGGGCGAGATCCATGTCGGGTCGTTCCGTCCGCGTGAAGCCTCCCTGGCCGTCGGAGAACCGCCCCTCCACCGCGTATATGGCCCGCGTCTCGATCGCCACCAGCGCGTCGGAGCGTTGCTTGGCCTGCTGCAGGAGGGCGAGCTCGTCATCCGAGAAGTGGGCCTCGCGCATGAGCTGCTCGAGGGACACCGCGGGCCCGTCACGGCGCGGAGGCTTGCCCCAGGCCACCATCAAGTCCCAGTAGATGTTGCCGTAGTCGAGCGGGCGCGGGGCCTTGCCGTCACGAATGGCGAGGATCCGATCGAAGTAGTCGCGGTAGCGCGTCTCGCCGGTGACGGCGTAGAGCCGCGCCATGCGGGTCAGATCGTCGGAGCTCTGGCGCAGCTCATCGGCGAGCTGGTACGAGTGGTAGCGTCGGACCTCGGCCTGTGCGATGTCGGCCTCGGTCTTCACCGCCTGGGACACCACGTACAGGCTTCCGCTGATGAGGACGAACACCGCCACGGAGATGACAAGGAGCCCCGTCTTGATGGACACGCGGCATCATCCCCAACGGGCGCGGGGCCCTCCGAATGTCCGCCGCGCATACCCCGCAGGGATCGTGCGCGCTCCATTGAAGCGCTCGACCGACGCGTGGCTCTGGCTCATGCTTCCCGGAGTCCCCATATCGTGTGAGACGTTTTCCAGTGGATTGATCTTCTAGCATCGACGCGGGGCGGTTGACAACCACGACCCGGCCCCCGCAGGGTCGGTGCAGACATGTTAGTCTCACGCAGTAGCCATGCGTGTGACCTCGAGTGTCGATGGCCTGGCGCGGCGATGGTACTCGCACCACTACAATCGGTCCGACCTGTACGGCCTCGCAGCCCGCCTTGGATGGCTGCCGCGCCGGGTGCGCCTCGCTCTCGCGCGGCAGGTCGGGCGTCTCGCGCCACGGCTCATGCCCGCGGAACGCGCGGCGATCTGGAAGACCCTGTCGCATTTCACCAACGCCACTGGATCCCGGCTGGACGCGCTCACCGCTCGGGTATTCGTCGATTTCGCCATGTGCTTCAGCGACCTGGTCTCGACAAACCGGGAGCCGAGGGCGCAGCTCGCGTCCTACGTCGGAGGGACGGAAGGGGTGGAGCGGCTCGGCGGACTCACCGGAGGCTTCATCTCGCTAACCGCGCACGTGGGGAACTGGGAGCTGGCCGGGCGACTCCTGGCCGGGCAGTGCGCCCGGCCGACGCACGTGGTCGTGGCGCCCGAGGAGGTGAGGGAGCTGGAGCGCTGGGTGCGACGGGATGGCGAAGGCGTCCGCTTCGTCACGCGGTCCCGTCCGACAGTGTCGGTCGAGCTGATCGCCGCGCTGCGGCGCGGCGAGGTTGTGGCCGTCCAGGGCGATCGGGCACTCGGCGCCCGAGGCGACACGATGATTTCATTCTTCGGGCGGCCGGCGCCGTTCCCGCTGGGACCGTTCCTGCTGGCGAGCGCCGTCGGGGTCCCGCTCGTGCCGGCGTTCTGCCTGCTCACCGCGGGCTATCGGTACCTGGTGAAGGTAGCCGAGCCACTCACCGTCCGGCGTGGCGAGGAGGAAGATGCCGCTCAGGCCTGGGGGGCACTCCTGGAGGACATCGTCCGAGAGCACCCGACTCAGTGGTTCAATTTTTTCGACATCTGGGACCCGTTCAACGGATAAGGTATTGCCACCTTCGGGAGGGAGACGGGGTCATGGAAACGCAAAAGGTGCTGGAGGAGCTCAAGGACATCATGGTGGAGCGGCTCAAGTTCGACCCGAGTCGCACCTCGGAGCTCACCCTGGCCACGGTCCTGCCCAAGGGAATGGAGGGATCGCTTGGACTGGACTCGCTTGACTTCATCGAGATGTCGATGGCCATCGAGGAGAGGTTCGGCTTCGTCATCGATGAGACGCAGGAACTGGAGTCACACTTCGAGTCGTTGGGCGCGCTGGTCGCGTACGTCGCACTCCACATGGCCGAACGCTGATTCCTGAAGCCATACCTGCGTGCCCCGACACGCAGTCAATAAGCCCCATGGGTGAGATCAGAGCGGTTCAAGAGGCCCGTGACATCGGACATGGCGAAGCCGAGGTCACCGCGGCACGGCTTCGAGTGATGCTTCCCACGGAATTGGCAGCGTTCATCGACGTCTCATTCGTTCGATCGCACCTGCTCTACGAAGAGTTCGTCTGCCGCCTCGTCCTCCGGGTGATCGAGGAGGTAGGACTCGAGGCGACGCTCCGGACGGGCGGAAGCGTACGCGAGATGGCGCTGAGGGGGGGTCTCGAGGTCGAGCGGGCTCTTGTGCCACTCGACTGGATGCTGAGACACCTAGCGGCGCGGAAGATACTCGAGGAGGTTCCCGGCGAGGGTGCACCCCGGTTCCGTGCCAGCCGTCCCTTGCCCGTCGAGGATCCCGCTTCGGTGCGAGAGGAGCAATCCCGACACGACGGCTCATGGATGCCGTCCTATGTGCTCGCGGAGACCGTCGCCCAAGCGTATCCAGCATTCCTGCGGGGGGAGGTGCCGGGCGAGGAGGTGCTGTTCTCTCCGCGGCGGCTTCGCCTCTGGATCGACTACTTCTCCAATGCCAACCGTCTCTACGCGGTCAACAACCACGTCGGTGCGCTCGCCGTCGAGCAGTGGCTGCCTCCGGACGGTGGCGTGCTGCTTGAGCTGGGTGGAGGACTAGGCAGCGGGGCCCTCGCTGTGCTCGAGCGCTTGGAGATGGCTGGCCGGCTGGACGCGATTCGTGAGTATCGCTTCACGGAATTTGTGCCCGCCTTCCTCCGTCGAGGGCAGCAGGCGTTGCGAGCGCGTTACCCCGAACGTTCGTCTCTCATCTTCGGCGCGCTGGACATGAACCGCCCCTTCGAGGACCAAGGGATCGCACCGGAGAGCGTGAGGGTAATCTACGCCGTCAACACGCTCCACGTGGCGCACGATCTGGACTTCACGCTGGGAGAGATGCGACGGGCGCTCGAGCCCGGCGGCCGCCTCATCGTGTCGGAGTGCGTGCGTCCATACCCGCGCCAGACGATCTACGCGGAGTTCATCTTCAATCTACTGGAGACATTCCGGTCTCCCCGTCTGCAACCCCTCTATCGACCGAGCGGCGGCTTTCTCACGCCTGAGCAGTGGCAGGGTGCGATCGGGGCTGCCGGGTTCGTGGACACCGAGATTTCGCCCGATATCAAGCGAATCCGGCAAGCGGTTCCCGATTTCTTCGCCGCGGCCATTGGAGCGACGCGTCCCCGCTGACAGGTTCTCTCCCATCTGCTGGACGTGTTGGCCGACGTCGACCAGAAACGCGGCCAGGACTGACATCACCAACCGCCTTCGAATGGCGCACCTTCTATGGACGGGCCGGCGAGGGGGCGTCGGCCACCACGTGGATGACGCGCAGGCCGAACTTCCGTTCGGCCCGGTGCAGCAGGTCCAACTTCAGCCAGCGGGAAATGCCCGGCGGCAAGGTGCAGATGACGAGGATGTCATAGCCCGGGTGCATGCGCAGTTCGTCGGCGATCGCCTGCAGCGGCTCCTGCGCTCCGGTCGCCGTACGGAACACGCGCGCTCCCGCCGTCTCTTCGAGGAGCGCCTTTGCGGCCTCGGCACGCTCCTTCGCCCCGCCTACCGTTTCGCCCTCCCAGGTGTAGGTTATCCCGGGTGCTTCCGGTACGAGCACGGCGAACTCCGCGGCGGCGTCCTCCGTGACCAGCGACTTCACTTTGCGCTGGAGAGCCGGGCTGAGAGCGGTCTGATGCGTGACGACGAGATACTTCGACATGTCTGCACCTCCGTCATGATCCCCGGTCGTCGATGGCCCTCCGTTCCATGTGCTACCGGATATCCCAGAGGAGGTAGGCCGTCATGGCCGTCCCCAGCAGGGCAGCGCCGTAGCACAGGACGGCGATGAGCGCTGTGAGATGCTTGAGCTGCAGCCCATCGTAGAGCGTGTACCGGAAGCGATGAGCCCAATGGAAGAGGGGCAAGGAGATCAGGACGAAGAGATACAGTCGTGTCACCGGATGCGTCAGGAGGCGGTGGGCGACCTCGTAGGGTGGCGGCTCGAGCCATCCCAGGGGAAAGGCCAGGCCAGTGAGAAGGACATGGATGGGGAAGAGGAGCGCGGCGACCGTCCCGCCCGCGCTGAACAAGAGCCACAGGAGCGGCGTGATCCGCTCGAGCATCTAACCCCTCAGCAGCACGAAGGCTACCGCCCCCGAGACCACGAGCCAGGCCGCGTAATTCAGTCCAACGATGGCCCAGTCGGGCGCTCGCTTCCCCCGCAGACGCACGACCATGGCCTTGGGGGTCAGGTTGAACCAGGTGATGGCATGGAAGAGGACGAAGAGAAAGACGACCGCATCGAGGACGAGGAAGAGCGGCGTCCCCAGCCGGGACAGGAACCGCCCATAAGCCTCGGGACCCCGGGCGAGGGCGAGGAGCTGCCAGAGAGACAGCGCAGCGAAGAAGGCGACGAAGACGCTGGTGAGCTCGCGCAGCACGAAACCGGTGTAGGACCGCTTGTGCAGCCACCACCAGACCGACACGCGGCGGCGGTACCACCGCGGATGGTAGAGCGTGTAGTGGGGCTCCGCGCTCATCTCGCGCCCCACGGCAGGAGCAGCGACTTGACCCACTGGGTCGCCGCCGTGAGCTTGTACTGCTGGATCGCTCCCGCGGGATCCACGTGCTTGGGGCACACTTTGGTGCACTCCCCCACGAAGGTGCACTGCCAGATGCCGTCGTGCTCGGAGAGCACCTTCAGACGCTCCGCCGCCCCCTCGTCTCGGGAGTCCATGTTGTAGCGCTGGGCGAGGGCGATGGCGGCGGGACCGATGAAGCCCGGCTCGAGTCCATAGATGGGGCACGCGGAGTAGCACAGCATGCAGTTGATGCACATGCTGAACTGCTTGTACACGTCGAGCTGGTCGGGAGTCTGGAGGTACTCTCCCTCGCCCGGCGGCTTCTCCTCCTTGCGGATGATCCACGGCTTCACCTGCCGGAGCTTGCGCATGAAGTCGGTGAGATCCACCACCAGGTCCCGCACCACGGGGAAGTAATCCAGGGGTTCCACGCGAATGGGACCGGGCAGGTAGTCGGACAGAAAGGTCGCGCACGTGAGCTTCGGAGTGCCGTTCACCTTCATCCCGCAGCTACCGCACACGCCCATGCGGCACGACCACCGGAAGGAGAGGGATCCGTCCAGGGTGTCCTTGACGTGGTTGAGGGCATCCAGGATCACCCAATCCTTCCGAAATGGGATCTCATACGTCTGGAAGGTGGGTTCGGATTCCCTTTCCGGCCGATAGCGTGTGACGGTGAGAGCGACGGTCGACGGCATCTTTCCCTACCTCCCGTAGACCCGCTTGCCCGGCGGCCAGCGAGTGATCGTGACCGGCCGATACTCGAGGCGGGGAGAGCCATCCTCCGCGCGATAGGCCAAGGAGTGGGACAGGAACCGCTCGTCGTCTCTCTGCGGATAGTCGATGCGCTGATGAGATCCGCGCGACTCCCTTCGCTCGAGGGCGGATTGGACGATGGTCTGGGCCACATCCAGCATGTAGGAGAGCTCGAGGGCCGCCGTCAGCTCCGTGTTGAAGGTGTAGCTGTCGTCGTCCAGGGAGAGGTTCTGGGATCTCTCCTGGAGTCGCTTCAGCTTTCCCGCCGCATCTTTCAGACTCATCTCGGTCCGATAGATGCCGGCGCTCTCCTCCATGATCTGATGCATCTCCGTGCGCAGAGTGGCGATCCTCTCTTTGCCGCCGCTCTTGCGTAGGAATGCCTCCTCGAGCCGCCGGCGCTCGTCGTGGGCCTGAGCGACGAGGGACGGGCCGCCTCCGGCCTGGTCGGCCGCGAAGGCTCCCGCCGCCTTGCCGGCCCGCGCGCCGAAGACCAGGATCTCCGTGAGCGAGTTGGAGCCCAATCGGTTGGATCCGTTGATGCTCACGCACGCGACCTCCCCTGCCGCATACAGCCCCGGGAGAGGAGTGGCACCGTGAATATCGGTATGAACGCCGCCCATCATGTAGTGGACGACGGGTCGGACGGGAATCATCTCTCTCACCGGATCGATTCCCACGTACTTCAGACACAGCTCCCGGACGAAGGGAAGCTTCGTGTCGATGAGCTTTTCTCCGAGGTGGCGAATGTCCAGGTGGACGTAGTGCCCATAGGGTCCCTCGAGCGTCCGTCCCTTCTCCTGTTCCTTCACGAAGCACTGCGAGAGCCGGTCGCGTGGACCCAGCTCCATGGAGCGCAGCACCGGCTTGGGCGTGGGGGTGCCCAGGTCATAGTCCTGGAGGTAGCGGTAGCCGTCCTTGTTGAGGAGCCAACCACCTTCCGCGCGCGCCGCCTCGGTGATCAGGATTCCCGTGAAGGGCAGGCCCGTCGGATGATACTGGACGAACTCCATGTCCTTGAGCGGCGCCCCCGCCCGATAGGCGAGGGCCATCCCGTCGCCGTTTTTGATGTTCGCATTGGTGGTGAAGGGGAAGACCTTGCCGCAGCCCCCCGTGCAGAGGATGACCGCCTTGGCCGTGATGGCCTGGATGTTTCCGGTGGCCAGCTCGATGGCCACGACCCCTTGGCACCGTCCGTCCTCCACGAGGAGCTTGGTGACGAACCACTCGTCGTACCTCTGGATGGCGTCGTACTTGAGGGTGGTCTGGAATAGGGTGTGGAGGAGATGGAATCCGGTCTTGTCGGCCGCGAACCATGTCCGCTCGATCTTCATTCCCCCGAAGGGACGCACGGCGATATGACCGTCGGACTCCCGGTTCCAGGGACAGCCCCAGTGCTCCAGCCGGAGCATCTCTTCCGGGGCTTCCCTCACGAAGGCCTCCACGGCGTCCTGATCGCTGAGCCAGTCACCTCCGGAGATGGTGTCGTAGGCGTGTTCGTCGAGGCTGTCGGCCGCCTTGATCACTGCGGCGGCTCCTCCCTCCGCCGAGACGGTATGGCTACGCATGGGATAGACCTTGGAGATCACGGAGACGCGGAGTCGCGGATACGTCTCGGCCACCGCGATGGCGGCCCGCAGGCCCGCCCCGCCGCCGCCGACTATGAGCACATCGCAGGCGTGCAGATCCATGACTCTCGCTCACCCGCTTCGATACCTGAGCTCACCGAGGTCGTTCCATGCAAGCCAGGTGTGCGCGGAACCCGCTTCACGGCCGGCAACGACGAAAGGCCAGACGTCTCCGCCGGCCACTGGAGGTGGTCAAAGCAAGGAAGGGTTGTCCGAGGGCCCGAGTCAGGGACATCAATATCCCTCACGATACCGGACGGTTACTTCGTAGAAACGTCGGCAGTATGTGCGGGCTCGCGGGACCCTGTCAATACCCTTCCCGGCGCCCGCCCGCGAGATCCAGACCGGGACGCACGGTCGCTCCGTTGCTGTGTGCTAGGTCGGGAGGGAGGTGGTTCGCTAGCGATGGTGAAGCTGTGCTGCCGGACCACGATGAGACTTCCGCGCCCTGAGATGGCCATGGCGACCGGAGCCGCCACTCGAGCCCTGGTCACCGTCGGCGAGCGCAGCAGTTCGTACGCGCGACCCGTCAGGTTGCCCCGCCGGCCCCGCGTGCAGCAGCGGCAAGGGATCCCTCGCCACCCCGTGGCGCCGCACCTCGAAGTGCAGATGATTGGTGGTGGCGCGTCCGGTCTGCCCGACGGCAGCGATGACCGCCCCCGCTTTCACCCGCTGTCCCTTCCTCACGAAATTGCTGCTGTTGTGGGCATAGATGGTGCGGAGCCCGTTGGGATGATCGATTTTGATCACCCGCCCATACGAGGACTGAGGCCCGCTGAACGCGACCGTCCCCGCAGCCGCCGCGTGGACCGGCGTGCCTTTGGGCGCCTTGATGTCCACCCCGCGGTGCAGGTGAAAGAATCCGCGTGGACCGAAGCGCGACGTGACCTTCCCTTGCACCGGCCAGATGAGGCCCTGTTGCTCCTGGCGGTCAGAGGCCGGTGTGGTCGCCGCACTCAGCGGCGTGGGCCCGAGGAGCACGAGGCCCAGGAGGGCGGCCGTCAGCACGCACGGGAAGCGTGTAACCGCCTCGGCCCGTGGCCGCTCGCGGAAGTACGCGTTCATCGCCGGAACCACTCCCGGAAGCGTCGCGTCCAATCGAGGAAGCGTTCGGTCAAGCCAAGATGCTCCTGGCATCGCTCTGGCTCGGTCCCCGCCAGAAAGGTCTCGCGGATGATGAGCGGGCACGAGCTCCTCGCCAGCTTGCCGTTGGTCACGTCCACATCGGCGAGGCTGATGCCGTCGGGAACGGTGAAGGCAGGCGAGGGATAGGCTCCGAGCGCCTGCCGCATGAAGTCGGCCCAGATCGGCAGCGCGGCCTGGGCTCCAGTGAGACCGTGCGCTCGACCGTCGTCGAACCCGACCCAGACCACCGCGAGCAATCGGGAAGAGTAGCCGACGAACCAGGCGTCCCGTCCCTCATTGGTCGTCCCGGTCTTGCCGGCGATATCGCCCGGCACACCCAGCGCGCGGGCCGAGACCGCCGTTCCTGATCGGATCACACCTTCGAGGAGAGAGGTCATGAGGTAGGCCTCCGCTGGCGACATGACGGCCGTGGCCGGGCTGTCTCCCGTCGGGCGGGCCTGGGTACCGTCGGCCCGATAGCCGGCGCGCACCGCATGCATCGCGCCCGGACGTATGCCCCCGGCGGCGAATACGGCGTAGGCTCGCG
>Ga0075435_100002838_pt1 | contig 11596 bp, 10 predicted proteins | sample RhiMethybrSRZTD4_FD_75302 | JGI IMG/M metagenome (GOLD analysis project Ga0075435, IMG submission 75302) | Populus rhizosphere microbial communities from Tennessee, USA - Rhizosphere MetaG P. TD hybrid SRZTD4 | ecosystem: Host-associated > Plants > Roots > Rhizosphere > Soil | place: USA... | reverse complement strand
CCGATCATGCTCGCCGGCACGCCCGAGTAGACGCGGTCGGAGAGCCATTCGTCGCCTTTCTTGCGGGCCTTGATGATCGCGGCGGCGTGCACGCCGGTCCCCGTGCGGAAGGCGTCCTTGCCGACGATCGGGTAGTTGTCGGGGATCGGGACACCCGTCGCTTCGGAAACGGCCGAGCAGTAGTCGTGGAGCCGCGTCAGATCGCGGTCGATCCAGCCCAGCAGCTGCAGGTTGACGAGCAGCTGGTCCATCGGCGTGTTGCCGACCCTCTCGCCGATTCCGAGGGCGCACGCGTGCACGCGGTGGGCCCCGGCTTCCAGCGCCCAAAGCGCGTTGGTCACCCCGAGGCCCCGGTCCTGATGGCCGTGCCAGTCCACCTTGACCTCGGGATCGATCTCGGCGGCGAACTTGCAGACGAACTTCACGAGGTTGCGGACCCCGTCCGGCGTGGCGTGGCCGACGGTGTCGCACACGCAGACGCGCTGGGCCCCCGCGCGGATCGCCGTGGAGTACATGCGCCGGATGTGGTCCGGCTGGGCGCGGGTCGTGTCCTCGGTGACGTACATGACCGGCAGGCCTTCCCGCACCGCCAGCGAAACCGCGTCCTCGGAGAGCTTGAGCATCCGGTCGAAATCCCAGTCCTCGGCGTACTGGCGGATCGGCGAGGAGCCGATGAAGCAGGCGACCTCGATGGGAATGCCGACTTTCTGCGAGATCTGGATGATCGGAACGATGTCCGCCGCCACGGTGCGCGCCGCGCAGTTGGGGCGGATCTTCATCTTGGACCGGACGATTTCCTGGGCCAGCCGCGTCACCGTTTCCACCACGTGGGGCCCGGCGCCCGGCAGGCCGATGTCGGCCGAGTCGATCCCGAGCGCCTCCATCAGGTGGAGGATCCGGATCTTCTGATCCAGCGACGGGCTCCGGACCGAGGGAGACTGGAGCCCGTCGCGGAGGGTCTCGTCGTCGAGCTCGACCCGTCCGCGCGCCGGGACGGCCGTGCCGCCGGCGCGGTTCCAGTCGTAAATGAGGTCGGAGTCCGATGGGTGCACGGCGCGCTCGTCCATCACGATTTTATCACCCGGGTTCGCACGCGCCGGGCCGCCCTAACGTCCCGTGAAGCGGGCCGGCCGCTTCTCGAGGAATGCCGTCATGCCTTCTTTCGTGTCCGAAGTCGCGGCGCACAATCCGAAAAGGGTCGCCTCGAGGCCGAGCCCTTCGGAAAGAGGCATTTCGAGGCCGCGATGGATCGCCTCGATGACGTAGCGGCAGGCGACGGGCCCGTTGGCGAGGATCGCCTTTCCCATCTCGTGCGCCGCCGTCAGGGTCTGTCCCGCCGGCACGACCTTGTTGACGAGCCCGATCCGATAAGCCTCCGCCGCGTCGATCTGCTCGGCGGTCAGGCAAAGCTGCATCGCACGGCCTTTCCCCACCAGGCGCGCGAGGCGCTGGGACCCGCCGTAGCCCGGAAGGATGCCGAGCTTGACCTCGGGCTGCCCGAACCGCGCGTTTTCCGAGGCGATCCGGATCGTGCACGCCAGAGCCAGCTCGCACCCTCCGCCCAGGGCGTAGCCGTTGACCGCGGCGATGACGGGCTTTCCGAGCGTCTCGAGCTTGGCCAGGACGGCCTGGCCCTTGAGCGCGTGCTCGCGTCCTTCGAGCGGGGAGAGCTTCGCGAGCTCGCCGATGTCGGCGCCGGCGATGAAGGCCTTCTCCCCCGCGCCGGTGATGACGACGACGCCGACGGACTCGTCCGCGCGCGCTTCGTCGAGGGCGCGGTCGAGGGCGGCCATCACTTCGGAGTTCAACGCGTTCAACTTTTCCGGACGGTTGATCGTCAGCGTCCGGATGCGGTCCGAGGTCTCGACGAGGACGAGCTGGCTCACTTCTCCCCTCCGTAGTCGTAGAAGCCGCGGCCGGACTTGCGGCCGTACCGGCCCGCGAGCACCATGCGCTTCAGCAGCGGCGGCGGGGCGAAGCGCTGCTCGCGGTACTCCTCGAACATGATCTCGGCGATCGCGTAGGTCGTGTCGAGGCCCACGAAGTCCAGCAGCTTCAGCGGCCCCATCGGATGGCCGCAGCCGAGCTCCATGCCCTTGTCGATGTCCTCTTTCGTCCCGACGCCGGCCTCCAGCGCTCGCACGGCGTCCAGGATGTAGGGCACCAGAAGGCGGTTGACGATGAAGCCCGAGTTGTCCTGCGTGCGGATCGGCTCCTTGCCGAGCGATTTGGCGAAGTCGAAAACGGTCTGGAAGGTCTCATCCGAGGTCGCGATCGTCCGGACAACCTCGACGAGCTTCATGACCGGAACCGGATTGAAGAAGTGGAGCCCGGCGAATCGGTCGGGGCGGGACGTGGCCGCGGCCAGCTCCGTGATCGTCAGCGACGAGGTGTTCGAGCAGAAGATCGCCTCGCGCTTGCAGATCCCGTCCAGCGCCTTGTACGTCTCCTTCTTGACGTCGAGGTTCTCGACGATGGCCTCCAAAACGATGTCGCAATCGGACAGGTCCTCGAGCTTCGTCGTGGAGGAAATTCGCGCTCGGGCAGCGTCCCTCTCGCCCGCGGGGAGCTTGCCCTTCTCCACCGCCTTGCCGAGCGAGGCCTCGATTTTCCCGATGCCCTTCTTGACGAGGTCCTCGCTGACCTCGCGGACGACCGTCTCGTAACCCGCCTTCGCGCAGACCTCGGCGATGCCCGAGCCCATCAGGCCCGCGCCGAGGACACCGACTTTACGAATCCCCATCGCTCTTCGAATCCTCCTCTTTGCGGGCCGCAGCTCCCGGCTCGATCTCGATCTCGTTTTCGGCAACCTCGGGCTCGCCGCAGAAGTTGCGCAGCGTCAGGGTTCGTACGAAGGCCGGTCCCGTCAGGGCCAGGGTCGGCGTGGACGGAGCCACCACGATCCAGCCGTTTTCGGTCCAGTGGCGCAGCGCCTGCCGGCAGAGGCCCCCTTCGTTCAATGTCGTCATCACGGCGTTCAAGTCCCCCGTTCCACGGGCGCGCAGGTCGCGCAGGAAATCGTCGACGGCGGCCGCACGCACCGGAAAATCGAGGATCCGCTGGGTCCAGTTCATGAATGTCGAACGCGCGATCGCCGAATCAAGCCGCGGATTCGACCACCACGGCGATGCCCTGTCCGCCGCCGATGCAGGCTCCTGCCAGGCCGTAGCGCACGCCGCGGCGTCGCATCTCCTTGAGCAAAGTCAGCGCGCAGCGCGTCCCGGTCGCGGCGAGGGGATGACCGAGAGCGATCGCCCCGCCGTTGACGTTGAGGATCTCCCGGTCCAGACCGAGCTCGCGGATGACGCCGAGGATCTGCCCGGCGAAGGCCTCGTTGATCTCCCAGAGACCGATGTCCTTCTGGGAAAGTCCGGCCCGCGCGATCGCCTTGCGCGCCGCGGGAGCCGGGCCCAGACCCATCAGCTCGGGCTCGACACCCACGACGGCCCACGAGACCAGCCGTCCGAGGGGTTTCTTCCCGCGAGCCACCTCTTCGGACGCGACGACCACGGCGGCCGCTCCGTCGACGATGCCCGAGGCGTTGCCCGCCGTGACGGAGCCGTCCTTGCCGAAGGAGGGAGGCAGCGCCGCGAGACCTTCCAACGTCGAATCCGGACGCATGTGATCGTCTTTCTCGACGCGGACGGTCTTGCGCCCCGCCTTGACCTCCACGGGAACGACCTCTTCCGACAGCCGGCAGGCCGACCAGGCCGCGGCCGCGCGCTGCTGAGACGACAATGCGTAGTCGTCCTGTTCCGCGCGGGTAATGTCGTACTTCGCGGCGACGCGATCCGAAGTCTGCGCCATGTAGAGGCCGCAGTAGGAGTCCATAAGCGCCACCATCAGCGAGTCTTCGAGCTGCCCCTGACCGAGCCTCAGACCCTTGCGCGCGCCGCGGATGACGTGAGGGGCCTGGGACATGTTCTCCATGCCGCCGGCCAGAACCGTCTTCGCCTCTCCGAGGAGAATCCGTTGCGCCCCCTGCACGATCGACTCGAAACCCGAACCGCAGAGGCGGTTCACGGTCAGGGCCGGGATTTCTTTGGGCACGCCCGCCTTCAGCGCAACGTGGCGGGCGCCGTAGATCGCGTCGCCGGAGGTCTGGAGGGCATTGCCGAAGATCACGTGGTCGATGGCGCCGGGCTCGACACCGCTGCGCGCGAGAGCCTCCCGGGACGCGTGCACCCCGAGGTCGATGGCCGAGACGTCCGAGAAAGCGCCGTTGTACTCGGCCATCGGAGTCCGCGCGCCTTCCAGAATGAGGATGGGCTGGTCTGCCATGGAGCCCGGCAGTCTATCGCAATCCTGCAGGAAACAGACTCAACCCAGGCTCTCGTATGCGACGCGGTGAAAGCGCTGGCGCACCTCGTTGAACGGGATCTCTTTGACCTCGGGATGAATGCGGTTGGTCAGGAGCACGAGAATCCATTCGCGAGCGGGATCGATCCAGAGCGACGTGCCGGTGAAGCCCGTGTGGCCGAAGCTACCGGCGCTCATCTCCGGGATTGCCGAGCCCGCGCCGCGCCGGCCCTGCCACGAGAGACCTCGGGCCTCCGGAAGCTCCTTCGTGCGATCGGCGCCGAAGGCGGCGAGCCGCGGCGATAGCCACGCGAGGGCGAGCTTCCAGACGTCGCGTGCCGTGCCGAAGAGACCCGCGTGTCCGGCCACGCCGCCTCGCCGGAACGCGTTTCCGTCGTGGACCTCTCCGCGCACCACACCGTCCCGGAAGCCGGCGTAGGCGAGCCCCCGGGCGGCGACCATCGCACGCTCGAATCGATCCCCTTTTTCCGTGGCGGCGAAGGCGGCGGGCGGCGCCGGAAGGAACCTCGCTCCGGAGCCTGCGGGCGAGGCGACGGTCTCGAGGAAGAGCCGGTCCAGCGGCGCGCCAAGAGCGGTTTCGAGAATCTCGCCCATCAGAAGGAAGTTCGGGTCGCTGTAGATCACTCGCTTGCCGGGAGCCTCTTCGGGTTCGAGCTCTCCGAGCGCGCGGCGGTACGCGGCCGGGCCCTCTCCCCGAACGTAGAGCGGGAACCACGCGGGCAGGCCCGAGGTGTGCGTCAGGAGATGCGCCAGCGTGATCCCGTCGTAGCGCGTCCGTTTCCATTCGGGAAGGAAGCGCCCCGGCGATGCATCCAGCGGAAGAGCGTCGCCCGAAGACGCGAGGATCGCTCCGGTCGAAAGAGGCTTGGTCAAGCTCGCCAGGTCGAAGAGCGTGTCCGGTGTGACGGCCTCGGTTCGAGGCTCCACGATCGCACTGCCGGCGACCTCGTCGGCCAGGATCTCGTCGCCCCGCGCGACGAGAGCGGTGGCTCCCGGAAACGAGCCCGCCATGATTTCCTCCTCGAGAAACCGGGCCAGCGGAGTCACGGTCCGGCGGATTCGAGCTGCGCGCGCCGCGGAGCGATCAGCGCCGCGTTCTGGGCGACTCCGGGCAAGAGGGGCTCGGTCCGCCGCGCCGCCGTGCGTTCGCGCTCGAGGGCCGCGATCTCGGCGTCCAGCCGCGCCGAGGTCCTCGAATCGCGGCTGACGCGCCGCGCCTCGCGCAGGGCGGCGATCCCCTTCGTGTACGACTCGACCGCGGCTTCGCGAACGGCCCTTGCGTCGAGGGCCTGGAGCGCCTCCGCGATCCGGCTGCGCGTCCACTGCACTTCCGCGGGATCGACTCCCAGCGTCCGAGCCGCCTCCACTTCTCCTCCCGGCCCCGCGCCTCGGAGCTTCAGGTAGAGATCGGCCTGTGCTTGAGTCAGCCTTCCGTCTTCCGGCGGCCGAAAGCGAGGCTCGACGCTCTTTCGAATCGCGCGGACCGGGTCGAGAGCGGTCGTCTTCTCGCCGCCGCCGCACGCGGTCCCGGCGAGAGCAAGGGCCAGCGCGGCGACGGCCGTTCGAGTGCGCACCGAAACAGTGTACCCAGCACAAGCCTCTGCCTGCGAACGGTTTCGGACGCTTTCGAGTTCGATTAAACTGGGTGTTCGCGGGGCGCACGGATGCTCGACAAGATCGGAAAATACGAAGTCTCCGAGCAAATCGGGTTAGGCGGGTTCGGCGCCGTCTACAAGGGCCGGGATCCGTTCATCAAGCGCACCGTCGCGATCAAAACCTGCCAGGTCAACGACGAGGAGATCAAGCACCGGTTCTTCCGGGAGGCCGAGCTGGCCGGGAACCTTCACCACCGCAACATCACCACGATCTACGACTTCGGCGTCGAGAACGGCATCCCCTACATCGTCCAGGAGTTCCTGACCGGCGAGGACCTCGACAAGAAGATCAAGCGGGGAGAACCGATCGCAGCGGCGCGCAAGGTCGAGATCGTGATGGCGATCGCCGACGGCCTCGGTTACGCCCACAATGCCTCGATCGTCCACCGCGACGTCAAGCCCGCCAACGTCCGCATCCTCGACGACGGCACGGTGAAGGTCATGGATTTCGGCATCGCGAAGTCCCTCCAGACCGAGTCCAACCTGACCCAGACGGGCATCACGCTCGGCACTTCCGCCTACCTCGCGCCCGAGCAGATCCGCGGAGAGGCGATCGACCGCCGGACCGACGTGTTCGCTCTGGGTGTCCTGGCCTACGAGTTGCTCGCCTACCGCAAGCCGTTTCGGGGAGAGCATCTCTCGACGGTTCTCTACAAGATCCTCAACGAGACGCCCGAGCCGATCGCGGCCGTCGCACAGGATGCGCCTCCGTCGCTCGCCGCGGCGGTCGATCGTGCGATGGCGAAGAACCCGGCCGACCGATACCCGACGATGGAGGCGTTCCGCAAGGACCTCCAGGCGGTCTTCCGCGAATTGACTGGAGCCTCGGGCATGTACCAGGTCCGCTCGAGCGACTCCGCCACGGTGCGGACGCCTCGCCCCAACGAAGAACTCGAGACGACGCTGGCAACGCCGTCGAGCGGCGTGTCGGCCGCGCGCGCGAACATCACGCCTCCCTCCGGAGCCCTCGCCCGGGTGCCGGCGTCCGACAAGACACCGGTCTCCGGATCGATATCCGGCAGCCGGCCGGCGCTGGAGCTCGTCAACTTTCGCGACCCGTCCGCCGCCGAAGTACCGGCGGAAGACCAGCCGACCCGGCGCACCAGCGACACGGAAGTCGCGACGGGTGTCGGGAAGACGCGAATCGCGATCTTCGGGGGACTCCTGGCGGTCATTGCCGCGGCCGTGGGCGCGTATCTTCTGATGCAGCGACGTCCCGAGGCGGCGAAACCGCTTCCCGCGCCTCCTCCACCGGCGGCCGTCGCTCCCACGCCGGCCATGGAGTTCCCGGAGCCCAAGCTTGGAAGCGGCGAGCCCGCCGCTGTTCCGACTGCCGCTCCGGCCGTGGCCCAGGCTGTGCCCACGTCCCCCCCGGCTCCCGCCGTCGTTCCTACGGAGATCCCGCCTCCACCCAAGAAGGTCAAGGTCCAGTTTTCCTCGGTCCCCATCGCGACGCTATCGGTCGACGGGAAGACGATCGGCCCGTCGATCCCGGCGCGCACAATCACGCTCGAAGAGGGCGAGCACACGGTGCGCTTCGAGGCCAAGGATTTCCCGCCTCACGAGCGGAAATTCAAGGTCCAGGCCGGAGCCGAGAACCGCATTCACTTCCAGTTCCCGGTGTCCATGCTGGTGATCGAGGCGCCCGGCTGGGCCGGCGCGCGCGTGCTCGTGGACGGCAAGTACAAGGGGTCTCTCCCCGACGCCGCTCGCCTGAAGCTTCCGCCCGGCGATTACAGCATCACGCTCTCCCGTGAGGGCTCCAATCCCGTGACTGAGAAAGTCACGGTGCCCGAAGGCGCTCCGAAGACGTGGAATGCGCCGCCTCCGTCGCCGGCGGCGTCCGGAGGTGCATCCTGAGACGCGTTGCCGCGCTGGCCCTCGGACTCGTTCTGATCTCCGCCGCCCTTCCCGCACAGGACACATCGAAGCTCGAAGCCGACGCCAAGAAGGCGTTCGACTCGGGCCGTTTCAAGGAGGCCGGAGACAAGTACGCGAAAGCCGCCGAGGCGGCGGGTCTGACCCCGGATCGCCAGGCCGACCTGCACCTGCAGAGCGCGTGGTCGTACTACATCGCCGGCAGCTCCAAGAGCGCGCGCGAGCAGCTCAAGTCGGCCCTGACCGCGCGGCCCGACCTCCAGGTGATCCCCGACTTCTACAGCCCCGACTTCGCCAATCTCGCCGGCGCCGTCCGCGCCGAAGTCGCCGGCGCCAACGTGCCTCCGATCGACGTCGAGGAGCTCAAGCGGTCGGCCCGCGCGAAGCTCGCCGACGGAAAAGCCGAGGAGGCGCTCTACGACCTCAAGCGCGTGGGCAACGTCAACGATCCCGAAGTCTTCCGTCTGCTGGCCGAAGCCAACGAGCGTCTGGGGCGTACCGCCGACGCCGACGCCGCGCGCAAGCGCATCGCCGACATCGAGAAAGGATCGGTCAGCTCCACGCCGATCGGCGCCGCACCCCTCGAGACCGCAGGCACGGGGACCTCCCTTGCGGTAGCCGTCGGGCCGCTGATCGAAGACGCCGAGTCGGCGCTGGCCAAGGGCGACTTCCGCACCGCCGGCGCGCTCGCGCGACAGGCCTCGGAGGCCGATCCCCGCAACGCCGAGGCGCACCGGATCGCCGGCGACGCGGCGCTGGCGGGCGGCCAGGACGTCGACGCCGAGCGCGAATACAGCGCGGCCGTCGTTCTCGACTCGGGCAATCCGAAGGCGGAGCTCGGGCTCGGAGTCGTGGCCGAAGCCCAGCGGAAGTGGAACACCGCGGCCAGCCACTACCGCCGCGCTCTCGAGCTCAATCCCAAGAGCGTCGCCGCCGCGCGCGGGCTCGGGCGCTCCATGCTGGAGCTCGGCGACAAGAGCGCGGCCCGGATCGCTTTCGGCCGGGCTATCGAGATCGATGCCACCTCCGCGGACGCGCGCAACGACTTCGGTGTCTTCCTCTATCGTTCCGACGAGCTCGACCGAGCCCAGGACGAGCTGATCGAAGCCGTGCGACTGGATCCGGGTCGCGCGGTGTTCCACGAGAACCTGGGACGGGTGTTCCGGAAGAAGTCGATGTGGAAGGAGGCCGCGCGCGAGCTCGCCGAGGCCGCCCGCCTCGACGGCAAGGAGGCTTCGGTCTGGACCGCGCTGGGCCAGGTCCGGATCCAGGAGAAGAAGCTCGACGACGCCGCGGCCGCGTTCACGACTGCGCTCTCGCTGGACCCGTTGAGCGAAGAGGCCGCGACCGCGCTGGCCTCGACGCTCGCGGCGCAGGGCAAGCTCGCGGAGGCCGAGGCCGCGCTGACGAGGGCCATCGAGAACAACGCCAAGTCCCCGGCGCTCTGGAACGACCTGGGCGTCGTCCGCGTGCGCCGCGCGAACTACCCGGGAGCGACCGAGGCTTTCCAGAAGGCGCTGGGCCTCGACGGCAACTTCGAGCCGGCCAAGGCGAACCTCGCCCGCGCCGGAGAGATCGCCTCGCTGGAGAAAGCCGCGTCCTGACCGCGGCGCGGATCCCGGTGTCGGCCTCGCTCGTCCTTCTCTCGGCCATGCTCGTGACGCCTCCCACCGACGCCGCCTACACCGATTCGATCGCGGCGTGGAGGGCGGCGCGCGTCGCCCGGCTCACCGCCGAAGACGGGTGGCTCTCGGTGATCGGCCTCTGGTGGCTGGATCCCGGCGACAACACCGTGGGAAGCGCCGCCGGGAGCCGCGTGGCGCTTCCTTCGGACCGCGCTCCCGCGGAGCTCGGGACGATCGTTCTGTCGGACGGCGCGCTGTCGTTTCGAGCGCGCCCCGGTGCCACGGTCGCGGCCGACGGGCGCCCCGTGACGACGACTCCGCTGCGGTCCGACGTCGACGGCAACCCGACGATCCTGGCGCACGGCTCGCTGCGGTTCTACGTGATCGAGCGGGGAGGCCGCTTCGCGGTCCGTGTCAAGGACTCCGCCAGCGAGGCGCGCGGCACGTTCCGAGGCATCCCGTATTTCCCGACGAACCCGGCGTGGCGCATCGAAGCGCGTTTTGAGCCGTACGATCCGCCCAAGTCCATCCGGGTGCCCAACGTGCTCGGCCACGTCGACACCGAGACCTCGCCGGGAGCCCTGGTCTTCGTCCACGACGGCAAGTCCTACCGCCTCGATCCCGTGCTCGAGCGTGGCGAGACCGACTACTTCGTGATCTTCGGAGACCGGACCAACGGCACCGATACCTACGGCGCCGGCCGTTTCCTCTACGTGGCGCCGCCCGTCGACGGGAAGACATTCATCGACTTCAACAAGGCCTACAACCCGCCGTGCGTCTTCACGGCGTACGCCACGTGCCCTCTTCCCCCGCCGCAGAACAAGCTTCCCTTCCGCGTGGAGGCGGGCGAGAAGGAGTATTCGCACTAAACCGTCGCGGGAGCTTGCGCTCCCGCTCCCGCGGCGCGAGGCTCCTCCCTCGGTTACTTCGGGAGACTCCTCGCGCCGCGAACCAGGGCGATACTGCTCACCTAGGTTGTCGGCAGCCAAGAGTCACCGCAACGCGTCGAGGAACTCCTTCAAGATACGGGCAGTCACGCCCCAGATCACGTGGTCGCCGTGATGGTAGAAGAGCACGGGCTCCTCGCGCCCCGGCAGCATCCGGGTCTCCAGCACCTTCGGGTCCAGCAACGTTGCGACCGGAACCTCGATCAACTCGGCGATCTCGGCCTCGGCGACGCGGAAGGGATACGGGTTCGGGATCGCTCCGACGAAGGGCTCGACGTAGAAGTTCGTGACCGTCGTCAGGGGCGACAGAGTACCGAGGGGCTTGACGTCCTCCGCGCGCACTCCGATTTCCTCGTCGGTCTCGCGCAGCGCCGTCTCGAGGGGCGAGTCGTCGTCATCCTCGGCCGATCCTCCGGGAAACGAGATCTGCCCGCGGTGATGCTCGAGGCTTTCGGTCCGCCGCGTCAGGAGCACCCACAGCCCCCCGTCCTTGACGAAGAGCGGAACGAGGACGGCCGCCCGACGGATGCCTGGCGAGGGCGTCGCCACGACCGGCTCGCGCGCGGACAGCCGGTCCCGCACGTCGTCCATCCACGACCGCGCCGGCGGCGGCGCGGTCGGGCTACTCGGCACGGGCGCGGCCGCCTTCGGCGGCGGACTTCAGGTACGCCTCGATGAAGGGCGTCAGGCCCCCGTCGAGAACTCGATCCGTGTCTCCGGTCTCGTGCCCGGTCCGGTGGTCCTTGACCATCCGGTAAGGGTGCAGGACGTACGAGCGGATCTGGCTGCCCCACTCGATCGCTTTCTTCTCGCCGACCCGCTTCTCTTCCTCGGCCTTCCGTTCGTCGAGGGCGCGCTGATAGAGCCGGGCCTTGAGCACGCGCATCGCCATCTCGCGGTTGCGGCCCTGGCTGCGCTCATTCTGGCAGGTGACGACGATCCCGGTCGGCAGGTGCGTGATGCGGACCGCGGAGTCGGTGACGTTGACGTGCTGTCCGCCGGCGCCGCTCGATCGGTATGTGTCGACGCGGATGTCTTTGTCCGCGATCTCGATCTCGATGTCCTCGTCGACCTCGGGCGCGACGAAGACCGACGCGAAGGAAGTGTGCCGCCGCTGCGCCGAGTCGTAGGGAGAGATGCGGACGAGACGATGAACGCCCATCTCGCTCTT
>Ga0075435_100002834_pt1 | contig 11598 bp, 9 predicted proteins | sample RhiMethybrSRZTD4_FD_75302 | JGI IMG/M metagenome (GOLD analysis project Ga0075435, IMG submission 75302) | Populus rhizosphere microbial communities from Tennessee, USA - Rhizosphere MetaG P. TD hybrid SRZTD4 | ecosystem: Host-associated > Plants > Roots > Rhizosphere > Soil | place: USA... | reverse complement strand
GCACTCACGTGGTTTCCTCCGCGACCGGGTTCACGAGCGTACCCACGCCCTCGACGCTGATGGCGACGATGTCGCCCGGCTCGATGGGCGCGATCCCGGCGGGCGTGCCGGTGGCGATCACGTCGCCCGGCTCCAGCGTCACGAACCGGCTCACGTAGTGGATGAGGAACGCGGGGCCGAAGTGCATCTCCGATGTGCGCGCGTGCTGGCGAACGGTGCCGTTCACCGCCAGCTCGAGCGCCAGGTCGCGCGGGTCCAGGCCGAGCGCGATGCAGGGGCCGAACGGCGCGAACGTGTCGCTGCCCTTGGCGCGCGACCACTGCGAGTCGGACTTCTGCCAGTCGCGGGCGCTGACGTCGTTGAACGCGGTGACCCCGGCGACGTGCAGCAGTGCCGAGCTCTCGCTGACGTGGCGCGCCCGGCGCCCGATCACCAGCGCCATCTCCCCCTCGGGATCGAGCCGGGTGAGGCCGCGCGGCTTGACGATCGGCGCCCCCGGGGCGAGCACCGCGCTCGCGGGCTTGAAGAAGAACAGCGGCTCACTCGGCGGCGCGGGCGCGGACGCCCCCAGGCGCGTCACGGTGAGGCTCTCCTTCACGTGCGCCACGTAGTTGAGCCCGATGCACACGATCTTGCCCGGTGCGCAGGGCGAGAGCCTCGGGGAGGCGACGGGGTCCTGCTCGCCGGTGGCGCGACCGCCGGCCCACGGCGCGCCGTCCAGGCGCGCGAGATGGCCATCGCGCTCCAGGCCGTGGTGCGCCACGCCATCGACGAGGTAGCGCACGAGTCGTTCGGCTGGGTGGGCGTTCATGCCGCCAGAGCCTAGCCGAACGCCGCGGCGCGAAAAAATTGGAGGCACCCATCCGCGCGTGTCGCAGTACCGAGGGGACCTCCGGAAGGAACGGCACGTCCAGTTCACGTCCAGGGGAGTCGGCTCCGCGCATCACTGCTCGCAGACAGGACGCCTCACGCATCAATTCTCGTGAACGCGCGCGCGCAGCGTCAAGACCATTCGTGATTCGCACGAGTCGTGCCGGGCGAATGAAACGTGTCAGTAAGATGTGACGGAACGACGTATGGTGGCGATGCATCTTGGTCGCAACAGGTGTCGCCGGGCTCGACACTGAATTGGCGCTCGGCTGCAGCGCTTGTTAACGTCACCGCCCCTATGCCCACCCCGCGCCGCACCGTGAAAACGCGCTCCGCCTCCCGATCCCTCGAACAACGACTCGAGAACCACACCGCCCGGCTCGCCGTGATCGGCCTCGGCTACGTGGGGTTGCCGCTTGCGGTGGAGATGGCGCAGGCCGGGTTCCACGTCGTCGGCATCGACATCGACGAGAAGCGCGTCAAGCAGCTGAACCAGGGCCAGTCCTACATCCAGGACGTGCCCACGGCCGACGTCGCCGGGCTGGTTCGGGAGAAACGCTTCCACGCCACTACGGACTTTTCCGCCCTGCGCGAGTGCGACACCGTCAACATCTGTGTGCCGACACCACTCAGCAAGCAGCGCGACCCCGACGTGTCCTTCATCGTCGCCGCGGCCACCGAGGTGGCCCGGTACCTGCACCGGGGCCAGCTCGTGATCCTCGAGAGCACCACCTACCCCGGCACCACGGACGAGCTGGTGCTGCCGATGTTGTCGGAATCCGGGCTGGAGGTGGGCAAGGACTTCTTCCTCGCCTTCTCGCCGGAGCGCGTGGACCCCGGGAACCCGACGTTCAACACCCGCAACATCCCCAAGGTCGTGGGCGGCGTCACCGACGCGTGCACGGCGGTGGCGGTGAAGCTCTACCGGCAGCGGCTGGAGCACGTGGTCGCCGTGAGCTCGACGCAGGTGGCGGAGATGGTGAAGCTGCTCGAGAACACGTTCCGCAGCGTGAACATCGGGCTCGTGAACGAGCTGGCGCTGATGTGCGCGCGGCTCAAGATCGACGTCTGGGAGGTCATCCGCGCCGCCGGGACCAAGCCGTTCGGCTTCATGCCGTTCTATCCCGGCCCGGGCCTCGGTGGGCACTGCATCCCCATCGATCCCTTCTACCTGTCGTGGAAGGCGCGGGCGAGCGGCTTCGAGGCGCGCTTCATCGAGCTCGCCGGGCACGTGAACGGCCACATGCCGGACCACGTCGTGGACCTGGTGCTGGAGGCTCTGAACCGCCAGGGCAAGTCGGTGCGCGGCTCGCGCGTGCTGGTGCTGGGTGTCGCCTACAAGGCGGACATCGACGACGTGCGTGAGAGCCCGTCGCTCGACATCATGGAGAAGCTGCGCGAGAAGGGCGCGAAGATCGAATACAGCGACCCGCACGTGGCGAGCATCGCGTTCGCCGGCGGCACGCTCAAGAGCGTGCCGCTCACGGCCGCCAAGGTGAAGGCGTACGACTGCCTGGTCGTGGCCACGGCGCACAAGGCGTTCGACTGGACCACGCTGCTCGAGTGGTCGAAGGCGATCGTGGACACGCGCAACGCGCTCGCCGGGAAGCACTCGCCGAAGATCGTGCGGCTCTAGAAGCGCCGCGGCCGGCGCGCACGCTGGGTACGAAAACGGCGGCGGGAGTCGATGACCCCCGCCGCCATTCGTCTGCTCGAACTCTAGTTCACGACCTCGAAGTCGGCGTCGACCGCGCCGTCACCGGGTTTCTTCTTCCCCGGCGGCGTCTCGGCCTCCGGCTCCGGACCCGCGCCACCCGCGCCACCGGCCCCGCCCGGAGGCGGCGCCTGCTGGTAGAGCGCCTGCGCCGCCTGCATCCACGCCTTCGCCAGCTCGTCGGTGGCCGATTCGATCGTGCGCTTGTCGTCGGACTTGGTCGCCTCGCGCGTCGCCTTGATCTTGTCCTGCAGCGACGTTTTGGTGGCCTCGTCCAGCTTGGCGCCGTGGTCGGTGATGCCCTTCTCGACCTCGTACGCCTTGGCGTCCGCCGCGTTCCGCGCCTCGGCCAGCGCCTTGCGGCCCTGGTCCTCCTCGGCGTGCGCGGTGGCGTCGTCGACCATGCGCTTGATCTCGTCCTCCTTGAGCCCGCTCGAAGCCTCGATGCGGATGCTCTGCTCCTTGCCCGTGTCCTGGTCGCGGGCGCTCACGTGCAGGATGCCGTTGGCGTCGATGTCGAACGTGACCTCGATCTTGGGCGTGCCGCGCGGCGCCGGACGGATGCCGTCCAGGTGGAAGCGGCCGAGGCTCTTGTTGCCGCCGGCCATGGGACGCTCGCCCTGGAGCACGTGCACCTCGACCGACGGCTGCATGTCGGACGCGGTGGAGAACGTCTCGCTCTTGCGCGTGGGGATGGTGGTGTTGCGGGTGATGAGCGGCGTCATCACGCCGCCCAGCGTCTCGATGCCGAGCGACAGCGGCGTCACGTCCAGCAGCACGACGTCCTTGACGTCGCCCGAGAGCACGGCGCCCTGGATCGCGGCACCCACCGCCACGACCTCGTCCGGGTTCACGCCCTTGTGCGGCTCCTTGCCGAACACTTCCTTCACCAGCTCCTGCACCTTGGGCATGCGCGTCGAGCCGCCCACCAGCACCACCTCATCGATCTGTGAGGCCGAGTAGCCGGCGTCCTTCAACGCCTGCACCACCGGGCCGCGGCAGCGCTCGATCAGGTCGGCCACGATCTGCTCGAGCTTCGCGCGCGACAGCGTGATGTTGAGGTGCTTGGGACCGTTCTGGTCGGCGGTGATGAACGGCAGGTTGACGTCGGTGGACATGGTGCCCGACAGCTCGCACTTCGCCTTCTCCGCGGCCTCCTTGAGCCGCTGGAGCGCCATCGGGTCCTTCCTGAGGTCGATGCCCTCCTGCTTCTTGAACTCGTCCGCGAGCCAGTCGATGACCTTCTGGTCGAAGTCGTCACCGCCCAGGTGCGTGTCGCCGTTCGTGCTCTTCACCTGGAACACGCCGTCGCCGATCTCGAGGATCGAGATGTCGAACGTGCCGCCGCCGAGGTCGAACACTGCGACCTTCTCGTCCTTCTTCTTGTCGAGGCCGTAGGCGAGTGCGGCCGCCGTGGGCTCGTTGACGATGCGCTTCACGTCCAGCCCGGCGATGCGGCCGGCGTCCTTCGTCGCCTGGCGCTGGCTGTCGTTGAAGTAGGCGGGCACGGTGACGACCGCCTCGGTGACCTTCTCGCCGAGGTAGTCCTCTGCGGTCTGCTTCATCTTCTGCAGGATGACCGCGGAGATCTCCGGCGGCGAGAACTCCTGGCCACCGGCGTTCACGCGCACGTCGCCGTTCGGGCCCTTCGCGACCTGGTAGGGCACGAGCTTGATCTCGCCCCCGACCTCGTCGTAGCGCCGGCCCATGAAGCGCTTGATGGAGTAGATCGTGTTCGTGGGGTTGGTCACGGCCTGTCGGCGTGCGACCAGGCCCACGAGCCGTTCGCCGTTCTTGGCGAACGCGACCACCGACGGCGTGGTGCGGAAGCCTTCCGCATTCGCGATCACCTTGGGCTCGCCGCCCTCCATGACCGCCACGCACGAGTTGGTGGTGCCAAGATCGATGCCAATGACCTTGCCCATGAGTTCAGTGTCTCCAGGTATTCCCAAGCCACGCCCGGCGCGGTTCGCCGGGCGTGGCCGTGAGTTCGTTCGGGATGAAAGTGAAGCTAGTTGATCTGCACCTCGATGTCGCGCGGCTTGGCCTCGTCGGCCTTGGGCACGTGGACCTCGAGCACACCGTCCTTGTACGACGCCTTCACCTGGTCGGCACGGACCGGCAGGCCGAGCGTGAACGACCGCTCGAACGAGCCGTACGCGCGCTCGACGCGGTACAGCGAACCTTCCGACTTCTTCTCCTCGTGCTTGCGCTCACCGCGCAGCGTGAGGGTGTCGTTGTGCACCGAGACCTTCACGTCCTTCGAGCTCATGCCCGGAAGGTCGGCGCGGAACACGTAGGCGTCGGTCGTCTCTTCGACGTCCACCGCCGGGGTCAGCGCGGTCCGCAGCGGCGCGGAGCTGAAGAAATCCTCGAACAGGTGCTCGAGCTGGGTGTCGACTGCGACCGACTGCAGGCCATTGCTGCGGGGGAACCAGCGAACGAGTGACATGGATGGAACCTCCTTGGGACTTTATGGGATGCGGTCCGCCGTGGCGGTTTGTAGTACCACGACCGAACCTCGTTGGCCTGGTGTATAGCAGCCGCCGTGCCATCTGTGCGCGTGGCCTCTCTCGTTCGATTCCACCACGAGTTACGCGCGCCACTTCATGACGGTTCGAGGACGCGTTCCAGGTCGGCACGGCCGGGCGTTCCATCGCGTGACGCCATCCGTTCCACATCGGAACGAGCCTTTGGGCGCGCGGGCGCGCTCTGCTAGCGTGCCGCGCTCATGCGCATCGCGCTCTTCCTGCCGCACGTGGGCGTCTTCGGGGGCGTGCGCCGCTACCTCGAGCTCGGGAACGAGTGGGTCGCCCTGGGGCACGAGGTCACGCTCCATCACCCGGACGGCGCGCCGCCCGCGTGGCTGCCGTTCGCGGGCCGCACCGCGACGCTCGCGAGCGCGGCGGGCGCCGAGTCCGACCTCGCGATCTGCGGCGATCGCGACACGTACGCGTCGTTCCGTTCGCACCGCGCGCGCCGGCATGTCTACTACTGTGTGCTCGAGGGCGACCCGGGGCTGCCCGCCGCGCTCGCCGACCCGGAGGTGACGCTGATGGCGAACTCGGGGCCGCTGGTGCAGGCGCTGAAACGCAGGGCGCGCCGCGAGGTGCTGGACGGCGTGGGCGGCATCCGCACCGAGCGCTTTCGTCCCGCGCCCGCCCTGCGGTCGGCCTCTCCCTTGCGCGTGCTCGTGAACGGGCGGCGCTCACGCGCGAAGAAGGGCACGGACCTCGTGCTCGCGGCGCTCGCGGGCCTCTCCCGCAGCACTCCCGCGTTCGAGACCGTGCTGTTCGACGCGGTCGACCCGGCCACGAACCGTCAGGACCCGCGCGACGGCGCGCCGCTGCCGCCGAACGCTCGCTTCGTGCTGAACCCGTCGCAGGACGAGCTGGTGGCGCTCTACCAGTCGAGCCACGTGTTCGTCGCCGCCGAGAAGAAGGCCGGCTGGTGCAACACCGCGCTCGAGGCGCTGTCCTCGGGCTGTGCGCTCGTGTGCACGCGCAGCGGCACGATGGACTTCGCGCGCGACCGCAGGAACGCGCTCGTGTCGTGGAGGAATCCGTGGTCGCTGCGCGCGGCGATCCGCCGGCTGCTCACGGACGGGCCGCTCCGCGAGCGGCTCGCCGCCGCGGGGCCGGCGAGCGCGGCGCCGTGGGCGTGGGCTCGGCTGGCGGCGAAGATCCTCGCCCAGCTCGAGCGATCGTGAGCGTCGCGCGCAGGACTCACGCCATCAGCGGCTGATCATCCCGCGCGCCGTGTGCGTCTCCGCTCCCGCGCGCAGCCGGATCCCGTAGAGGCCGGCGGGGAGCGTTCGCCCCACGGCCAGCGAATGCGGGCCCGCGGCGAGGCCGGCGAGATGCTGCTCGTGCACGCGCCGTCCGAGCACGTCGAACACCTCCAGCGTCGCATCGCCATCGCGCGCGAGCGTGAACGCGATCCGCGGCCGACCTTCCCGCGAGGGGTTCGGCACGAAGCCGGAGAGCGCGACCGAGGCTCGCGCACCGGGATCCACGGACAGCGTCCCCGGCAACGGCAGCATCTGGGCCCGGATCTCGGCGAACGATCGCCGGTCCGACCATGCCACCACCGCCGCGCCCGGCCCGACGGCGGCGAGGCTCAAGTCGATGACGCCCGCGTGGAGCGTGACGACGCCGAGGCCATTCGCCCCGAATGCCGGATCGAGCGAGCCGTCGGCATGGACGTGGTGGGTGTAGAGGTCCGCGCCGGCGCCATCCCGGCCGTCGCGCCATGCGACGAACGCGCCGCCCGCGCCGTCCGGGGCCAGCGCCACCTCGTCACGGGACCCGTTCGCGTCGCACACGACCAGCCCCGCGGCGGGCCAGCCGGGGGCCAGGCTTCCCGATGCGGCGATCTTCTGCATGCGCACTTCCGTGCCGGCGGCGCCGTTCTCGGCCCATGCGATCAGCGTCGAGCCCGCATCGCCCGCCACGGCGGTGATGGACGACAGGTCCGCGTCCGGTGACCGCACGGGCACGCCCCCGTCCGGCCATCCGGGGTCGAGCGCACTGGTCGATGTGAGGTGCACGAGCCGCGCGGGCAGCGAGCCGAACGAGCCCTCCGTCACGAGCAGCGCGCCGCCCGCACCATCATCCAGAGCGGCGTCGACAATCCCGTGCTGGGTGTCGAGCAACCGTGACCACTGTGGCGAATCGGGGGCAACCACACGAAGCACGTTGTTCGACACGCCACTCCCACCCAGCCCGACCATGAAGCCGACACCGCTCGCCCCAGCCCGGACCGTTCCCTGCGCGGCCCCGTAGAACGCTGCGCTGGCGAATTCCCGCGGCGAGGTGTCGCTGCCGCCGGAGGGCGCGATGTGTTGTGCCCACATCGTCGAACTGTTGTAGCAGATGTCCGGACAGAAGCTGATGTCCTCGCGCGACCAGAACCAGGCGCCGCCCACGCCGTCCGCGCACAAACCGAGACCAGGTCCGCCGCGAAGTGCCACCGCGTCCCCGCCGACGGACCATCCGGTGGCGGGCGTGCCGTCGCCGCGCAGGCGGGTCGCCATCGCGCGCGTCGGTTCGCGCCAGCCCAGCAAGATGCCGTGGTCGCCGTCGCTGCCGGCGCCCAGCAGGTCGCGAACCGTCGGATCCGGCGAGACGGGCAGGCCCGTGGCCGGGAAGCCCGGTGCGATCTCTCCGTCCGGGAGCAGGCGGCTCACGAACACCTGCTGCGGCGAAGGCCCGCTGTACTGCCACGCGATGAACGCGCCGCCCGCGCCGTCGGGGATCACCCGCGGGCTCATGTTCGAGCCGCTCGCCGACGAGACGAGCGTGCCATCGAGGACCCACTGCGCCTGGCTCGGCGGGGCCGTGAATGCGACCAGAACGAATGCCGACTGGAGGACACTTCGCAAGCGACTCATGGCCCCTCCGGCTCACGAAAGCGGCCGATCCCGCACACGCGACCAAGCCTAGGAGCCCCGCGACGCCCGTGCAATACCTCAGATTCTTGGCGGCTGACCCACGCCCGGCGTCGCCGCGGCTAGCGCTTCGGCAAGTAGCCCGACTTCTCCGGCGGCACGAGCAGCTCGTCCTTCGTGTAGATGAAGGCGTCGCGGTTGTAATCCGAGAGCTCGTAGTCCTTCTCGAGGTAGATGGCGTCCTCGGGGCAGGCTTCCTCGCACATGCCGCAGAAGATGCAGCGCAGCATGTTGATCTCGTAGCGCTCGGCGTAGCGCTCGCCGTGCGAGGCCGGGTTCGCCGGATCGTTCTCGGCGGCCTTGACGAAGATCGCGTCCGCCGGGCAGGCCACGGCGCACAGTTCACAGCCGACGCAGCGCTCGAGGCCGTCCGCGTGCCGGGTGAGGATGTGGAGCCCGCGGAAGCGCGGGAACATCTCCAGCTTCTCTTCCGGGTACTTCACGGTGAACGGCTTCTTGAACAGGTTCTCGAGCGTGACGCCGAGACCCGTGGCGAGTTCCTTGATCATCGGGTTCCCCAGTGCGGACCGCATGCGAGGCCGACCATGGCGCTGCGAACAGGCAGCGTATCGGCGCCGCCACTGACCCGCAAGCGCGCCCGCGTCACCGCCGCTGCGTGTCGCTCCAGATGCGAGCCGGATCGACCCAGACGAAGAAGCCCTGTCGCACCCGGGGCTTCAACCCTTCCGCGAGCGGCTCGCTCGCGTACTGATACCCGGCCCGGCCCCACGGCCCCACCGGCAGCGTCACGCCACCGCCATAGGCGACGGCGTGGATGTCGCCGGCGGGATCGGAGAGGTAGCCCACCCGCAACGCGAGCAGCTGGAACGCTTCCGCTTCGAGGCCGACGCGATCGACGTTGGACTCGGTCCCGTACGCCACCTCGCGGCGCAGGTCGTGATCGTAAGCGAGCGTCGCCGTGAACCCCGGTGCCTCGGCGGGCCGCCACCACGGTGGCGACGCCGGCGGGGACGCGCGCTCGGCGGGCGGGCGGCTCGCCGTGTGGAGCGCGACGGCGCTGCGGCGGAAGCGCGTCGGCGGCCCGAGGAACTGCCCGGCGGGCTCCTTCGCCAGGTTGAGATCCGAGTACGCGGCGGCCACATCGAGTCGCAGCGGCGCCTGGGGCCAGAACAGATGGCCGAGAGCGAGCCGACCGCTCACTCCCCAGTCGTCCGACTCACCCACCTCGAGCGAGCCGTCCACGAGGCTCGGCTCGACGTTCAAGTGCGTGCGCTCGGTCTGGTAGCCGAACGCGAGTTCGCCCACGTCGGTGAGCCGGGGGTGGCCCGGCTCGCGGTCGGTCCGCAAGGCATCCAGGACACGCAAGGGCGAGATGCCCAATCCGAAGCTCTCCGTCGTCTCGATCACCTCGAACGTCTCCGTCGGGGGGAACGGCGCGTTGATGACGATCGGCCCCGTGTCGAAACGCGCCCTGCCGAGCCCGGTGAACGGCTGCCCCATCATCGACACGCCGACGCCCGCGCCGCCGATCAGCAGCTGTTGCGAGTCGAACACCACGTCGTTCGAGAACGACGGGTTCAGGTTCGTGTGGCCCTGCACCCAGCTCACGCCACGGAGCCCCGCGAGTGTCGCCGGGTTCGCCCACACGTCGGGCTCGCCCCAGAGCACGGCCGCGCCGGCACCGGCCATCGCGGCGGAGCGGATCGAGGTGCCGATGCCCAACGTGGCCGGCGGCGGCGAAGACGAGAAGATCTGTGCTCGCGCCGACGCGGACGCGAGCGCGAGGATCGAGAGGACAAGGCCCACGGAGCCGAGCCGCAAACCGCACGCCGCGCGCTGTCTCAGCGCGCGTCCTCCCAGATGCGCGACGGGTCCAGCCACAGCGACCAGCCCTGGCGGAACAGCCGGTCGGTGCCGCTCGTGAACGGCGGCGTGCTCGCGAGCTGGTAGCCGACACTCCCCCACGGCCCGATCGGCAGCGTCACGCCGCCGCCGTAGGTCATGCCTTCGATGCTGCCGCTGGGGTTGTCGGGATCGGAGACGTACCCCACGCGCAGCGCGAGCAGCCGAAGCACGGCGGCTTCGAATCCGTAGTGATCGCTCGCGGCATCCGGGGAGCCGCCTGGTTCGAGGTGGCGTTGGTCGTGGTCGTAGGCGAGCCCCATCGCGAGCGTGGGGATGTCGCCCGGCCGCCACCACGGGAGCGACGGCGGCGACGACGCGCGTTGGGACGGCGGCGCCGGCGACAGCCGCAGCGCGAAGCCGGTGCGGTCGATCTGGACCGTTGCCGCACCTGGGTTCTCGGTCGCGGCAGCGAGCGTGTTGAGCTGCGAATACGCCCCGGAGAGATCGAGCCGGAACGGCGGGTCCTCGCCCCACCAGCGCGCCAGCGCCAGCCGGGCGGCCACACCCCAGTCGTACGTCGACGCCTCATCGAGCGTGAAGGCCGGGTCGATGAACGCCTTCGAATCCTTGCTCTGGTAGCCGACCGTGACATCGCCGTACGTCGTGAACGAGCGCGGGTGCTTCCCCAGCCGGGTGAAGGTCTCGGCCAGTTTGAGCGGCGAGCCGCCCACGCCCCAGCCCTCGCTCAAGTCGTACGGCGAGTAGCCTTCGATCCCGAACGGCGGCAGGCTCACCGGCCCGTAGTCGATCTTCGACTTGCCGAGCCCCGAGATCGGCTGGCCCATGAACGAGAAGCCGAGGCCGCCGCCGCCGATCAAGAGCCGCTGCGAGCTGAACACCTGGTGGTCGTCCACGCCGGGCAGGATGTGCGTGTGGCCGGTGACGAAACCGATGCCGCGCACGCCCGCGAGCGATGCCGGGTTCGCCCACACCCCGGGCTCGCCCCACATCACCGCCGCGCCCGCGCCGCCCATGGCGGCGGAGCGGATCGAGGTGTCGATGAGCAGGGACGTGGGCGGCGGCGCCGCGTAGAACTGCGCGCGCGCGGTTCCCGTCGCGGCGCTCGAGGCAAGCAGCACGGCGAGCCAGCGCCGCGCGAGGGTCCATGTCGGACGCATGGAATCAGGCTCCGGAGGGTGGGAAGCTCGCCGCGACTCTACATCCTCGGCAGCGTGATGCCCACCTGCTTCTGGTACTTCCCGGCCTTGTCCTTGTAGCTCACCTCGCACACCTCGTCGGCCTCGAAGAACACCACCTGGGCGATGCCCTCGTTGGCATAGATCTTCGCCGGCAGCGGCGTGGTGTTGCTGATCTCCAGCGTCACGAAGCCCTCCCACTCGGGCTCGAACGGCGTGACGTTGGTGATGATGCCGCAGCGCGCGTACGTCGACTTGCCCATGGTGATCGTGAGCACGTTCCGGGGGATGCGGAAGTACTCGACCGTGCGCGCGAGCGCGAACGAGTTGGGCGGCACGATGCAGACCGGGCCCTTGAAGTCGACCATGGAGGCCGGGTCCACGTTCTTCGGGTCCACGACCGTGGAGTTGACGTTGGTGAAGATCTTGAACTCGTCGGCGACGCGGATGTCGTAGCCATAGCTCGAGAGCCCGTACGAGATCACGCCCTCGCGCACCTGCTTCTCCTCGTAGGGCTCGATCATCTTGTGCTCCCGGCACATCCTGCGGATCCAGTGGTCGGG
>Ga0075435_100002833_pt1 | contig 11602 bp, 13 predicted proteins | sample RhiMethybrSRZTD4_FD_75302 | JGI IMG/M metagenome (GOLD analysis project Ga0075435, IMG submission 75302) | Populus rhizosphere microbial communities from Tennessee, USA - Rhizosphere MetaG P. TD hybrid SRZTD4 | ecosystem: Host-associated > Plants > Roots > Rhizosphere > Soil | place: USA... | reverse complement strand
GTGTAGTTCGAGATCATTGCACGGGTCTGGCTCGTGTCGTGTTGTCCTGGATTCAGGGCAACCCAAGCGTCTATCGAGAGAGCGGCATCACAGAATTGGCCCAACTTCTCGTAGTTTCGCGCGAGGCCGTCATAACTCACACTCGCAATCTTGCTCTTATCGCCGAAGAGCTCGATTGCTGTGAGGTAGTCATCAATTGCCTTCTTGGGCATGGCGCCACGATCGTTCGCAAGCGCACGCAAGTAGTATCCGTTGTCATTGAAAGGCTCAAGCGCAATCAGCTTTGACGCGATGTCCACCGCGCCGGCGTAGTCGGAGAGCTTTATCAAGATGTTGACAGCGGCTCGTAGTGACGGTGCATGGTTGCCGCAATTTTTGGAGAAGCTCACATGGGCTGTCGCTGCCTCTCGTCGATGTCCCTCTTGGTCCAAAGCTTTGCCGAGGTCCACAATTGCTGTTTGATCGCAAGGTTCGCGATTTAGCTCTTCGAGGGCCTTGCGAACGCGGTACCTACCCGCGACGTCCAACGGGAGTTGGATGGATAGGCGTTCCATTGATGCGCTAATCGCTTCCGAGCCGTCCGATGGGCTCTGCGCCGAAGTGCAAACCGTTGAGATAGCGGTGAGCAAAATCGGCAGAAATAGTCTTAAACTACCGCGCCAGGTTCGAGCGAACATTCCTGGACCCCCCCTGCAATTGCCAAGACAAGCGAAACCAAGCGAACAGTCAATGGATACACGAAGTCGCCTCGGTCGTAACCTCCTTTAGCCGCAGACGGACCGGTAGGCCTGTGCGAACAGCCGCCACCGCTTCCTATGGCATCGCGCCAGTCGGTGGGGCTTGCGCCAATCTCAGTAGCGAAGAGCGACAACTGGCTTTCGATCGGGTGCGGCCCAGCTAGACGACAATTGTTCCGAACGTTGAGCCGGCAAGATTTGGGGAGACAGGCGCCCAGCCGTCGGCCGCCAAAGCGATGGCGCTCGGAAAGCGCGATCACTTCTTCGATGCGTCCAAGATTACGCGTTGAACCAATGAGGTACCCCCGAATGAGCCCTAGCGGCTGCAAGCCGATTTTGCTGCAACTGCTCGACTGTCTTGGGTATACTAGGATAACCCAAGCCAACCCATGCATGGATTGGCCGCGCAGCACCCACGCCACCGGTGATAGCTTGCCTGCGTCGGCGCCAACCCGGCAGCAGCGAACTCCCCGAAGCCTCGCGCGGGCTCACGACATGTCGGGTCCGTGCGAGAGCTCGAGTACGACCCCAAATCCAGCTATGCCCGCAGCAATTTGCGCTTCGCGGTCCTTCCGCGATGGACGCCCATCACAATACTATGGGCACAGGACGATGGGTGGATCGGGGGTCTACTTTTTACACTTCTCACCGGCCATTTGAGCCGCCATTCCAGCGGTTCTGCTCGTCAAAGAACTGCTTGGTATCGAAGGCGCCCGCAGGCGTTGCGATACCGACGAGGATTGATAGAGCAAGTATAGCGAATACTGTCGTTTTCATTGCACTATCTCCATCTATGAAGAGAGTGCGGGGCAAGATGACGCTACTCTGGTCTTTCGCGTGATGCTATCGGCATCACTGCCGATTTACGCCTGGCCGCTCTATGTAGGGATTTTCAGTAAAGCTGGCCTTGGTCATCCTGTAGCCGAAGGACGGCACGGGATACGCAACCCTCTAAGCGTTCAGCAAAAATTGCCCCTATCAACGCCGATCGGAAATATTTCTAGGCCAATGCAGCCAATGCATACACCTCCCGGTATTTCCACGCACCATTCGAGCGTGTCGCTGCGGATGTCCGCTAACCCGGCGCTTCGGGCATGCGCGGCGGCCTTTCATCTCCTATCGTGGGCGGAAATCTTTTCCTTCGAAGGTTCTTATGGGGCGGCCGCGTTCAAGTCGGCTGTGCCAAGATTGTACCTGTTGGTTGTCCGCCACGGCGGCCAGCTCATCATTGAGCTCTAGCAAGGCACCAAGACGCTTCAATGCTATTACCTTGTTGCGGTGTTGCGAACGTCCCTCGCGCGCGACCACAGCGAGCCGCGTTGGGTTGTGCACCGCCCTGACGGCGCTCGCGGTCTTGTTTTGGTGCTGACCGCCCGGTCCGCCGGCGCTGAACGCCTCGAAGCGCACATCCGCCGGACTAAGCTTCGCCGGTTCGACCGCTCGCGGTTCTAGCTTGAAGACGCCAATGAACCAGTTCTTGCGCTTGTGGTGGGGTCGCAGGGGGCTGCGCGCCACCCAAAGGATTGACCCGATCCAGGTCGCCGCAAACGCCTCCGCGCCGCACCCTTCGAGGAGGGCAATGGCCGAGGCGGGTCCATGCCCATCGGGATTTGGCCCCGTTGCCACGTCGAAGTCGAGGCCAGCGGCTTCGGCTTCGCGCGCTAGGATTCCCAGCGTCCTTGCGAGCGCGATTCGGCATTCCCCCGGGCCACGCCCGCTCGTCAATAAGACCCGGATCATCGCCAGTCTCCCCACCCGGATCTGTCGCCGCGGCGCATCGACCTCGAATTTGCGGTCTTGAAGGTCACGAGCGGCCGGAAGGTTGCCACCACGCGCGCCAAACCAAAATCGGTCAGGTCGGCGATGACGCGATCGATGCTCTTATAGGCCTCCGGCGCTTCCTCGACGAGCAAATCGCGGTCTTCGCATACAATCACGCCACCGAACGGATTTCGGGCGAGCTTAGCTCGATCCGCTTTGCCGGTGCGAATGCGGCCGTGCATGGACGCACGATCGAACTTGCGGCCAGCACCGTGGGCAAGCGACGCCAGCGTCTCTGGTCGGGCTGCGGCCAGCGGCTCGACCAGATAAGACAGCGTGCCGCGCGATCCGGGGATGGGCACGAGCCCTCGATCGGCGGGTGCGGTTCCCTTGCGATGCAGGACGCCACTGCCGGTCTCCTCCACCAGGTTGTGGCTGAGGTTGGCAATCACAGCGCACGTTGCCCCCACTGCATCCGCCGCGCGCGTTGCTATCACCTGCCGGTTCAGCGCCGCCCAGCGCACCGCGGCATCGTGTTCTGCCAGATAAGTGCGCCCGTCTTCGCTCACGGGGTCGAGCGGCGCCGCATCCGCCTGCAGTTGCCGCTGCAAGATCGAAAAGCCAAGCCCGCGTGAGCCGGAATGCACGAGCAGGTAGGCTTGCGAGCTATCGAGCCCGGCTTTGCCAGCAACTTCCGGCTCGAGGATCTCTTCGATCGCCTGCAGCTCACAGAAGTGGTTTCCACCGCCGATGGTGCCGAGGGACAGATCGAACGGTGTAAGCGCCAGACCGGCTTCGGCCACCGCTCCCGCTACGTCACCCTCCCAGGGCATATCGAGTGCACGCAGGCGGCCGGCTGCCTTGTCGACGCGAAGCTTGCGAACGGCAAGGTCGAGCTGGAACAGGCCCATGCCGCAGCCGATGTCGGAGCCGACGAGCTGCGGATGGATTCGGTCCGCCAGAATGCTGCAGCCAACAGGACCGTATTTCCCGGGATGCAGGTCCGGCATGCCGACCACTGCTTTGATGCCACAGAGCGCGGCGACATCTTCCAGTTGTTTCGTTGCGTTGCCCTCGATCCAGGAACGGGTCGAGTAGAACCTGTGGATCGGCGCGCGGCCGTCCACGGCAGATAAATTGCCCATGGCGAGCTTTCAAAAAGAGCTGGAGCATCGCGCGGCACCAGAAGGCGGCACTAGCGCGTCAACGATCCCGACCCACCGCTAACGCGATGGCGTCAGGCCAAGCCCCCCGCGGGGCGGCGTGACAAACCTGTCATCGAGCCAACTCCCAATAGCAAGATGCAATCAATCCAGTGACCACGCACGCTCATACAGCCAGCCGTTAAACATTGCAACCACGACAGCGGCTCGCTCGCGAGCTCCAACCGAACCTGTGCCATCGCGGGACCAATGGACAAGTGTGGCTCTTGCGTCTGAAGCGCAACCCTTGGCCCAACTCTGTTCAGCCGGCCGCAGAGACTGCGGCACCCGCCTAATTGGTCGTTCGATGAGAGCTGGGTCGGCAATGTATGCGCATCCCATGCCTGATCGCATGCGCGGTAAGGTTTTGGTAACCGGATCAGCTCAATACCCCTCCGGGTGCGCAACGTAGGATCGTCATGATGCTGGTCGCTGAAAAGCGGCTGCAAATGGCCGCGCATCGCGTGGGGTTACGCGTTATCGCGGACCGACACGCTAGTCGGGTGACCGGACAGGATTGCTACCTGCTGCGCCCAGCTTTGGATGCCCGGCGCGTGGTGCAAATCCTGCCGGATGGCAACTATCGCCTGGCGTCATTCTGGGAGAACGGCCGTCGCTACATCGGCACTCGCTTGTCACTGGACGAGGTCGAGAAGTTTCTCGCGCGCTGCGAACCAATACCGACCAGCTCAGGCGAGAGGACCAATGCCTCGCACCGGCCGGTACGCGCCCTGCCTCTGTAAGCATGTCGCGGGGCGCTGATCACATGCAAACTGAAGGCTGAAACCCGGAACGCCACGCACTTCGTGGTGTTCGACGCCGTCCGAACACGTTGTTGCTCCTCGGGGGATGCGGGGGCCCGTGTCACTCACGCTCACGTAGAAATTTCCGTTAGGCGGTGACGCGCACTTCGCCGCTATCGGTGAATTTGATGGCATTGCCAACGAGGTTGAGGAGCACCTGGGTGAAGCGCTGTTCGTCGCCAATACCAATGGGCAAGGGCTTGGCCACCTCGGTCTTGAGCGCAAGTCTCTTGTTCTGGGCCAGCGACGCGGCAAGCCGCGTGATGGGGACGAGTGCTTAGCGGTGCAGGCAACCTTGGGCCGCAGCCGCGCGGGCAAGCCGGTCAACTTGTTTCAGCAAAGTCGGAAGGCGGTGCTTGCCATGCATGCTAGCAACCAGCCCAGCTGCTCTTGCGGTTTCGATACCGGCAGCCGTTACGTAGAGCGGCTTGCGGCTTTCGCCGCGATAAACGCGCTCTGACCAAGTGTCATTTCGGTATCCGGTCTTCGCTACACCAACAATTGGCGTTGCGGCGCGTAGAGCCTTGAATAGATGAGCACCCAGTCCCGGTGCGTCGGTTGCTCCGAGCCATACGTAGCCATCGATGACAAGCATTGATGGACGACAACTGAGGCTGGCGATGACCGTTCGCAACAATGGCAATTCGCGCTTGTAGAATTGTCCGGGCACGTAGTCCGCCGGCGTGCATGGTAAGCATCTGCTTAATTCCATCCTCGGCGTGGCCGTCGTCCAGGTATCAGCCAGTAGGCAAGCGACGCCCGCTGCACCCAGGCCGTAGGCGACGTCAAGGAAGGCAATAGGCGCGCTGCGGGTCACATCTCAACCTAACCTGCAGTTGGGCGGAAGCTGTAGGTTTGCCCGGGTTTGCCTTTGCACAATGCTTTAATTGCCCACTGCGTTCGCTGCCAGATCATGCGGGAACGATGCGCACAACCCCCGCCCTGCTGGCGTCAATTTCTTGGCGGGCGTCCCTAGCGCGTTGGTCGCTGCAAAGTTCCGGTTCACGCTACAAAAGATCAAGACGTGGCCGCGATGTTACATCCGCTCCGAGCATTGCTCGCCACCAACGGCGGTCGAAGACCCCTTGCGACCGGCGGAAATGCGCTTAGCCTCACAATGCACCTCTGCGACGTTGTCCATACCCGATCCCTTGCCGGCATAAAATTGCGATCCCCACGTTTTTGGCAGATGCATGGTGCGGTTGGAAGGCCGAAGCCCATCCACGACGGAAGGGCACCATTGCCGGCTGGAGACGGCACGGCTTTGTGCATCAAGGGGGGAAGATCATGCGGATGAGACAGCGCGTTTGGGGTGTTTTGAGCGGTTTGGTTCTCGTAGTCTTAGGGATCGGGCTCGCCTGGTACGAAGGGCCTTTGCTGCTCCGCGATTTCGCCATCAGCTCCAACATGGAGGCGGCCACACAGGCGAGGCTTGTGAAGGGGCGTTGCAAGTCCCGCCTCATCATCTTCTTCTGCGACCTCACCATTGATCAAAACCTCGGCGGCGCGACCCATCAGACCGAGCTCAGCTATTTGTTCGTCGATATGCCCTTCTCGGATCACAACGTTCGCCTTCTCTCCCCCAAAGACGACAGGTCGATCGTCACGACCGACGTCGGGCAAGAGATGCTGTGGAATCGCGTGCTTACACTTGGCGGCATGCTCATCTTCTGCCTGGCCGGAGGCGTGATCCTCCCCCTGAGGAAGAAAGCGGTGCCTGCCAGCGCTTGATGACCATGCCGGTTTGGGCGCGTTCATCTCCAGTGCGGATGGCACGGGGAGCGGCCTCAAGGAGGGGGACAGCATGGCCACCGCAATGGCGGCACCTTATCGTTGACCCAGGCCGGCCGACCTGATCTCGGGGTTGATGATGGGATGCTGTCAGGGTCAGTCTCCCAGGTTGAGAGAGCTTCCAGCGTGCGATCGGGACAGAATAACCCTATGGTGCATCGTTGGCTTCCGGGCTGGATTCGTCATCCCATGGTCACTCAAGACGGCAGCGCCATGTCATAGCGTAAGCCGAACGAGCATTCGTGGTCGTGGCGAAGTAGGATAGCCTCTTGCCAACGCGGTAACACGACTCGTGCCGCCATGACGGATAGCATCAGGCTCCGGCCGGCGACGGCGGCAGATTACGCCTTCGCTCTTGATCTATATCTACGGACGATGCAGCCCTACACCGAAGAGCTGATGGTGTGGGATGAGCAGCAACAAATTGCAAGCTTCGCCAAGCATTGGGACGTGGAAGATGTGCGGGTGATCAGCGCTGACGGCCGAGATGTCGGCTGGCTTCAAGCAACAGAAACACCCAGGGAAATCGTGCTCCAGCAGTTTTTCGTTGCACCTGAGCAACAGCGGGCCGGGATTGGGGCCCAAGTGCTGAGAGGCTTGCTGGCGGGTTGGAAGTTGACCGGAAAGCCGCTCGCGCTCACGGTTCTCAAGAACAATCCTGCTCGGCGGTTCTATGAGCGCTTTGGGTTCTCTGTCGTCGGCGAGACCGGAGTGAAATTTGAAATGCGGCGGAGCCCCTAGCGTTTCTGCCCGTCTCCTTCTCCTGCAGAAGCGCCCATCTCCTCGATGAACTCGCCAGCGCGGATCTCGGCGCGCAGTCTGACTTCGGCAAGGCGGAGAGGCGCTCCCCCCGGGCAGGAGGACGCGGGGTCGCAAAAGGCCCGGTTGGGCGGCGAGGTTTCAAGTTGCCGGTGATGACGACTTGCTTCGGGCCAATTATCAACCTCAGGACAGCAAAGTCGCTCGGTCTCACTCTCCCCCAATCGCCTCTCTTGCGCGCCGGGTCGGCGAGCACGGCATCGGCAAATAAATATGCGGCGGCCCGGATCGTGGGTCGCCTTCCCTGCTACTTAAGGGCGATATCGCAGAGGGTTTAAACAAGCTGGCCTACTTGGCTGCCCTCCTACCATAGTCTTTTCTCAGCGTGCATACTGGATTAGCCCGGCGACCTCGGACGCTCCAGTGGCCGACATCGCTCCTAGAATATCATAGCCGCCGTCGACGTGGATCGTCTGCCCCGTCACCGCCGTACCCAAATCGGAAAGTACAAACAAGGCAGCATTTCCCACCTCAACGGTCCTTATATTCCGGCGCAAGGGTGCATTGATCTCGTTCCAGCGCAGAATAAAGCGGAAATCGCCGATGCCAGTGGCGGCTAACGTTTTGACTGGCTCCGCCGAAATTGCGTTGAAGCGAATCTTTCGGGGACCAAAGTCCGCCGCCAGATAGCGCACACTTGCTTCCAGCGCGACCTTCGCCACCCCATCACGTTGTAGTGCGGCAGAACGCGTTCATCACCCAGGTATGTCAGGGTAAGCATGCTACCGCCGTTGGGCATCAAAGCAGCTTGGCCCGCTTCGCACCGATCAGCGAGGAGATGATCCTCAACTTTATTGCCAACCAGAATCTCGGGATGCCGCGATCCTATTGAGATCATTTGCCGTGCCGAGTGAAGGCCAGTGACTGCCAACTGCTTGCCTGGATGCAACGGAACCAACCCTGACGGTCTTCATCATGCGCACCGAGTTCATCTCCACGGGCATCTATCTGCCTGACCGTGTCGTCACCAATGACGACCCGGCCAAGATGATGGATACCTCCGACGAGTGGATTCGCGCTCGCACCGGGATCGAACAGCGGCGGTGGATTCGCGAGGGGCAGTTGACCAGCGACCTCGCCCTCGAGGCGGCCAAGATGGCACTCGACCGGGCCGACATGCGGCCTTCCGACCTCGACGCATTGTCTTCGCCACGCTGTCGCCCGAGTACATGTTCCCGGGCAGCGGCATATTTCTCCAAGCCAAGCTTGGCGTATCCTCCATCCCCTGTCTGGACGTGCGCAACCAGTGCAGCGGCTTCATCTATGGGCTGTCGGTGGCGGACGCATGGATCAAGACCGGTCAGTACAAACGTGTGTGCTGGGGGGAGCGGAGGTGCAATCGACGAGGCTCGATACCACGAGCCGCGGGCGCGATCTGGCCGTGCTGTTCGGAGATGGAGCCGGAGTGGCCATCCTCGGCGCCACCGACGAGCCAGAGCGCGGCATCCTCTCCACCCATTTGTTCGCGGACGGTTCCCAGGCCAAGCTGCTGTGGTGCGACCTGGGCGGCACCGCGCACGCCCCTCGCATCACGCATGAGCTAATTGATCAAGGGCTGCACCTGCCGATAATGCGGGGGAATGATGTGTACAGCCACGCGGCGAGACTAATGCCCGAGGCGGCGCGCATAGCGCTCGAGGCCAACGATCTCGCACTGGACGATGTCCGGTTACTCGTCGCACACCAAGCCAACCTGCGCATCCTGCAGATGGAACAGAAGCGCTTGGGCTTGCGCGAGGACCAGGTCTTCAACAACATTCAGCGCTACGGCAACACAACGGCTGCCACGATCCCAATAGCGCTGCATGAAGCATTGGAGCAGGGCCGGCTGGCGCGCGGCGATGTGCTCATCCTGACCGCTTTCGGCGGCGGGCTGACCTGGGCTTCAGCGGCCGTTCGCTGGTGAAGGGAAGCCGTCACATTTTGTCGTCCTCGAAGATGCGGGGTAAGCACCCAGGAAAGTTGGATGAATTGGTCAGGAAGGCAATACAACATGCCACAAATCACTCTTGCGAATTTGGCCCAATATATGTCGGCAAAGAACTTGGCGTGTCGAGTTGGTTGACCATAGATCAATCCCGCATCATCAGTTCGCCGAGTGCAGCGGCGACCGGCAATGGATTCACGTTGACGTCGAGCGCGCAAAGCGCGAGAGCCCCTATCGGTCCCCAATCGCACACGGTTATCTGGCACTCTCCCTCGTGGCCCCTCTGCAAATGGAGATTGGCGTCCTTCCGGAGGGTGCTGCAGCGGCATTTAGCGTAATACTAATCGGGTTGGACCGAGTTCGCTTTTTGGCGCCGGTGAAGGCTGGCGCACGGGTCCGGCTGCGCGCCGTTCACCGAAGTCGAGCAGAGGAATAGGAGCGTGGTTCTGAAGACCAGTAACACGCTGGAGATTGAGGGCTCGAATAAACTCGCGCTCACAGTTGAGTCTCGGACCCTAATCAGTAGGCCAGTACGTCACCTCTGGCCGCGAGGTTTGTGCTCGTCAAAGAAATGCGAGAATGCCGAGGTGCCCGGTCTTGCTGTGCCGCCTTGCGCTGGTCGCGCAGATGAGGTGGCCGAGCAGCATCGCGTTTCGCTGCCGCCGTTGGCAGCGGATTTTGGCCACACCTCACCTCAATTGCAGAGTTGCTTCCAAACGCGTCCGGATAAACCAGCAAGGAGTAGGCGGTGAATGTCCGCCACGATCAGGGATTAGCAGGCTCGGCTCTCCTGGGCATGGCTTCTCTAGTTCGTCACCGCTGCCTATCCGTTTCAACGCCACCGCCCAAGGTAGAAGCCCCTTGCGTTAAACAGCGCTCACCGGGATCTGGCAGGGGCAACACTCCTCGTCCCTACCGCGACCCTGGCGCTATCCCCCGAGACGTGGACGGATCACTCCTTCGAAGGCCTGAACCTCGGCATCTGGCATCTCGTAGGCTCGAGCGAGGTCATGGGCGGGAAACAAGAACGCATGCTCAACCCCCGCTTCCTCTCGCGCCTGCAGGAGCCGGTCTGCGCAACGCTCTGGTGGTCCGAATAGTCCAAATGCATCGGCGATTTGGCTCGCCTGATGCTCAGGTATCGCGGCGGGATCGTGCGCTTCTTCGAGTTCGAAGCCGGCCTCCTTGAGCCAACGAAGGTTCGACGCGCTCGGATAATTCAGAAAGGGCTGGCCTTGAGCGAACCAGCTCCGCACCCATCGCCTTCCCACCTCGAAGTCTGATCCGAGACCGAGAGTGATCACGAAGACCACTGGAAAGCCGGCCAGCGAGCGACCGGCCCGCCGGGCACCCTCTTCCAAATGACGACGCGCGGCACGGATAGCTGCTGGGTGAAGACCGACCATGAGAAACGCCCCGTCTGCCACCTCACCGGCGAGCTCAATCATGCGGGGTCCGGCGGCCAACAAATAGACCGGCGTCGGTGATGCACTTTTATTCCTGAGGCGAGTTGACGTTGGACCGAACTCGACGACGTCTCCGGCGAGCAGTCGGCGGAGGTCTAGTATGGCTTGGCGCATGACAGCCACCGGTGCGCGCGGCTTTCCTACACTCCGCGTCGAAATAAAGCCTGGCGCGACAGTGAGATACGTGCGCCCAGGCGCGACCTCCTCCAGGCTCTGGGCCAACGAGGCGAGAAGAAGTGGGTGCCGAACTGAAGGGCTTGAAGTGGCCGGGAACAGTTGTAGGTGGCGAGTCGCCCGGCCCGCCAGGGCCAGCGCTAAGTAAGCGTCGCGGCCGCTCGAGGGGTGATCATGGATACCCACACCGTCAAAGCCCGCCTCTTCGCAGCGGACGACGAACGCGGCAAGGTCAGGCAAGGAACGGCCGACAGGAATTCGGAGCGCGACACGGACGCTTCTCACTTTGGCGACTTTCCTTATTTTCGAGAACTCATCTCGCAACACCTCCTGAGCGCTGCAAATCTATAGCATGACTATATCAGGCGCGCGGCGCTCAATGGACAGTCGCTGGGCCTAACTCACCGTTCGAAGCAATCTCGCTCGCGTAACAGCCCTTGCCAACGCGGGGTATTCTGACCCACATCCGCCGTCGGCGGTGCGGGCCATAAGGATGCGCAGATGCGCTCAGACGGCGCGCTGCTGAAATTCGGCGCGCGTGGGAATCTCCATGTGAAACGTCGATCCCTCGCCTACCGTCGACTCGACCCAAATGCGGCCGCCGTGCATCTCAACAATCTGCTTGGCGATGGCGAGGCCGAGACCAGTGCCACCAGCAGCCTTGGTCAGAGAGCTGTCGACTTGGTGGAACTGCTCAAAGATGCGAGTGCGCTCGTGATCAGGAATGCCTGGACCCGTATCGGTCACGCTGACGTTGAAGCGACCGTCGACCGTCTTGGCCGTCACGCGTACCTCGCCAGTATCGGTGAACTTGATGGCGTTGCCAACGAGATTGAGCAACACTTGCGTGAGGCGTTGTTCGTCGCCGAGGCCAACGGGCAAGGACTTGGCAACTTCGGTCTTGATCGCGAGCTTCTTGTTT
>Ga0075435_100002828_pt1 | contig 11614 bp, 7 predicted proteins | sample RhiMethybrSRZTD4_FD_75302 | JGI IMG/M metagenome (GOLD analysis project Ga0075435, IMG submission 75302) | Populus rhizosphere microbial communities from Tennessee, USA - Rhizosphere MetaG P. TD hybrid SRZTD4 | ecosystem: Host-associated > Plants > Roots > Rhizosphere > Soil | place: USA... | reverse complement strand
TGTTCCTGATCCTTGATGTCGACCACGAAGTTGTGCGGCGCGGAATGGTGGCCGTTGTTCGGCCGCCAGTTGCCGCCCGAAATCTTCTCGTAGTCGGTCCAGCCATCAAAGGCCGCCACCGAGAAGTGATAGACAACCAGCCCCTTGCCAGCGCGCACGTAATCGAGCAGCGCCGCGTCGGCTCTTTCTCCCCAGCGACGTTCAGGGCGGCCCTGATCGAAGTAGTTCACGACTACCAAGTCGTACCGTGCGAGCGTTTCCGGGCCGGCGCCGTGGAATTCTTCGGTGACGCGCACGTCAAACTTGCCAGTATCCTCGAGCGCCTTCCGCAGCAGCGGCGTTGTGCCGCGCCAATTGTGATTGCTCTCGCCGGTGATGATCAGGACGGCAAGCTTCGGCGGCGCGGTCGGCGCTGCCGGCGCAGGCTGCTGGGCGGACGCCAGGGCTCCGACGCTGGAGACAATCGATGCGACAAGGATGGCTGCTCGTTTCACCGCCTCACCTCCGTGAACGGGGTTGGAGACGGGCGCAGTATGCCTCAACCGCGAATGGAGCGCGAGCCTTTCAGGCGAGCGGCCGTTCAGTGCACAACCATCGGCGCGAGCGCGACGGCCGATGTCGGATCGTTGTCCGGATCCCGGTTGCCGACGGGACGTCTGTAGGCAAGCGCCGCGTGATACAGCTCGCGCGCGGTCGGCCCATCGTCGCCTTGCGACAGGTACCAGGTGAGGCCGCTCATGACATCGCGACTGTCGCCGGTGTGATAGAAGCCGAGCGCGTGCCCGAGCTCGTGCTGGATCGTCCGGGGCGCGATGAGCGATGAAGCCGTCCGGCAGGCAGAGCCGTTGCCGTGTGTCTCGAGCTCGATCCAGCCGCCGTCGACGCCGACCTGTGCGTGGCCGCAGTAGTTGGGATCGCCGGGAAACGGAAATCTCACGGTAATCCACCCGGACTGGCCTTCGCGCGTCCCGGTGCCGCGCTCGATGGCTGGCGTGCCGAGCGCGCCGCTGGTCCATCGCGGGACGCCGTCGCGCAGGACGGTCTCGATCATTGCCAGCGTCGCGTCGGTCAGTGGTGATCCGGCCTCGTCGACCGTCTTCAAATAGAACGACGGCGTCCGTGTCCATCGCCGCAACGGCTGCAGCGCCGCCGGTTCTTCGTAGCCGTTGCGCACGAACTTGCGATAGAAGTCGAGATCGAACCCGCCGCTCAACGCGATCGCGTCGACGGTGAGGTCACGCGACGCGCCGGCGTTCACAACCAGCGCGCGCGACAGGATGCCGCCGCCTGTGATCGACAGGAGCGAAACCACCGGCGTCGTCTGATAGCTGAAACCGCCGTCCGCGTCGGTGATCGACTGCTGACCGTTGAACGCCACAGTGACGCCGGTCAACGCCTGTCCGCCGTTGGTCGCCGCAACCCGACCAGAGATCGTCGACGGTGTCGTCGTCGATGGTGTGGCGTCCGGCGGCTGCGCCGTGGGCGTGAGCGGTACGCCCGCGGCCGAGCATGCGCCGGTCAGCAGCGCCACGCCGAGGATCGACCACCACGTGCGGGGCATGACTGAACGTTCCACGGGCTGAGCGGGGTATCGACCCGTCCACCCGCGGCCGTGAATCCGAACGTCCAGTCATGCGCACGACTGCGCAGTTTTTTTTCGGCGCGCGCTTGAATTGTGCGTGGTGCAGGCTTTCAGCCCGCACGGCCGCCCTGAAAGGACGGCCCTACGTCAATCTTGCAACGTTTACTGCTTGGTAGACGACCGCGGGTGCTCCGGCTGAAAAAGCTGCGGTGCGAACTGCGAGAGGTAATCGCGCCAGTTCAGCCAGGTGTGCGCGCCTTCGCTCTCGAGAAACACCGGCGAGAAGCCGTGTTTCTTCAGCAGATCGACCGTGCCGCGGGTCGTGGACAGCAAAAAGTCTTCTTTCCCGGTGCTGAACCACACGAGCCGCAGCCCCTTCCGGTTCGCCGCATTGTCGAGCGCGGCGAGGTTCTGCTTCTCCCACGCAAGGCCAACCGGCTGCGACGTATCCACCGTGCCTGGCGCGCCGCGACGTCCGCCCTCGATGACCCCCGAACTGAAGACGCCGATATATGCGAACTTCTGCAGGTTCGGGATGGCGATGTTCAGCGTTTGATTGCCGCCCATCGACAAGCCGGCGATCGCTCGGCTGTTGCGATCGGTGAGCACGCGATAGTTCTTCTCGACGTACGGCAACAGGTCGGTGAGGAAATCGCTGACGAACGGATCCGGTCCGCTGCCGATCCCCGGCATGCCTTGCGCCGCGGCGGCAGGCACCGTCGCGCCGAGCGCGGCGCCGGCGCCGTTGACGTGGCCGGCCGGCATCACGACGACCATCGGCACCGCCTTGTTCGCGGCGATCAGATTGTCGAGGATGAAGCCGGCGCGCCCGACCGACGTCCACGAATCGTCGACGTCACCGGCGCCGTGGAGCAGGTACAACACCGGATAGCGATCGCGGCTGGTGTCGTATCCCGGCGGCGTATAGACGTGCATGCGACGGATGCCGCCGAGCGCCGTCGAGTTGTAATGCACCGACGCCACCGCGCCGTGCGGAACGTTCTTCGTATCGAACAGGTCGGATCCGGGCACGACCGCAAGGCTGTAGACGGTTGTGTTTGTCTCGCTCGTTGCCGGATTCCGCGAGTCGACGACGGTGACGTCGTCGACGGTGAAGACATAGCGGTAGGCGCCGGCCGGCACCGGGCCGACAGTGGTCTCCCATACTCCGTCGCTCGTCTTCGTCAACTGCGGAGGCGCGACGCCGCGGCCGCCGACGCCCGGAATATCGCCGGGGCTGCGCAGTTCAACGTTCTGCGCGGTCGGCGCGAACACGCGGAACGTGACGCGGCGGTCGGCGCGGATCTCCGGCGAGGTGATGGCCGGCGCCTGCGGTGCGCCTGGCGCTGCCGGTTGAGGTGCGGGCGCCTGGGCGACCAGTGCGGAAACGGAGATCCCGTGCGGGCCGGCAAGCGCCGACGCGAACAGACACGCCACGAACAGTCCAGCGAGCGACACGTTCTTCAGCAGCGCGCGGCGCATTGTCATCATGTGTCTCCCAATTTCGGCCCGCCGCATGCGGGCACTGCGCGGATTGTAATCGGTTTCATGGCGCGTTTGCCGTATAATTGGCGCGAACGTGCAGGTGCGAAATCCGCTGCTCTGGTTCGTCGCCGCGGCGGTCGTCACCGCCGGTGCCGCAGGCGTCCGCTCGCGCGATCTGTTCGCGGCCTCCTCACAGCCGGCGGCCACCTCGCAAACAACAGCGGCCTCGAGCGGCGCGCCATCCGACGCCGCCGCCGACCGCGGCGCGCTCGTCGCCAAATACTGCGTTACCTGCCACAACGACCGGCTGAAAACCGGCGGCCTCTCGCTGCAGACGCTCGATGTCGCCGCGCCGGCGGCGCATGCCGCGCTATGGGAGAAGGTGATCCGCAAACTGCGATCGGGTGAGATGCCGCCGGCGGCGGTCCGCTCCCGTCCCGACCCGCAGACGGCGGCGGCCCTCGTGACCTACCTCGAGACCACGCTGGACGCGGCCGCCGCCGCCCATCCAAATCCGGGCCGCGCGCCGGCGCACCGGCTCAACCGCGCCGAGTACAGCAACGCCGTCCGCGATCTGCTTGCCGTCGACATGCGGCCGGGCGACTGGCTGCCAGTCGACGACTCCGGCTACGGGTTCGACAATATCGCTGACGTGCTCTCGACGTCGCCCGCCTTGCTCGACCGCTACATGTACGCCGCGCGCAAGGTCAGCCGGCTGGCAGTTGGCGATCTCACAATCAAGCCCAGCGAGGAGATCTACGCGGCAAAGCGCGATCCGAATCGCGGCGCGCGCAACGAACAGCTGAACGACGATCTGCCGTTCGACTCGCGGGCCGGGATGAGCGTCGCGCACTACTTTCCGGTCGACGCCGAATACGTGTTCAAGGTGCGGTTCCTCGGCGTGCAGGCCGGCGGGGAAGAAACCGAAATCGATCCCTACCAGTACCGCATCGCGGTGCCGGCCGGACTGCATACGGTTGGCGTCACCTCGCCGCGCGAGAACCTGAAGGCCGAACGCGAAGCGCCTGTTGCGCCGGGTGCGCCAGGCGGCGGCGACGGCCGCGGCGGCACGATCGACATCCCGTCGCCGGTCGATCTCCGGCTGGATGGCGCGCGCCTCCGCCGCTTCGATGTGCGCGCGCCGGCGCCCGACGTGGCGACGCTGGTGATTGGCGGCCCCTACAACCCGACCTCGCGCGGCGATACGCCGAGCCGCCGCGCGATCTTCGTCTGCCATCCGGATCGGCCGGCGCAGGAGCCCGGCTGCGCGCGAACGATCCTCACCTCGCTCGCCCGCCGCGCGTTCCGCCGTCCGGTTACTGCGGCCGACGTCGATCCGCTCTATGCGTTCTACGAACGCGCCCGCCGCGGCGATCGCGCGTCGGCCGATTTCGAGGCCGCCATCGAGTCGGCGCTCGAGGCGATGCTCGTCTCGCCGGAATTCCTCTTCCGCATCGAGCGCGATCCGGTTGACGCACGCGGTGACGGCGCGTATCGGATCAGCGATCTCGAACTCGCATCGCGGTTGTCGTTCTTCCTGTGGAGCACGATCCCCGACGCGGAACTGCTGAACCTCGCCGAGCACGACAAGCTGCACGACGCTGGCGTGCTCGATCGCCAGGTGCGGCGCATGCTCGAGGATCCGCGCGCCGACACGCTGGTGGCCAATTTCGTCGGCCAGTGGCTGCAGCTGCGCAACGTCGACACGGTCCGGCCCGATCCGGTGATCTTCCCGTTCGACGAAGCGCTGCGGCGATCGTTTCTCACCGAGACCACGCTGTTCGTGTCGAGCATCTTTCGCGAGGATCGCAGCCTGCTCGATCTGCTGTCGGCCGACTATACGTTCGTGAACCAGCGGCTCGCCGAGCATTACGGCATCAAGGGCGTCTACGGATCGCAGTTTCGCCGCGTGACGGTGAGCGACGTGAACCGGCGTGGGTTGCTCGGGCAGGGCAGCATGCTGACGGTCACGTCGTACCCGAACCGGACGTCGGTCGTGCAGCGCGGCAAATGGGTGCTCGAGACGTTGCTCGGCAACCCGCCGCCGCCCCCGCCGCCGGACGTGCCGGAGCTGAAGGCGGCGCCGCACGGCAAGCTGCTGTCGATGCGCGAGCAGATGCAGGTGCACCGCACCAACGCGGTGTGCGCCGCCTGTCATGCGCGGATGGATCCGATCGGATTCGCGCTCGAGAACTACGACGGCGTCGGCCGCTGGCGCAGTGAAGACGCCGGCGCGCCGATCGATGCGAGCGGCACGCTGCCCGACGGAACCGCCTTCGAAGGGCCGGCGAGTCTCAGCCGGCTGTTCCTGACCAAGTACCGTGACGACTTCGTCCGGACGGCCACCGAAAAGCTCCTCACCTATGCGGTTGGCCGCGGCGTCGAGGCGTACGACTACCCGGCGGTTCGCGCCATCGCTCGCGAGGCGGCGCGCGACAATTATCGAATCTCGTCGTGGATTCTCGCGGTCGTGAAAAGCACGCCGTTTCAAATGCGGAGGACGACGGAGTCATGAGCACGCTGCACCACAGGTTGCCCCGGCGGACGTTTCTTCGCGGTCTCGGCGCAACAATGGCGCTGCCGCTGCTCGATTCGATGGTTCCCACGGTGTCCGCAGTCGGCTCGTCGAAGCCGCCGGTGCGGCTCGGCTATGTCTACACGCCCAACGGCATCGTCGGCGCCTGCGACAAGAGCCCGCGGCCGTTCATGTGGACGCCGAAGTCGACCGGCGCCAACTTCGAGTTCAGCCCGACGATGAAGGCGCTCGAGCCGTATCGCGAGCAGCTGAACGTGTTCAGCGGGCTGGCGCAGGTGACCGGCCGCGCGCTCGGCGACGGCCCGGGCGATCATGCGCGCGCGACGGCGACGTTCCTCACCGGCGTGCACCCGCGCAAGACCGGCGGCGCCGATTTCCAGCTTGGCATCTCGGCCGATCAGATCGCGGCGAAGGAGCTGGGCAAGTACACGCAGCTGTCGTCGCTCGAGCTCGGGCTCGAGCCGCAGCCGCTCGCCGGCAACTGCGACTCGGGCTACACGTGCGCCTACATGTCGATGTCGTGGCGCGGGCCGACCAGCCCGCTGCCGGCCGAGATCAACCCGCGCGCGGTCTTCGAGCGGCTGTTCGGCGATGGCGACAGCACCGACGCGCAGGCCCGCGCCGCGCGGCTGGCGAGCCAGAAGAGCGTGCTCGACTACGTCACTGCGAGCCTGTCACGACTGCGCGTCCACGTCGGCAGCAGCGACAAGCGGAAGCTCGAGGAGTATCTCGAATCGGTGCGCGACATCGAGCGACGCATCCAGCTCGCCGAAGCACAGACCGAGACCTTGCAGCTGCCGAGCATCGAGCGGCCCGGCGCGGTGCCGGACGACTACCTGCAGTACACGAAGCTGATGATCGACATGCAGGTGGTCGCGTGGCAGACCGACATGACGCGGGTCGCGTCGCTGATGCTCGGCCGCGACGGCAGCAACCGCAGCTACCGTGAAATCGGCATCTCCGACGGCCACCACTCGATCTCGCATCACCAGGGCGACGGCGAACGGCTCGACAAGCTGATGAAGATCGACGAGCTGCACGTCTCGATGTTCGCGTATCTGCTGCAGCGGCTGAGCGAGACGCCCGATGGCGACGGCACGCTGCTCGATCACTCGCTGGTGCTGTTTGGCAGCAGCATCTCCGAGTCGAACATCCACACCCACGACGATCTGCCGATCGTCCTCGCCGGAACGGCCGGCGGCCGGCTGAAGGGCAACCGCCATCTTGCTTATCGCAAGGAAACGCCGCTCAACAACCTGTTCCTCAACATGTTCGATCTCGCCGGCCTGCCGGAGGTGGATGGCTTCGGCGACAGCACAGGCCGGCTGACCGACTTGTAAGGCCATGATGCGGCGAGAGGTGTTCTTAACCGCAGAGACCGCAAAGACCGCGGAGGTGAGCGCGACGGCCGGCCCGCTTCGCGGGCCCGTCGCGTTGTTGTCTTCGTGCCCCTTCGTGCTTTCGTGTCTTCGTGGTTCCGGCGCGCGCCTTCGAGCTGCCGTTCTTCTTCGGGTTTTCGTGTCTTCGTGGCTGATCCACGCACTGCGATTCGGTGTGTTAGCGGGTATCGGCGGTCTGTTCGCATGGTCGCCGACGGTTTCGGTGCTCGCGCAGTCGCGCGACTTGCGTGTGCTCGAGGCGGTGAAGCGCCGCGACGACAAGGCGCTCAGCACGCTGCTGCGCAGCAAGGCCGACGTCAACGCCGCGGCGCCCGACGGCGCCACCGCGCTCGCGTGGGCGGTTCACCTCGGCGAACGCCGCATGGCGGAAGCGCTGCTCGACGCCGGCGCCGCGGCGAACACCGCCGACGAATACGGCGAGTCGCCGGTGACGCTGGCGGCGGCGAACGGCGACGCCGCGCTGATCGCGCGGCTGCTCAAGGCCGGCGGCGACGCGCGCGCGACGCGATGGAACGGCGAGACGGCGCTGATGATCGCCGCCAACGCCGGCAGCCTCGAATCGGTCGGCGCGCTGGCCCGCGGCGGCGCCGACGTGAACGCCGCCGAACCACGCGGCGGCCAGACCGCGCTGATGTGGGCCGCGGCCGAGGGGCACAGCGATGTCGTCTCGGCGTTGATCGCGATGGGCGCGAAAGTCGACGCTGCCTCCCGCAGCGGCTTCACGCCGCTCGTGTTTGCCGCGATCAAGGACGACGTCGCGTCGATGAAGGCGCTGCTGGCCGCCGGCGCAAACCCGAACACGGCGCTGCGCTCCGGCGCCCGGCCGCTCACCGTCGCGATGCAGTACCGGCACACGCCGGCGGCGCTGGCGCTGATCGAGTCCGGGGCGGACATCGCCGTGCGCGACCGCGGCGGCAGCACGATGCTGCACCTGGCGGCGCAGACCGGCAACAGCGAGGTGGTCCAAGCGCTGCTGGCGCGAGGCGCCGACGCGAACGCGCGGACGCCGAAGACGACGATGCAAGGCGCGCGCGGCGGTGGCGGCGGCGGTCGCGGCGCACCCGTTGGTGAACAGACGCCGCTGATGCTCGCGGCGCGCGCCGATCATGAAGAGGTGATGCGCATGCTGGTCGCCGCCGGCGCCGATCCCTCGCTCCGCGCGCAGGACGGCACCACGCTGTTGATGGCGGCGGCGGCGGGGTCGCGGCTGAAGACCTTCACCTACGCCTACGAAATCGATCCGCACGTCGACGTCAGGACCACCAGCGGCAACACGATCATGCACGTCGCGGTCGCGATGAACGACCGCACGCAGCCTGAAGTGTGCGAGGTGATCCAGTTCCTCGCCGACCACGGCGCGCTGCTCGACGAGTTGAACGCGGCCGGTCGGACGCCAATTGCGATTGCCGACAACCTGCCGGTCGACCTCGCCGTCGATTTGCTGACGAAGCTCATCACCGCGCACGGCGACAAACCCAAAATTCCTTCCAAGCGGTAAGGGCGATGACGCGATCCGCGCTCTTTTCCGTCGTGATCGGAATCGGCGCGCTGCTCGCGCCGTTTCAGCCGGGCGGCAGCCTGCCGCCGGTCAACTACGCGCTCGGCGCCGATTCGCAGCCACAGCCCGGCGTCGCCACGGGCACGGTGACGAAATACACGCTGCCGCCGGGCAAGTATTTTCCCGGCACGCCGCACAATTACCAGGTTTACGTGCCGGCGGGTGCGGCTGCCGATCGGCCGCTGCCGTACATGATCTTCCTCGACGGCAGCGGCTACGCCGGCGATAACGTCCGCGTCCCGGTGGTGCTCGACAACCTGATCGCGAAGCGCGAGCTGCCGCCGATGGCGGCGATCTTCATCGATCCGGGCGTCATGCCGGCGCTCTCGGAAGAGGCGCAGAACCGCTACGAACGGATCTTCGAATACGACTCGCTGACGCCGCGCTTCGCCAACTTCCTGGTCGACGAACTGGTGCGCGAGGTCGGCGGCCGCGTCAGCCTGTCGCCGGATCCGAACGACCACGGCATCGCCGGCATCAGCACCGGCGGCGTCGGCGCGTTCGTGGCGGCGTGGAATCGCCCCGATTATTTCCGCCGCGTCGCCACCTGGGTCGGCAGCTTCGGCAACTTCCGCGGCGCCGATCGCCTGCCCGGCCTGATTCGCCGCACCGAGCCGCGGCCGATCCGCGTCTTCATGCAGACCGGCCGGCAGGATCTCGTCAACTACGCCGGCAGCTGGTATCTCGAGAACCCGCGCATGGCGGCGGCGCTCGAGTTCGCCGGCAACGACGTGAAGATCGATCTCGGAGAGGACGGCCACAGCAATCGCCACGGTGCGTCGGTCCTGCCCGATACGCTGCGCTGGCTGTGGCGCGATTATCCGCAGCCGATCACCGTCGGCGAGGCGAAGCCGGGCGCCGGCCGCGGCATTTTCGCCGAGCTGGTGCCGCGCCGCGAGATCGTGCCGGCGCCGGCCGTGCCGCCGCGCGAAGGCGCCCCCGGGCGAGGCGCAGCCGCCGCTGCGCCGGCCGCCGGCCGCGGCGCCGGCCCGCGAGGCGCCGTCTACGCCTTGATCTCGCGCGACAAAGGATGGGAGCGCGTCGGCGAGGGCTACCAGTGGGCGGCCAGCCCCGCGATGGACCAGGAAGGCAACGTCTTTTTCGCCGACCCGCCGCGCAACCGGATCTACAAGTCGGACGCCGCCCGCACGGTCACGCTCTTCACGGAGAACACCCGCGGCGCCGGCGCGCTGCGCTTTGGCGCCGACCGACGCCTCTACGCGTCGCAGCTGTCGTCGCACCGCATCGTCTCGTTCGGTCCGACCGGCGACGAGAAGATCGTCGCCGACAACGCCGACGCCAACGATCTGGCGCTGCTGAAGAGCGGCGTGATCTATTTTCTGGACACGGCGCAGAAGACAGTCGCCCGCATCGACGAGAGCGGACGTCGGCGCATCGTGCACACCGGGCGCGGCATCATGAAACCGGCGGCGCTGACGCTGACGCCCGATCAGGCGATGCTGTTCGTCGGCGACGCGATGGATCGCTACCAGTGGTCGTTTCAGATCGCCGCCGACGGATCGCTTGTCAACGGCGAGCCGTTCCAGCGCCTCGAGATGCCCGAGGAGGGGCTGTTCAGCGGCGTCGCCGGCCTGGCGATGGATTCGCTCGGCTACCTGTGGGCGACCAGCGCGATGGGCATCCAGGTGTGCGAGCAGCCGGGGCGCTGCACGAACATCCTCAACAAGCCGGAATTCAACGACAACCCCGTGAGCGACATCGCCTTCGGCGGTCCCGGCCGCGCGTGGCTATACGTGACGCAGGGCGGCAAGCTGTTTCGCCGCGAAACGAAGCGCATGGGCGTCGTCCCGTGGGAACCGATCAAACCACCGCAGCCGGGCCTGTGAGGATTCGCGAGATGTGGAGCACGGAACCACGAAGACACGAAGAAGAACGAAGATCCCGAAGAATCGTTTTGTACAGAATCACTTTCGTGTGCTTCGCTTGTCTTCGTTTCTTCGTGGCTCCGTCCGCGCAGGAGGCGGGGAAGACCGTTGCGGATGGCGTCTACACTGATACGCAGGCAGCGCGCGGCGCGGCGGCGTACGAGGCGTCGTGCGCCGGCTGCCATCGCGCCGATCTTGGCGGCGGCACCGGACCGGCGTTGAAAGAGCAGCGCTTCGCGCGGCAGTTCGCCAACCAGGATCTGCGGACGCTGTTCTCCCGCATCGCCACGACGATGCCGCGCAACGCGCCCGGTAGCCTTGGCGACGCGGTCTCGCTCGACATCGTCGCGCATTTGCTGAAAGAGAATGGCTTCCCGCCCGGCGCGACCGAACTGTCGGCGAACACACTCGACGGCATCCGCGTATTGCCGGGACGGCTCAAACCGCCGCCCCCCGTCACTGATTTCTCCTACGTCGAAGTGGTCGGCTGCCTCACTGCGGACGCGCATCGCGCGTGGATGCTGACCAACGCAAGCCCGCCGGTCTCCGTGTCTGCGCGCGCGTCATCGGAGCGGACCGTATCGGAGGCCCTCGGCGCCGAGACCTATCACCTCGTCGACGCGCTCGCGTACGCGCCGCAGGCGCACAAAGGTCAGAAGCTGTACGTCCGCGGCCTGTTGATCCGGTTGCCGGGCGAGCAGCGGATCACCATCAGCACGATGGAGACGCTGGCGTCGCGCTGCGCGGAGTAGGGGATTGGGGATTGGGGATTCGGGATTGGGGTGGGTGGTGAATGGTGAGCGTCGTCGCCCACCATCCACCGCGCCCAATCACCTGATCACCAACCTAATCCCGAACCCCCACAGGCATCAGAAGCGGAAGCGGATCTGCAGCTGCAGGTTGCGCAGCGGCTGGGCGTTGGTCGCGGCGCCGAAGCCGGCGGTGCGCGGCGTCAGCCGGGTCGGATCGAGCGAGCCGTCCGGCAGGAACTGCGAGTTGACGACCGTCTGATCCGTCGGGCTGCGATAGATCACCGTAGTGTTGCGGTCGTTGTAGATCACGGCGTTGAACACGTTGAACACGTCGAGGCGGAACTGGAGGTTGCGGTTGCCGCCGATGCGAATGTCCCTGGCGATGGCCATGTCCACCGTGTGATCCGGGCAGCCG
>Ga0075435_100002827_pt1 | contig 11614 bp, 10 predicted proteins | sample RhiMethybrSRZTD4_FD_75302 | JGI IMG/M metagenome (GOLD analysis project Ga0075435, IMG submission 75302) | Populus rhizosphere microbial communities from Tennessee, USA - Rhizosphere MetaG P. TD hybrid SRZTD4 | ecosystem: Host-associated > Plants > Roots > Rhizosphere > Soil | place: USA... | reverse complement strand
ACGAAGTGATTACGAGATGACCTTGCTGATTGCGGGATTTGACGCGATCGTCACGCCTTTTTCACCACGGTCGACATATCGCGTGTACCAACGTCGGTAAACCCACGCGAAGAGCCGAACGCGACGCCGCAACTGAGTGGCCCATTCTCGCACCATCAAATGTGCACTCGAGCATTCGGAACAGTGGCCCAGTCAATGCTGCCGCGATCAAAAATGATCAGCGTCGATCCGCTGGGGCTCGTCTCACTGTACGGACCCCTGCAAACGGGATCCCGGCAACCCTAGTCCGCCATGTGGGATCGCTTCGGCTCGAAATGGGAACGTCTCGCCAGATCGCGTCCGCTCACTGCAATCCTCACCCGGGCTGATTCCACGGACGGCAAATGGGAACTGAACGAGTTTCTCGAAACCGGGGCAGCAGACGCCAGGCGATTCGTCGAGGACCTGACGCGGCTCGCGCCGTCGGTGCCACGGACGCGCGTGCTCGACTTCGGCTGCGGCATCGGCCGTGTCGCGCGGCCGCTCGCCGAGTATTTCGACGAGGTCGTTGGCGTCGACGTCTCGCCGACGATGATTGCAGAGGCGCGCGCGATGAACCGGAATTCACGCTGCGTGTTCGTGCTGAACCGGCGACGCGATCTGAGAGCGTTCGAGAGCGATCGGTTTCCGGTCATCTACAGCCGGCTCGTGCTGCAGCACGTCAAGCCGACGAACATCCGCCGCTATATCGCCGAGATGGTGCGCGTGCTTGCGCCGGACGGCATGTTGATGTTTCAGCTGCCCGAGCACCGCGGCGTCGACTCGTGCGACGCCTTCGTCCACGCGGCGGTCGCCGGCGGCGCGATCAAGCGGCGTGTGCCGAAGTCGATCGTGCAGTTCGTCAGGCGGATGAAGTTCTTCGTCATCTCGCGCACCGCACGCGGCCGCATGCGCATGTTCGGCATTCCGCGCGCGGAAGTCGAAGCCGTCATTCGCGCGGCCGGCGGACGGATTGTCTCGGTTCGGAGCGATTGCAGCCACGGCACGGAAGGCGCCGGCTTCGAGTACTGGATTTCGAAGTAAGAGATGCGGACGAGAAAAGACATCAACCTGCCGCTGTGGGCGCGCGCCGCCGACGCCGCAGCTATGATACTGACGCTCATCGCTGTCCTCGCCGCGCTCTATCCGTTCCAGATCGATGCGCTCCATCTCAGCGTCCGGCGATTCTCGCGGCCGTTGATGGCTGCGGTCGTCATTGCGGTTGCGCGCCACGCGTTCGTGCGCGCGCCCACGCTGCCGGCGATCGTTCGCGATGCCGTGATCACGTTCAGTCATCGACACGCGGCGCTGTCGTTCGCCGTGCCGGTCGCGCTGGTGACGCGAGCCCTCGTTCTGCTGGTCGGATACATCGCCGCGCTGACGATTCCGTTTCCGAGTGACAGCCCGATTCCGTACTCACGATCGAACGCGTGGTGGGACCTGCCGTTCCGATGGGACGCGGGCTGGTACCTCAACGTCGTGAAGAACGGGTACAGCTGGACTGGCGAAGCGGGCGTCGGACAGACCCTGAACTTCTTTCCCGCGTATCCATTGCTGGTGCGCGCGATCGCGTCGATTGTCTCGCCGACCGCGATGCCGCGTGACGCGGCGCTCGCGTGGACGGCAACGATGGTGTCGATCGCGGCCTTCGCGGCAGCGGCTGTGTACTTGTATCGCTTCGCCGCAGAGCAGTTCGGCGATCGCATCGCGTCGGCGGCCGTCGTGATTCTGGCGGCGTACCCGTTCGCAGTGTTCTACAGCGCCGTGTATAGCGAGTCGCTGTTTCTCCTGTGCACGATTGCCGCCTGGTATCACATGCGGCGTAGTGAGCACGTTGCTGCGTTCGTGTGGGGCGCTATCGCAGGGTTGTGCCGTCCAAACGGCGCGTTGCTCTCTATCGCTCTCATCGTCGACGCGATCGCGAGGCGTGCGCGATCGGCGCCGGCGTTCACCGCTGCCGCCGCACCGCTCGCCGGCATGTTGTTGTACTCGGCGTTCGCGTATCACCTGACCGGCCGGCCGTTCGTGTGGGTGGAACTGCAGCGCGCAGCATGGGGGCGCACCTATCAGGGATTGAGCAGTACCGTGGGTACCGAATTGAAGTTGTTGTACGAGATCGGCCTCGTGCGATACCTGAACGCGTGGCCCTGGCAGGCGTTGAATCTCGCGCCGACAGTGGGAACGCTCATCTCGGTGTGGCCGGTCACGCGGCGCCTCGGCATTGCCGCGGGCGTGTTCGTCGCCGCGAACACGCTGCTGCCGCTTCTGAACGGCGGGCTCGTTGGCATGGGGCGATACACCGCCACGTTGTTCCCCATGTTCGTGTGGCTCGCGCTCGCCGTCGACGGTCGCTGGCTCGGTGTTGTCGCGTGCTGTTTCGGAGCGGGTCAGGCGCTCATCGCCGCGCTGTTCTTTACGTGGCGTCCGATCATGTAACGATCCGAATCCCGTCAGCGCTTCGGTCTGTCGCGCACGGGAATCACGAATTTCTCGGCCGTGTGCGTCGCCGACAGGCTGACGACCTTCACGTCGACGAGACCGGCGGCCTTGCCGGCGTCCATGACCGCACGCTCGGAGATTTCCGGACGGCCTTTCGGACGGACGATCCACAGCGCGCCGTCGGGTGTCAGAGACTGCTTCAGCTTCGCCAGGCGCGACAGCTGCGCCTCTTTCGTCACGCCGTAAAAAATCGCGTCGCTGTTCTTCATGGTGCGGCCGATCGACAGGCGCGCGACGGCGGACTCGATCTCCGCCAGGAACGTGACGTCGTCGATGCCGAGCGCGCTGACGCGCCACGTCGGCTTGACGCCGATCTTCGCGAGCCGCGTCGGCGGGTTTCTGATTTTATCGGCCCACTTGATCGATGCGGCGCCGAGATCGAACGCGGCGGTGTCGCCGCCGAAGGTGACGCTCAGCACCCCTTTGCACGCGCCCACCTTCTCGACCTCCTTGAACGGGATCGAGAGCTTCACGTCGCCGCCGCGGAACTGCAGCACGTCGGTTTCGAGTCGCGCCTTTCCCGCCGCCGACTTCCCTTTGAACGTCGCCGTGCAGTTGGCTTCAGCTCCCATTGCGTGTCGCCTTCATCAGCGCGAGGCGCCTGGCCTCGGAAAAACGTTCGATTGCGTATCGAACGGTCGTGCGTGGAATGCCCGGCCCGTTCGCGCGAAGGTACCGTTCCAGTCTGCGCGGATCAATGCGGCCGCACTCCCGGAGCGTCCAGCCGACCGCCTTCTGAATGAGGTCCGCTTCGTCAGCGTGCAGGCGCCGCGCGATGTCGTACGCCAGATCGAGCACGAGACGCTTCCGGATCGCAGGAATGAGGCCGACGATCGACGCGCGCCGCACCCACAGGTTTCGGTGCCGCGACCACACGTGCATCCTGTCAGCCGCTTCCGGATATCGCAGGAAGATCGGACCGATGAGCGACATCGACATCGCGTCGGTCGTCGCCCAGTTGCTCGAATGATCCGCCGCGAGCCACCGCTTGAACGTGTCGAGCAGACGCGGCGTGAACGCGCGGTGATACCGCGCGAGCACCTCGACACCGACGGTCTTCGCTTCGAGATACCGGTCGACGATCATCGCGTCGGCAAACGCGACCGCATCGTCGAGCGACCAGTCGTCGCGATGCGCGGCGTGGATGGATCGCGCGAGCGCGCGTGTGGCCGGCGTCCCGATGTTGTAGAACGCGAGATCGACCGGACCGCGGAAGTACCGCTGCGCGTCGAACTCGCCCGCCGGACGCGCAAGCCGCCGCAGCTCGCGCGTTACCCGAGCTTTCTCAGGATGAAGCATTTCAGGTAATACGTCTCCGGGACGCCGAGCAGCACCGGATGATCGCGTCCCTGCATTCGTTTCTCCATCACCGTCACGTGAACCTGCGCGTCGACCGCCGCCTCGTAGACGATCTCGGCGAATGCCGCTTCGTTAACGTTGTACGAGCAGCTGCACGTGACGAGCGTGCCGCCGGGATTCAGCAGCTTCAGCGCGCGGAGGTTGATTTCCTTGTAGCCGGCGTGCGCGTTCGCGATCGACGCCTTGTTCTTCGCGAATGCGGGCGGATCGAGGACGATGGTGTCGAAACGCTCGCCGAGACGTTCCAACCCGCGCAGCTCGTCGAAGACGTTCCCGACGCGCGCATCCACCGATACGCCGTTGCGTGCGGCGTTCTTTTTCACGCGCGAGATCGCGTCTTCCGACACGTCGATCGCGATCGTCTCGCGGCACCGGCGGCCGAGCACCAGCGCGAAGCCGCCGTTGTAGCTGAAACAGTCCAGCAGCCGCCCGCGCGCGTACGCGGCGGCGGCCGCGCGATTCTCGCGTTGATCCAGAAACAGGCCCGTCTTCTGCCCGCGCCTCAGGTCGACGTCGTACTCGATGCCGACCTCCGTCACGGTGACCGACTCGGGCACCTCGCCGGCCAGCACGTCGACGCGCTGTTCCAGCCCTTCGAGCGATCGCGTGCGCGGATCGTTCCGTCCCAGGATGCCGCGCGGATGCACGAGCTCGTCGAGCGCCGACACGATTTCCGGCAGCCGGCGATCCATCCCCTGCGAGAGCGCCTGCACGACGAGGTAGTCGCCGTAGCGATCGACGATGAGCGCCGGCAGCAGGTCGGCTTCGCCGTGCACGAGCCGATACGCCGTCGCGTCGATCTGCAGCGACTCGCGGAACGCGATCGCGGCGGCGATCCGTTCGCGAATGAGCGTCGCCGCGTCGACGTCGCGGTCGCCGTACGCGAGCATGCGCAGCGCGATCTGCGAGCGGTCGCTGTAGAACGCGTGGCCGATCGTCCGCGCGCGCGGTCCGCGCACGACCACGATGTCGCCGGCGCCGGCGCGGACGTCTGCCATGTCTGCACGGTAAATCCACGGATGGCCGCTGCGCAGCCGCTGTTCGCCGCGCGCCGAGATCACAATAGTGGGGACCATGACGCGTCAGCTTTCGCTGAAAGGCAAAAGCGTACAGTAAAATCGCCGGTGTGCGCATCGCGATCGGGGCCGATCATGCAGGGTTCACGTTGAAAGAACATCTCAAACAGACGCTCGCGAAGCTCGGGCACACGGTCGACGATCACGGGACGCACAACGAGCAGCCGGTCGACTATCCGCCGATCTGCATCGCGGTCGGACGCACGGTCGTGGAAGGACGCGCCGACAGAGGGATCGTGGTCGGTGGCAGCGGACAGGGCGAGCAGATCGCCGCGAACAAAGTCGTCGGCGTACGCGCCGCGCTCTGTAACGATCTATATACGGCGCGGCTGTCGCGCGCGCACAACGACGCGAACGTGCTTTCGATGGGCGGCCGGATCGTCGCGTACGGACTGGCGGACGAAATCCTCGAGCTGTGGCTGAACACCGCATTCGAGGGCGGGCGGCATCAGCGAAGACTGGATCAGATCAGCGAAGCGGAGAGATCGCGGCACTGAAAGGGCCGCGCCACAATATTGATATATGACTACGCAAACAGCTCCGGCCATCTGGCGCACTCTCGCTGAAACCGACCCGGAGATCGCCGAGGCGATCAAGAACGAGCTGCACCGACAGAACAACGGGCTCGAGCTGATCGCGTCCGAGAACTTCGTCAGCCGCGCCATTCTCGAAGCGGCCGGCTCGGTGTTCACGAACAAGTACGCCGAAGGATATCCGGGCCGCCGCTACTACGGCGGCTGCGAATACGTGGACGTCGTCGAGCGCGCGGCCATTGCGCGCGCGAAATCGCTGTTCGGCGCCGAGCACGCGAACGTGCAGCCGCATTCCGGCGCGCAGGCGAACATGGCCGTGTACTTCACGCTGTTGAAGCCCGGCGACGTCGTGCTCGGCATGAACCTCGCGCACGGCGGACACCTGACGCACGGGCATCCGCTGAATTTCTCCGGCAAGCTGTACACGATCGTTCCGTACGGCGTGCGCAAAGACGACGAGCGCATCGACTACGACGAGCTCGATCGTCTCGCCGACGACCACAAGCCGAAGATGATCATGGTCGGCGCAAGCGCGTATCCGCGCGTCATCGACTTCGCGCGCATCCGCAAGACCGGCGATCGCGTCGGCGCGCCTGTGGTCACCGACATGGCGCACATCGCGGGACTCGTGGCCGCCGGCGTGCACCCGAGTCCGGTGCCGCACTCCGACTTCGTCACGACGACGACGCACAAGACGCTGCGCGGTCCGCGCGCCGGCATGGTGCTGTGCCGCGAGCAGTACGCCAAGGAGCTCGACAAGAGCGTCTTCCCGGGAATCCAGGGCGGACCGCTGGTGCACATCATCGCGGGGAAAGCGGTCTGCCTGAAGGAAGCGGCCGAACCGACGTTCGCGCAGTATCAGCGGCAGATCGCCGCGAACGCGAAGAAGCTGGCCGGCGCGCTCACGTCGAGCGGATTCCGGCTGGTCAGCGGCGGCACCGACAATCACCTGATGCTCGTCGACGTGTTCTCCAAGGGGATTACGGGCAAGGTCGCTGAAGCGGCGCTCGGCAAAGCCGGCATCACGGTCAACAAGAATGCAATCCCGTTCGATCAGAACCCGCCGATGGTCGCGAGCGGCATCCGCGTCGGCACGCCGGCCGTGACGACGCGCGGCATGGGCGAAGCCGAGATGGAAACCGTCGGCGATCTCATTGCGCGTGCGCTGCAGACGCCAGACGACGACCGGGCGCTCGCGATGGTGCGGGCCGAAGTCGAGGTCCTGTGCCGGAAGTTCCCGCTGTATCCCGAGTAGCCGCGACGCAGAATTCCACGACCGCGGTCGAAGCGGTGTTCGCCGCCTTCGCCCCCAGGGGACCGCTCGCGCGCGCGATGCCGGACTTCGAGCCGCGCGGCGGTCAGCTCGAGATGGCCGCGGCGGTCGCGCGCGTGTTCGAAACGGGCGGCGTGCTCCTCGCCGAGGCGGGAACCGGCACCGGCAAGACGCTCGCGTATCTCGTGCCCGCGATTCTCAAACGCGAGCGCGTGCTCATTTCAACCGGAACGAAAAATCTCCAGGAACAGATTTTCTTCAAGGACGTCCCGGCGCTCCGCGACGCGCTCGGCGTTGCGTTCACCGCGACTTATATGAAAGGTCGCGCGAACTATCTCTGTCTCCACAAGCTCGATCAGCTGAACGACGGTTTCATCAGCTACGACGTCTTCCTGCCGATGATTCGCGCGTGGTCGACGAAGACCGAGACGGGCGATCGCGCGGAGCTTCAGGATCTGCCCGAGGATCTGCCGTTCTGGAACGAGGTGTCGGCGACGGCCGAAACGTGCCTCGGGACCGAGTGTCCGCGGTACGACGACTGCTTCGTCACGAAGATGCGGCAGCGAGCCGCCGCTTCGGATGTGGTCATCGTGAACCATCACCTGCTCTGCGCGGATGCCGCCGTCAGGCAGAGCGCGTACGGAGAGGTCATCCCCAACTGCAACCGCGCGATCGTCGACGAAGCGCACCAGCTCGAGGACATCGCCACTCAATATTTCGGCTACAGCGTCAGCAACTACCGCCTCGAGCAAATCGCGCGCGACGTCGAGCGATCGCTGATGATCGTCGCAGCGGGCGATCGCAAGGCAGGCAGCGAGATCAGCAGAGCCGTCGAGCGTCTGCGCGAGTACGCGAAGGCGTTCTTCAGCGATCTCGCGTTCGCGCACCGCGGCGACGGCCGCTTGAAGGGCGAGGAGCGTGTTCGCGCGACTGTCGAATCGCTCGCGGAGAGCGCTGAACCCGCCGGGCACCTCACGAGCGCGCTCGACATCCTTCAATCGACGCTCGCGCTGGTCGCGTCGGTCAAATCGAATCCCGGGGCCGCCGGCTCGCCTGACGATGTCGACCCGGAAGATGCGCGAGAGCAGATCGCCGCGCTCGCGCGGCGTTGCGGCGACATTCGAGACGAGCTGCGGTTCATGCTGCGCGCCGCCGATCCCGAATACGTCTACTTCGTCGAGTTCCGGGGGCGCGGAATTTTCGTGCGCGCGGCGCCGATTGACGTGTCGGCAATCATCCGCGAGATGCTGCTCGAGCGGATGCACGCAACCGTGCTCACGTCGGCCACACTCACCGTCGACGGCACGTTCGACTACGTTCGCGATCGCCTCGGCGTGCGCCATGCGGACGAGATCCGGCTGCCGTCGGAATTCGATTTCGCGCGCCAGGCGATCCTGTATCTGCCGCCGCGGATGCCCGACCCGCGATCGGCGCAGTTCGTATCGGCGGCGGGCCGCGAGGTGGTCGAGATTCTGAAGCGCACCGAAGGCCGCGCGTTCGTGCTGTTCACGAGCTACGCGACGCTGCGCGCCGTTCAATCCATCGCCGAGATGGCGCTCGACTACCCAATCCTCAGCCAGGGCACGGCGCCGCGCAGCCAGCTGCTCGCGCAGTTCCGTGCAACGCCGCACGCGGTGCTCTTCGCCACCTCGAGCTTCTGGCAGGGCGTCGACGTCGCCGGCGAGGCGCTCAGCTGCGTCATCGTCGACAAGCTGCCGTTTGCGTCGCCGGCCGATCCGATTACGGCCGCGCGCATCGAGGCGATTCGCGCGCGCGGCGGCGACCCGTTCGCGGATTATCAGGTCCCGCTCGCGATCCTGGCGCTTCAGCAGGGGCTCGGACGGCTCATCCGTCATCGCCAGGATCGCGGCGTGCTGGCGGTGCTCGATCCGCGTCTGCGGACCAAAGGGTACGGCCGCCGCTTCGTCGAGTCGCTGCCGCCGGCGCCGATGGTTCACGATCTCGCACGCGTCGCGGAGTTTTTTTCGCGCTGATCCCATCCAACGCGCGCGAAAGCGCGTCTATCACTCCAGCGACCGATGATGACGAATGTGCGCTGTACGATCGCCGCTGTCCTGCTGGCCATCTGCAGCTCGTCGCGCGCAGACTCGCCGATCGCCGTGCGCCTGCATGGCACGGTCGAGCCGGTGCACAGCTATCCGGTGCTCGCACCGAGGCTGACCGGCTCCGGCGCCAATTCCGTCGTCATCGTCAGGCTCGCGCCGGCCGGCGCGCAGGTCCGCAAAGGCGACCTGCTCGTCGAATTCGATCGCCAGGCGCAGGAGAAGAACGCGAACGACCGCCAGGCCGAGTACCGCGACTTCGTCGAGCAGATTGCCAAAAAGCGCGCCGACCAGTCGGCGGCGCGCGCGCACGACGACATGACGATCAGCGTCGCCGAGAACGCGGTCAAGGCGGCGGACATCGACGTGTCGACCAACGAGGTGCGCGCGCGGATCGATGCGGAGAAGAATCTGCTCGCGCTCGAGGAAGCGCGCGCGCAGCTCGCGCAGCTGAAAAAGACGGCGGCGCTGCGCCGGCGCGCGGAGGCGGCAGATCTGCGGATCCTCGAGATTCAGCGCGATCGCGCGCAGAACGCGTGGCGCCACGCGCAGCGGAACGCGGAGAAGCTCCGCATCGTGTCGCCGCTCGACGGCATGGTCGTGCTGAAGACCACCTGGAAGAACGGCGTGTTCGGTGAAGTGCAGGAGGGCGAAGACGTGCGCCCCGGCGCCGCGATCATGGACGTCGTCGATCCGAGCGCGATGCGCGTGCGCGTCCGCGTCAATCAGGCGGACGTCGAACGCGTGCGTCCCGGCGCTGCCGCCCGGATCACGCTCGACTCGTATCCCGATCGCGAGTTCCACGGAACGCTCGAGCAGATGTCGCCGATTGCATCGACGAGCGCATTGTCGGCCCGCGTGCGCACGTTCGTCGCGATCTTCTCGATCGAAGGATCCGACCCGCATCTGCTGCCCGATCTCGCAGCTGCGGTCGACATCACCAAATGAAGCGCATCGTCGCGTCGGTCGCGCTGCTCCTCGCGGCTGGCGTCGCGGTGGTCGGCGTCACCAGACTTCGCCGGCCCGGTCAGACTGCGCTGCCGACATCGGCGGTCGTGCGGACGACGTTCGTCGACTACCTCCAGCTGCGCGGGGAGATCCGTCCCGTGAAGTCGACGATGCTGTCGGCGCCGATGAGCGGCGGCTCGGATCTGCAAATCATCCAGCTCGCGAAGAACGGATCCGTCGTGAACGCCGGCGACGTCGTCGTGCAATTCGACACGACCGTCCAGCAGCGCACGCTCGAACAGAAGCAATCGGAGTTGAAGCAGGCGGAGGCGGAAATCGATCGCGTTCTCGCCGAGCAGCGGCGGCGCGAGCAGACGGCGCAGACGGCGCTCGAGCAGGCGCGATCGGCGCTCGACCGCGCGCGCCTCGATGTCGAGACCTCCGAGCTGCGACCGCGGGTTGAGATCGAGAAGCTGAGAATCACCGCGGCCAACGCGGAACACACCGTTCGCGAGCTCGAACAGAAACTGGCGGCAGAGAAGGCGTCGGCGGCCGCGGACGTGGCGAGCGCACGGCAGAAGCGCGACAAGGCGTGGTTCGACGTCAAAGACACCGAGCGCCTCATCGCCGGCATGACGCTGCGCGCGCCGCGCGCCGGACCGATCACCGTGCTGCCGAACCGCCGCGCCGCGACCATCTTCGCGCAGACCGCGCCGGAGTTCCGCGCCGGCGACCGCGCGTTCTTCGGCGCCGCCATCGCGGAGCTGCCGGATCTGTCGAACATCGAGATGACCTGTCACATCGACGAAGTCGATCGCTCGCGCGTGCAGACCGGACGCGCGACGCTGGTCCGCGTCGATGCGCTTCCCGATCGCGAGCTGAAAGGCTCGGTTCGAACGATTTCGGTGATGGCCCGCCCGGACTTCTCGAGCTTTCCGCCGGTACGCAACTTCGATCTCGTCGTCGCGCTCGCCGACAACGACGGGCGCCTGCGATCGGGCATGAGCGCAACCGCCCGCATCGAGATGGATCACCTGCAGAACGTCCTCGTCGTGCCCGCGAGCGCCGTGTTCCATCACGGCGGCGTCGCCGTCGCGTACGTCGTGAACGGATCGACGATCGAGGAGCGCCGCGTCTCCGTGCTGCGGCGCGGCCGCGATCAGATCGCAATCGCCAACGGGCTTCGGGAGAGCGAGCGCGTCGCGCTGAAGGAACCTGACGCCGACATGGTGTCGAGATGAGGGGACGCGTCATCGTGCTGCTCGCCGGGGCGGCAGCGGTCGCCGCTGCGACCGTGGGTGCATGGGACGTGCTCTCAGCACCGGTCGCGGCGCGGATCCCGACCGTACGCGTTCAGCGCGGCTCCGTGCAGGTGAAGGTGAACACCACGGGCGAGCTGCGGGCCGCCCGCGCCACCCAGCTCATTGCGCCGCCGGTAGGCGGTCAGCTGCAGATTGTGCGAGTGGCGCAGTCCGGCGATCGGGTTCACGCAGGCGATCCGGTCGTCGAGTTCGATCCGGCGGAGCAGGCATTCGCGCTCGAACAGGCCGGGTTCGATCTCGACCAGGCCGCGCAGGAAATCGTGAAAGCCGACGCGCTCGCTGCTGTCCAGGACGCCGAAGACGAAGTCGCAGTGCTGCACGCGCGCTTCGAGGTGCGCCGCGCGGAGCTCGCGGCGAGCGGCAACGAATTTCTCACCGCGGTGGAGGCCAGGAAGAACCTGATGCTCCTCGACGAAGCGCAGCACCAGCTCGCGCAGCTCGAGAAGGACGTGCGGAGCCACGGCGAGACCAACCGCGCGGCAGCGGATGTGCTCCGCGAAAAGCGGAACAAGGCGCAGCTGTC
>Ga0075435_100002826_pt1 | contig 11616 bp, 8 predicted proteins | sample RhiMethybrSRZTD4_FD_75302 | JGI IMG/M metagenome (GOLD analysis project Ga0075435, IMG submission 75302) | Populus rhizosphere microbial communities from Tennessee, USA - Rhizosphere MetaG P. TD hybrid SRZTD4 | ecosystem: Host-associated > Plants > Roots > Rhizosphere > Soil | place: USA... | reverse complement strand
TATCTTTACTGGCAATGGTGGCACTACACTCGGCAGAGTTACGGCATTTCGCGAATTTACAGTCGTAAGGCTTCTCTCCCCATCAATAACAGTCTCACGAACTTGACGGTTTATGCCCTGCCCGTCTGGGGAATTCTCTATCGTTCTTATCAAGCGCCTCATAAGTATCTGTTCACGGACGTGAAAGTGCTTCCGGTCCCGTTCTGGCTTGTGGCAGCGGCCGGTGCTTTTGCTCTCGCCGTGACTATTTCCTGGATAAAAGAACAGTTACATGCATACAGCCAGGGCCGACTGCCTGTCGCCCACACGCTCTACATGTGCTCGCACCTTACTGTGTTTGGCGTCGGCTACCTGTTAATCAGCGACATCAACTACGGCTGGCTGGTACTGAACATCTGGCACAACTGCCAGTACATCCTCACGGTTTGGATGTTCAATAACAACCGGTTCAAGAACCAGATCGACGCGCGTCACAGGTTTCTTTCTTACATCAGTCAGCGAAAAAACCTGGCCATCTATTTTGCAGTTTGCCTGGCTATCTCGACTGTCTCCTACAAAATGCTGGCGACCACGCTTGGCTGGGTTTCATCACTGGCAATCTTCGGCTCGCTTCCGTTATTCGCGATCGCTTATCAGGCAATCAACTTCCATCACTACGTGGTTGACGCGGCTATCTGGAAGGTGAGGAAGAAAAGCCTGCGCCAGAACCTGGGAATCGCAAATTGAAACTCGCTGCGACTGGTAATGAGTAGCACTACCTTAAATCTAGTCAGCTCGAAGCCCCAGCTCGTCGAAGATGTTGTCCCGTTCAGGCTGGGCTACCGGCCTGCGCTCGATGGCGTACGGGGCATAGCCATTCTCGCTGTCCTGGCAGTTCACACACGTCACATCTTTGGTTGGCCTCTCTTGCCTGGTGGAAATATCGGCGTCGATATCTTTTTCGTGCTGAGTGGTTTTCTGATCACCACGCTGCTGCTTGAAGAATTGGAGCATGCGGGCACGATTAGTCTGAAGAGTTTTTACTGGCGACGAGCGTTGCGTCTCGTACCTGCTTTACTTCTCTTATTGACAGCTCTGTATTACCTCTCAGATGTTCTCTTGTTACAGGCAGAGGCGGTTGATACCAGGCGCGCTGTCCCGATTGCTTTTGTCTATGCTTCTGATCTGGCGTTAGCATTCTTTAACATTCGCCTCGGCGCGTTGCAGCACACCTGGTCACTCGCTATCGAAGAACATTTTTATCTCGTTTGGCCATTGCTTCTATTTGCAGCTTTAAGGCTGGGCATCAGCCGGAAGCGGCTGGTCATAATCACGTTATTGCTGGCGATCGCATCAGCACTGCATCGAGCGACTTTGCAGCAGCTCGGTGCTTTGCCGGTACGGACCTATTACGGCATCGACACACGTGCGGACGCTTTGCTGATTGGCTGTGCCACTGGAATGTGCGTTAGCTGGGGCTTGATTCGACCTCGATCGTTAGAACCTTTCTTGGCGCCGGCGTTGCTGTTAATCGGCGTCTGTGTGATCGCAACAGACTACGCGAGTCCGTTGATGCACTTCGGGGGATTTACTCTGCTGGCGATGGCAACAGCGGTGCTTCTCGTTAATCTAGTGGTTTCCCCAGAAAGCTATGTCAGCACCTTTTTCGAATATCGTCCCTTAGTCTGGCTCGGCCGCATCTCCTATGGCGTCTATCTCTGGCATTATCCTGTTTTCAAGGCGACGAGCTTCTTGCAAGGCGGTTGGCTACTTAAACTCCTGGTCGGTTTCGGGGTCACTCTGATCGTGAGTTCTTTGTCTTATTACCTGCTGGAGCGCCCGGCGTTATCGTTAAAGCGACGGTTTTTATCTGTGTAATCCGTAGCCGGTGCTCGCTGGTGAACAGTTGAGTCAAAACATGGCAGCGACGTTGGCGAGCCAGAAGCGAAGAACTGCTCATAAAAAAGCATTTACGACGGCCTGTACTTGGGCATACACTTGCAGATTGTGGGTCGGTTTTGTGTCTGAAGCCGCACACGCGAGGACGAGATGAAACAATGTCCCGAATGTCGTCAGCATTTCGCTGATGAGCAGAATTTTTGCGACACTGACGGAACAGCGCTGGTTGATGAAACCGTGTTGCTTCGCAGTGCCCTCGGCGCATTGGAGCCGCCTCCCGCTCAGACCTACGGCCAGGCCCGGCAGATCTGGCCCATTGTCACCATTGGCATACTCATCGGAGTAATCATTTCTTTAAGCGCCTACGTGCTCGTCGTGATGCCGTCAGCCGAGAGAGCTGAAGAAAAAAGTAAACGATCCGAAAGTGCGAAGCTGAGCACCTCCGACAGATCCACACAGCCCGCAACGATCAGATCCGAGCCGCTGCCCGTTGCCAGTATTGAGCCTTCACCGGAAGCGAGTCCTTCCGAAAGCGCCAGCCCTGCCACGGCTACGGCGGCAGCGACTCAGCAAACGTCAGCTTCGCTTAACACTGGTCCAATATCGACGGACGTGCACGAAGGTGAGAAGCGCGGACATACACTTATCAAATTAAAGAGCGGAGTGTTGGTCGAAGCCGACGCTGCCTGGGCCGATCAGACGGGGATTTGGTACAGGCAAGGAGGGTTGGTTTCATATGTCGAGCGCGATCGCATCGAGTCGATCAGCGAGCCGCCGCAGCCGAAGTCAACGTCGGCGGACATAAATAAGCCCTGATTTCAAAGTGGGTGATTTATGAACATAGAGCACGGATTTCTGAGTCGGAGAACACTGAACGTCCTGCTTTTCGTTTTCATTGTCGGGTTAGCCTTGGTCCTGGTGAGCTCCGAGCGGGGCGTATCCGGGGCCATGGAACAAATTGGAGCGCTTGTTACGAAACTATTTGGCCAATAGACAAGCGCCTATTACAGGATTCTCTGCGCGCAATACCACCAAAGGTTCCTATTCTCTGTGCTATCTCCGTGTCCTCTGTGTCTCTGTGGTTAATTTCCAGTTGAGATCACCACGGAGGCACAGAGAACACAGAGGTTGCACAGAGAAAGACCACGTCTTCATCCCCGAAATCCATGAACAAAACTTTCAGAACAATCTTGGGGCTGTACGTGTTTGCCTACGCGTTTTTTTTCGGAGCCCGCCCGCTGAGCGATGGCGACTTCTGGTGGCACCTGAAAACAGGCGAGTACATCATCAATACTCACACGATCCCGAAGACAGATTTCTTTTCCTTTACAAACTATGGCCGTGCATGGGTCGCGCACGAGTGGTTATCCGAAGTGATCTTTTACGGGATGTATTCCAAATTCGGGCTTAACGTTCTGATCGTCGTCTTTGCAATCCTCATAGCTCTAGCTTTTTGGATCACGTACAAGCGAACCGAGAGTCACCCGTTGATTGGCTGCTTTGCCGCGCTACTCGGTGTTTGGGCGATTCTGCCGGATATCGGAGTCAGGCCACGGGTTTTTACGTTGCTGCTGAGCAGTGTGTATCTTGCGTTGCTTGGACGTTATGTTCGACGCAGAGAAGGGAGGGAGATCTGGTGGCTGGTTCCGCTGATAGCGCTTTGGGTGAATCTGCACGGCGGGTTTCTGATCGGGCTGGTTCTTATCGGACTCACGATCGTCGGTCTACCACTTGACGCCTGGGCTAACGGCGAGAAGTTCAATTCGTCTTGGCCGCAAATCAAAACTTTGGGCCTTGTGTTAACTGGATGTGCTCTGGCGGTGTTTCTCAACCCGCACGGAATATGGATCTACAAATTTCCATTCGAGATCTTCCTATCACCAGTGCAGCAGCAGGCTATAGTGGATTGGCTCTCACCCGATTTTCACCAGTCAGAAGCGGTTCCACTACTACTTCTGATCTTCCTGACTATTGCGGCGCTGGTTGTCTCTCCAAAACGTGCGCGGTTGAGTGAGTTGCTGCTCTTTCTTGCCACTTTATACATGACGCTCAAATCGCGACGTCATATGTCGATCCTCTCGCTAGTTGCAGTTCCGATTATGGCCCACTACCTGCAGAATTGGATCGCCGCAAGATCCGGCGGAAAGATCTTCGCGATGACGACCTCGGCGAATCTCACTCGAAAAATAACTATTTTCAGCGTCCTGTTTCTGTTGCCACTTTTTGCGTTCGCCTGGAAATTGAAAACAACGGTCTTTGCTACACCAAGTCAGCGCGCACTTAACGCACCGGTGAAAGCAGTTGAATACTTGCAGCAGAATCAAATTATCGGCAGGACTTTCACGGATCCAAACATCTGGGGTGGCTATCTGATTTGGAAGATGCCCTCGAATCCGGTGTACATCGATGGCCGCATCGACATGTATGGAGATGAATTTGTCAGAGAATATATGAACATAATTCTGGCTTACATTGATTGGCGCGAGCCATTTGATCGCTATGGAGTGCAGATCGCTATAGTCGAACCCAAGTCAGCACTCGCTACGGAACTCAGAAAAGCTTCAGACTGGCAGCAGGTTTATGGCGATGAACTCGCGGTCGTGTTTACGCGACGCTAAGGATGAGGAGCCGAGCTACGGAACCCACACTTGAAGGCAATGAAAGAACGTCAACAACAACAGGCCCATCAGTCCTACCTTAAATAACCTGTCCATTGCATATGGTGTCACCCGCGGCGCGATACCGATGAACATCGGAAAAGCAAGCAACAGATGACGTGGTAACCCCATATACGGACTGCTAACCTGCATGCCAGTGTGATAGCCGAAGGAAACGACCAGGATAATTAAGACATACACGCGATAGCTGTTCCGCAGGTGTCGCCATGCCAGCAGAGTGATAGCGATCACACAGGCGCCAATGAATAAATCAGTGCTCGTTGGTATATTTGGATCCCGCCAAAGTTTAACGAATGCCAAGTACAGAGCGTGTAACGGAAACAAGAAGTCCTGCTCCGCCACGACTTGATGTGCTGATGGTGAGATTAACGTCGAATAGATTAATCCATGGAAACTCGAGAGGTCGGGATAAGAATCTGCAAGAGCAAACGTCCGGTAAGCGATCCAGAGAACGTAAGCAATCGGAATCAAAAGACCACTGCTCATAACCAAGGGCCTTCGTTCTTTTGCATACCAGAGTTCTACTATTAAGGGAGCCAAAAGAAAGAGTCCTTGTTGCCTGGTTAACGTAGCAAGTGCTCCGCAGATGCCGGCCAACAGCCAGCGCTGTTCTCGCGCGAAGTAAAACAGTAATACTGAAAAGAGCAAAAACGTGCTTTCTGTGTATGGCGCGTAGAAGACGTAGGACACTGGAAAAACAGCGAATAGAAGTGTTGCCCGCCAGGCAATGTCATCTTGTAGATCAAGGCGCGCGAGTCGATAAAAACAGAAATACAAAACAAGCGTGGCGAGCGTCGCAATTAAAAGAAGTGCGAACAGCGGTGATCCTGTTAAGTAGTATATGGGCTTTGCTAGTAACGACAGCAAAGGATGGAAAGACGCCGAGCCGTCTTGAAGACTGAAGCCGCGAGACGTGGCCCATATGTAATACTTTGCATCCCAGCGCAGCCAGGGTGCGACGACTATGCGGTTCAGCCAGGTGAGAAGTGGAAAAGATGGAGGCCACGCCGGAACATTTAGCTCCAGGGAACTAAAATCCATATTGCGTCGGTGAATCAGGACGGACGGCACGAGTGCTACCACGCTCGTGAGGACGCGTAGCAACAACCAGAGACCTATAAATTGTTTAAAGGGCCAGCGTAGGAAGCGGTTGATGCGCATGATATGGATGGGGTCCCCGCTGAATGCGACGACCGTGGTCGTAGCGCACGTTGGCCATCATACTGTCTCTCTGGCGCGAGCGAGTTTTGAAACTGCAGAGCTCTCCAGAACGGCTTTAGGCACAATCAGGCACATCAGGCCAATTATAAAAAGAAAGGGTGGCCACGGCGCCATAGCGGGGTAATTCTGAGCGATGTGATGGAATCCAGGTAGGATCAGTACGATCAAAAAGAGACCCAACACCAGATCCGAGGTACGAAACTCTCGTCTCGCCGCGACTAAGCAAAACGCTGGCAGCAGTGTAACCATGTAGTGGATCCACGAGATTGGTTGGAGAACTGTAGAGCCTGCTAGCACAATCATGAACGCTGAATCAAAATCTTTGCACCGTAGAGCCAAAAAGAGGGACCACAACAAAACTGATGCGGACATGATGATGGCGCCCACCAGCCCAAATGAGCGCAAGCCGATGCACCAGGCCGAAAAGTTTAAAGGATAGAACTTATACTCCTCCAACACCGCTCGTCCCACCCTGAAATAGTAATCGACAATTGTTGCACTCCCGACCCAAGCTATCATCAAAGCGGTAGCGGTAATGAAGACAACAACTGCAACTACGGGAGCCCGCCAACGACGCTTAAGCAATAAGAAAACGACAAGCGGCCACGCATAGAGCTTGATCGAAATCACAACTCCCAGGAGAATTCCTGCTTTAACATCTTTTCCAGCTTTGAGCGCCAGCCAGACCACAGTGAGCAATAGCAGGATCGGAATCATCACCTGGCCGTGATAGAGATCTATGAAGATTGGGTGCCAGGAAATGAATGCGCACACAGTGACCAACACTGAAGTCGGGGCTAATCTACCGCCGAAGTGCCTCACGATCAGAACAACTGCCGCAACCAAACATCCAAGCTCAAACACCATCCAGATAATTACTGACCAGAAGTAAGGGAGATAAGCGAAGGGCAGGCCGATCACGGCCACAATTGGAGGATAGGCTGATACCTTGATCCAGTCAGTCAAAAGCGGATCGAATTGAGTAGCCAGATCATGAAGTGGCGCATATAGATTTGCACCTCCGCGTAAAGCATGTCCCATTAAATAGAACTGCGTAAAATCCTTCTTATAGAGAGTTTCAGAAAAGAGAGTACGGAGCAGGTCCCGCGCGGTAATAAAGCAATTTATCGCTGTGGTAATACCGATGAAGACTAGTAGCTTACGGCGCATAGTGGAACGTGATTCGAATCTTCGTGTGGCGGATGGTGTGGCGAGTTAAATCAATTCTTTGTCGCAATGCCGATGAGGCTTAGACCTCTCCAGGGGAAGAGTTTATCGATCCGGCTTAGTATGGGCATCGCGACGTCGATCGCCTTAAGCTGTAGCCGAGAAATCTTGTTCTTCCGCAAAAACTTGCCATTCAACCACCAACCGGGAACAGAGAACCGATTGAACTCAATGACCTTCTCAACTTCGAAGCCAGCCGCCGCCAGTGATTGCTCTAACTTAGCCCGTGTGTAACGCTCACGTCGTCCGAGAGCTTTGTCTAACTCTCCGAATAGTGTTGGATTCTGCGGAACGAAAACCAGCGCCCGTCCTCCTGGTTGCAAGGTGGACCAAACATTCTTCAAGACCGATTGATCGTCAGCAACGCGGTCCAACACGTTAACCACCAGAGCCGTATCGAACTTCTCTTCTAACTCTTCGAAATGTTCCGGATCGCTCGCATTCAGGTGAAGCACGTGCAGATAAGGTTTGCCGAATGAGAACGACTGTAGATAACGCAAACAATGTGGATTGGAATCCGCCGCTACATAGAAGTCACGTGGAATAAACTGATTAGTAAGAGTGGCTATGCCGGCTCCTACCTCGAGAACCCGGTCCCCGATAAACGGTCGCAGGGTCTTTCCTATCCAGAAGTTCAGACGTCGTGCGTGCTTCAGACCGGAAAGTATGCTGGATCCGTATTCGTCTTCCGCGTACAGATCATCTATGAGCCAGTATCGAAGCATCGAGATAATCGCCAGCACCCCGTCACGAGGCTTTATCTTCTTTCCCTCTTCACGGGTTCGCGGCAGGTAGCGAATAGGAGCTTCAAAAACTCGCGCGCCACGCTTGGCGAGTTTGAACGTAATCTCAACTTCAAAACGAAAATCATTGCTCCGCAGTGGAATTGACTTGAGCAAGTCTGTCTTGATGGCCTTGTAGCAAGTTTCGAGGTCGGTAAGGCTGAGATCAGTCAGCCAGTTGCTGGCGGACGTCAGAATTTTATTAATAGTAGTATGGCGATGCATGAGGGCGCGGCGGTAAGGGGCAGAAATATAACGGGAACCGAACACCGCATCTGCGCCCTCCTTTGCGAAGGGAACCAATAGCGACGGAATGTCAGACGGGTCATATTCAAGATCAGCATCGTGAACGATACTGATATCGCCTGTCGAATGCGCGATTGCATTGCGAAGAGCTGCGCCTTTCCCCATATTTTGTGGGTTGCGCAGCAACACGAGACGGTGATCATTATCAGCCAATCGTTGAAGTATCTCCCATGTTCCATCGGTGCTTTGATCGTCGACGACAATAACTTCGAGACTACTGATCAATTCATCTTGCAGGGCCAGGACGCGGCGGAGGCTCGCTTCCACGACATGGCGTTCGTTAAAGACCGGTACCAAAACACTGAGCCGGAATGAGGTCAGGGAAGAGTCGGCAATCTCCGTTTGTCTGGGCGAAGTAGAGTGTATTTGATATGTTGCCTTCATTTTTCCCGTGTGGCCAACGGTTGTTCCTGATCCACTCTGCTGGTGCGCATACATTGATGTGCAGACGGGAGCAGCAATGAACGTGCCAATCGCCTGGCTTTAGGTGCCTTTCGCAAATCTTGCAGAGTCAATGATTTACGGAGTAGGAACGGTGATCGACTGAGAAAGCTGATTAATGCAGGTGCGCACTGGCGAGCAGTTGTTGCAGAACGTCAAACCCGGTCAACGCAGTCTGGAGTTACTATGGAGCCATATGGAACTCGGACGAATCAGTGCCATCTTTCGTTACCCAGTTAAATCAATGGCCGGTGAATTACTGGAAGCTGCAAAGCTAAATTGGCATGGCATCGAGGGCGATCGGAGGTTAGCTTTTCGGCGACTCAGTGACAAGAGTGGGTTCCCATGGTTGACGGCGAGCAAATTGCCGCAGTTGCTTCTCTATAAACCATTTCGAATCGTTGGGAGAGTAGGCTCAGTTCTAAAACAGCTATTCGTTACGACTAGATACGGCGGCGCTAAATGTTTCCGGCACGCGCGAGCGCGTAAAGATCACGGCCTGGTTGTCTTCATAAACTTTTTTCCACTGCTCATCATTTCGCAGGAGACTGGCGAGTGGTACGTCCGGCGAGATCAGCACCGTGCGGATCGAGAGTCGATCGAGTGGCTCGAACCAGCCGGTGCCGCCGTCATAGGTGTTGAATGCTTCGTACATGAACTTGTCGCCATAAACGTCGGCCCGACCGTCGATGTAAACGGGATATTGTCCGTGCAGTCTTCGTATCAGATAACCGCCCCAACCATAGCGGTTGTAGATTGGACCAGGCACTTTAGCTGAATCGATAAAGTTAACCGCGGCCCGCGGATAGTTTTTTGCTTCGTATGCTGCCTGATTCGTAACGAAGTGATTAACGAGTGCAACGTCCAGGACGGCGGGCGCAAGCAGAAGGAGCAGGGCGAAGGCCACAGCCGTCCGGGACGTTGAGCTTTGAGGAGAGATCAAACGAGCTTCCCAACCACGCGCTCGGACCAATTCCCAAGCTTGCTGAGCAAAAATCGGAGTCACAATCAACGCAAAGATCGGTATGTGTCGCGCTGACCGCAGCGCTGCAAAGCCCGCAACAAAAACCAGGAAGGCTTCACTCAAGCGCGCACGTCTCGGCGACAACGCGAGTGCGGCGAGCAACAGCAAAAGAAACAGAGCGAAAGGCAGAAACATCGCTTGGTGGAAGTCAGGTGAGGCCCACTCCTGAATAAATGCAGCCATGGAGGGCGAGCGAAGCGTTTCCAAGGGATACGAAAACATGCGGAGCCCATTTGGATTGAGTGGGACCACGGCGATGGACGCTGCAAGCATGAGGCCCAATCGCGGTATCAGGTTCCACTTGCGGTCCAACGCCAGCACGATCAGGTAGAGCACGATTATTCCCAGACCGAGTGCATAGCCCGCATGAAAGTTCACCCACAACAGCATCATCGGCGCGAGCCAGTACAAACGACGCTTCCGCCCGTCAATCGAGTATTGCGTTAGCAGCGCGACGAATACGCTGGCGAACAGGAAGGTGATCATCTGCGGGCGGACACCGAGCAGCGGCGAGGAAGATGCAACGGCCAGCAGGATCGCCAGTGCGGCAATGTAAGGCTTACCGACACAGCGACGATAAGTTAAGTAAAAGGCAATTGTAATCAGGGTCGAGAATACGACCAGCAGCCCGGCCCAGCCGGCAGCGCGAAACGTCGCATAAATAAAAACTTCCGATAGCCATTCATGCGTGACCCACTCCGATCCGGCTTTAGTGAATGAGTAGATATCGGCCTGCGGAATTGTTCGCGACGAGACGATGTCCTGGCCTGTTTGCAGGTGCCACCAGAGATCCGGATCGATAAACGCACTCTGCCGCACCCCGAGTGCGAAGATCATCAGGAGGAACACCAGCGGAAAAACACGGCGAAACGAGAGTCTTGCTGAGATTGACTTTTCCAAACGAGTAAAGTGATACATGATTTGAGTAGGTTCAGAGTTCAAGCTTTAGCTTGCTGTTTCAACACTAACGAACGACAACCTAAAGGTTGAACTCTGAACTTAAACTCTGAACGTTGAACTCTGAATGAGTTCCTTGCTTAAGCACGCTTGCGGCGCTTCAAAATCAAATAACCGGCGGCAATAACAATCACCACGATGGCCGCCACGGTCACTGTGTCGAAATGCATCGGGACTGCTCCTCGAATAGAAAGATAATAAAGCCGTACTCTTATAAAGACTCAGCGCGAAGAAATTTCCTAAGGCTTTGTGTCTTGTGTGCCTAATGTCTAATGTCGAGCCGCGGAAAATTCGCCGGCGCTGAAATACTGTTCTGCTTGGCTTTCAAAACCTCCGCATAGTGATAAATGACTCGATCCGTCACCGGCACGACTCCGATGATCTGAGTGTCGTCTTTAATGATTGCTGCAAACTCTTTGCTGCCCCGCACGACGGCGTCATCGCCCTTTTTGAACCCCCAGACGATCGCGGCCGGAGCCGTGTAGGGAAAGATCAACGCCGATGTTGCCGCAGCGCCAACTGCCAACACGCCTGCGCGATTGCCGCCCTCCGCAGCGGCTGTTAGTTGCACCGGAATGCGTGTGCCATCGACGCCGACGATGTAGTCCATCTGAAATGTGAGGGCGCCTCCGCGTCCCCAGCTCTTCGCCTTCTCCACGCTGACGATCCGTGCCCGCGCGATAGTTCCTCTGGGTATGGCCAGCACACCGTCGATAAAAACAGGACGTGTAACTGAGAACGCGATCGTGTTGTTTACCTTGAACTTTGCCGAAGAGACGGGATAGAGCGTTTCCACTGTGACCGCAAGGCCGCGCGGTATTTTTACGTTGACTGTTTTAATCGGAGAATCTTCACTCGAAGTGCCTGGCTCGGGAAGGTTCGCTGGTCCATTCGGAAGAACTGACATGAAGTGCAGGACGTTGTCGGGCACTCCGCGTCGCTTCAGGTCGTCGAGAACTGGTGGGAACACGTCGAAGTTGCAGCGGGACGTCATGATTTTCGCGATGATGAGGTGCGATGTCACACCGCTACGAACCATTTCCAAAATGTCGCCGTTTCTTAGCAAGCGCGTGCTGCGAGGTTGAGATTTTGGAGCTTGAGC
>Ga0075435_100002822_pt1 | contig 11624 bp, 6 predicted proteins | sample RhiMethybrSRZTD4_FD_75302 | JGI IMG/M metagenome (GOLD analysis project Ga0075435, IMG submission 75302) | Populus rhizosphere microbial communities from Tennessee, USA - Rhizosphere MetaG P. TD hybrid SRZTD4 | ecosystem: Host-associated > Plants > Roots > Rhizosphere > Soil | place: USA... | reverse complement strand
GCCGCGGCAGCGATCCGATGTTCTTCTGGAGCTTCACGCTGCTCACACTCCTGTCGGCCGCGATGTCGGTGTGGGCGTGGATGCTGTGGCCGCGACGGACGACCGGCTGAAACGACCATCCTTCAACCACTCACGATTGCGATCGACGAACAGCCGCGCGCTCTCCTGCCCGATGGCGAACGTCTCGAACGTCGCATGTCGCTCGAAATCAAACGATCGGACCGGCAGCGGGACGACCGGCGACAGGACGCGGTAATCGACGTCCGCGGGCGCCGCGACGATCCTCGGCCACCACGCGCCGCGCAACAAGCGTCCGTCGTCATCGCTCACGCAGGCGATCACGCGGCGGGCGCCGAGAACGACGGCGGCATCAATCGGCACGCGGCAGAGCCAGGCGCCGTCGAACGTCAGCCGCCGTTCGATGGGCACCATGCGCGAGTACGGGCCGGGCAGGAAACACGATGCGAGGATCGCGTCGGCGAGTGGAATCGAATCACGTTCGGTGAGCACCCGCCGCGAGAAGCCGCGAGTGCGCAGCTGTGTGACGACCACCGCAAGCGGAATGCGGGTATCGCTGAGAAGTCGCTTGCCGAAATACCGCGTCGCGACGCTGCCAACGATGTCCGACATGCGATAAGGCCAGCGTCCGCGCAGCAGGCGCCGCAGGTCGCACACGCGGCTGCCCAGCAGCTCCGTCCACGCCGCGCGGAGATCGGCCGCGCGTCCGATCGCCAAGGCTCCCGCGATCAACGCGCCGGAGCTCGCACCGGATACCGCGTCCGGCGCCAGGCCGTTCTGCGTCAGCCCCTCGATGGCGCCAACGTGAAACGCGGCGCGGCAGCCGCACCCCTCGAAGGCGATTCCGAGCAGGTTATTTGGGCCCGAGAACCTGAACCTGCTTGACGTCGCAGCCAGGTGGCAGGCGGTTCGCGCGGGGCGGAATGTTTCCGAGATAGCAGTTCGGAATCATGTACATCTTCGTCGCGGCCGCTGACATGGGCGGGGGAGCCGCAGCGGCGGCGGTTCGTACGAGCTCCAGCGCCGCTCGATACGTGACCGTCTCGTACGGCGAGATTCGCACGTCGACGGTGACGGTTTGATACTGCGGCGCGCGGATCTCGAGGCGGTGCGGACCCTGTTCGAGCTGCAGCACGTTCTGCGCGTTGATGTCGGCGACGGTTCCGACGTAGAGCGAGTCGATGAAGACCTGCGCATCCGCCGGTGTCACGGCAAGACGCAGGAGGCCGGTGGCGCGTCCCTGCGCCTCCGGGCGCAGACGATTCGCGTCGACCGCATAATCGCCAGTCGAATATCCGTAAGGCGAATAGTACGACCCGTACCCGCCGAAGGTCCCATAAACCTGGCGCCGTCCGGTGCGAAACGGCACGCCTTCTCCAGCTCGCGGCAACAGGCCGCCGGCCGGCGGCGTCATCAGTGGCGGAAAGGGAAAAGTATTCGGGGGCGCGACGGTTGGTGGCGCCGGTGCCGGTGGTGCCGGTGCCGGTGGAGGCGGTGGCACCGGCCGCGTGACCGTGTTCGGCGGCGCCTGACCGCTTCCGGCTCGCGGCATGCCGCTTCGTTGAACGCTTATGCGTTGCTCACCGCGGAGCGAAGTCGCCGCGATGCCGACGAGCGCGAGCGCGATAATGGTGGCACGCATCACAGACTGGATTATATAGGGTACGGCGCGGCGCGCCGTACCCCATTTTGCCCCCTGATCAGAACGTGACACGAAGACCCAGCTGCATGGTCCGCGGATTCAGCGCGGCGATGATTCGGTTGTACGTGCTGCCGCTCGTCAGGAAGAAATTCGTGACCGCGTTCGAGTTCGTCAAATTGTAGAGGTCGAGCATGCCGGTGATCTTCGCGCCTCTCGGCAGCGCGAACGATTTGTCGAGGCGCAGGTCGACAATGCCGGCCGCATCGGCGTGGCGATTGTCGATGTCGTCGACGAAGACATTGACCGTGCCGGCATTCGCGAGCCGCACGTTGGCGACCGGCGACCACGGGTAGCCGCTCTGCACGCGGATGTTGCCGCCGACGCCGATGCCGGCGACGGGCAGCTCGTAGCGGCCGAGCAGGCGCGCCTGCCAGTTCGTGTTCGGCTGGCGGTTGGAGATATCGGCGCTGTAGTTGAGCGGATAGGTGCTGCCGAACCCGTAGACGGCGATTGGATCGGTGTTGAGCGGGCTGGTCGAAATCGCGCCGCCGGTGCCGGGGGAGCGAACTTCGTCGCGCCATTGGTAGTCCACGCCGCCCTGGATGAACAGCCCGCGCCGGAAGCGACGCTGGGCCGAGAACGACATCGTGTCGTAGGTCGCGTCCGAGTCGGGAATATTGGTGAACTGGTTCTGCACGACACCTCGGAGTGACACGGGGATGTCGAGGAGGTGTAGAGTTTGCGTGGCGTCGAACGGGTTCGCCGCCGTGACCGGCACGTTGATATTCCCGAAACGCGCGACGTTGACGACGCCGAAGATGTTGCGGCTCGATTTGCGGACGTACACGGCGCGCACCGATGATTCACCCCAGAACTGATGCTCAATCGATCCGCTGAACTCGTCGCCATAGGGCTGCTTGAGGTTCGGGTCCACCGTGGTGGTGCTCCCGCCCTGCGAGGAGACGAGCGCTCCGAGCTCCTGCGGACCGTCGTACACGCCGTTGCGGTTCGGATCGAGGAACTGGTAGGTGCGATAGTTCGCGCCGCCGGGATTGAGCGACGTGAAGTTGTTTCCGTAGATCGCGTAGTAGCGGCCGTAGAACGCTTTCACCGCGGTCTTGCCGTTCCCGAACAGATCGTAGGCGAGGCCGAGGCGCGGCGCGACGTTGTTGCGGGTGAGGATCGTCTGCTCGGGGACGGTCGTCTTGGGAAAGACGTCCGCCAGAATCGGATTGCGCGTGCCCTGTTCGTAGTACGGCCGTTGATGGCCGAAGCGGAGGCCGGCCGTGATCGTCAGCTTGGGCGTGGGCGTCCAGCGGTCCTGCGCGAAGACGGAGAACATCGAGTTGTTGTCGTATCCCGGCTGCCATCCGCTGGCGAAGTCCGAGAACGCGCCGACGTCGGCCAGCTGGATCTGATCGACCTGACCGCTGCGCGGAAGATACTGAACGGGGCCGGACTGTCCGTTGATCCCCTGCCGGTAATGGTTGAGGATGTACTCGTAGCCGACCTTGATGTCGTGGCTGCCGTTCTTCGTCGGCAGAAAATACGTCAGCGTCCCGAGTGTCTGCGGTTTGCCGTAGTCGAGCGTGAACGCGTTCCAGCCGGCGCCGCTCACTAATCCGGTCGCGCTGTCGGAGGTCGGCGGCTTCAGCGCCGGATCCACTTTCGTCGTCATCGGCCACACTTCGCAGCACGCCGCGGCGCGGATCGTCGAGAACATCCGGTTCGACCAGACGCGCTGCCATTCGGCCTTCTTGATCCACGTCTTGCTGTCCTGCGCCAGCACCGCTTCGGGCAGCGTGCTCGCCGAGAGGCCGCGATTCGGTTTGATCTTGTTGTTGCGCGGCATCAGGAAGCCGACGAACGTGTCCTTCGTGCCGTGACGCCACGTCACCTTCAGCATCGGATCGGTCACGTCGGTGATGTCGGTGGCGACCGCCGGATCGACGCCGGAGATGCGCTGCTCGAGATGGAACTTGTTGAACGCGCCGAAGAACCAGAGCTTGTCGCGCAGGACCGGGCCGCCGAGCTCCAGGTGCGTCTCCCAGAACGACAGGTTCGGATTGCCGGTGAAGCCGCGCGCGCGCGTTTCATCGTCGACGTTGTTCGCCATCCACTTGCCGACCGGCTCGAAGGTGACGTGCTCGAGTCCCGAGAAGCGGTTGCCGCCGCTCTTGAAGTTCTGTGTATTGGTGGCGCCCGGTGAGCTCGATTCGACGTCGCCGCCGATGGCGGTAATCGACACTTCGCCGACCGCGAAGAAGTCGGCGTAGAAGAACCCACCGTTGTCGCCCTCGGTGGTGTCGATCCCTTCGTACATCATCTTGACCTGACCGCGGATACCGAACGCGTCGTACCCGGTCTGCTGACTCTTGTGCGAGCCGCCGACGTCGTAGCCCTGCATCCGCACGCCAGGCGTCTGCGCGAGATTGCCCCACAAGTCGGTGGAGCTCGGGACGCCGACGAGCGCTTCGCCGCTGAACGTCGCGCCGACTTTCGTCGTCGTCGTGTCCACCATCGGAGAGTCGCCGGTCACCGTGATGCTTTCACTCAGCGACGCGACTTCGAGAGTGCTGTCGACCGTCAGCGTCGAACCCTGGGTGACGACGATGTTCTGCCGCACGAAGGGCTGAAATCCCTGAAGCTCGAACCTGAGCGCGTAGGCGCCCGAAGGAAGGTTGGTGATCAGGTAGCGGCCGTCGGTTTCGGTGATCGCGGTCCGCTGACCGATCAGCGCGGGCGACGTCGCCGTCACCGTCACGCCCGGCAGCACGCCGCCTTGCGCGTCTTTCACCGTGCCGAGGAGGCGGCCTTGTTCGACCTGGGCGTGGACCGGGGTGCACAGAACGAAGAGGACGAGAACGATCGGTGCAATGAGCTTCTTCATGGCGCCGTTTTAGGCGCTTCGCAGAGAGCAGTCAAGACACTCTGCGCCGAAAATCGAGCTCATCCCGCGGGCGCCGACGGTTTTCCGTATCAGTGACGGCGGCGACGTCCGCATCCGTCCCGTGCGGTCACAAAAAGAAAAGGGGCGGCCCTGGAAGGGCCGCCCCACGGTGTACGCGCGATCGAACGAGCTGCTTAGAAGCCCACCACGAGGCCGAGCCGGACGATGCGCGGCGTGACGTTCTGCGACAGCGTGTTGAAGCTCGCCGGCGTGACGTTGTTCGTGCCGCCGAGGCTGTTGTTGCGCAGCAGCGCCGCGTTGCCGTTGAACACGTTGAACACGTCGGCCATCAGGCGCAGCTTGAGCGCCTGGAACGTGAACTGCCGCGCGACGCGGAGATCCGTGTCCCACGGGTTCGGATACCGGAACGTATCGACTTCCGGCGTGACCAGCACGTTGAGCGAGTCGGAGCCGAGCGCCTGCGGGCGATAGATCGGGAACGGATAGCCCTGGCGGCCGAACACGTTGCCGCCGATCTCGATGCCGTACGGCGCCACGTACATGCCGTTCGCATTGAACTGCCACTTCGCGTTCAGGTAGTACGCGCCGCCGCCGCCGCCGGTCGCCGCAACCATCTGTCCACCGTCGACGAGCGGCTCGGTCACGGTGCGCGTCGGGTTCCCCGCGTTGCTGAAGAGTCCGCTGCTGCCGTCGAAGTGCTCGCGCGCGTTGTTGTAAGCGAACGACACGCGCCCCATCCACTTCTTCGACAGCCGCTTCATCAGCGCGACTTCGACGCCGTTGTAGTCGGTGAAATAGCCGGGCACGTTGGTCAGGAGGAAGCCGCCGCCGCCCGCGGTGACGAGCGCCGCAGTCGGAATGAACGTCGGCACGCTGTAGGCCGAGCCGTCCGGCAGCGTGCCGGTCAGCGTCGGACCGGCGGTATACCCGGTGTCGAGCGGCACGCCGATGCGCGGCGTGATGTTCGCGGCGGCGTTGCCGAACAGGTTGCTGTTCCGCGAGTAGGTGTACGACGCCTGCACAGCGAGGTGAGGCATCAGCTCGCGATCGAGGCCGGCAACGATCGTCCGCGTGACCGGCGCCTTCAGGTTCGAATCCACCTGGTTGGGCGACGTGACCGCGGTCGGATTGTTCACGTTGATGCCGCTTGCCGAAAGCACCTGCGACGTGTTCACCTCGCTCGCCTGCGCGAACCCATCGCGGTTGTCGTCCGCCCAACGGTAGGTGATCGCGCCGAGACCAGAGGCCGGGTTCATGAACCCGATCGTCGAGGTGGCGAGCTGACCCACTGAACTGCTGTAGCTCACGCGCGCGTTGGTCTTGTGCGACTCGTCCAGCGAGTAGGTGAAGCTGGCGCGCGGCGAGATGTTGTTCCAGGTGAATGGCGCGCGGTACCCGGTGAAGACGATCCCCGGGACGAGCTGCGGGAACGCGGGGTTCGACTCGGTCGTGCTGGCATCAGCGCTGCCCCACTGGCGATCGAAGCGGACGCCGAAGTTGATCGTCATCCGCGTGCGCGACAGCGTGTCGCCGAGGTAGGCGTGGAGATAGTTGGCGCGATTGCCGCCGCGGCCCTCGCGAAACGCCTGCGCGCGCAGGTCGCTGGCCGTCTGGAAGATCGCGCGGATGCCGTTGCCGGGCCACATGTTCTCGGTGATGACGTCGGTCGTGCGGTAGCCGCCGCCGTACTTCACGTCGTTGGTGCCGCCGAGCTTTGTGAAGAACGAGTGCGCATCCGCCGTCGCCGTGTGCTGCGGACGCGAGCTGACCTGCCGCTGGATCCCGCCGTAGGTTCTCGAGTTGGGCGCGTCGAAGCCGGCCTGCGCGTCGAACCCGCCCTCGGGCGTCAGCGCGACGCCGGTGTTGAAGTACGCGTACTTCATCGAGAGAAACGCGTTCGAGCCGAGCACGCGGTCGTCGGCGACCTTCCACAGCCCGTGGAGCGGTGAGCTGTCGCTGTAGAAGTTGTCCTGATGGAATGTCGCCTCGGGCGCTTCGATCGTGGCGAGGCCGGGCTTGCGATGATCCTTGATCTTGTAGCCGTTGTAGAACAGGAAGTTGACCATGTCCTTCGGCGTCGCCTGCCAGTTGATCTTGAGGTTCGGATCGTCGAGCCGCGTCCGATCGATCGCGTTCGTCGTGCGGCGGAACAGCCCGACGTCCTGGCGCGAATACGAGCCGTAGAACCAGGCGCGGTTGCGGACCAGCGGTCCGCCGAGGTCGAAGCCGTAGTCGGTGCTCTTCGTGATGTGGTCGGACGTCGCGTCGGTGACCGGGACCGCCAGCTTCGTGAGCTCCTCGGGAAGGTTCGACGACTGCAGGCTGTCGTTCGCGAAGTAGCCGCGCGCGCCGCCGTGGTAATCGTTGCCGCCGCGCTTCACCACCATGTCGATCGTCAGCGCGCCGGTGCGCTCGCGGACGTCGTTGCCGGCGGTCGAGACGTGCACTTCCTCGAAGTTGTCGAAGTTGAAGTAGGTCGCCGACTGTCCCGGCGCCGCCATGTCGGTGATCTCGACGCCGTCGAGCGTCCACGACGTGTCCTGCGTCCGCGCGCCCTTCGCGACGACGATGAGCTGCTGGCCGGTCTCGTTGCCGGCGATGTTGACGCGATCAACGAGCGCGCCCGGCACCGAGCGAATCAGCGAAAACGGATCGCGCGACGTCGGAATGCGAGTGAGCTCGTCGCTCGTGAAGTTGGTCGACGTGCCGATCGCCGTCGCGTCGACGATCGGCGACGCTTCCGGCGCCTTCACGACGACGGTTTCGTTGAGGGCGGCGATTTTGAGCGTCACCGCCATGTCGGCGTTCTTGCCGACGGCAACGATCGCTTCACGCTCGACGGTCGTGAAGCCGGAAAGCTCGACGGAAATCTGATAGGTGCCGGGGGCGACGTTGAGAAAGCGGAACTGGCCGTCCGCGGTTGTCGTGAACGTCAGCGTCGCGTCGATCGCGTGCGCCGTCACCGACGCGCCGGGGATGACGCCGCCCTGATCGTCCTTGACCGTGCCCGTGATGCTGCCGCTCTGGACCTGTGCGAACGTCGGAAGCGCCGCGCAGAGAATCAGCGCGAGCCCCAAACTCAAGCGTTTCATTACAGAAGACTCCTTGAAGCGCCGCTAGCTATGACACTAGACGACTTAAGAGACCTTATCGGCCCGAACGCTCGGGAATATATGACCTACACACGTCTGCGCCGTTTGGCGCATCGATCAGAGCTGTTGCTGCACGCTGAACGGAGATGCCAGGTGCCGGCGCCGGCGCGTGGACTGGCTGGCAGGACCTTTATTGCTTACCGCTCGGCGGAACGAGCGTGCACAACTCGTGTGTAACGAGCGTGACGCTCGTGCTACATGTATCGGCCGAACCTCGAGCGAGCCTTAGCTCTTGACATTTTTCGGCCGACGGTCACAATCTACTCGGTTAGGCCCTACATCAGTGTCGTCGTCGGACGTTCCGGTAACCCGATTCACGAGGTCCGCCAAATGATCGTCACCGCCGAACCCATCGATCTGGACGCGCTTCGTGTACGCAGCGAGTTTCTGGCGATGCCAGGGCTCACCATCAGCGTTCCGCAGGTCGCACGGATGCTCGGTCTGCGATCCGAACACGCCGCGGCGATTCTCGAAACGCTGGCCAACGAACAGTTCCTGACGCATACGGCGAACGGCGCGTATCGGCGCGCGCAGCGCACTGGCAGCTAGCTTCTTTCACGAGCGCGCGAAGCGCGCGAGCCCACACCGCCTTACGAGCGCGCGAAGCGCGCGCCCCATCGTTCATCTTGCGTCGCGAGCGAACCTCAGCGCTTCGCGGGCTCGCGCCAGATGATGGTCGTCGTGTTCCGCCACGAAATACATCCAGTCGACGACGCGCATCGTCCGCTGAAGCCGCGGATGACGCGCGGCGCGCGCGGCCTGCGCTTCGTCGAGCTCTTCGAGTTGCTGCGCGAGCTCTTCGCGATGCGCTCGCAGCCGCTCGAGCAGCACGCCTGTGGCGATCGCGTTGTGGTTCGCGTCCTCGGTCGTCCGGTTCGTCATGTCCGCGGCAGAGAGGACCGCGGCGCCCGACGCGAAGTCCTGCAGCCGTTTGACGTCGAGCTCGTGTAAGTCGTCGAGATGACCGATGTGCTGCTGCGCGGACCAGGACGGTTCGATGCGCCAGCGGCGGAGCGGGTCGGCCGCGCTCTGCAGCAGCTCCGTGGCGCGAGCCGGCATGCCGCGCAGCCGCTCGAGCACTGCCGGGTAGAGACCGAGCGGAAGCTCATGATCGAACGTTCGCGTCGTCCATCGAGCGAGAGTAATCATGAACAGAGTCTATCGGCGATGTCTTTTCGGGGCCGGTTCCTTTGGCAGGCGGACAATGAAGGTCGATCCCGAACCGGGCTCGCTGCGCACCGACAGCGAGCCGCCGAACTCCTCGACGATGCGGCTGGTGATCCACAGACCGAGGCCGAATCCAGCGTAACGGCGATCGGCGACGACGCGCTCGAAGCGCTCGAAGATCCGCTCCTGATGCTCGGGGGCGATGCCGATTCCTTGATCCGACACGTCGAGCAGCGCATCCGTGTCGTCGCTCTTCACCGTGACCTGGATCGGCCGCCCTTCGCCGTACTTCAACGCATTCGAGACGAGGTTGGTCAGGACCTGATCGAGGCGGAGCCGATCCCACTGACCGACGGTCGGTTCCAACACCCGGACGATGAGCGCCTGTTCGGGGCTGTCGAGGCGATCGATCACTTCGGCGACGACGGCGGCGAGATCCACTGGCTCGAGATCGAGCTGCAGCCGGCCGCTGGCGATTCGAGAGACGTCGAGCAGGTCGTCGATCAGCCGCACCAGCCGCGACACCTGGTGCGCCGCTTTGCCGACGCGCCCGCGCACCCAATCGAGCGGCAACGCGGCATCGTTGCGTTCGGCGGCGCGCATGATGCTCAGGAGCTGCAGCTGCAGCGCGTTGATCGGATTGCGCAGCTCGTGGGCCGCCGCGGCGAAGAAGGTGTCGCGCGTCTGGAGGCTCTCTTCGATCTTGCGGCGGATGAGCACGTGTTCGGTGACGTCGACCGCGAACACCACGATGCCGTCGATCTCGCCGTTCGGGTCGCGGATCGCCTGGTAGACGAATGTGAAGTACGACTCCTCGTCGCCGTCGCGATCGCGCTCGTCGCCTTTGAAGTGGATGGGGACCTCGATCCCCCAGAACGTCTTGCCGGTGTGATACACCTCGTCGAGAACCTCGAACATGCCTTGACCGGCGGCTTCGGGCAGTGCGTCGCGAATGGGTTTGCCGGCGAGATCGCGATGGCCGATCAGGCGCGCGTACGGCCCGTTCGCGAACTCGTAGCGCAGCTCCGGTCCGCGCAGGATGCAGATGGGGACGGGAGCCTCGTCGAACAGCGATCGCAGCCGCTCGCGCTCGAGGTCCGCCTGGCGGCGGAGCCACAGCTGCTCGACTTGACTCTGGATCTTCGCGACGAGCTCGCGCGCGAAGAACGGCTTCACGAGGTAATCGGTCGCACCCGCCTTCAAGCCTTCGAGCTTCGCCGCCTCGCCGGCGACAGCCGAGAGGAGCAGGACGGGAATCGACGCGGTGTCGCGCTCGGCGCGCAGCGCCCGCAGGAGGCCGAGGCCGTCGAGCCCCGGCATCATCATGTCGGCGACGATGAGATCGGGGCGGTGCGATTTCACTGACGCGAGGGCCGTGACGCCGTCCGGAACCGCTTCGACGTTCCAGCGCCGGCGGAGCAGCCGCACCAGGTACTGCCGCATGTCGGGATGATCGTCCGCGATCAGCACGCGCGCCGATCGCGTGGCATCCGTGAGCGCGATCCCGTCGACGACGTGCTTCCCCGCGGCATCGTCGATGCGCGACGCCGCAACCGGGACGTCGTCGGCGGCGTCGTCGATCCAGCGCAGGGTCTCTTCGATGAACGGCGCCGCATCGCCCGGTGACGACGTCAGCGGACGCGAGCGCCTGATGCGGTCCGCCGGGAGATGCGCGTCGCCTGTTCGCAACCAGACGCTGAACGTACTGCCGCGCCCCGGCTCGCTGTCCACGCTCACATCGCCGCCATGGAACCGGGCCAGCTCGTGGACCAGCGCGAGGCCGATACCGGATCCTTCCTGGCTCCGCGCGCGTGCGCCGCGCACGCGGTGAAAGTGGCGGAACAGATGCGGGAGGTCGGCCGACGCGATGCCGATGCCGGTATCGGCGACGGTCAGCGTGACTCCGCGTCCGGTCTCGCGCAGCCGCACGTCGATCCCGCCGTCGAACGTGAACTTGACCGCGTTCGACAGCAGATTGAGGACGATCTTCTCCCACATGCCGCGATCGACGTAGACGGGTTCGGCGAGCGGTGGACAGTCGACCGTCAGCGTCAGGCCGGCGCGCTCCACGGCGGAGCGGAACAGGCTCGCGAGATCGCTGGTGAAGGTGGCGAGGTCGGTCGGCTCGAAGATCGCGTCGACGCGTCCGGCTTCGATCTGCGAGAAGTCGAGCAGCGCGTTGACGATCTTCAGCAGCCGCGCCGAATGTCTGCGCAGCATCCTGATCTGCTCGCGCTGCGGCGCCGACAGCGGCCCGTAATCTCCGGCCAGCAGATCGCCGGCCGGCCCGAGCATCAGCGTCAGCGGCGTACGCAGCTCGTGGCTGAGGCTTTCGAAGAACGTCGTCTTCACGCGATCGACTTCCACGAGCGACGCGGCCCGTTCGCGCTCGCCTTCGTGCGCGCGCGCGTTGGCCAGCGTCGTGGAGATATGAGCGGCCACCAGATCGAGGAATTCCTTGTATCGCGCGTCGAGCACGAGCCTCGGACTGACACCGGACACCAGCACGCCGATCGGCGCGTCCTGGTTGCCGACGTGTCTGATCGGCAGGAGCACGGCGGCGTCGGCGTGCTCGGGCCAGGGACCGCCCGGGAGCGGCCCGAAGCGCGCGCTCGGATGGGAGACGACCTCGGCTTGGCTGGTGCGTGCGACGCGCGCGATCGGCCAGACCGCCGCATCCTCGTCGCCATTGGAAAGGCTGATCGTCTCGGGACCGGCCGGCGTCGCGCCTGCG
>Ga0075435_100002821_pt1 | contig 11625 bp, 11 predicted proteins | sample RhiMethybrSRZTD4_FD_75302 | JGI IMG/M metagenome (GOLD analysis project Ga0075435, IMG submission 75302) | Populus rhizosphere microbial communities from Tennessee, USA - Rhizosphere MetaG P. TD hybrid SRZTD4 | ecosystem: Host-associated > Plants > Roots > Rhizosphere > Soil | place: USA... | reverse complement strand
GCGGATCGCCGTCACGATAGAGCGGGTGGCCGAACCCGTCGATCGATTCGCCGCGGCGCAGCCGCGCGCTCAGCGCCGCGCGCAGCGGGCGCGATCGCCGCATCGACTCGAGCATGGCCTCGACCCGCGCGCTGGCGCCGCCGTGTTTGGGCCCTTCGAGCGCGGCGAGTCCGGCGATCACCACGGCGTACGGATGCGAGCCGGCCGAGGCGACACACCGGGCGGTGAACGACGACACGTTGAGCTCGTGATCGGCGCAGAGCACGAGCGCGGCGCGCAAGACGTCGGCCCCGCGTGCGCCGACGCGCCACTTTTGTGCCAGCACGTGGTCCACGTTGCGCGCCACGGCAGCGGCGCCGGTTGCAGCCATCGCGAGCAGACGCACGATCCGCAGCCCGGTGGCCGCGACATGAGCCGGCCGCAGGTCCATGGCCAGAGGATCGTCGGCCGCCGCGGCGGCCAGCATCGACTGCGCGCGCGCCACGAACGGCGCGTTCGATCGCAGCGGCGATGCGATCCGCCGCGCGTCCGGCCGCTGCGGCACGGCCTCGAGGTGCGCCGACCAGATCAATGCAGCGACATCCTCGAGCGACTGCGACCGGGCGAGCACGGCGGCGTCGACACCGCGATAGTACAGACTCCGTCCATCGATCAGCGCGATCGATGATTCCAGCACCGGCATGCCCCACTGCAGCGCGTGCGCGGCGGCCTTGTCGGGGGCGCGCCGTTCTTCAGTCCGCCGGCGCAGCCGCGTGACATCGTCGTGTGAGTACATCCGCTCGCGCGTCGCACCCGGCGCGGCTTGAGAGCGGATGAAGCCGCGGCTCACGTAAGCGTAGAGAGTCGCGCGATTGACGCCGAGCAGCCGCGCGGCGTCGACCGCACCGAGCCACGCATGAACGGTCATATTGATTCACCAATCAACATTGACAACATCATACCTGGGCGCTACGGTGACGATATGGAGAGCAAGGGACTCGAAGGCGTGGTGGCTGCCTCGACGCGACTGAGCCACGTCGACGGCGAGCGCGGCGAGTTGATCATGGCGGGTTACCCGCTCGACGAAGTGGCGGAGCGCGCCACATTCGAAGAGATGACCTGGCTGATGTGGCACGGCGAATTGCCGACCGTCGCCGAGCTCGAACGCTTTCGCGGATCACTGGCTGCCGCTCGTGAGATTCCAGACGCCGCTGTGTTTCTGCTGCGCGAGTGCGCGCGCCGCAATCTCGACGCGATGGACGCCCTTCGCATGGGCGTCGATGCGGTGTCGCTCGTCACCGGCGACGATATCGGCATCGTCGCGCGCGTCCCGACGATCGTCGCGACCTACGCCCGACTGCGACGCGGTCTCGAGCCAGTGGCCGCCCGCCCCGATCTCGGCCACGCGGCGAACTTTCTCTACATGCTGAGCGGCGAGACACCCGATCCCGAGCGCGTTCGCGGTCTCGAGACGTATCTCAACACCGTGATCGATCACGGCCTCAACGCATCCACCTTCACTGCCCGCGTGATTACGTCGACCGGCTCTGATCTCGTGTCAGCGGTGGTCGGCGCGTTGGGCGCGTTGAAAGGTCCACTGCACGGCGGCGCGCCGGGGCCAGCGCTCGACATGGTGTTCGAGATCGGTGATGCGTCTCGCGCCGAGGAGATCCTTCGCCGAAAGCTTGAAGCCGGCGAACGTCTGATGGGATTTGGCCATCGCATCTACAAGGTTCGCGATCCTCGGGCGGACGTGCTCGCGAAGGCCGCCGAGCGCCTATTCACCCGCGCCGGAGATATGTCCTTGTACATCCTGGCGCGCGCCGTCGAGACGCAGGCGATTCGATTGCTCGAGGAATACAAGCCGGGGCGACGACTGCAGACCAACGTCGAGTTCTACACCGCGCTGTTGCTGCATGGGCTCGGTTTCGACACGGCATTGTTTACGCCGACGTTTGCGATCGGCCGCGTCAGCGGGTGGATCGCGCACGCACTCGAACAGCGGCGCGCGAACCGCATCATCCGTCCGCAGTCGGAGTACGTCGGACCGCGGTACAAAAAATTCGTCCCGCTGCCCGAACGCGGACAGCGGGACGTGGTTGAGGTCGGTCGTCGCACTTAACGACGGCGAGTCGCTTCGTATATCGAAGCTGCGCCGCCGCCGATGGCCGCACCCACCATTGCACCCTTCTTGCCGCCGACGATTCCGCCGACACCAGCGGCGCCGGCCGCGGATCCGCCGATGATCATCGCCGTCTTGCCCCACGAGCGATCGGGCTGCACCTCTTCTTTGCGCACAGGCTCGCGGTCCTCACGCGTCACACTGCGATCGACGGTGCGCTGCGGGAGCGGCGCGCGTCGAGTGCTGACGCTCGGTCTGGCGGTACCGATGGCGGGTGCTATCGCCGGCGCCGCGACAGGACGCAGCGCGGTCGAGTAGTTCGCAACGGGAACGAACTGCGCACCCACGGTCTGAACGGGCGCTGCGGTCGGTGTGAACGCGTCCACTTGGGCCGTGCGTGCGCCCATCGTGTACATCGCCATGCCGGACATCAGCGCTCCTGCAACTCCTGCCGCGATCGGGTTCATGATGCTTTTCTCCTTGTTGGCGGCCGCGTGGCCGCCTGCACAGAGATACTCCAAGCGCCATGCCAGATCGCGCCACCCTGCAAGTGTCTGAATTCCAAGCGATTGCCCCAACAGCGCCGAGCCGGGCCGCATTCATGTCCTCGATTGGGCTCATCCCTGCCTCAAGCGCGGCACACTCATTTCAAAATGTTGGCGTTCGCATCTGTGGCAGTTGCAGAATGAGCCGCGAGGTTCTCATGCGCACAGTGATGATTTTCGTCGCGGGATTGATCAGCGGTCTGGCCGTGCACGTCGCTCTGGCCCAGAGCCCTTCGACTCGGCCTGAGGCCAGTCGAGGGCCTCGCTCAGGGCAAGCAGGTGTGGAGATGATGAATCACGTCGGCATCAGCGTGCCGAACGTCGCTGAAGCGGTGACCTACTACACCGAGAAGATGGGCTACCGCGAAGCGTTCCGCGCCAACGATGCGAACGGACAGCCGCGGCTGGTCTACATGCAGATCAGCAAGAACACGTTTCTCGAGCTCAACCCGGTGACGCCGCAGCGGCCCGCCGGCTTTTCTCACTACGGGCTCGTCGTCGACAAGGCGCCCGATGCCGTGGCGATGTTTAAGAAGCGCGGACTGACGGTGACCGACACCAACGTGAGCGACACGAAAGCCGTCATCGCGAACATCACCGATCCCTACATGGGGCGGATCGAACTGGTCGAGATCACGCCCGAGTCGATGCACCAGAAAGCGATCCAGAGCTGGCGATGAGAACCCGCATCATCGCAGTCATCGTCGTCTCATCTGTGCTTGCACTCGCGGCGCAAGCACCGCAGCGAGGAGGTACGCCGCAGACCGATAAGCTGACGCCGGTCAACGGCGGCGCCAACCCGTATCGCGTGATCCGCGACTGGGCGCACCTCGATAACGAGAAGCGCGACTGGGGCGGCTCGAATGGCGTTGCGATCGATCGCGACGGTAAATCGGTGTGGGCCACCGATCGCTGCTCGCCAGGCACGACACCGGGATGCCTTGGCAGCAAGGTGAATCCGGTGCACCACTTCGACGAGTCAGGCAAAGAGATCAGAAGCTTCGGAAGCGGCATGTTCGTCTGGCCGCACGGCATTCACGTCGATCGCGACGGCAACGTGTGGGTGGCCGACTCGCGTGCGCCAACCCCGGAAGAGCTGACCAAGTTTTCCGGCGAAGACAAGAAGGGAAGCGTCGTCATCAAGTTCAGTCCCGACGGCAAGGTCCTGATGACGCTGGGCAAACCTGGTGTGAAGGGCAATCCTCCTGAGGCGCTGACAGAGCCGACCGACGTCGTGACCGATCCGAGGAATGGCGACGTGTATGTCGCGGAGAGCCATACCAACGTCGCAGATCCGAATCTCGTCGGCCGCATCTCGGTGTTCGACAAGAGCGGAAAGTTCCTGCGCGTGATCGGCAAGACCGGCACCGCGCCAGGCGAGTTCCGCACGCCGCATGCTCTCGAGTTCGATTCGCAGGATCGGCTGATCGTCGCCGATCGCCACAACCATCGCATTCAGATCCTGACCAAGGACGGGAAGTTCGTCCGCGAGTACGACGACTTCGGCCGCATCAGCGGGTTGGCGATCGACAAGAACGATGTGATTTATACGGCCGACTCAGAGTCGAACGAAGCCGTGCATCCTGGATGGAAGCGTGGCATTCGCGTCGGCAGTCTGAAGGACGGCAAGGTGACGATCTTCATTCCTCCTCACGCGGTGCCGAACTCCGCCGACGGCGCCATGGGCGAGGGGATCGCGATCGACAACGCCGGCAACATCTACACCGCGGAAGCGCAGCTCAGGGGCATCACGAAATACGTCAAGCAATAGCGCCCCTGCAACGCCGGGGTCATCTCTCTGATAGGCTGAGAATTCAAGACCCCGGAGGAGACGTGACCCGCGAGGTAGTGAAGAACGCCGCATGCACCTACTGCGGCTGCCTGTGTGATGACATCGAACTGCACACCGACGGCCGGCGCATCGTCCGCGCCACTCATGCCTGCACGCTCGGACGCGCCTGGTTTCACCGCCACCCCGCAGATACGGGCCAACCGCCAGCATTCGTCGATGGACGAGCGGTGGACGTGGAGGAGGCATTCGACGCAGCCGCGGACATCCTCACGCGCGCAGATCTGCCGCTTGTCTACGGATTGGCCAATTCCACCACCGAGTCGCAGCGCGCCGCCATTTTGCTCGCCGAGGAGCTCGGCGCCGTCGTCGACAGCCACACCTCGCTGACGCACGGACCGAGCAAGATCGGCGCGCAGCTCGTTGGTAAAGTGACGTCGACACTTGGTGAGGTGCGCAACCGTGCCGACCTGGTCATCTATTGGGGAACGAACCCGGTCGAGACGCACCCGCGTCATCTGACGAAATACGCGTTCACGCCAAAGGGCAGGCACGTGCCTCGCGGCCGCCGCGATCGCACGATGGTCGTTGTCGACGTGCGCGAGACACCGAGTGCCCGCGCGGCTGACGTATTTCTGCAGATTCGCCCGGGCACCGATTTCGAATTGATCACGGTGCTGCGCGCGCTGCTTGACGATCGACCGTTCGATGGCTCCCTCGTTGATACGTGCGCTGTCTCGATCGCCGACCTCACGCGCCTGCGGGATCGCATGAAGCGCGCGCGCTTCGGCGTCAACTTTTACGGCACCGGACTTACGCAGACCCGCGGCAAGCACATGAACGTGGCGGCCGTACTCGCGTTGACGGCGTCGCTGAACGCCTTCACCAAGTTCGTGGCGATGCCGATGCGCGATCACGGCAACGAGGCCGGCATCGACAACGTCCTCAGCTGGCTGGCGGGGTATCCATTTGGCGTGGATTACACACGCGGATACCCGCGATCGAACCCTGGCGAGTTCACCGCCGTCGATCTGCTCGCGCGTCGTGAGGCCGATGCGGCGCTGATCATTGCCGCCGATCCGTGGACGACGATGCCGCAGGCAGCGATCGATCATCTCGAGCGCATTCCTCACGTGGTCATCGATCGCGCGCGGGCGTGTCGGCGTGCATCGGCGCGTGTGCACTTCACCGCGGCATCGCCAGGCATCGATTCGGCGGGAACCGCCTACCGCATGGACAAGGTGCCGCTGCCCATCCGCGCCGCTGTCACCTCAGCGCATGCGACAGACGAGAACATCCTGCTCGGGATCTATCAGGCGCTGCGCGGCTCCCAGACGAGGATTTCTCCCCTTCCCGGTACGCAGGTGTCGCCGTTGTAGCGGCGATAGCCTCCAGCGTCGTCGTCGACGGGAAGCGAGAGTCCGAACGTGCGAAGGTATCTCGCGATCAGGCGCAGGACGGTGGGGTTGTAGACCGCGGCCGAGGAGAACGTTGGCAGCATCGTGATCGGCTTCAGCGACACGATCGTGCCGCGCATCATCCACGCGCCGGTTCGCAGCTCGGCGCCGCTGGCGAGCACGATGGTGCCGCCTTTCATCTGGAGTCCGGCGAAATCGCGCACGACGCCGCCGACGAAGATCGTGCCGCGCTTCATGCGCATGCCGACCTCGAGACCCGCGGTGCCGTCGACGATGATGGTGCCGTCGGTCATGCCCGACAGGCTGCCGCGATAGGCCGCGCCGATCTGGCCTCCGGCGTTTCCACGCACGCGAATGAAGCCGCCCGACATCTCGGCGCCCACCCAGTCGGTGACGTCGCCGGTGACCTCGATGGTGCCTCCGGTCATATGCGCGCCGAGGTGCATCCCGGCGTTGCCGTCGATGTGGATGCGGCCGCGCGTCATGCCGCGGCCGATCCATTTCACCTTGCGTGCATCGCCACGAATCTGGATTTCGTCGCTCGCGTCGCCCTCGACGCTGAAGAAATCGTCGAGGCGACGCTGGCGCTTGCCGAGCTGCACCGGCAGCGCGCGAATCGAATCGGTCGACAGCGTCGACAACACGTCGGGAGAGATGGTCTCGGCCTCGAGCGGAACGTGAGGCTGGTCCTTGAGCGTGAGCGTGATCATCGTTCTCTACGAATTGACAATCTCCGCCCCACGAACGCGTTCGATCTCCACAGGGTAGTTCTCGAACGACATCGTGTAGACCTTCTGGAACAGCGGCCGGATGTAGTCCTCGATCGCGGCATCGTACGCCGGCCGGAACACAAACTCGCGCCCTTCGCTGACAGCGCGAATCTCTCCCTCCTCGACGACGACCTCGCCGCCCTTGAGCACGTATCGCGGATAGGAGAACAGCATCTCGTCGTTCGCCGGTTTGGCGGGATAGATCGTGACGTCGGCGTCGGCACCGACGCCGAGATGTCCTTTGTGCGAGAGTCCGAGCGCGCGCGCGGGTCCTGCGGAGGTAATGATCGCGATCTCCGAGAGCGAGTATTCGCGATTGATTTCACCGAGCACGATCCGCGACTGCGCATCGGTCGACAGCCGCTTGATCTGCTCCTTGCGGAACTCCGCATCCATCAGCAGACGGATGATCTCGGGATAGCGCCAGAAGCATCCGCCGTTGGGATGATCGGTGGTCAGATACACGCGCCACGGATCTTTGATGAGCAGCAGCAGCTCGAGGCCGACCGCCCACTGCACGGCGTTCACCGTGTGCCGATCGCGATAGACGTAGGGGACGATGCCGCAGCCGGTTTCGTTTTCGACGTCGAGGTTGCCCCACTTGCGACCGGTCAGCTGATGGAGCATGTGCTGCCAGGGGCCATCGGCGGTGATCGTCACCGCATCGCCGAAGAGCACCGCGCCTGCATCGGTGGTGAGGTTCGGATACTTCTCGAACGCCTCGGCAATCTCCACTGCCCCCGATCGCATCGTTGGCCAGTCGTCGCCGCCGTAGGCGTGAAACTGCAGATGGGCGAGGTGCGCGCGGCGCCCCTCGAGCACTTTCATCGTCTCGATGGTCGTGCTGATGTTGCCGGGGTTGCCAAGGTTGTTGCAGTGGATGTGCAGCGGATGCGGCAGCTTCAGGTCGTCGATGATCTTTGCCAGTCCGGCGATGATTGCCGCCGGCGTCAGTGACGTGTAGCCCTCGATTGTCTCGTGCAGCTTGCTCGCGTTCTTGCCCCACTTCCACGCCGCCACGCCGCCCGGGTTCACGGCCTTGACGCCGTACACCTTCGCCGCCCAGATCAGCCAGGCGACGACGTGCTGCGCGCGCTCGACTTCTCCTGCTTCGATCAGATCGAGCACCATCTCGTTGTTGGCCATGAGCACGAGACACGACTTGTCGACGATCGGCGTGTCGTGGAGCTCTTCGTGCGTGTGCTTGGCCGACAGAATCGGAACCGCCGCCTCGTTGACGGTGGTCCAGCCCATTCCCGCGTAGAGGTAGCCGGTCGCGAACGTGGTGGGCGTCATGCCGCCGATGCCGGCGCGGCGATTGGTGCCGTGAAGAAACTTGCGAGCCGCCCGCTGATTCTCGGGCACGAGGCCGCGGGCGAAGTTGAGCGCGCCTCCCGCGACGTGCGTGTGCACGTCGACGCCGCCCGGAAACACGATCGTGCCGGTCGCATCGATCGTGCGTCCGCCCTCGACATTCGAGACGATGCGGCCGTCGTCGATGCAGATGTCCTTGACGACGCCGTTGATGCCGTTGGCCGGGTCGTAGACGGTCCCGCCGGTTATTCGCAGCATGGGGAATTGGGGTCGGAGGTCATTTTTCGAGGACAGTGAACGGACCAGGGGCCGAGTGTCCTCGAAAAATGACCTCCGACCCCAATTATCAGCTCAGACCGGAGCCCTCGTGGGGCGCCGGCGCCCACGCGGGCTTGGCGGCCACGACCTGACGAATGCGGCGGATCACTTCTTCGTCGGTCGGGTAGGGTGACTTCAGTGCCGGCCTGAGCGGCAGCGGAATCTCGTCCATCCGATAGGCCGTACCTGGTGCGCTGATGCCCGTCACCGCAGTTGTGATGTGCACCCGCGAGAGGCGGCTCGTATGGGTGACTTTGGGATCGAGCACGATCGTCGGAATGCGAGCGAGATGATCGATACCCGGCTGCGGCATCGTCGCGCCAGGGTCCGCACCGAGGATCAGCGCCGCGTCGTTGTCGCCTCTCACCAGGAGATCGACGGTCGAGAATTCGCCCGGGTTGAATCGCGGGTACCCGCGCGAGAGGTTGATGCCGAATGGATAGCCGGTCGTCCATCGCAGCACCACGTCGGCGCCCGTCACGTTGCCGTGGCCGCGCATCGGCATGCAGACGAACTTCGTGAACGCGTTCATCTCGGCGGCGAGCATCAGGATCGAGCCCGAGTTCATGTGCTTGCCGCGGGTCATCGACAGGCCCATGCCGAAGAAGATGACGCCGAACTTCGCACGCTTCATCCGATCGACGATGTCCTGCAGCTGCGCGACCGTCGTGCCGGTCTCGGCAACCACAGCTTCGTTGACGCGCTGTCCCTTGAGCAGCGCGCGCATCGTCGCCGCGACCTCGAAGTCCTTGCCTGGCCGGATCTGCAGGAAGATGTCGGCGGCGCGGGCGCTCGGCGTCTCGCGAATGTCGACCAGCACCATCGTCCGGCCCTTGCGACCCTCGGGCACGAACTTGCCCTTCTGCGTCAGCGTGTACTTCGTGAAATGCCTCGGATGGCATTCGGCAGGATTCCCGCCCCAGTAGACAATGAAGTCCGCCCGGTTTTTGACTTCGCCCAGAGTGCATGTGATCTTGCCACCCAACTGGGCGGCTATCTCAGTGGGGCCGTGTCAAAGCGAGGTGTGGCTGTCGACCACACCTCCGATCATCTCGGTGAGAGCCACGGCTTCGCGTTGCGCTTCGCAGGTGACGTTGCTCAGGCCGTACACGAGCGGCATGTCGGCGTCGTACAGATAATCGGCCGCGGCCGCGATCGCCTCGTCGAGGGAGGCTTCCTTGCCGTCGATGAGCGCGTCCGGATACGCGTGCTCCGCGGTGTGATTGCGGAACCACGACTCGCCAAGACTGCAGGCGTTCTTCGCCTTGACGATGCGATCGCCGTCGACGTGCAGCTCCATGTCGTCGCAGACGCAACCGCAGAACGTGCAGGTCGCGTTCTTTACAATCGTCAGGCTTGCTCCGCTCACCTACACCTCACCTTTGACCTTTGACTCTTGACCTGGCACGCCGCCCAAACTGGGCGGCACCACGAATGTTCAACCAAGCTCGCGGCCGCGATAGCTGCCGCGAATGCGCCGGGGCATGTAGCGCCCGGTTTCCAGGAGCTCCCAGGCTGCGACGTGTGGCGCGCCTTCCTCGCCTGTTAGATCCGCGTTCGACGCGACGTCGACGTTCGGTTCGACATCGTCATGCAACCGGTTCAACTTCAACCTCCCAGCCCTTCGACGTCGGCATGCCGGTGCCGTCGGTGTAGCGTCCCATCAGCAGGCATGTGGGCGGACCATACGGAACGAAGATCATTCCCGATGGCACCTTGCCCTCGACGCACTTGAACGTCACTTCACCATACTCGGATCGCACGCGCACGTTCCCGCCCTGCGTGATGCCGACCTCTTTCATGTCGTCGGGGTTCATGTTGAGCGTGCCGACGATGGCCTGATACTCGGGCGAATCCTTGCCGACGTTGATCTGCTGGCCCTGCTTCGTGGTGCGGCCGGCATTCATGATGAAGCGCCTCTGTTCCATCAGCCCCGGATCATAACACGCGGTTTTACACGAGTTTGACGCGGTGTCCGCGGTTTGCGACCGCGTGGCCCACGATTGTCGCTACAGTCACACCGCTGGCGTGCAGTTCGTCGACAAGCCGCGACGCTTGCGCGGCGGGCACCGCGATGAGCAGTCCTCCCGACGTCTGCGGATCGAAACCGATCTCGACGAGCCCGGGCCTCACTGATTCGTCCACCGACACCTTGTCCTGCAGGTAGGCGCGATTGCGCCTGCAGCCGCCCGTGAGATGTCCTTCTTCGGCGAGATCCACGGCTCCCGGCAGAAGCGGCAGCGCCGCGGAGTTGAGCACGATCGTCACATCAGTGCCTGCGGCCATTTCCTGCGAGTGTCCAAGCAGCGCGAATCCGGTGACGTCCGAGCACGCATGCACCTCGAAGCCGCGCATGACGCGCGACGCCGTGCCATTGAGCGTGGTCATCGACGCGATCGCCGCGTCGACGCTGTTCTGCGCCGCCTTGCGCTGCTTGAGTGCCGTGGTGATGATGCCCGTGCCGAGCGCCTTGGTGAGCACGAGCGCGTCTCCCGCTTGAACGCCGACGTTGCGGATCACGCGGTCGGGATGAATCTCGCCGGTGACTGCCATCCCGTATTTCACTTCCTCGTCGATGATGCTGTGACCACCAATGACGACCACGCCGGCCTCGCGCGCCTTCTCGCTGCCTCCGCGCAGGATCTCGCCGAGGATTTCGATTGGCATCGTGCCGCGCGGGAAGCAGACGATGTTGAGCGCGGTGCGAGGTTCGGCGCCCATCGCATAGATGTCGCTGATCGCGTTCGTGGCGGCAACCTGACCGAAGATGAACGGGTCGTCGACGATCGGCGTGAAGAAGTCGACCGTGTTGACGATCGCCAGATCGTCGCGAAGCCGGAACACGCCTGCGTCGTCGTTGGTTTCCGTCCCGACGATGATATCGGGATGATCGAAGCGCGGCAGGCTGTGAAGAATCTGCGCCAGGTCGGCTGGCCCCAGCTTGGCGGCGCATCCTGCGGCTTTGACGTTCTGCGTGAGGCTGACTGGCTTGCTCGTCGTGGTCATCGTTTCAAACGCCTCGTGTCTCCAACCCGTACGGTGAATCCTTCGCGATCCAGGTATTCGAGCAGCGGGATCGCGTACTTGCGCGTGGTCCCGAACAGATCGCGGAAGGTGGCCGGGGTGATGTCGTTCGCCCCCGACAGATGCTCGAAGAGCGCTGCCTTCACTTTATCAATCGCGCCGCCGTGGAAATAGAGGTCCGACGACACGCGAACGATCGATTTCTCGCGTTCCATCACCCGAAGCACTTCTGACAGCTTCGCAGAGGGGATGCCGACCTCTCGTTCAATCTGCTTCAGGTCGGGCGGCGCGAACGGCTCGTGACCGACAAGGGCCGTGACCCGTTCGGCCAGGGTTCGCTCCTGGT
>Ga0075435_100002820_pt1 | contig 11626 bp, 3 predicted proteins | sample RhiMethybrSRZTD4_FD_75302 | JGI IMG/M metagenome (GOLD analysis project Ga0075435, IMG submission 75302) | Populus rhizosphere microbial communities from Tennessee, USA - Rhizosphere MetaG P. TD hybrid SRZTD4 | ecosystem: Host-associated > Plants > Roots > Rhizosphere > Soil | place: USA... | reverse complement strand
CGCGCGACGGCGGATTCTATGGAGGCGGGCTGGAGAACCGCATCCAAGCGACGCTTAGTGTGGCCGCGTTGGCGAGTACGACCACCCACAAGAACCGTCTGCCATTCGGCACGATCGAGCGATGAGCCGCTGTCAGGATCGGGACGGCAGGGATGAGGAACCGAGGCCACTCATAGGCCATGTTTCGAAATGGGTAACAGAGCAGGAAGGCTACGACGAGTACAGCAAAGGTGGCCTCGGCTTCTGGCAGCAACGACCAGCACCCGCGCACAAGCCGATACGCAGCGTGAATGCCGGCCGCCGCGGTGATGGCCACAATGACCATGACGCGCATTCCACCCCACCAGCCGAAACGGCGAAACAGCGGGACGGCGCTGTGTATGAGGGCCATGAAAGGCGGACCGACAGGCCACCCCGTATTCCAGTCGACACGGTAGGTGCGAAAGTTGATCCACGGATCGCCCGTGAGCGACCCGACAAGGGTGAGGTACAGCGCACCAATCGTAAGACCGAGAAGAGTCATTTCGGCAGATGTGCGCCAAGCATGATGACGCATTCGCGCAAAGAACAGCGCGAGTAACGCGAACACACCGACAGGTCTCATCGTCGTGGCGGCGGCGGCGAGTGTCGCCGCGGTTCGCCAGCGCCCCGACCGCGCGCACAGGAAGGCCGCGAAGATGCTGGCGCAGAACGGAGCCTCGCTACCACCGAGGACGCAAATGCCCACCCAATCCCACGACAGAATGAGCGGAGCGAGGACCGCCGGCGGCCCGTACAAGTAGTAGAGACACGCGCACGCGATCAGCCCCGAGAGAAGCGAGATGGCGATGACGGCGGTCCAGCCATCGAGCGGCGTGGCCTGCCTTACGGCGGCGATGACGAGTGGAAAGCCGAAAAACGGCGTGGGATTATCGGTGGGCGTACTCCACCGGCCAGTACGAATGGCGTCCGACGCCGCGATATATGTGTCATTGTCGAGCCAGTTCGCGGCCAGAAGCCAGGAGCCCTGTTGATGCACGGCGCTGAACAGGTAGGCGGTGAGCGTAATGCCGACCATGAGCGCCAGTGTCCAGCCGCTCGGAGGGGCCGGGCAGTCCCGAAACCCGCCCGCAGACGAGATTCCGTTGGCGCCTCCACTACAGTTTTTGGCCGCGTTTGGCTCCGTGCTTCTCGTTCAAATATCGAGCGCCGTGCCGTCCCGATTCCCTATCTCGGCAGGGGTGCCGGCGGATTCGCCGGACACGCGTGGTCCATATTGTAGTCTTCGAGCAATCTCTCGAGCGAGACCGCTTCGCTCAACTCAGCTTTGTTGAACGCACGATGCGTGGTTCCGTCGAACCCGTGGTTCCACAAGAGCGTCTGTGCCAACTGCACGGCTGAGAGATAGTTATTACAGATCGCCGCGCCGGCACGAACGTTCAGCACGGCGGCCATCAGTTGCGCGGCGAGACCGAACGCCGGATCGCTCGCCATCTTTTTCGCCGTCGTTGTCGACTTGTTCAAAAGCGAGACAGCCTCGCTGCAGGTATCGACGTACAGGCTTCCGATGTAGATGCCGTGCGTCGACTGCGTCGGCGGCGGGTTCGGCACGACGTAGTAGGAGTTGATCGGAAACGCCGCCAGCGTCTGATCGAGGACGAAGGTCTGATTCCCCCTCGAGTCCGAGCACGACGCCCAGTTCTTCCAGAACCCGATGCCGCGCGCAAGGCCGCCGGGGAATGTATTCACGACCGCGAAGGTCGACGTCGTGCCGGCGCCCGCAGTGAAGTCCGTGCATATGGCGCTGTTGTCGCCGCTCGGGTCGAAGACGCTGTACTGCGGCGGACCGAGCGACGACAGCCAGCCTGGCAGCACGATCTCGCACATCTGATAGGTGACCCCCGGAACGAGATCCGTCGCGAACGAGATCGTGCCCGCGTTGCTCGCGGACGCGACGAGGCTCTCGAGAACCGTTCCGGCGGCCGACACCGACGCTCCCGATCGGAGCTGGAACGCGAACGCCTGATTTCCGCTTGGCGGTGCGTTGCCGACCGTCTTCACGACGCGCGCGTGTCCTCGACGCGTATTCGTGAACGTGCACGTCGTCGTCTGACCGGCGACGACCTGGATGGCCGCAATGGTGCCTCTGTCGCATGACGGCGTCCCCGTCAGATCCCAGCCGGGCTGAGCCATCTCCGAGATCGAGTAACTGCTACCGGGCGACAGGCTGGACACCGTCTGTGCGCCCGAGCCGTTGGTCGTCGCGATCGACGACACGCCGAACGAGCTGCTGAACGCGAACACGCCGTCGCCGCCGACGGTGTGCTTCGCGATCGCGATCGCGCCGGTCTGCGGCGGCGACACGATCGCCTGACATGCCGCGACGTCGCGGCTGTCGATCGTGCCGTCGCCGTTGGCGTCGCGCGCGTCATGTGCGGGTGCGGATTGTCCGACCGCCGCAGCGACAAGATCGACATCCAGCTGATTCAGCACGCCGTTCGCGTCGGCGTCGCATATGGCCGCAACCGTGACGATTGTGTTCGCGAAGCCGGCGCCGAGGCCGTCGTCGACCTGCAGGCGCGCAACGTAATACCCCGGTTGGTCCGGCGTGAAATGCGGTGTGGCAGTGTTCGGTGTGACCAGCGACGCCGCGCTTGCCCCAGGCCGCGACTCGAACGACCAGGCGAACGCGAGCGGCTGCGGGCTGTTGTCGGGATCGACTGATTGCGATCCGTTCATCGATACGAATTGCGCCGGCACCGCCAATTGCGGCGGCCCCGCATCGGCCATCGGCGGCGTGTTGCGCGCGAAGACATGTACCGCGACGTCGTCGTGACTCGACGCAAGCCCGTCCGAAACGGTCAGCGTGAACACGAAGTCGCCGGCTGCGTCAGGCGCGAACGTCGGGTGCGCGGTCGCCGCGTTCAGAATGTCGGCGTTGCTCGCCGTGCTGCCCTGCGGGATCGTCTTGAGCGTCCACGCATACGACAGCGCCTGCGGTCCGTTGTCCGGATCGCTGCTGTTCGATCCGTCGAGGGTCGCACCTGCCCCGAGCGCGACGTTCCTGGCGGGTCCGGCATTGGCGTTCGGCGGGACGTTCCCGTCGACGCACGTGATGAGCGTCGTCGCCGGAGGGCTCGACAGTGTTCCGTTGTCGACAACCAGCTGCGCTGTGTAGGGGCCGGCGATGTCGCAAGTAAAGAACGGCTTCGGCGTCAGCCCGTTGTGGAGATCGGCATCGGTCACAAGACTGCTGTTGGGGACGGCCGGCAGGGACCATGCGAGCGTGAGCGGCAGCCCGTTCGGGTCGAACGAGGCGGCGCCATTCAGGAAGACGAACGTGCCGGTCTTCGCGAACTGCGGCTTGCCCGCATCCGCGACGGGGGCGACGATTTGCGCGTCGTAGCTGACCGTCGCGCTGCCGGATCCGGCCGTGCTCGTGACCGTCAGCTTGAACACGAACATTCCCGCGACGTCGGGCACGAACGCTGCCTCGACGCCGCCGGCAAAGTGAATGGACTGGCTCGTCAACGCGCTGCCGTTCGGCGCCGACTGCAGGGTCCACGCGTAGGCCAGCGGAAGCGGCGGCACGTTGACGTCGTAGCTCGCCGATCCGTCGAGCAGCGTCAAGCGGTGCAGCGGGACGACGCCGCCGGTGCCGGCATTCGCCACCGGCGATGACAGACCGGGCCCGTTGATCGTCGCGACGGCGGTCGCCGTTACCTGACCGTCAGTCAGCGACGTGATCTGCACCGTCACCGTTCCACTGCCCACCGAGGAGAGCGTTACATGCATCGGCAGCGTGCCCGTCGCCAGCGGTTCGAGGAAGAACTGCGGCACCGTTTGAGCCGGCTGCCCCGAGAGGTCGATCAACGACGCAACGAGCGGCCCATTGATGTTCACAATCGACGCGCTGTACGAGTCGGCCACGTTTCCGGTGTTGATGGCTTTCACGAGCAGCGTCGTCGAACCCGGTACCAGCGCCACGTTCGTCGGCGTCGGATCGATTGACGCGCTCAGGCCTCGCGTCCCTGGGACTGTGACTGTCGCCGTGAAAAACCCGCGCACGGCGGGGTCGATCTCCGAGACGGCCATCACCAGCAACTGCGCGTTGGCCGGAATGAGGTAGTCGATCGCATTCAACGTCACAGCGACATTCGTCGAGGCGCCAGCTGCAAGAGTCACCGCGCCGACCGCGGGTGCGGCCGCCTGCGAGAGCGTCCCCGCGACCGAGAGGTCGAAGACGTCCGGTATTTGTCCGGTGTTGGTCAGCGTAAGGACGAAATTGGTCTGTGGTGGTCCGGCATTCGGCGTGAAGAACCCCTGGATCCCGCTCGTCGAAACGACGATCGTGACTGGCACGAGCACCGTCGGCGATCCGAAGTGACTCACTGGAACGTGGACCGTATACGAGCCAGGCAACGCGCCGGCCGGTACGAACACCTGCACGTCGACACTTCGGCTGGCGTTCAGACCGGCCGGCAGGAAGAGGTTGCCCACCGGGAAGAACGTCAGGAACCATCCAGGCGGCATGTCGGCCGGCTGGTTGAAGAACACGTAGCTGTTGGCGTCGACCGTGTTGCCGACGTTGGTGGCGGTAATTGAGAAATGACCGGAATCGCCCCGGCCGACGGTGATTTGCGATGGCGTCGCCGAAGCCACGAAGTTGAAGATGAAGTTGTTCTGATTGCCGCCGAGCGCTGGCTGGTCGTTGACGATCAGGCGTCCGCCGACGGCGGCGTACACGCCGGCGGACGTCGCCGTAATCGTGAAGGTGTAGTTCGCGCCGCCGTTGATGCCGAACCCGACGAACGGCGCATCGAGTGGCGGTGTCATCGTCATCGTCACGGTTTGGCTGCCCCGCGCGGCCACCGAGACATTCGATGGAAGCGAAATCCACGAGTCCGGAACGCCGAAGACGCGCAGATCGAATGTCTGCGGCGCGTTCAGCGGGTTCGCCACCGTCACGTCATACGTCACCGGAGTCCCCGCCCTCGTCGCGCGCTGTTCCGGCGCGATGGTCATGATCTGCGTGGACAACACGTCCAGAGACGGCAGGTTGAATGACCCGGTGCCCAGGGTTGGAAGCGTGTAGTCCAGGCGGCCGCCGATCACGATCGTGCGGACATCGCCGGGGTTCATGCCGCTGACAGCGACGTCGAATCCGATCGTGTCGACCGACGGCTGATCCCAGACGTACGTGTCGAATCCCACCCCCGGCGTCACGCTCGACGGGGCCAGGCTGAACGTGCCAGGCACGGCCGCCGCGCCGCCGCCATTCGGCACCTCGAGGGAAATCGAGAGCTCAGGCCCTGCGATCGCACCAAGCTGGAAGATCGCCAGCGATGTGCTGCTCAACGAGTAAAAGAGGGTGCCGGCGGCAATCCGCGGCGACGCGACGAACGGCGCATCGTACGGCACGAAGCGGAGCGCGTTGGGCGTCGTGGCATCCACGAGCGCCAGCACGGGATTGCCGTTGTTCGTGGTCCCGCCGACCGCGAAGGTATTCGAGCCGAGCGCAACGATCGTCGCGCCCGCCGGCGATTTCAATTGTGTGACAACCTGACTCAGGAGGACGGGACTGGTCGGATTGCTGATATCGAACGATGCAATCACTACGGTCCCCACAAGCCCGGAGAGCGCGTCGTACAGCCCGGTCGAGTCGCCGACGGCCACGGCGATGTTGCCCTGAATCGCGACCGACGTGAGATACGCGCTTGCCGGCGCGTCGACCTTCGTGATGACGGAAAGCGACGATGGATTGCTGGTATCGACGACAAGCAGTTGTCCGTTGATCGGCGGATTGGCCGGCCGCAGGGTGTTCCCACCGCTCGAGCTCGACGACGGGTAATACGCGGTCGCCGCATTCACCGCCACGCCGTCTCGAATCGAGTGCGGACCACCCCGATTCGGGTCGTTCGGAATGCCGTCGGTCGTGTTCGTGCACTGGTTCGTGCTCGGGTCGATGCTGCCGCACGGGTAGAGGTCGTTCTGGAACGCGACCGAGCCGCTGGCAACGTTGCTCAGATCGATCGACCACACGTCCCCGTGCTGCGCGAAGATGAACTTGCTGAACGGGTTGTAGAGAACGTCGTTCTGGAACAGCAGCGCGCTCGATCCGGCGGGCACGAAGCCGCTGCTGTCCGGCCGCGCGATATCGACGACCGACCCGACCTGCACGGGCTGCGTGGGATTCGCCAGGCTGAACGCGGCGAAATGCGTCGGGATGATCGCGGCGGTCGCGTTGCCGTTCTCACGGCTGTAGCTCACGACGAGTGTCGAACCCGAAATGCCGCAGGTAACCGACACGAACCCGCTGGCGCCATTCGCGGTCAGGAGATTTCCGCCGAAGCTGCCGAGCAATGCCGGATTCGCCTGATCGGTGACGTCGACCGTGTTGATCGTCGAATCGGAGCATACGTACGCCAGCAGCTGATTCCCGTTCGGGTACAGCACGACGCTTCGGGGTGTGCCGGAGACCGATGCCACGCCGACCAGCGTCGATATCGGATTCTGAACCGTGTCGCGACCGATCGTGAGCGTCGCGTGCACGGTCGAGGCTCCGGGCGGCACCGTGGTCGGGTTCGCCGTCAGCGTGGCCGACAGCGGCGACCCCACGAACATCGCCGCCGTGGCGCTCGGGCCGGGAGTGGATTGATTCGTGTTCAGCGAGTCGAACACCTGCGCTGAGACGACGTACGGTCCGGGACTGAGATTCGTCGTGTTCAACGGGCTGAACGTGATGGTCTGGAGCGACGAGTTCGTCGTCAGCGTCACATCGTTGAAGATGCCGCTGATGACCGCGTTCCCGTGGACGTCGCTCACCTGCAGTGCGAGGGTGGCGGGTCGCGACTGGTTCACCGCGGCAAAGACGCGAGCGGACACGGTAACCGGCGTGCCCGGATTCACGAAGGGCGGAGTGACGGTCACGTTGTCGACGTTCACGGTCTCGGGACGGACGAAGAGGCTCGCCGGCGCCGTCCGCGCAAATTCCGGAGCGCCGACCGGTGTCGCGATGACGTTGAACGTGAACGGCGTCGTGAACGATGGACCGGGAGTCAGCGTCAGCGTCACGGAGTTCGAGAAGTTCGATCCGCTGCCGTTCGGGCCGAGCGACACCGACGGATGGTTGAACTGCGCCGCGACCTCATTCGGCACCCCGGAGACGCTGAAGCCGTACTCGCGGAGGAACGGCGAAAAATTCCAGAGCTCGATCGTGTAAGTGACGGCCTGCTGCGGCCCGGCCACCTGGCTGCTGGGGAAGACCCACATCTGGCCGCCGTAGTTGTTCGCCTGCGTGAGCACGCCGCTCAATCCGCACAGCGCACTGTTCAACGTGCCTAGCGCTGCGGGCATCGTTGCGGCATTCGCCTGTGCGACGGCGTTCGTCGCCGCCGTCAACGGCGCCGCCTGCGCCTGCAGGAACGTGGCGTCCAGATTCTGCGCGATGAGAAACGTCATGTCGGAGACGAGCCGGTTCGCGAGCAGAACGTTCGACGGATCGCCGGCAAGCCCCGTCATGTCCGCGGCAACGTCGTTCAGCGTGAACGCCAGCGCTCGCTTCTCGATCTGGCTCGCGGCCGAGGAAGCCTGGATTGCGCATTGCCCGATCGAGACGACGGCCACCGACAGCCGCATCCCGACCCGCTGCAGCGATCCAGCCGCGTTGTACGACGCGGTGATCGGAACGGTGTAGGTGCCCATCGTCGCGCTCGCGGCAGCCGACACCGAGATCGATTCGGTGACGACGCCGTTGAGCGGCACGGTGACGGGCGAGGTCAGCCCGTTTACAGACAGGCCCGCGGGCGGAACGGCCGCCACGGCCACTGAGCCTGGCGCCGCATTGCCCTCGCCGCCGAACGTCAAGGTCGCCTGCGTCGAGCCGCCGGGCGAGACGACGAGTTGCGGCGGATCGCTCGACATCTGCAGCGTCGGAATGCTCGGCGTCAGGAACGACGTATTCATCGTCGACGACACCGCGCCGTTCGAGACGCTCGAGGCTGTCAGGCCGAACGGCTGCGTAGTGCCGGGAGCCGGAAGATTGATGCCGAGCGGGTCGTTCGGATCGACGCAAACGTTGACGAGGCCCACTTGCCCAGGACCGAGCGTCAAGGACGACACGTTCGGCCGGATGAAAAAGCCGCTCGATCCGTTGGCGACGCCGATGTTGAAGGTGTCGGTCGCGGGCCCGATGTTGGTGATCAAGGCCTGGTAAACGAGCGGCGCTGAGAGCGCATTGATCGACGAGGTGAAGAACGGATCCGGCGAAATGGCGACCTGCACGCCGGGAACCGCGCCGGGCGACACACTCGGCAGCGCGGGCCCGAGCGGCGAGCCCAGGAACGTCAGAATCGTCGGGTCGTACGGCAGGTTCCGTTCGATCCATCCCTGCGCCTGCTCGAACCCGTCGGCCAGGCCTTTCGCGTACGCGAGCAGCACACCACCGGGGTCGAACTGGTTCGGCGGCGCCTCGAGGAACGCCTCGGAAACACCAACTCTCTCCGCGAGGTCGCCCCTGGCGAGCTCGAGGTCCTGTTTGAGCTGCTCGAACGCCTCGGCGCCAAAGCTGATTGCGTTGCCGACGCCAGCGAATGTGTTCTTGACGTTCGTCAGCTGACCGGGAAACGCGGACGCGGTCTGCGATGCCACGGCGCTCAGGACCGCTCCCGCGAACGCGATGCCCGTCACGCCGAATCCTTCGACCTGTCCGATGAACGTCGCCACCTGCTCGTTCCACTTCTGCGTGTTCACGAGTGCAGATGCGTAGCCGACGATCGCCTGGTGGCCGCCGGTATCGAAATGGCTGATGGTGTGCCCGGATTGGTCTGTCTCGAACCAACCGACGGTCGTGCGGCCCTGCAGCGTCACCATCTGCGTGGGCGCGAGCACCGTGAGCCCGCGCGAAACCGCATCGGTGATCAGCGCCTTGGCATCCGGTGACAGCTGTGTCGCGTCGAGGCCGGGAAGCGTGGACGAAGCGTAGCCGAGCATCGTAGGCGCGAACACGGTCAACGGCTTCGGATTCGGCAGCGCTGCCAGCACCTCGCCAATGCCGGACGCCGGCTGCCCCGTCACCGACGTCAGAACTTGCCCCTCGAGAAGCGACTCGAGGAACCCGCGTGCGACCTCCGCGTAGTACGGCGCATTCCGGGACTGCGTGATGCCGCCGACCACCCGCATGTCGTTTTTCAGCACGTCGAGCGCGAACGACGGCGCGCCGGCCGTCGTGGAGCTTTGCGCGATCGTCAGGCGCGGCGAAATCGGGTAGATGCGCACGTAGTAGCCGCGATTGAGCTGGCCGGCCAATTCATCGGCGGCGCCGTTGTACGACATCGTCAGCAGCTCGTTTTCGGCGATGAGGAGATACTGTGCCAGCGTCAACGCCTGCTGGACGATCGCGTCCTGCGCCGCCGTCAACGTTCCCGTCGTCGGAATCGAGTCGAGGAGCGGCTTGATCGCAAGGTAGTTCTGGTACGCGGTTGTTAGCCGAGTCTGCTGCGCCTGAAAGACGTCGAGCGATTGGCGCGAGGTCAGCACGTTGACGGTTGCCACGTCGTAATTCGTGACGGCCGGCGCCGGCGGCGAGGGCAGCGTCAGATTCACCCCGGTGAGGCCCTGGCGCGCCGCCGGACCGATGCGATCCAGCAGTGTCCGCCGGTACGTGCGAGGCGTGTACGTGCTGTCGACTGCGTCGACCTCCAGGAACAGGCCGGTGAGGATCGTGCTGCCGAGCGGGAAATTCGTGTACAGCTCCTGATAGCTCGTCCCGACCACGATGGGATCCTGTTTGACGTCCGATCCGAGCGAGCCGAGGAGCAGATACGGCGTATAGGTGAACGTCGTCGCGCTGATGCTGAGGCCGCCGCCACCCGACGCGCTGACCAGATTTCCAACGGACACGGTCGTGCCAACGAGCGCCGAAGCGTCGTACGTCTGCGTCAAAACCGTGGTCTGGCCAGGCCCGAGCCCGAACAGGGCGTTTGCCTGGTTGTACAGCTCCGCGACGACGCGAAAGGTCACCTGCTGCCGCAGGTTCTGCGGCACGGCGGCGAACGATTGGTCTGGCGTCGCGAAGGTCTGCCCCGGCTGCGCGCCGGGTTGGTTGGGATCCAGGTCGATGCCGCTGTACCGAACCCAGTAGTAGTCCGACGAGTCGGACTGCAGATCGCCGTTGAACCCTGGGTCGTCTCGCGACACGCTCGACGGGATGCAGCCGATGAACTGCGTCGTCCCGTCGAACATGTGCCGGATCATGGCCGGCGTGTTCGGCGACAGCGCGTGCTCGTACTGCGCCTGGTAGCCGGCGGCGCCCAGCAGAGCGACGAGCAGGCTGGCCCGATCGAGCGTGTTGCCGGCGCGGCTCCATAACGTTCCGCGCGCCCCTCGGACCGATCCGCGATACGGCTCAAACCGGATCTGATCGCGAACGTACGTAAAAATGTTATTGGGATCGTTCTGGAGCGCGGCCGCCTGCGCGACCACGAGCGGGTCAGCGGCGGCCGACGGATCCTGCGCGCGCGCGCTGCGCGGAACGAGCAGGACTCCTGCGAAGACGATTGCCGCAACGAATCGAAGCACTAATGTCTGCCTGCAAGAGGACATGGGTCACCCAAAGGGTTCGAGCTTCTCGCTCCGCTCACTTCGTCATGTCAGATTGGTGCCGGATATCACGCGAGAGGGCTCGCTGCGATAAGATGACCGCCTCGCAATGTCCCGCAGGCCGCCGAGCGCCGCCCGGAGCAGCCGCCGCTGGGATCTGGATCACGACGCCTTCGCCGGATTGCTCGCGGCGCTCGGATCCGACGAGCAGTCGGCAAGTCGACGGTACGAGGCCCTGAGGAAGCGCCTGATCGATCTGTTCGCCTGGGAGCGCGGCGACAACCCCGAGGAATCCGCGGACGAAACGCTCAATCGCCTCGCCAGACGCATCTCGGAAGGGGTGTCGCTCGAAGGCGTCGCCGTCGAACGCTACTGCTTCGGCATCGCGCGGCTCGTCCTGCTCGAAGAACTGCGCTCGCGCCGGACCCGCGAAGCGGCTCACGAGGAGTTCTCCCGTCACGCGTCCCAGCGACTCGAATCGGATCTGATCCGAGGCCTCGAGCGGTGCCTGGAGGAGCTTCCGCCGGACAGCCGGGACCTGATTCGCCGGTACTATTCGGAAGATCGCGAAGCGCTGGCGCGATCGCTCGGCATCTCGCTGAACGCGCTGCGCAATCGCGCGCTGCGCATCCGCGAACGCCTCTACGAGTGCACGATGCGGGACGACCGTGATGTTTGACGCTTACGAGGCATCGTGAACAGAGACACGTTGATCGCCTACCTCGTGCATCAATTGCCGGAGGACGAGCGCGCTCAAGTCGCCGAACAATTGACGGCGGACCCTGCCGTGCACGAGGAACTGCGGCTGGCCGAAGCGGAACTGCTCGATCAGTACGTCCGCGGCGATCTGGCGGACGGCCAGCGTGCCCTCGTCGAGCAGTACCTGCTGACGTCCGAAACACAGCAGCGCAAACTGGCGTTCGCCGCTGCACTGCACACGGCGATGGCCGGGAAGCGCCGAACGTCGTGGTCCTGGGTTGCCCTTGCCGCCGCGGCAGCCTTCATCGCCGTCGCCGGCGGCGCCGTGTGGCTGACGGTGCAAAACGCG
>Ga0075435_100002819_pt1 | contig 11627 bp, 10 predicted proteins | sample RhiMethybrSRZTD4_FD_75302 | JGI IMG/M metagenome (GOLD analysis project Ga0075435, IMG submission 75302) | Populus rhizosphere microbial communities from Tennessee, USA - Rhizosphere MetaG P. TD hybrid SRZTD4 | ecosystem: Host-associated > Plants > Roots > Rhizosphere > Soil | place: USA... | reverse complement strand
TGCCCGAGCCCCAAGCGCGTCAACCCAGTTCGGCCGTGAGAGATCGCTGCGTGATCAGAAAAGAGAACGTCTGGGCAAATGACCTTTTCACAGAAAGCATGGGCATAGACCATCTGGTTCGCGTGAAGTTGGGAGAACCGACGGGCAAAACCACCTGCGGTGAGGTCGCAACGAGTACGCTGGCCGCAGCTTTAGCCTTCCATCTGTCCTGGAGGTTCTTGTGGTTATCAGCGAGGAACGCTGCCCTACGTGCGCAGGCAGGGGATACATCGTCCGCGATCAGCGTCGCTGGCCGTGTCCTACGTGTTCGCCCGCAAGCAGCACCACGGCAGTGCAATACCTGCACGCCGACGATAGGATTGAGCGCAGAGCGCTAGGCTATCTACGTTGGGCTGCGTTTTTTGTTGCCGCGTTCGGTACTGTTCTAGCATTGGCGCTCTTGGCTATAGCCTTGTGGCATTGAGAGAGCGGCCACGGGCTGTTATGGCCCGATTTTCTGTGCCCGCCAATGCGTCGCGCTCTTCTTCGCGCTTCGGTGAGACGACAAAGACCGTCACAATATACTTGTGTTTCTGGTTGATAGACCACCATCGAGCAGGGTGCATCATCCCACGGCGGCCTTGAGCACAAGCTCAATATCGGCGATCACGAACAACGGCGCAGGTTGGTTTTCTTTGGACGCGCTCCCCTCCTGCTTTTCGACCATCGTAAAGAGAGAGATCGTGCCGTTGCGTTCTCCGATCAGCGGTGGCGTTTGTCCCGAGGGCGTCGTCGCATCGACTGCATAGTTTTGCTGCAGAAGCCCAGGGGTATACACCGTTCCCACAGGTGCCCTGACTGACCACAGCAGTGCCCTATTCTCTGGGAGCGCGCCTGTGTCTCCGATGGCCTTCACGAGACCCGCATAGGTCTCTTCAGGGGCCCCGAGGGCTCTGAACGAGCAAACCATTTCCCGCGCTTCGTTTGCTGCCGATTTCTGGTCGGGTGCCACCGCGTCCACGACGTGGCCGATAGTGCAGGTGAGCACGCCGATTTCGACGGAGTTTGGGGCCCCCCATGCGGCGCTCGTGCACCAGCACATCGCTGAAACGATCGCGAGAGACCAGCGCATGAGCCCTTCCTGATCCACATATATGCTCTTGAACGCCCCGCCACGCCAAAGGTTCAGTCAGTGGCCAAGATCGCAGCATGCGGCGGCACGGGTGGCGTGCCCTAGGTTTTGCTGGCCGCATTTGGTACCCGCGCAAGGCGCGTAGAGCTCGGTCGCCCTGTTACCTAGCCTGTCTCACGTCGTTGCGAGCTCAAGGGGTGATCGGGTTTGCCCAAACGCGCCTGCCGTGCTCGCCGTTTCGTGACGCGATGTGCATGAACCGGTGGCGCGCCGCGCAACGTAAACGTGGGCGCGCGAAAGACCGAACGCGATCGAAGGAGGCGCCCATGCGCGTTGCCGGCCGACTTCGCTTTGCCCTGCTTGAGCATCGGGCGCAATTGGCCGTTCGTGACCGCGCTGCGCACCTACCTCGATCGCTATCCGCAGGGCACGTACGCCGTCCCGCGCGGATGTTGATGGCCAGGCTCGAGCGCTGGGAGGCCGAGGACGCCAAGCGGCGTGCGGACAGGTTTCAGCCGGGTAATCCGGATGCCCGCTGGCGACTGCCCAGGTTCGGCGAGGCCGGCGTCGCCGACTGCAGACGCCTCTACGCCATGCTGACGGCGCGGGTGCCGGAAGCCCAACTTCAATGCGCAACGCCGCGCCGGCAGTGGTTTCGCTGACGAGAACCCTTGCCCCGGGGCACGCCACCGGCATGCGGGTAGCTCGCCGGCGAGCCAGCCGGCTGTGGATCGGCCGTGAGGTCGGACCGGGCGCCACACGCTCTGCACAGGATGGGCGGTAGGGGTGGGACCTGCGGTTGCGCTGATGTGGCGAACGCCAGCGGTCATGGGACAAACCCATTCCAGTGCCGGAAAGCAGCGTGCGGGACGAACTGCGGATTGGCTCGCTCGCGGAATCAACGCCCCGTCCATCCGCACGACCGTGCAAATGCACGCGGCCGCACGCACACTCATTGCACTGCTCGATGCTCAACCCAAACGGCGCAGCAAGAGATGACCGAGGGAGCTGATATTTTTTGATAATCTTCCTTCGACAGAGCCGGACCTCTTCGGCTCAAGCCCGGGTCCGTCGTCGGAACCGAGCTTGCCGAGCGTCCAGGAAGTGCTGACGACTTGCCCCGCTTGCGCGCCCAGCCCTTTCGCCGGCCCCAACCCCGACAAAGAAATCGCGCGTGCAGCGCAGCATTGCGTCAACAATTCGCGCGGCAGCTGCTATCTTAAGGTGTCTCATTTATTGGAGTTTGCGTGGACAGGCGTCAGTTCATTGCCTTGATTGGCGGTGCGGCGGTTACAGGGCAGGTGTTGCCGGCCCACGCTCAACAGAATGAGCGGGTACGGCGCATCGGTGCGCTGATGAACCTGAGCGCGGACGATCCTGAAGGGAATGCGCGCTCGACCGCATTCACAAATGGTCTTCAGGAGCTAGGCTGGAGCGCTGGCAGAAATCTGCGCATTGACTATCGTTGGGGCGCTGGAGACCCGGAGCTATTCCGCAAATACGCGGCCGAATTGGTCGCACTCGCACCGGATGCAATCCTGGCCACAGGTACGCCCGTGGTGGAGGCATTGCGAGGTGTGACCCGGACCGTACCCATCGTGTTTGTGACGGTCATTGATCCCGTCGGTGCCGGCTTCGTCGAGAGTTTGGCGCGGCCGGGTGGCAACGCAACTGGATTTACCCTGTTTGAATATGGCATGAGCGGCAAATGGGTGGAGTTCCTCAGAGAGATCGCCCCGCGGGTCACGCGCGCAGCCGTGCTTCGCGATGCCGCAATAGGCTCCGGGACGGGCCAATTGGCGGCCATCCAGGCCGTAGCGCCCGCGTTCGGCCTTGAATTGATTCCAATCGGTGTGCAGGACGTCGGCGAGATAGACCGTTCTATAACGGCCTTCGCCCGCCAACCCAATGGAAGTCTCATTGTAACGGCGAGCACGCTGGCATTAGTCCATCGTGAGCCCATCATCGCGTTTGCCGCAAAGCACATGTTGCCCGCGATTTACGGCGACCGTACCTTCATCACCATCGGCGGCCTCCTGTCCTATGGCCCCAACCGGATCGATCCCTATCGACGGGCGGCGGCTTACATTGACCGCATCCTCAAGGGTGAGAAGCCGGTCGATCTGCCCATACAGGCTCCGACCAAGTACGAGCTGGTCATCAACATCAAGACAGCGAGGACACTCGGGATCACCGTGTCACCCGCGCTGCTTGCACGCGCCGATGAGATCATCGAGTAAATTTGACTTTGCTGCAGGGCATGCGTCTCTCCGCGGTGCGACAAGCGAGCGTCCCCGCCTCGGTTGCCCCTATATTCTGTGGCCGGAGCTCAGCGATGGCTGCATGGCCAGGAGTTGCAAGCCGGCTGCGGAGGATGGGCTCTGTCAAGAGCGCGTGGCGCGGCGCCATATCTGCGCGCCGCCAAGCCCGCACGCGCGGTCGCTTTCGGGTTGGTGGAGGGTTAGGGTCTTGGACTGACCCTAGATCCCGGGCCACGAACATCCCATCATGACGCCCAATTCCGGAGGCATCTCATGCAATTGGACCTCGAACGACGACGCGCCCTGGTCACCGGCGCTCAGCAGGGCATCGGTCGGGCCTGCACCCTCGCGCTCGCCCGCGCCGGCGCCGACGTTGCCATCAACTGGCTCGACGATAAGTCTGCCGCAGAGGCGGCAGCCGCGGAGATTGGGGCCCTCGGACGCAGGGCTGTGCTGGTGCAGGGCAGCGTCGCCACCGCCAACGCGGCGCAGCGTATCGTAGAGGAAGCCGATGCCGCGCTCGGAGGGCTTGACACACTCATCAACAATGCGGGGATCTTTCCTCGTTCGCCCTTCCTGGAGTTGACGGAGGCGGAGTGGGATGCCGTCCACAACGTCAACCTCAAGGGGAGCTTCCTCGTCGCCCAGGCGCTCGCGCGCCGCATGGTCAGCAATGGCCGCAACGGTGCCATCGTCAATCTCTCTTCTTCGTCTGTGCGCGGCCACGTCCTTGGTGCCCACTACGCGGCCAGCAAGGCGGGTATTATTGGCCTCACCCGCTCCATGGCGCTGGCTCTCGCCCCGCATGGCATTCGCGTCAATGCGGTCGCCCCTGGCCTCACCAATACGGCCCAACCGCGCTATCAGTTCAGCGAGGCCGAATTGCTCGAGCAGTCGCGGCTTATCCCGCTCGGCGCCATGGCCCAACCCTCCGACATTGCCGACATCATTGTCTTCCTTGTCTCGGACCGCGCCCGTTTCATCACAGGCGAGGTCGTGCATGCCAATGGCGGGCTCTACATGGCCTGACTATCTGGCAGGCATGATTGTCTTGCAGGCGTCGGGCCTGGCAAGGGGGTCAGCGCCTTCGATGAGCGTCTTCGTCTGGCTACCAAGGTGCCCGCACTTTCCGACACGACACCTCCTGACAGGGCAGCCGCGCGGCAAGCGCGCGACGCTGAGGGCCGTCGGCCCCGCGCTTCATGGCGCAACGTGGCATTGTGTTCGGCGCCACGCGCTCCGCCTGCAAACAAGCTCGGCTATTCCGGTCGCAAGTTCGCGGGGATTGGAGAACACCATGAGATCTCATGCCTGATCCGCTTGCTGCCGACGCTCTGGAAGGGCAGCGAGCTGCCGGCGCTGTGGAAAGGCAGCTAAACTAGCTGCCGGGCACTCGTGCGGAGCACGCCGATCGCGTTGGGAGCGTGCGTGCCGCGCAATAGTGCCCAATCGCAGGATGCGGTGGGGTCGGTCGTAGCCGGGCGCGTCGAGTTTACGTACAATCCCGTCAGGCATGAGGCACGCGAGCCTCGTCGGGCCGCGACCTAATGGAGCACGACCCATGCGATTCAGTTTCACCGATGAGCAACAAGAATTCCGATCGGTGGTGCGCCGGTTTCTGGAGAATAAATCACCGACGACCGCGGTCCGTCGCCTGATGGAGACGGACGTGGGGTATGATCCCGAGGTCTGGCGCTCTTTGACTGAGGATCTGGGGCTCACTGCGATCCATATTCCCGAGATTTATGGCGGGCAGGGATTTGGGATTAGCGAGCTGGCGATCACCGTGGAGGAAATGGGACGGGCTCTCCTTTGCGCTCCCTATTTCGCCTCGACGGTGCTCGCGACGACGGCCATCCTGAAGGCCGGCACGGACGCGCAGAAGCAAGCCTTGCTGCCCGATATTGCAGCCGGCAAGACAATTGCCGCCCTGGCCTTCACCGAGGAGAATGGGCGGTGGGACGCCGGTGGCGTCGCCACCACGGCAACCCCGGTTGGTGAGAAGTATCGACTCGACGGGATAAAGAGCTTTGTTCTCGACGGGCATACCGCGGATGTGATCGTGGTCGTGGCGCGCCGCCCCGGGAGCACGGAGGCGAACGGGCTCTCTTTCTTTACGGTACGCGGGAACGCAGCAGGCCTGGAGCGGTGCAATCTTGCAACCATGGATCAGACCCGCAAGCTGGCGCGCCTGACCTTTTCCGGTGTCGAGGCGCAATTGCTGGGCGAGGAGGGTGCGGCCGCCGGTCCGCTTGAGGTAACGCTCGACGTCGCAGCCATCTGCCTTGCCAACGAGATGGTCGGCGGGGCGGCCCGATTGCACGAATCGGCCGTCGCTTTCGCCAATATGCGCGTGCAGTTTGGGCGCCCCATCGCCTCCTTCCAGTCCCTGAAGCACAAGGCGGCGGACATGTTGCTGGACGTGGAGCTCGCCAAATCGGCGGCGTATTATGCGGCCGCCGCTGCCGACGAGGGCGATGAGGACCTGCCCGCACTGGCCTCGCTAGCAAAGGCGGCGGCCTCCGAGGCTTATATGCAAACCGCCATCCACACCGTGCAAATTCACGGCGGCATCGGTTTCACCTGGGACAACGATACCCATCTCTGGTTCAAGCGGGCGAAGAGCTCCGAAGTTTTTCTCGGGGGCTCTGCCTATCATCGTGAGCGCTTAATGCAGATCTGGCAGGTCTGAGGAGGACGGCAGCATGACCGAGATGACAGTCGAAACCGTCCGCGCCGAGGTCCGCGCCTGGCTCAAACAGAACTGGGACCCCAATTTGGGGCTCGTTGAATGGCGCAATAAGTTGATCGAATCCGGTTGGGGGGCGCCCCATTGGCCGAAGGTCTGGTACGGCCGCGATCTCCCGGACGGAATGCTGCCCATCGTCGAGGAAGAGTTCGAGCGGATCAGCGCCGTTGGCGTCGCAAAGATGGGCATTCGCACGCTGGCTGCCGCAACCATCCTGGCGCACGGCACCGATCTTCACAAACAGAAGTTCCTGCGCCGCATCCTGACGGGCGAGGATACTTGGTGTCAGCTCTTCAGCGAGCCCGGCAGCGGTTCCGATCTTGCAGGTGCGATGACCAAGGCGGAACGGCGGGGTAACCGATGGGTGATCAATGGGCAAAAGGTCTGGACCACGAGCGCGCACCGTGCGGACTATGGATTGCTTCTGGCGCGCACTAATGTCGACCTGCCGAAGCACAAGGGGTTGGCGTACTTCATCCTTGATATGCGACAGCCCGGCGTGGAAGTCGTTCCTCTGCGCCAGATGAACGGCCACGCTTCATTCAACCAGGTGTTCTTCACCGATGCGGAGGTCGCGCCCGAATTCCTGGTGGAAGATGACGGTGACGGCTGGAAAATCGCGACGACGACACTCATGCACGAGCGCCGGGGTGCCGACGCGATGCGACGCTATATCAAACCTTCGGAGCGACCCGAGCGCGTTTATCGCGAGGAAGCCCGGGAGATCGCCATCGATCTGGAGCCTTACAAGTGGTATCCGCAGCGTGCTGGCCGGGTCGATCTCGTCATCGCGCGTGCCAAGGAGACTGGCAGGAATAGAGATCCAGTCGTTCGCCAGGAGATCGCCAAACTGATGATCATGGCGCGCTGTTCGGAGTGGACCGCGCGGCGAGCGCGGGCTGCGCATCAGTACGGCCGTCCTCAGGGACCGGAAGGATCACTCGGCAAGCTCGCTTCCAGCTATGTCGCGCGCGCCGCCAACCAGGTGCACACACTCATCAGCGGCGCCGACGCCATGCTGACCGGCAAGAACAGTCCCATGAATGGCGTGATCGCAGAAATCCTGGTCTCGACGCCGGCCATCTCGATTGCGGGCGGAACCGACGAGATCCAGAAGAACATCATCGCCGAGCGTGTGCTCAAAATGCCTAAGGAACCCCGGTTCGATACCGACCGCCCCTTTCGCGACGTGCCGAAGAACGTACTACCGAAGTAGCATTCGACCCACGATTGAACACAGCCACGGTGATGCAACAAGCCCAATCGCTCCGGGAGAGCTCGCTCAATGCTCTTGCGACGGTCTAGTATTCTGGCACTCGGATCGATGCTATTGCTGGCCCGTCGCAACCGGCCATCAAGGCTCATCGTGTGGGATTGCTAAGTTCTGGCCCATTTGCCGACACGAGTGCGCCTTCTTGGCGTCGAGGATGATCGCACACCAAGAGAAGCAACGAACGAAGAGGGGTGGTCGATAAAACCCGTCTTTGACCCGTGAGGAACGAGCCGGCATGCGCCACCGCGGTTGGGCCCTGGCAGTAAGTATCGCCACGAGCACTGTCGGCAGCCCGGTGCAAGCGGAGGTCAATGAAGTGGTCCTCGGTGCGCAATACGGCGCGGTCTACTTGCCGGCAATGGCGATGGAGAGCCAAAGGCTCGTGGAAAAGCACTTGCTGGCAAACGGTCTGGCCACCGTCAAGGTCACCTGGGTGAAGCTGGGGGGTCCGGCGGCCATCAATGACGGGATAATTTCCGGAAGCCTACATTTTGCGTGTCAGGGTGTACCGTCGCTGGCGGTGATCTGGGATCACACCAAAGGTGGCATCGGTGTCAAGGCGCTAGGCGCCATCGCGAGCAACAACAATTGGCTCAACACGCGCAATCCAAACATCCGCTCGCTCAAGGACTTCACCGAAACGGACCGCATTGCCGTCCCTTCATTGAAAGTCGCTGCCCAGACCATCTTGATGCATATAGCGGCGGAGCAAGTATGGGGAGTGGGCAATCATACGAAGCTCGATCACCTCTTTGTTGCGCTGCCTAACCCCGAAGGGATGGCGGCGGTTTTGAGGGACGGACACGAAGTCAACACGAATTTTACCACGTCTCCCTTTCACGAGATCGAGATGAAAGCCGGCCTCACCACCGTGACATCCGCGTTTGAGATCATGGGCGGCCCGACCACCGGTCTCACGTTCACTTCAAGTGAATCGTTCCGCTCGGACAATCGCCAAGTATTCGCCGCGGTGAACGACGCGTTCGACGAGGCGCTTGTTTGGGTCAATAGCGACAAGCGGCGCGCCGCCAAGCTCTATATTGAGATGGCCCACGAGAAAAAGCTAAGCGAAGACGATATCGCGGCGATCATCTCGAGCAAGGATATGGAATACACGAGAGTGCCAAGTCGGTTCGGACAACTGATCGAATTCATGTATCGCACCGGCTACGTGAAGAACAAGCCGGCATCGTGGAAAGAGCTATTCTTCGAAGAGGCGCACGGCCTGCCCGGAAGCTGAAGTGAGGCGACGGGCGAGGTCCTGCACCGGACACGTGAACGGCCCCGCGCAGTTGCGCGCACAGGTGTGTGTACGATAGGCGGGTGGCACTTAGGTGTGCCTCGCCGCGGTGCATCAGACGGTTCGCTTCATTTGCATCGCCGGCATGACTTTATCAGCAAACAGCCTGAGGCTGCTGGCGGCCAGCTCATGCGGCATCGGGCCGAGCCGGAAAGACATGATCAGCCCTCCGACGCCGATCGCGTCGATCGCGGCGAGCTTTTCTGCCACTGTCGCCGGTGAACCATGGATCAACGCGTGCTCAACGACCGTGCGTGCCGCCGGCGCGGTCGGGCCAGGCGCGTGCGACTGCAGGCGCACGCCCTGTTCCTTGAACACGCGCTCGCGCATTGCCGCGCGTTCATTCTGCATCTCCTGGAACAAAGGCACACCGACGCGCTCCGCCTCGGCGTCGGTCTGAGCGACGAAGACATTGCGCCAGACCCAGCAGTCCTGGACCAGCCGCGTCACCTCGGTTTCCGTCATGCCCTGCGCGCGCAGCGTTTGGCGGTAAAGATCCATCCGCCGCTTCGTCACATCGTAGGATTGGACGTTCATCATGAATGGCCGTCGCTTGCGTGCGATTGCGAGCATCGACTCTTCGGTACCGGAGCTGCGGATAATGACGGGATGCGGACGCGTATACGGACGCGGCCTTAGCATCGGCAGCTTTAGGTTCCAATATTTGCCGTGATGCTCGACCGGGTTGCCCGACCAGGCCTTAAGCATGATCGTCTCGGCCTCCTCGAAGCGCTCCTGCGCCTGCTCGGCTGGGACGCCATAACCCTGGTAGTCATAGATGTTGTATGCCGTACCGCGTCCTAGGCCAGCGATGATGCGGCCCTTGGTGATGTTGTCGAGCAACGAGATCTGCTCGGCCAGGCGAATTGGATGATGCAGCGACACCTGTGCTACCGCAAAGCCGATCTTGATGCGGCTGGTCGCCATCGCCAGCGCAGCGGCAAAGCTGATCGGGTCGACATAGGCACAGATGCCGTCGAAATGATGCTCGGCCAGCCACACCGCCTCGAAACCAAGCTGCTCGCTCAGCTTGGCTTCCTGGATGGTTTCATCGATCACGCGTTCGTCCAGCGCCGGTTCTCGGCTTTCGGGAAACAGGAAGTTGCTGAGCTTCACGCTGTGCTCCGGTTGGGTCGATGCGAGCGAGCGGCGTATGTAGCACGTGCGCTTGTCGGCGACGAACCTCAATCTCGGCATGTCCGCGGAGGACATCATGGGAATGCTTTACGCACCCGGCGGGCGTACCCGTCGGTGATGCCGATCCCTTACCGCCGTGGCTGCCGTTTCTGCGGCCAAGTTCAACGAGGTGCGGCGGGCACTCCTGATATCGGAAGTTGCTGCCTTTTGCCGGTGTGCGAATAGTGCTCGAGCATCGGGCAATTTTTCGCGAGACAAGAAAGAGGGGCGAACTTAGTAGAAGTTCAAGCTTCGCCATTGGTGGCCATCTTGCGTGTGCTTGGGCTGGCTTCTCCAGCGTAGGTTGACCAATTATCTGCTGATCGAAGCGGGCGACGGGATGCAAGTCTCGCCTGGATCGATCACCGTTGAGAGAGGAGACCTACCCATGAAGACCATTATCTCGGCCCTCATCGTCGCGTCCGTCTTCGGGCTTGTGAGTTTGCCTGCGAGCGCGTTCGACGCAAAGACTTTCTTCGAACAGCAGAGCCGGCAATCCGGCGGCTCTAACTGAGCAATCGTGGGCGCCTGCGGCGGCTCTGGCGGATCCAGCGCCGCCGCCCATCCGCTAGCAGCGCGATTTGCGGCTATCGGGGCGGCGCAAAGGGTGTGCTGGTCGCTGGACCTTCACCCCACACGAGGATGGTGGCCTGTTCGATCTTGGCACCGTCGAAGTGCACACCCTTTGCAAAGTGCGTCACACTGCTGCCGGCTGGGAGGGGTACGGTGCTCTCCGGTTTGAAGTCGGGTCCCGTACCAACCCACCACGTACCGGAAACGACGATGAAATGCCGGTCGTTGGGATGGTAATGCGGGCGGCTCATGTTGCCGGGTAGCCATTGGAGCAGCATGGCGTAGGGACCCGGTTTCGTTGGATCACCCTGCAGAATGGCCGAGCGATTGCCGGATTTGGGATTGTCCACCCATTTGATCTGATCAGGCAGAACATATTGAATGACGGCGGGATCAAGCTTGTCTTCTGCGATCGCGGTATGGGCAAACACGGCGGCCGCGAGCATACCGGCGAGGAGCGAGGCTAAAGGGCGCATGGGCACTTCCTGTTGCGAGATGCGGAGTGAGCTCTCATAGCACAAATGCCGGTGAGGGCGCCGATGCGCAGCAGTGATTGTGGCATTCAAGCGCATGGAGGTTGGAAGCCAAGTCTCCGGCAACGACCGGGCTTAGCTTCGGAACTGGCTGCCACCAGAGCGGGGCTTGCCGAGTTCAAACGTGACTTATCCCGCGCCAGCGTCAAATCAGGGCTGGCAACCGCCAGGGTCCGTGGCATCATGCATGGCGATGGTTTGTCCTTGTCCCAGATCCGGCGCAATCTCGGGATTACCAACCACCGTGTTTGAGATCCTTGGGACGCGGTAGTGCGGTTTAGGGCCGAGGAGCACGGGGCGCGCGCGCGCAAATGACAACAGCCGACCTCGGCAACGTCGACGTACTGGTGATCGGCGCCGGCAATGCGGCCGCCAACGCCGCCCTGCAGGCTCGCGAACTCGGCGCCAGCGTCGCCATGCTGGAGACCGCCCCGAAAGAAGCGCGTGGCGGCAATTCGGCCTTCACCGGCGGCGCGTTCCGCTTCACGTTCAGGACTGTCGAAGATCTGATCGCGCTTGCCCCCGATATCCGTGATCTCGACCTCGCAAACATCGACTTTGGCACGTATACGACCGAGCAGTACTACGATGACATGCACAGGTTGACTCAGTATCGCTGTGATCCTGAATTGACCGAGGTGCTGATCACCG
>Ga0075435_100002818_pt1 | contig 11628 bp, 14 predicted proteins | sample RhiMethybrSRZTD4_FD_75302 | JGI IMG/M metagenome (GOLD analysis project Ga0075435, IMG submission 75302) | Populus rhizosphere microbial communities from Tennessee, USA - Rhizosphere MetaG P. TD hybrid SRZTD4 | ecosystem: Host-associated > Plants > Roots > Rhizosphere > Soil | place: USA... | reverse complement strand
ACCCGGCAGCCGTGGCTGGTGGTGGTGGCGGCCATGATCGGCAATCTCGCCGTGAGCACGGGAGAGACGGGGCCCTTCCTCGCCCTCGAGCAGGTCATCGTGACGCGGGCCACCGCCCGCGAGCGCCTGACCACGGCGTTGGCCTTCTACAACCTCGCCGGCTACGCCGCGTCGGGGCTCGGCGCGGCGGCGGTGGCCTGGGCGGGCGCCGCGCCTCGCTCGCTCTTCTCGGTCTTTCTCCTGAGCGGGCTCTTGCAGATCGCCGCCTACGCGCTCCTCTCGCCCCAGCGGCCGTCCTCCGTGAGCGAGCGCGCCGCGACAGCCACCCCCTCGCGCCCCTTCGTGCGGCGCATCGCGGCCATCTTCGCCCTCGACTCCTTCGCGGGCGGCTTCGTCGTGCAGAGCCTCATCGCGTACTGGTTCCACACGCGCTTCGATCTCGGGCTCAGCGAGCTCGGCTGGATCTTCTTCGGGGTGCAGATCCTCTCCGGCCTCTCCCTCATCCTGGCCGCCCGCCTCGCCCCGCGGCTCGGCCTGGTCAACACCATGATCTTTTCCCACCTGATCTCGAACCTGCTCCTGATCTGCGTCGCCCTCGCGCCGCTGGCCTGGATGGCGGTGGCCGCCCTCCTCGCGCGCCACCTCCTCTCGCAGATGGACGTGCCCACGCGCCAGACCTTCCTCATGCTCGCCGTGGAGGACCACGAGCGCGAGCACGCGGCGGCCGTGACCAACCTGAGCCGGACGCTCGCCCAGTCCGTCACCCCCGCGGCCACGGGCTGGATCATGCAGGGGCTCTCCCTCACCGCGCCCTTCTTCCTCGGCGGGGGGCTCAAGATCGTCTACGACGTGCTGCTCTACGCGGCGGTGCGGAACGTGGAGACGAAGTAGGCGGAGCTCAGCGGAGCATCCGCCGCACCCCGAGGTCGACGAGACGCGGGGCGATCACGCTGGCCACGGCGAAGAGCCACGAAGGCCGGAAGGGATACACCTCGGGGCGAGGGCGGCGGATGCAGCGCAGGATCGTCCGCGCCACGTGCTCGGACGACTGGATCGGGCCCTGAGGCCCGCGACCAGCCCGCCGGACCTCGACGTCGTGGAATTCCGTGGCGGTGCCGATGGGATAGACGAGGCTCACGTAGATCCCGCTCCCCGTGAGCTCCACGCGCAGGGCCTCGCTGAGACCACCCAGGGCGAACTTGGTCGCGCTGTAGGCGCCGCGAAACGGCACGCCGCGGCGCCCCACGATGGACGACACGTTGATGATGTGGCCGCGGCCCGCCCGCCGCATCCACGGGAGCACGGCCTGGGTGCCCGTGAAGACCGCCATCACATTCAGCTCGAGGAGCTCGCGGAACTCCTCGGGCTTGGTGTCCTCGACGGTGGTGGAGAGCCCGCGCCCCGCGTTGTTGACGAGGACGTCGATGCCGCCCCAGCGCGCGCCGACGTCGTCGACCATGGCCCGCACCGCCGCAGTGTCGGTCACGTCGAGGCCGTAGGCCAGCGCCTCGCCGCCGGCGGCGCGCAACGCGGCAGCGAGATGCTCGACGCGGTCGCGCCGCCTCGCGCAGATCACCACCCGCATGCCGCTCGCGGCGAGCAGGCGGGCCGTGGCCTCGCCGATGCCGGCCGAGGCGCCCGTGACGATGGTGACCCTGCCGCCGAGCCCGCGGGGCACCGGAGCGGAGCTACTTGCCGGTGACGGCCTTGACGGCCTCCTGGGTGACGGAGACCATCCGGTCGAGCTCGGCCTCGGTGATGACGAGGGGCGGCGAGAAGAAGAGGTGCTCCTGGCGCGCCCGCGTGATGACGCCGCGCTTGCTCATCTCCTGCAGGATGCGCGCCCCGACCTTCTTGTCGGCGTCGAAGGGCTTCTTGGTCGACTTGTCCTCCACGAACTCGACGGCGGCGAGGAGGCCCTTGCCGGAGCGGATGTCGCCCACGTTGGGATGGCTGTCGAAGGCCGAGTGCAGGGCCTTGTGGAGCCGCGTGCCGAGGGTGGCCGAGCGCTCCGCCAGCCTCTCCCGCTCCATGATCCCCACGTTCTTGAGGCCGACCGCGCAGCACGTGGGATGGCCGGAGTACGTGTAGGCGTGCATCCACTTGTCCTCGGGCTTCACCGTATCCATGGCCTCCTTCACCTCCTTGGAGACCATGATCCCGCCCAGGGGGAGATAGCCGGAGGACACGCCCTTGGCGAAGGACATGATGTCGGGCAGGACGTTCCAGTGGGTCATGGCGAACCAGTGGCCGGTGCGGCAGAAGCCCGTGATCACCTCGTCGGCGATGAAGAGGACCTGGTGCTTGTCGCACACCTGGCGCACGAGGGGGAAGTAGTCCTCGGTGGGATAGAGCACCCCGCCCCCGCCGTGGATCGGCTCGGCGATGAAGGCGGCCACCGTGTCCGGCCCTTCGCGCAGGATCGCCTCCTCGAGCAGGCGCGCGGCCGTCTGTCCCGCCGTCTCCCCCGGCTTGGCCCCTTCCTGCCGGTAGGGATAGCAGGTGGGGATGTGCACGAAGTTGGGCACGCGCGGCTCGAACATCTTCCAGTACGGCGACATGCCGGTGGCGCTCATGGCCTGCAGCGTCACCCCATGATAGGCGAGCGTGCGCGCGATGATCTTCACCTTGTCGGGCTTGCCCTTGGCCTTCCAATAGAAGCGCGCGGTCTTGAAGGCCGACTCGTTCGACTCCGCCCCGCCGCAGGTGAAGAACACGCCCTGCATGTTCTTGTACGAGATGGAGATGAGCTTCTCCGCGAGTTCCACCGCGGGGATGTTGGACGAGCCCGCGTAGGCGGAGAAGTAGGCGAGCTCGCCCATCTGCTCCGCAGCGGCCTTGGCCAGCTCCTCGCGTCCGTGGCCCACGTTGGTGTTCCAGAGCCCCGCGAGCCCGTCGATGTACTCGCGTCCCTGGATGTCCGTGATGGTGGCGCCGCGGCCCTTGACGTACACCATGGGCTCGAGGTGATCGCTCGGATGGTGCAGCGGATGGATCAGGTGATCCTGGTCGGACTTGATCAGCTCTGCCGGCTGCACGGCCATGGAAGCCTCCTCGCGTGATCAGCGATGATGGATGGATCTGGCGGGCGCGTGCGCCCGGTAGTCGCCGCCTGGGATGGGCACCGCCCCGCCGAGCGGCGCGACGTACCAATAGATGGACGCCGTCGCCTCTCCGCCGGACGCGAGCCTGACCCCAACCTCCCCGCGATGATACTGGCTGCCTTCCGCGGAGTCCAGAGCCTGCCACAGCTCGGGATCGGTGAGGCGATAGACCTCGCCGCGGATGCGGCCGCCCGTCCCGCGGAGGGCGGCGGGATAGGAGCCGAGGTCGAAGAGGAGACCCGGCACCTCGCCCTCGTCCAGGTACTCCGCCCGGCCCGCGAGGAGCCGGTGCAGGCCGAACCCCCGCATGAGCGTGCCGTAGACGAAGAGCAGATCAGTGGCCACGGAGGCGCGTCTCGAAGTCCCGCAAGGCCTGCGCGTAGAGGGGGCCCGCGACCTGGACGAAGTCGTTGTGGTGGGCGCCGGGGACGGCCACGAGCATCTTCGGCTCGGGGGCCAGGTCGAAGAGCCGGCGGCCGTGCCAGAAGGGCACGATCTCGTCGTCCTCGCCATGCATGACGAGCACAGGGCAGCGCACCCGTCCGATCTTCGCCGAGTTGCGGAACTTGTCGAAGGGAAAGAGCGAGATGCGGGTCATCACGCGGAAGGCGGAGAGGAACGGGCTCTCGAGCACGAGGCCGCCGAGGGGCCGATGGACGGCCAAATCCAGAGCCGCCCCGGCGCCCAGCGAGCGTCCGTAGGCGACGACGTGTCCCGGCTCCACCTGGAGCTCGCGCACCAGATAGTCGTAGGCCGCGTCGACGTCGGCGTACACGTGAGGCTCCGACGGCGTCCCCTCGCTGCGTCCGTAGCCCCGGTAGTCATAGGCGAGCACGCTGAAGCCCCAGTCGCCGAGGACCGCGAGGAGCGGCATCACGGAGCCCAGGTCCTCGGCGTTTCCGTGGCTCAGCAGCAGGGTGTAGGTCGCCGAGGGATTCTTCCGGTACACCGCGGCGATGCGCTGACCGTCCTTCGTGGGCACCTTCAGGATTGCCGGTCCGTCGGGATAGCCGGGAGGGGGCGGCAGGAAGATGAGCCGGTCGGAGTAGAGCCACGCGCAGGCCCCCACGGCCGCATAGACGAGGGCGAGCGAGAGGACCACGCGGAGCAGCGTGGACTCGGCGATCACTCCCGCTCAGGGAGCGGATGACCTGGTGGGCTTCGGCGGCTCCTCACGGGAGCACGCGCCGTCGTTCCCTCAGCCGACTCGTACGCCGAAGCGCGGCAGGACGAAGCGGAGGAGGGCGACGCAGGCGACGAGCGCCCCGATCACGATCAGCGCGCCGAGGCCGTCCATCTACCGACCCGCCCCGTCCACGGCCTGGAGCACGGCGTTGACGAAGTCCCCCTCGGGGATGGCTCCCTCGAACTCCACGCGATCGTTGATGACGATCTTGGGCACGGCCATCACCTGGTAGCGCCGGGACAGGTCGGGAAACTCGTTGGCCTCGACGCATTCCGACCGGATCCGATCCGAGGCGATCGACATGTGCTGCGCCAGGCGCACGGCCCGGGGGCAGTGCGGTCAGGTGGGAGTGGCGAAGACCTTGATGGTGACGTCCTGAGCGAGCCCGGACAGCGCGGCCTTGCTCTCCTCCTTGAGCTGCGCTTCGCCCCGCGACACCGCGATGATGGAGTCGATCAGGTTGGAGAACTCGTAGCCGGCGGGCACGCCCAGGAAGCGAATGCCGTAGTCCTTGCTCCCCTCCACCGCCACCGCGGGGGTGACGGAGATGCCGTAGGCGGCCGTCTCGTCGCGCTCGATGTACGGATTGAGCACCCTGACGGTGATCTTGTCGGAGAGCGCGCCCACTTCCTTGATCAGGGCCACCGCCTGCGAGTTGTTCTCCGACCCCAGCTCGGAGGCGAAGACGCTGAGGGTCACCGGGCCGCTCAGCTTCTCGAATTCTTTCTGGACTGCCTGCTCGTCCTGCGTCGTGAGGAATCCCATGGCCTCAGTATAGCCTCAGGCGCGCGGTTTGCCCCGGACGATCTCCAGCATGGCTCGATAGCCGGAAGGATCGATGCGGGCATCGATCAGGGTCGGCCCCGGGGCGCCCTGGGCGGCCACGAGGGCGGCCGTGAAGCCCCCCTCGTCGGTCACCGTCTTCGCCGCCACCCCGAAGGACCGCGCGAGGGCGGCGAGGTCCGGCCCCGCATAGCGCATGGAGGCTCCCGCGTAGCCGCGCTGCTCCTGCTTCACCTCGATGAGGGAGAGCGCGGCGTCGTCGAACACGATCACGGTGATGGGCAGGCGGAGCCTCGCCATCGTCTCGAGCTCCGCGGCGACCATCATGAACCCGCCGTCGCCCGTGAAGCAGAGCACGCGCTGCTCGGGGCAGACGAGCTGGGCCGCGATGGCCGCGGGCACGGCAAAGCCCATGGTGGCGAGGCCGTTCGAGATGAGGAACTCTCCCGGGCTGACCGCCTGCCAGTACTCCGCGGCCGGGAACATGTGCGCGCCCGCGTCCACGGTGGCGATGCTGCCCGCCGGCGTGTACTCGCGCGCGATCTGCACGATCCGGTGCGGGGCGAGCCCGGGCACGGCGACCTCCAGCGCACGCTGGCGCTCCCGGCGCAGTCGGTCCACCTCGACCACGTCCCAGTCGGCGTGATGGTCCCGGAGGCGCGGGGCCAGCTCCTCGAGGATGAGGCCGAGATCGCCCACCAGCTCGAGCGCGGGAGTGAAATATCCGCCGCGGCCACTCGACGCCGCGCGGACCAGACTCAGCACGGGGGCCGTGTAGCTCCAGCGACGGGGAATCAGCTCGACGGTGTCGAGGCCGAGGACCACGATCAGGTCGGCGCGGCCGACCGCGGGCTCCTCGAGAGCGCCGCTCGTGAACACGCCGAGCGCGAGGGGATGCGGATCGGGAAGCGCGCCCTTGGCCTTGTACGTCGCGAGGACGGGCGCGGGCAGCGCCTCCGAGAAGGCCCGCAGCCACTTCGCGTCGCCCGCGCGGCACTGGAGGCCGACCAGCACCACCGGCCGCTTCGCGCGCTTGATCATGGCCGCGGCGCCGTCGAGCTCGGCCGGCGACGGCGGAGGCGCGGCGGCGGGCGTCACGCTTGGCGCGAGAGGCACCGCGGGCTCCCCCGCCACGTCGGCGGGGAGTTCGAGATGAACGGGCCCGCGCGGCTCGGCCAGGGCGAGCTGCACGGCGTGAGCGATCCGGTGGCTCGCGGAATCCGCGGAGACGACCACGCTGCCCTTCACCAGCGGCGCGAGCATGGCGGCGTGGTCGAAGGCCTGGTGCGTACTGTAGTCGAGGGCCGCGCGCGGGTGACGATCGGAGAGGTAGATCACGGGGCTCCGGTCGAGGAAGGCGTGGGCGAGGCCAGTGGCGCTCGCGCTGACCCCGGGTCCGAGCGTGGAGAGCACGGCGCCGGGCGCGCCCGTGAGCTCGCCGGTGACCGCGGCCATGATGCAGGCCGCGCTCTCCTGGTGGCAGAGCACGAAGGGCAGGTCGGCGGCCCGTGCCGCCTCGAGGAGCTCGAGGTTGGAGCCGCCCCCGGGCACGCCGAAGATTCGCGACACGCCGGCGCGGCGAAGCCCGTCGACGAGGACTCCGGCGACGGTGGGCATCAGGAGACGGGCAGGATCACGGTGGCGGTGGTGGGCACCGTCACCTCGCCGGCGTTCTCGATCGAGAGCTCGAGCTCCACGCGGTCGGGCGGGATGGTTTTCCGCACGCGCCCGCGCACCGTGATGGTCTCCCCCAGGAAGTTGGGCCGACGCATCTGGAAGCTAGCCCTCCCACTCCCGCTTCACCGCCTTGACGTCGTACGCCACGGACGAGCTAGCCGGCGAGGCGAGCGAGGACGGGTCGCATCCAGTCGAGGGCCTTGGTGATGTTCGCCTCGGAGTTGGCGTAGGAGAGCCGGAGGTAGCCCTCGCCGTACTGACCGAAGGCGGTGCCCCCGAGCACGGCGACCCCGCCCTCCTTGAGAATGGCTTCCGCCACCTGGCCGGACGGCTTGCCCAGCGCCTTGATGTTGGGGAACACGTAGAAGGCACCCTTGGGCGTGCGGCAACTCACCCCGGGCAAGGCGTTGAGCCCCGCCACGATGAGGTCACGCCGGCGCTTGAACTCGGCGACCATCTGGCGCACGGGCATCTGGTCGCCCTGCAGCGCGGCGATGCCCGCCCACTGCGTGAAGGAGGCCGTGCAGGAGTTCGAGTTGACCATGAGCCGCGTCACGTGCTCGGCGAGGGGGATGGGCATGACGCCGTAGCCCATGCGCCAGCCCGTCATGGCGTAGGACTTCGAGAACCCGTCCAAGACGATAGCGAGATCGCGCATGCCGGGGAAGCGCGTGATCGACACGAACTCGCCCTCGTAGAGGAAGGCCTTGTAGATCTCGTCGGTGAGCACGGGGATCTTGTAGTGGACGGCCATCTCCGCGATGCGGCCGAGCTGGTCGGCGCCGAGCACGCCACCCGTGGGATTCTGCGGCGAGTTGATGATGATGAGCTTGGTCTTCGTCGAGACCGCCTTCTCGAAGACCGCCATGTCGAAGCCGAAGTCGCTCTCCTCGCGCAGGGGGATGGGCACGGGCTTGCCGCCCACGAAGTTGATCACCGACTCGTAGATGGGGAAGCCGGGGTTGGGATAGATCACCTCGTCGCCCGGATTCACGAGGGCGGTGATGACGAAGTACATGATGGGCTTGGCCCCCGGCGTCACCACGATCTCCTCGGGCGAGACGGGGATGTTGCGGGTCGCCCCCACGTCCTTGGCGATGGCTTCCCTCAGCTCGGGCAGGCCGGCGGCGGGACCGTAGTGCGTGGCGCCGTCGTCGAGGGCCTGCTTGGCCGCCTCGCGGATGTGCTTCGGCGTGTCGAAGTCGGGCTCACCGATCTCGAGGTGGATGATCTGCCGTCCCTGCCGCTCCAGTGCCTTGGCGCGGGCCAGCACCTCGAACGCGGATTCGGTTCCCAGACGGGACATGCGCTCGGAGAAGTTCATGGTGGCGCCGATTATACTCGACGCCATGGAGCTCGTGGAAATCGCCGCGGGCTGGTTCTGGATGGGGTGGAGTCAGGGACACCCGGGCGAGCGTCCCCGACATCGCGTCTGGATCGACACCTTCGAGATTGCGCGGAGTCCCGTCCCCAATCACGAGTACGCGCGCTTCCTCGAGGCGACGGCCACGCCGCCCCCGCCGTGGTGGAGCGATCCGCGCTTCGCCGATCCGCATCAGCCCGTGGTGGGCGTCAACTGGTTCGAGGCGGTGCGCTACTGCGAGTGGCTGTCGACGGCGGACCTCGCGCCACATCGCCTGCCTACGGAGGCGGAGTGGGAGAAAGCCGCGCGCGGCGGCATCGACGGCGCATGCTACCCGTGGGGAAGCGAGCGGCCGGACGTCACCCGTGTCGACCGGCCGCCTCTCGTCACGGAGACGCCGGCCAATCCGCTGGGGCTGCTCGGGCTTTCCGGTGTTTGCCACGAGTGGTGCCTCGACTGGGAGGACGAGGCCTACTACGCGGCGTCACCGGAGCGGAATCCCACGGGGCCGCCCCACGGCTCGCGGCGCGTCTCCCGCGGCGGAGCGTGGCGGCACCAGGACATGTGGAGCCCGGTGGCCCACCGCTCCTCCCTGCCGCCGGGCCTGCGCTATTCCGACTACGGCCTGCGCGTCGTGAGGGTTCGGAACGCTGAAAGCGGGAGCTCGCATCGCACGGCGCTCACGTGACCTCGCCGCGCATCCAGAAGGACCAACCTCACAAATGCGCGACAGCCTCGATCTCGACGAGGGCGCCCGCGGGCAGCTTGGCCGCCTGAACCGTGGAGCGCGCAGGCGGCTCGCTGCCCGCGTGGCGCTTGTAGACCTCGTTCATCTCCGCGAAGTCCTCCATGCGCGCCAGAAACACCGTGGTCTTCACCAGCCGGTCGAGCCCGCTGCCCGCCGCCTCCAGGATGGCGCGTAGATTGGCAAAGACCTGCTCAGTCTGCTCGCCGGCGGTGGCTCCCGTGAGCGTGGTCTCTCCAGGCTTGAGGGCGATCTGGCCGGAGACGAACACGAGGCTGTCCACCTTGATCGCCTGCGAGTACGGCGCGCCCTGGAGCGGCGCGGGCGCCTTGTCGGTCCGGACGACGAGCTTCCTCGGCATCAGGCTCTCCTCTCGACGAGTGATGGTGCGATCATGGCAATTCCTCGACCGGCGCACCGAGCTCGACGGCCACGTCGCGCAGATCGCGCAGCTGCTGCTCCGCCATCGAGACCGTGCGGTCGAGCAGCACGTGGCCGGTCTGCGGCCCCCGGTCGGTCTCGATGATGCGGGTGAACTCGCCGGAGCCCGCGCCCTCGAACCAGCCCGCGACCCGGCCCCGCACGAGAGCGCCGTAGCGCGCAAGGGCGGGCCCATCCACGAGATCGAGCGGCGCGGCATCGCGCAGCCACGCCTCGGGCAGCTCGCCCATGTCCATGCCGTCGACGTAGGCGAGCCCCCGCCGGAAGAGTCGGAACGCGAGGTCGCGAACACAGCCGTCGCTCGAGGGGAGCGGCCGGTCGAGGGCCCGGATGGGGAGGGCCCCCACCAGCTGTTCCCCGTAGGCGAGGATGGTGTCGAGACGCGCACCCAGCTCCCGCGGCGGCCGCATGGCCCTAGCGAACGCTCAAGAAGAGATGCAGGGCTCGCCGATCGGCGACCACGAGGTCGAGGAGGCCGTCGCCGTCGAGATCGTCCACGAGGAGATTCGACTGCAGGGGGCTCGCGAGCTGGAGCGCCCACTGCTCCTCCCAGCGTCCGTTCGAGAGCTCGAGCCCGGCGAGGACGTCGCGGCTCTGTCGCGGGAGGATCACCTCCGGTCGTCCGGTGCCGCTCAGGTCGGCGAGCACGGCCTGATCCTCGTTGCGCGATCCAAGGGCGTGCGAGGCATAGCCCAGCGCCTTGGCCACCGGCACCAGCGACGCCGCCCGCCGCTCGTAGGCGACGAGCACGCCCGCGACGTGCGGCGCGTTCACCGCGATCAGCGCGGGGACGCGGTCGCCCGTGACGTCGGCCGCGGCGATGACGTGCACCCAGCGATTGCTCTGCCCCAGCGCCGGTCCTTCCGCCAGCACGTCGAGGGCACCCTCACGCCAGCCGAGCACGAGCACGGAGGAGCCCTGGCGGGCCACGCTCTTGACCATCACCAGGGCGGCCCGTGTCCCCTCGCCGATGGGCGCGAGCATGGCAATCAAGTCCTCGATGACCGCGGGCGGCTTGACCACGTAGCGGGAACGGACGGCGAGCGCATTCGCCGCCACGTCGATCACCGTCACCGAAGTGGCTTCGACCTTGTCGCCGAGGACGCCATGCCGATAGCGATCGGTACCCTCTGAGAGCACGACGGCCTGGACGGGGGTGGTGCCGTCGACGCTGCCTACGGTGATGCGCGCATCGGGCAGCGCCTGGGCATCTGCCCGCGAGACGACGCGCGGGGCCGAGGGCAGGCCGCCGATGAGGAGCACGGCGCCGTCCGCGGCCACCGCGAGCAGATCGTCCCAGGACTTGCCCCCGAGGTTCACGGGCACGGGAAAGGTGAAGCGGGACAGCGGGCTTCCCACGTCGAAGGCCCGCAGCACGCCCTCGCTCCAGACGAGGAGGCGGCCCTCGGACGAGACCGCGAGCACGGCCTTGCGTCCTTCACCCAGCGCGGCCACGGCGGGGGGAGCCTCGGCGCTCGCGACCTCGCCGTAGCGCTCCAGCACCTGGAGCTCGGTGGGCGTGACCCCGAAGATCCACAGGGTGCCGCCCGCGTCGATGGCAGCGAGACGCTTGGGAGGCAGGGAGACGACCCAACGAAACGGCACGTCGCCCGCGAGGGAGAGCACGACGAGGCGCGGGAAGCTGCCCCGACCGGAGATCACGCGGTTGGCGCCGGCCGCGCCGAAGGTGAGCGGTCCCGCCAGGGCAGGAGCGTCGAGGGCCGCGGCCACGAGCACCGCGGCGAGGAGTCGCGCGATCGCTGTCCTAGCGGCCGTGGAAGACCACCGGCTGCTTCTTGGCGAACGCCGCCACGCCGTTCTTGAAGTCTTCGGTGTGGCCGCTGGCCGCGATGGCCTGCGCCTCGAGCTCCATCTGCGTCTCGAGGCTTTCCTGCGTCGACTGGTGGAAGAGGAGCTTGGCCTTCCCGAAGGCCAGGGTAGGCCCCTGCGCGAGCTCCCTGGCGAGGGCGGCTACCGCCCCGGGGAACTCCGCGTCGGGATGGACTCGGTTCACCAGACCCCAGTCCATCGCTTCGCGGGCGGAGAGCACGCGGTTCGTGTAGTGGAGCTCCAAGGCGCGGCGGAGCCCGATCATGCGCGGCAGGAAGTAGGACGAGGAGCCGTCGGGCGAGGCTGCGATCTTCGAGTAGGCCATGGTGAAGCGCGCGGACTCCGCGGCGACCACCAGATCGCCCGCGAGGGCCAGGCTCATCCCGCCCCCCGCGGCCACTCCGTTGACGGCCATGATCACGGGCTTCGCGGTGCGGGCCAGACGCGAGACGGCACCGTGCAGATAGGTGGTGAGCTCCTTGATCACCACGCCGATGCG
>Ga0075435_100002817_pt1 | contig 11632 bp, 9 predicted proteins | sample RhiMethybrSRZTD4_FD_75302 | JGI IMG/M metagenome (GOLD analysis project Ga0075435, IMG submission 75302) | Populus rhizosphere microbial communities from Tennessee, USA - Rhizosphere MetaG P. TD hybrid SRZTD4 | ecosystem: Host-associated > Plants > Roots > Rhizosphere > Soil | place: USA... | reverse complement strand
GGCGAGGGCCTGGGTGGCGTGACTGCCGGGATCTTGCGGGAGGGCCGATGACCGATCCGGTGGTCCCGGGCCGGCTTCCGGCCGGCGCGACCGGTGACGGCGACGGGATCTTGGTCGGGCGCGGCCCGGTCCGCGTCGACGCGTTCATTGACTTCCTGTGCCCGTTCTGCCGCCAGTTCGAGCTGGCATCAGGGCCGGCGCTCGCCGACCTGGTGGCCAGCGGCCAGGTCAGCCTCATCTACCATCCGCTGAACATCCTGGACGGCGCGTCGACGACGAACTACTCCACCCGCGCGGCCGCGGCGTCGGGCTGCGCCGCCGACCAGGGACGGTTCGTGGCCTACGCACACGCCCTGTTCGTCCACCAGCCGTCCGAGGGCGGGCCGGGCCTCAGTGACGCCGACCTGGCTGCCCTCGGCCAGACCGCGGGACTGGCGGACACGCCGTTCCCCGCGTGCGTGCCCGACGCGCCCTATCGGGACTGGGCACCCTACGTGACCGCCCGCGCCATCGCAGCCGGGGTGGAAGCGACGCCGACTGTCCTGGTCGCAGGCGCGGCGGTCAGGCCGCAGCCGCGGCCGATCACCGCTGCCGTCGCCCAGGCAGCTGACCGACGCTGAGCCGGGCCCCGCACGCCGCCGGCCCCAGCGCACTACCGGGCCGTACTGGGTGATGAGGTCACAAGGGCCGCATCCGCACCGAAGAACAGGGCAACCAGCGTTCCGTACGAACGTGCCACAACCACTCTGTCACCCTCGCGTGGCCCATCCGGTGTGCCAGCGCTGCGCGAAGGCCGCAATACGGGCTCTAGTTCCATTGCTGGTAGATATCGCTCTGGTTGCACTTCCACTGGAAGATCGGCGCGCGGTTACCTCTGCTCGAGCCGTCGCCGTCCAGGCACGTGGTTCGGGTGCCTTGGCTGTGGATACCTGCGTCGGCGTTGCCGTTGGTGTTGAGCTGGCCGCTGCCGCGGAACCACCACTGCTGGTAGCGGTCGGTGGTGCGGCAATGCCACTGGAATATCTTGCCTCGGTTGTATATTTGCGCACTGTCGGCGTCCAGGCAGGTGCCGGTGCCGACGTTCTGCAGAATGGGCAGGTGACCAACCGTGCCGACGACCTTCCACCTTTGGTAATTGTCTGAGGCGTTGCAGGTCCACTGGAAGATCGTGCCCCCGTTGTGCGGCTGGCGACTGTCCGCGTCCAGGCAGGTGCCGTCGCCATGGTTTTCCAGTTGGAAGCTGAACCCGTAGACAGCCTGCTTGGCAATGGAAATGTAGTTTGCCCAGGCCCCGCTGCTATAGGACGGCCAGGCCGACCAGTTGTGGCCTTTATTAGATATGTTGAACACCGCAGCCGTGTTGCATTGCACCTGGAAGGCGCACGAGCCGGAGACCTCGTTATGGTAATAGCTGTTAATCTGCCACAGTCCCCGGTCATAGGACGTGGTGCCGTGCGGGCAGGAAACCGGCGGGTAATAGCCATACGCAAGGGACGGATTACACAGGTAGATGTTCCACTGGCAACCGGACTCCGCCAGTGCCACCGCGACGGCCACCACGATAACCGGATAGGAGCCGGCGTTCGTGCTGACGTAGTTGTTATAGGAAAAGCCTCCTTTGGCTGCCACCGCGCCGCAGACCTGGGCGTTGGACAAGGCGATACTGCGAGGTGCTAGACGAACGCCCGGACCCACCGACGCCGGGGCCGAAGCCGACAGCGCCGGATGCTTCGAGGCAAAGGCCCCCGGCGTCGTGGCGATCACCATGCAGGCGAGCGTCAACAGCGCCGTCAGGCCGCCCACTGCACGGGTGGCTCGGTTAACTGTCATCCCCATAGGCCTCCCCTTCTCCGGCATATCGTTATTGAACCCGGCCCAGGACCGGTATGAACGGAGGCGCGCAGCGTTCGCATCCTGCGAATAAGAATTCACCGACTTGATCGGATCGGGACACGAAACGATTGCCAGCACGGCAACTGTGGACGACCGGCAGAACGCCAGCGCGATCCCGAGCGTCACGGGCGGGCTTGCCGATCTCCACTCCTGTCCGCTGCCGTGGACCGGACTTCCGCGCGCGCCACGGCGAGCTGCGGTTGGCCGACCTACCCGGCCGGTGCCTGCTCGCGGTACAGGAGCCTGTCGCCGGGTTGCAGTTCGGCAGCCGCCCGGAATCGGCGACCGGATCATGTAACGAAGCACTTTGGTTCACGCTACGTAACCGGCCCTGGCCCAGCACGACGCGCACACCGCCCCCATGGCCGAGCTTTGTCCTTGAGGACGCGATGAGTTTCGTACCGAACGGAAGATCGGTGCCTTGGGCTATGCCATGCAGAGGGGTATCAGCCCCCGGCGGCCAGTGTCCCCTCGAGATGAGGGCCGATTCTTGCCGCGGCGCGGTGGCCAGGATGCCAAGTGCAGGCGATACCCACTGCGGCGGCCCGGCCGGTCGCCACGACCATGCGAAGCGCTTCCGCGACGTCCGCAGCTCGCGGGCCGCCTGGCATCGGGTACCGCAGGCCGGGCGCATCGGCTGGATCGATCACATCCAGGTCGACGTGCACATACAGCGGGCCGCTGGGCAGGGCAGCAGCGTCCAAGCCTGCCACCTCGGTGCGGCCGATAGGCGCATGGGCCAGGTAGGCAACTTCGGGCGGGTCGAGGTCCCGCGCACCCACCAGCGTGACCCTGTGTTCGGGAACCGGCCGCAAACCGAGGCGGACTGCGATCAGCTCGGGCCGGTAACCCACCAGCAGCCGCAGCGGCAAGCCACCCAGGTAACCAGAGGCGGTCGTCTCCAAGGTCTGCACATCCCCGTGTGCGTCGAACCAGACGATGCCGGCGTCAATGCCAGCCCGCTGCAATCCGGCCACCGTGCCCAGCGCCGTGAGGCAGTCCCCGGAGACCACGACAGGGCAGGTGCCATCGCTGGTAGCGCTACCAACGGCGTCAGCCACTAGACGGTAAATAGTGGCAAGCCGTGCCCACGTATCGCCGGATGGCAGATCAGCGGTGATAACTCTCTCCGCCCTCAACACCAGGTCCAGAGCAGGCAGATACTCGTCAAGGTGGTACGGAACCTGCAGCACAATCACGCCACCACGCTAATGAACACCCCAACATCGGCGGACACGTGGCACAGATCTGACCATGATCATCAGATGCTGCACGGGTTGAGAAGGGGAATGGACCATGGCTCCAGATGGCGCACTCCCCCGGGCACAACCGGGGTGCCCGGGCCTGCCCCGGGGGCGAGCAGCACTCATCCGCTCCGGGGTGAGTACATCAGTAAGCCACCTACCACGCCGACCGCCCAGAGAAGAACCACCATGAGCCACCCACAGATCGCGTTCGCAGCCGGGCGCGGCAGCGATGCTCCTTTCCTGTTGCTGAAGGCGGCGAGGAAGTTTGAGCCGCTGAACGTGCGGCTGGCGCGCGAAACCTACCTGGAGGCGCTGTTCGCCGCCCGCCTGGCCGACGGCGGTGACCCGTCGGAGGTGGCCGAGGCCGCGCGGGCGGCGCCCCCACCGCCGCAGCCGGATCGGCGGATATCGCACGTCCGCCTAGGGCCGGCGGTGACGCTCCGTCACATAGCCCGTGGTCCTGCTCACGATAGTTGGCATCATGATCATGAACGGTCTTCTGCTTCGGGTTCGTCACGGGGCAAGGCCATCCGGCCGGTAATGTCGTCATCCTGCGCCGGCCCAGGCCCGGTAGGCCGTCTGCAAGGCCGCCCGGCGACCTGGGCTGGACAAGACGTCCGTGCAGTCGACCCACTGCTCGATCGAGCCCACCATGGGTGGCAGCCGTGCGACATCGGGGTCGGTGATGCCGACGACGAGTCCCCTGCGGCACCGCCTGGTCCACTGTGTGGTAAGGCCGGTCGAAGAAGGGAATCACCGCGGACTCGGGCGCTGGCTGCCCCTGTTCGCGCTGGATGCCCAGGAGCGCCTCGCAGGCGGATCCGCAACCCATTGGTGCCGCTACCCGCGGCGGTCCCGTCACCAGCGAAGGCTCCGCAGATCAGAACCGCACCGACCGCCCCCGCCCGGGCTCGCCAGTGCGCTGCCCTGCCAGCCGCCGTGGCCGCCAAGCTCACTGAGTGCAGCTGGAAGCAGTAACTGACAAGACAACCGAGCTGAACCGAGCCGGGGCCGAGGTGGCCTGGGGCGCGGTGCCGGGATTGCTCCTGGCCGCTTCCCCCAGCTGCTCGCCGAACCCGCCACTCTCACCCACCCGCTCCCCCGGAGGGCGCTCAATCAGCTTCGAGGGATCTCGCCGCCCGGACCCCGGCCCTGGACAAACGCTGGCGGCGCAGAATCACCAACTCTGAGCGCCCCCCAAAATCCGTCGGCGCAAACGGGCAACGTGCCATAAAGCGGTTCTGCGTCCTCCTATGGGGAGCCCGGGCCGACGGCCTGACTGCCGGTATCCCGGTCAACGCTTCGCGGAGGCCGCACCGCCACCGCCGGCCACCTACCAACGGGACGTGCTCGGTCACGTTCGCGCTGCCCTCGCCCGTTCTGCCGGCACCGGGATCAGCCACGAACAGATTCACTGGGCGTGGACGGTCACTATCGGCACCGCCTACGATCTGGGAGACATCGCCGCCGTTCGCGAGTTGCTCGCTATGATCGATGACCGCCCGCCCGGGCACCTGGCACCCATGCTGTTGGCCGAACGCACGCTGGTCCATGCCCGCCTCGCTGACCGCGACGGCCACGCGGCCGCCGGCCCAGCGTTCGCCGCCATCGGCCCCCTGCGTGACGCCGCCGACACGGCTATCAGCGAGGTCAGCGACGTCGCCCGGGTGCCTCCGCTGCCAGCCACTGCTGGACCGGGTCGCCGGCCTGACGCCCGCAGAACTGCGGATCGGGGCCCACGGTGACGGCACCGGGCCCGGGGGAATCCGCAACCGCGCGGCATCGGTGAACAGTTGGTCGGGGCATATCGAGACGTCCTGGCTGTCCGGGGAGCCCGCGCGCTGATCGGGGCCAGCGCCGCTTCGCAGATCGGTAACTGGCTGTACAACGCCGCGCTGCTCGGGTACGTGTACGGCGCGACCCACTCGGCGGGCTGGGTGGGCGCCGCGACGATCTGCCGGGGTCTGCTGAAGGTGCTGCTCGGCCCGTTCGGGGGGGCCGTCGCCGACCGCTACCGGCGGCGTACCGTATTGCTGGCCGGTGACGTCCTGCGGATGCTGGTCATGGCCGCTCTCGCGGCGATTGTTGCGAGCGCTGGCCCGGTGGCGCTGGTCATCGCGTTCACCGCCCTGGCGTCGGCGGCTGGGTGCGCGGAGAGGCCGGCGGCGATGGCACTGCTGCCGCGCCTGGTCGGTGAGAGCCGGCTCGGCCCGGCCAACGCGCTCCTGTACACGGTCCAGGATCTGGCAGTCGTCATCGGTCCGGCGATCGGGGCGATCCTGCTCGCCGTGTCCCCCGCCTGGGTCGCGTTCGCGGCGAACGGCGCGACCTTTGCGGTCTCCGCGGTGCTGATCTTGGCGATCCGTCCGGACAGCGCTCCGGCTGATGGGCGTACGTCCGGGGTTGCCCAGCTGGTTGAGGGGCTGCGGACGGTGCGGACCACTGCGTTCGCGGTGTGGCTGATCGTTGTGGTGGCGATGGTCGAATTCACCTACGGGGCCCAGACAGTGCAGCTCGTGGTGTACGCCACGCACTCTCTTGGGCTAGGCAGCGGCGGCTACGGTGTCTTGCTGACGGCCGCGGGCGCCGGCGGGTTGGTGAGCGCGCTCATCAACGGCCGTCTGGCCACCAGCAGATGGGTATCTCAGATCGTCATCGTCACCGGCTCGCTGGCCTGCGCCACCCAACTCGCCTACGCCGGCGTCCAGGTGCTGGCGATCGCGCTGGCGGTCACCGTGATCGGCAATGCCGGCCTGGTCTCCTGCCAGGTGGTCGGCCAGACAGCACTGGCACGGATCGTCCCTCGCGAAGCGCTCGGGCGGGTGATCGGGATCTTCAACGCCGTGTCGGCGGCCGCGATCCTGGCCGGCGCGGTCCTGGCGCCGGTTCTGGTGGCGTCCGCGTCATTGCAGGCCAGCCTGCTGATCCTCGGCGCCGCCGCCTTGATGACCACTCTCCTGTGTGGTCTTGGCCTGCGCGGACTCGATGCGCACAGCGCGCAGCAGGCGGACGCGCTCGCGTCGCGGGTGAAGGTTCTGCAGGGCCTTCCGGTCACGGTGGGAGTGCCGCAGATCGTCCTGGAGCAGCTCGCCGCGGCCGCGCAGTTCTGCCCGCTGCCACTGGGGATCGACGTCATTGTTCAGGGGGCTCCGGCGCACGCCTTCTACGCTGTCGTGGATGGCCGCGTCGTGGTGCACCGGGACGGCAGGGCCGTTGTGTATCTGGGTCCTGGCGACAGCTTCGGCGAGCGCGGCCTGCTCGATCATGCTCCCCGCAATGCCACCGTCACCACGGAGATGGACACGACGTTGCTCCGGGTGGAAGGCGAGGCGCTGCTCGACGCTCTCGAGGCGGCGCCAAGCCTCAGGCCCGCGCTCGATATCAGCAGCACCGCGCCTGGAGTGCAGGTCCCGCCGGGCCAGACTCTGGTGGTGGACGACCCTCGCTGGGTGGAGACGTGAGTGCCGGCGAGCCCACAATGGTCGTGGCCAAATGCCGGTTACCAGGGCAAGCGCCGCTCCTGCGAACAGCTCGCCGGGAATGGACGCGCGAACGCGGCAGGACAGGGAGGCTCCGCTTTGGCGGTAGCCTCCCAGGCCGTCGCGGGCCGGGCACCGCCAATGTCCCCACCTCTGCCGGCCAGCGTGTTTCCCTAATGCCCATCAGATGTGCCCAGCCGGCTTCTGTGATCCACGCAGATCTCCCGTATCCGTTTCGTCGCGTGGCGACGCGTCATGCCCGGATCAGCCGCACAGCACGGTTAGCGATCGCTGTCGGGTCGCAGTCGGCAGTGGTGGAAGAGCTGGCTGACGCTGCGGCCTGGCAGGCCTCCGCCTGGCCGTCGAGGTCCGGCCACGCGGAGTTGCTGCCAGGCAGTTCTTACCGGGCGGCACGAGCAAGGTAGGCGGCGATGATGTGGGTGGCGTGCCGGTCCAGACTGCCACGGGCACGGTCATATCTCATGGTGGTCCGGGGGTCGGCGTGCGAGGCGGCGTCCTGCACATCCCGCAGCGGGACCCTGGGCGGCGGCCCCATGCCCGCCGGCACCGAGCGGGAACGCGCGGCCCTCGAGCAGGCCAAGACATTCCGGGCGAGCGGTTTTGGCTACTTCCTGGAGCAGGCCACCCGGCCGCAGACCATCGGCTACGCCCTGCTGGATTCCCCCGCCGCCCTGGCCGCCTGGATGCTCGACCACGACACCGACGCCTACGAGAAGATCACCCGCGCCTTCGTCGACGGGCAGCCCTGCGGGGGCCTGACCCGGGACCACATCCTCGACAACATCACGCTGTACTGGCTCACCGGCACCGGGGCCTCGGCGGCCCGGTCGTACTGGGAGAACGGGCGAGCCCAGGCCCTCGCGGCCGGGCAGCCGCCACCCCCGGTCAAGCTCCCGGTCGGCTTCACCACGTTCCCCGGCGAGATCTTCCGGGCCCCCCGCAGCTGGGTAGAGGCGTCCTACCCCACCCTCACCTATTTCCACGAGGCCGCCCGGGGCGGCCACTTCGCCGCCTGGGAAGAACCCGAACTATTCACCACCGAGGTCCGGGCCGCGTTCAAGCCGCTGCGCTAACCACAGGCCGCACCAGCGACAAGGACCCCTCCCCAGCTCATCACCCCGCCCGCTGCCTCCCTGCTGACGGCCTCGCCCGGTCTCCCGGGCGCCGCACCCCCCCAGCGGGTTCACCGGCACGTTCACCAGCCGGCCCGCCGGCACCGCAGACCCGCGCCCGCACGTGACCACCGCAGGCGACGGCCCGCCGCTGCCGCCCGCCCACGGCTGGCAGCAACCAGGCAGGCACGGGGCATGCGCCGGGAACCAGGCTCTGCCGACGCCCAACAGCGGACACAGACCTACATTCCTACATTCCAGGGGACGCCCGAACGCCACGCCCGCCACCCTGGCCCAGCGCCAGATCGGCGGGGATGCGCATCTGCCTGGATCGAACCCCGATCACGCGGCGTAGAAAACGTGAACTCCTCCGGCCCCGGGTGCCGTTAGGGTGGCCGGGCCTTCCCGGCCCGATGATAATTCGCCGTGGCGGGCGTCTTACCTGAAGATGCACCCGGATGGTGAGGGGCCGATGAGCAAGCTGCGCGACATCTTGGAGGTCCATGTTGGCACCGGGCCGGTGCCGGGAGCAGTGGGCCTGGTGGCGTGCGACGGCCGGGTCGAGGCGCAGGCCGTCGGAACAGCCGGCGTCCCGGGCGGTGCCCCCATGGGCGGGGATTCGATTTTCCGCATTGCGTCGATGACCAAGCCGATCACTGCGGCGGCGGTCATGATACTGGTCGAGGACGGCCGGATCGCGCTGGAGGATCCGGTCCAGCGGTGGCTGCCGGAGCTGGCGGCTCCGGTGGTCGTGCGCACGCCGGCCTCCCCGGTCGACGACGTCGTCCCCGCGGCCCGGCCGATCACCGTGGCCGATCTGCTCACCTTCCGGGCCGGGTACGGGTTCCCGGCTGATTTCTCGTTGCCGGCGGTGGGGCTGTTGTTCAGCGAACTGAAACAAGGGCCGCCGCAGCCGCAACTGGTGCCGCCGCCGGATGACTGGATGGCGGCGCTGTCCCGCATTCCGCTACTGCACCAGCCGGGCGAGGCGTGGCTGTACAACACTTGCTCCGACATCGCCGGCGTGCTGATCGCCCGGGTCTCGGGCCGCCCGCTGCCGGAGTTCTTGGCCGAGCGGCTGTTCGGGCCGCTGGGCATGGCCGACACCGGATTCGCAGTACCGGCCGGCCAGCTCGGCCGGTTCACCAGCTACTACCGAGCCGGCCCGGCCGGCGGCCTGGAACTGGCCGATGCCCCCAGCGGGCAGTGGAGCAGCCCGCCCGCCTTTCCTTCCGGGGCTGGCGGGCTGGTCTCGACGGCCGGCGACTGGCACCGCTTCGCCCAGATGCTGCTCGCCGCCGGGACTTTTGGCGGCCGCCGGCTCCTGTCTCCGGAATCGGTCCAGCAGATGACCACCGACCACCTGACCGCCTCACAGCGCCACGCCGGCAGGCTGTTCCTGGAGGGCCAGGGCTGGGGGTTCGGCGGCTCGGTCGACATCGCGGCCATCGACCCCTGGAACGTGCCGGGACGCTACGGCTGGGTCGGCGGTACCGGAACCGCAGCGCACATCACCCCATCCACCGGCGCGGTGACAATCCTGCTCAGCCAACTCGAACTGGCCGGACCGGCCACGCCCGCTCTGATGCGCGACTTCTGGCGGTACGCGGCCACCGCACTGAAGCCTGCGTAGGCGCGGTGCCGCGGCCCGCGGCACCGCCGCCGAGCGTCATGTCATGACACCACGTGCCTCCGCTCCTCCAGAATCAGGCACCGGCCAGCCAGGTCAGCCACGTGCGTCGCCGAACCCAGATCGTCTCGTTCGGGCGCTAAATAGGCGGCCACGCCGGCAACTGACTTGCCGTCCATATCGGCGCGACTGCACGCTGAGTGCAGATCAGGGCCGATTATGGATTGTCAGCACGATTTGGCCATCGGTGAGCGCCGATCGCCGATTAGGAATTCCTATTCATGGATAGGAATTCTCGGATCGTGGTGCACTGAACAGCTGGTTCTGGCTCGTGATGAGTGTTTCCTTTGGGCGCGAATATGATGTCCGGCGCGCGGGAAGTTAGGAGCCACGCCCGCCGGGGGCGCCGGTGACGATCACCGCGTTCGGGGGCCTGCCGTCCCACAGATCAACGATCATCCGCATGATCCGTGCGTGACCGTCGGTTGCTGTCCAGGCCGCCCCGTTCTGGCACAGATGTGGCACGGCCCGGATCGGCGAGGCGATGGCACAGAACTGTAGGCTCAGCCCCATGTCCAGCCCGGAGCCGGTCCCGAACGCCCCCAGGTCATCTTGGTGGTCCCCATCCTGCGCGTGTTAGGCAGCCTGCGCTGACCCTGGTCAAGGAGGTCCCGGGATGACTGTCCTGACGACCCGGCAGGACGTGGATGACTGTCTGCGCGGTGCCGACTTCCTGTCGGCTTGCGGCGGGGGCGATCCGGTGGCCGAGCGGGCGCTTCTATATGAGGACCTGGATCGCGGGCTGAGCCTGGGCTGGTCACCGCTGGATACGGCCGCACCCGGGCTGTTTTGCACGGCCTGTTTTTCTGGCTCCATCGCGCCGGAGGCCTTTGAGTCCCATCCGGAGGCGGACGCGTTGGCGCCCAAGGGCCGGCTGCGCCGCCCCCTCGAGGTGGCGATCGTGGAGTTGCAGGACTATCTCGGTGAGGAAATCACCGGGATCGTTTCCATCGAGATCGGCGGCAGCAACGGCGGTGCGGTCATCGACGCAGCGGCGAATCTGGGGAAGGCGCTCGTTGACGGGGACTATGCGGGGCGGGCGATTCCGGAGCTGACGGCGACGACGCCGCATCTGTTCCAGGTTCCGGTGTTGCCGTGGGCCTTTGCGGATGAGTTTGGCAACCGGCTGGTGATGCGGGAGGCGGCCTCGGATGAGTTCGCGGAGCGGCTGGGGAAATTCTTGGCCTTGGGCTCGTTCGGGACGATCGGCTGCGCGCTGCTGCCGCTGACCGCCCAGCAGGTAGGTGAGGTCTATATCCCGGGAACGCTGAGCGAGTGCCTGGCGCTGGGCCGGGCGATCCGGGTTGCCCGGGAACAGGGCAGCGACCCGGTGGCCGCGGCGGCGCACGCGCTGGGCGGGTGGGTGCTGTTTCGTGGCAGGCTGGCCAAGCGGGAGTGGACGAACACCGGCTATCTAGAAGGCACCCATGAGATCACCGGGGAGGGCGAGTCCGCAGGCCACGTCCTGACGGTATGGTTCAAAAACGAAAACCACATCAGCTGGCTGGACGGCCAGCCCTATGTCACCAGCCCTGATTTGATCGAACTGTGCGACGCGGCGACCGGCGAGCCGCTGTCGAACACCTCCCTCCGCGAGGGCACCCACGTGGCCGTGGTCGGGCGGCGCCGCCGCGACCCCTACGACAGCCCCCGCGGCCTGGCCGTGCTGGGCCCCCGCCACTTCGGCTTCGACATCGAATTCACCGGTATCGAAACCCTCATGCACAAGTGACTCACCCGCGAGCAACAGCCGCCCGTCACGCTAGGCCCCGGCCAAACGGCAGGACTGTCCACGACCCGGCAGCCAAGGGGATTGCCGTGGCCGGCGCCAAGCCCTGGACCGATCGGCTGGCTACCGCAGCATGAGGCCACCGGTACGGTTCTGCGGACGGCTGGCTTGTCTTGCAGCGCCCCCCGGGCCATGAGGCATACCGGCGGTGAAGGCCCAGGCTGGAGGCGTGTCTCCAGCCTGGGCCTTGCTTATTGCGGCCCTGTTGGGATCGCCAGGCGATCAACCGGGCATTGGCGTCGGGTCCGGGGCTCAGCGCGCGGCTCCGTAGGGCGGGCCGGAGACGCCGGTGATCTTCCAGATGTCCCCGCCGAGGGTGACCACGTAGGCGGTGGTCCCTATGAACTCCAGCGAGGTCGGCCGGTCGAGACCGATGGTGACCGGGGTGAAGGCGCCGTCGC
>Ga0075435_100002816_pt1 | contig 11632 bp, 11 predicted proteins | sample RhiMethybrSRZTD4_FD_75302 | JGI IMG/M metagenome (GOLD analysis project Ga0075435, IMG submission 75302) | Populus rhizosphere microbial communities from Tennessee, USA - Rhizosphere MetaG P. TD hybrid SRZTD4 | ecosystem: Host-associated > Plants > Roots > Rhizosphere > Soil | place: USA... | reverse complement strand
GCGGCGCGGTGGCGGACATGGACGAGGTCACCGGCAAGCTGACCGTCTGGTCCACCTCGCAGGCGCCGCACGCGCACCGGACGCTGTACTCGCTGTTCCTGGGCCTGCCCGAGCACAAGATCAGGATCATCTCCCCCGACATCGGCGGCGGGTTCGGCAGCAAGGCCCCGGTGTACCCGGGATATATCTGCGCCATCATCGGATCCCAGGTCACCGGGCGGCCGGTCAAGTGGATGGAGGACCGGTCGGAGAACCTGATGAGCACCGCGTTCGCCCGGGATTACCACATGCACGGGGAGATCGCCGCCACCAGGGACGGGACGATCCTGGCCCTGCGGGTGAAGGTGCTCGCCGACCACGGCGCGTTCAACGGCGCAGCGCAGCCCACCAAGTTCCCCGCCGGGTTCTTCGGGATGTTCACCGGGTCCTACGACCTGCGCGCGGCGCACTGCCAGGTCACCGGCGTGTACACCAACAAGGCCCCGGGCGGCGTCGCGTACTCGTGTTCGTTCCGGGTCACCGAGGCGGCGTACCTGGTCGAGCGCATGGTCGACCTGCTGGCCCGGGACCTGGGCATGGACCCGGCCGACCTGCGGATGAAGAACCTGCTGCGCCCCGAGCAGTTCCCGCACACGACGCCGACCGGCTGGCAGTACGACTCTGGAGATTATGGAAAAACGCTCCGCATAGCGCTGGAGGCCGCGGGCTACGAGGAATTGCGGAAGGAGCAGGCCGGGCGGCGCGAGCGCGGTGAGCTGATGGGGATCGGCATCAGCTTCTTTACCGAGGCGGTCGGGGCCGGGCCGCGCAAGCACATGGACATCCTCGGCCTGGGCATGGCCGACGGCGCCGACCTGCGGGTGTACCCGACCGGCAAGGCGGTGCTCGCGGTGTCCTGCCAGACCCAGGGCCAGGGCCACGAGACCACGTTCGCCCAGATCGTCGCCGAGGAACTGGGGATCTCCGTGGACGATGTGGAGGTCGTGCACGGGGACACCGACCGGACGCCGTTTGGCCTGGGCACCTACGGCTCCCGCTCGACGCCCGTGTCCGGCGCGGCGGCGGCCGTGGTGGCCCGCAAGGTCCGCGAGCGGGCGCGGGTCGTGGCGGCGGCGATGCTTGAGGCCTCCGCCGACGACCTGGAGTGGGCCGACGGCCGGTGGCACGTGCGCGGCGACCCGGCCCAGGGCAGGACGCTGGCGGAGATCGCGATGGCCGCCCATTCGGGGCTGGAGCTGCCCGAGGGTGTTACGGGGCACCTGGACGCCGACACGGTTTACAACCCGCCCAACCTCACCTATCCGTACGGCGCCTACATCTGCGTGGTGGACGTGGACTCCGGCACCGGGGTGGTGAAGGTGCGGCGTTTTGTCGCGGTGGACGACTGCGGCGTGCGGATCAACCCGATGATCGTGGAGGGGCAGATCCACCGGGGGCTCGCCGACGGGCTTGGTATGGCCCTGATGCAGGCGATCACCTTCGACGCCGACGGCAACTGCCTGGGCGGCTCGTTCATGGACTACCTGCTGCCCACCTCGGTGGAGTGCCCGTCCTGGGAGCTTGCCGAGACCGTCACCCCGTGTCCCCACCACCCCATCGGGGCAAAGGGAGTAGGAGAATCGGCCACGGTGGGGTCGCCCGCCGCGGTGGTCAACGCGGTCATGGACGCACTCAAGCCGCTCGGGGTGCGGCACGCCGACATGCCGCTCACGCCGGCCAACGTCTGGTCCGCCATCCAGGGCAACCCGGTGCGGACCGACCTGGCTTAGAGCACTGGAATAGTGAGCGGCGATCCCGGGCTCTCAATATGAGCGAGAGGAAACGAATGAACGCAACCGGTGGCCCGGCGGGCGGGCCCAACGGCCCAGTGAACGGCCAGGCTGATGGGCTAGCGAACGACATGACGGAGCAGGTCCCGGACGTGCCCGCGCTGCTCGCCGCCCTCGACGCCACCGGGTACCTCGCGGACGAGGCGCTGGCCACCGCCCTGTTCCTGGCCGCGCGGATGGGCCAGCCGATCCTGCTCGAGGGGGAGCCAGGCGTCGGCAAGACCGAGGCGGCCAAGGCGCTGGCCGAGGCGCTGGACACGCCGCTGCTGCGGCTGCAGTGCTACGAGGGCCTGACCTCGTCGGAAGCCCTGTACGAGTGGAACTACCCGCGCCAGCTCCTGGCGATCCGGCTGGCCGAGGCGCGCGGCGAAACGCTGCACGACGCGGACCTGTTCAGCGAGGAGTACCTGCTGGCCCGGCCGCTGCTCGCCGCGCTCGATCATCCCGGGCCCCGGCCCGCCGTGCTGCTGATCGACGAGGTGGACCGCGGCGACGACGAGTTCGAGGCGTTCCTGTTCGAGTTGCTCGCCGAGTCGGCGGTCACCATCCCCGAACTCGGCACCCGCCGGGCCCGGTTCCGCCCGGTCGTCGTGCTGACCTCGAACCGGACCCGTGACCTGCATGACGCGCTGAAGCGGCGCTGCCTCTACCACTGGATCGACTACCCGGACACCGAGCGGGTCGCGTCGATCATCCGCCGCCGGGTACCCGCCACCTCGGAGATTCTGGCCGGCCAGGTGGCCCGGGGGGTGGCCCAGCTGCGGGGTCTCGACCTGGCCAAGCAGCCCGGCGTCGCCGAGGCCATCAGCTGGGCCGGGGCGCTAAACGTGCTCGGCGCGGCCAGCCTCGACGGCGCCGCCGCGAACCAGACCGCCGGTGCGGTACTCAAGTACTCCGAAGACCTGCAGGCCGTGCGCGCGACCGGGTTCGCGGCACTGGCCCCTGCCGATGAGCCCTGACAACGGCGTGCCCGCGGCGGCGTCGCCCGGAGAGGGGTTGCCCGTTCCGGGCGCGGGGGCGCCGCGTCTGGCTGGCGCGACGGTGCCTGTGGCTGGTGAGGGGGCGCCGCGGCCTGGCGACGACCTTGCGTTGGTGGCGGCGAGGTTTGGCGCGGCACTGCGCGCGGCCGGGGTCCCGGCCGACCCTGGCCGGTGTGAGCGGTTCGCCAGCGCCGTCACCGTAGCCCGGCCCGTCACCGTCTCGGGGCTGTACCTGTGCGCGCTCGCCACCCTGGTAGCGAGCAAAGACCACATCGAGACGCTGCGGCGGGTCTTCGAGTCGATCTTCGGCGGACTGCCCGACGTGCCGGTCGCCGGGGGCGAACCGGCGGTTCCCGGTCCGCCCGGCACGGCGCAAGGTCCCTCGCCCGCGTCGGACATCCTCCGCGAGGCGGCGCAGGCCGCTCAGTCCCACACCATCCTGACAGCCACCGAACAGCAGGAGCCCGCGAAGGGCGGGGATGAGGATTCAACCGGGGATGAGGCGATGTCGGCCCGCGAGGTACTGGCCAGCGCCACCGAACGGCTGGCCAGCACCGACTTCGCCGAGCTGTCCCCCGCCGAGCTGCTGCTGTTGTCCGGGCTGATGCGCAAACTCACCCTCGCGGTGCCGCTGCGCCGGTCACGCCGGCCGCAGCAGACCCCGCGCGGCCGGCAGACCGATCTGCGCAGCACCCTGCGGCAGGCCCGGCGCACCGGCGGTCACCCGCTCCGCCTGGCCCGGCGGGCACCGCTGCGCGAACCGCGCCGGCTGATCGTGCTGTGCGACATCTCCGGCTCCATGGAGCCCTACGCGCGGGCCATGCTCCAGTTGCTGTACTGCGCGGCGGGCGGCGCGCAAGCCGAGGTGTTCACGTTCGCGACCCGGCTCACCCGGATCACCGGGACGCTCGCGCACGTCCGGCCGGGGCTGGCGCTCCACCAGGCGGGCCATGCGGCCCCGGACTGGCTGGGCGGGACCCGGATCGGCGAATCCATCGCCGATTTCAACGACTCCTACGGGCGCCGGGGCATGGCCCGGGGAGCCGTGGTCGTGATCATCTCCGACGGCTGGGATACCGGGGATCCGGATGTGCTGCGGCGCGAGATGGAGCGGCTGTCCCGGGTGGCGCACCGGATCGTCTGGGTGAACCCGCGGACGCAGAGCCCGGAGTACCAGCCGCTCGCGGGGGGCATGGCGGCGGCCTGGCCGTACTGCGACGCTGTGGTGAGCGCGCATTCGCTGAACGCGCTCGACGAACTGACCGCTGCCCTGGCCCACCCCGGACACCGTCGGTAAGGCCGCATCGTCCACCCGACCGCGGCAGGGATACCGATGTTCGCCCGCGACGACATCTGCCTTGTTCCCATCTCGGATATGCCACCGCTGCCGCTCGGGCTGATCTGGTGCACCACGCACCACAACGCCCGGATCCAGGCGCTCGCCGAGACCGTCCAATCGCTTCGGCGGGCAGCGGGCCCGCGGCCACGATCGATTGGCCGCTGATCCGGATCGATGCGGAATCCGCAGTTGATCGATCAGCGCGGCCGGGCCAGGGTGGCGTTCGTAGCGGTAAACAGGGGGTCGCAGGAGGACCAGTGAGTGAGGCAGGTGCCAGGACGCGCGCGAGCGCGGTCATCACCGTGCACAAATACGAGCCCGCGTCATACGAAGAGCCGGCCGAGGGCCCGGTGCTGACGCGGATCCACGTGGAGGAAAGCTTCAGCGGCGACATTTCCGGCGACGGCGTGGTCGAGTTCCTCCAGGCTGCCCGCGCGGACGGGTCGGCGAGCTTCGTGGGCATCGAGCGGGTCAGCGGGACGGTGGGCGGCCGGGTGGGCTCGTTCCTGCTCCAAGACACCGGTACCGTGGCCGGAAACATCGTCAGCGGCGACTGGTTCGTGATCCCTGGCTCGGGCACCGGTGCGCTGGCCGGGCTGCGCGGCGAGGGCGGCTTCCGCGCCAACCTTGGCGAGAACGCCCAGGTGCACCTCGACTACTGGTTCGAATGACCGCTCCCATCCCCGGCCACCAACAGGGGCCGGGTGGGGCGGCGGCGCCGCTGGCCGCACCGGCCACGCTCGTGCTGTCGCGGGCGGTCAAGGCGGGACATGAGCAGGCGTTCGAGAACGTCCTCCACCGGCTCGCCGCCGAGGTCCGGCGCCAGCCCGGACACCTCGACCTGACCGTGCTCGCGCCGCAGCCCGGTGGGCCGCGCATCTACACGATCGTGTCGCATTTCGCCGACCGCGCCGCCGCCGACGCCTGGGTGGCCAGCCAGGCACGGGCGCAACTGGTCGCCGAGGCCGATCTGCACGCCGCCGGCGACTTGCAGACCCGGTACCTGTCGGGACTGGAGGGCTGGCTCGCCCAGCCCGGTGCCGCAGTGCTGGTGCCACCCGCCCGCTGGAAGGTCGCCCTCTTGTCCGCCGTGGGGATCGTGCCGCTGCTGGAGGCAGTCACTTACCTGCTCGCCCCGCGGCTGTTGGGACTTCCGGTGTGGACCCGCCCGGTGATCTCCGTTGTGCTCGTCATCCCGCTCATGCAGTACGCGGTGATGCCTATGCTTACCCGCGCGGCGCGCCCGTTCCTCTACCCGCCTCGGCCCGCGCAGCCCGCCGGGAGCCCGCCCTGAACCAGCCCGCCCCCCGGCTCTGCCGGACCGGGCATCCTCCACTCTCCCGTGCCGGTCGCACGTCCTTCTCGGGGTATATATGCGTTGCACGGAGCAGCTACGGCGGGGTTAGGTGGGGGCGGGAAGTGGCGCCGGGGCGGGCCTGGTAGCGGAAGATTCACGGGGGAGGCACTGCCGTGGGGCACGTGGAGGTGGCGCATCTGAGCCACTGGCTGCCCGATGGCCGGGTGCTGATCGACGACGCGTCGTTCCGAGTGGGCGAGGGAACCACGGCGGCGCTGGTGGGGCCGAACGGGGCGGGCAAGACGACCCTGATCCGGCTGATCGCAGGTGACGTGGCGCCGCAGTCGGGGACCGTGAGCTTCAGCGGCGGGCTCGGGATCATGCGGCAGTTCGTCGGGGGGATCCGGGCTGCGGAGGGCCCGCCGGGACGAACGGATACCGGGGCCATCACCGGCAGGTCCTCGGTCCGTGACCTGCTCATCTCGGTTGCGCCGCCGCGGTTGCGGGAGGCCGCCGACCGGCTGGATGCGGCCGAGCTGGTCATGATGGAACGCGACGATGAGGCCGCGCAGTTGCGGTACGCGGCGGCGCTGGCCGAGTGGGGCGACGCCGGCGGCTACGACGCCGAAGTGCTCTGGGACGCGTGCTGCCTGGCCGCCCTGGGATCGGGGTATGAGCACTGCCGGTGGCGCGAGGTGGGCACCCTGTCCGGCGGCGAGCAGAAGCGGCTGGTGCTCGAGGCGCTGCTGCGCGGCCCGGCCGATGTGCTCCTCCTCGACGAGCCGGACAACTACCTGGACGTGCCCGCCAAACGCTGGCTGGAGCAGCAACTCGCCACGACCAGCAAGACCGTGCTCCTGGTGAGCCACGACCGGGAGCTGCTCGCCAACTGTGCCCAGCGCATCGTCACCGTGGAGGACAAGAGCGTCTGGATCCACGGCGGCGGCTTCGCGACCTACGCGCAAGCCCGCCGGGACCGCAACGAGCGCCTCGACGAGCTCCGCCGCCGCTGGGATGAGGAACACGAGAAGATCAAGCAACTCGTCCGGATGTACCGCCAGAAAGCGTCCTACAACGACGCGATGGCCTCACGGCTGCAGGCCGCGGAGACCCGGCTGAGGAGGTTTGAGGAGGCGGGGCCGCCCGAGCTGGCACCCAGGGAGCAGAACGTCCGGATGCGGCTGCGCGGCGGCCGGACCGGGAAGCGCGCCATCATCTGCGAGACCCTCGAGCTGACCGGGCTCACCCGGCCGTTCTCCACCGAAGTCTGGTACGGCGAGCGGGTCGCGGTACTCGGTGCCAACGGGTCCGGCAAGTCCTCGTTCCTGCGGCTCCTCGGCGGGGGGGAGCTTCCGCACGAAGGGGTGGCCCGCCTCGGGGCCAGGGTGGTCCCAGGTCTGTTCGTCCAGACCCACGCCCGCCCCGATCTCGCGGACCGCTGGCCGGAAGAGATTCTCATGACCGAGCACGCGCTCTTGCGCAATGAGGCTATGGCCGCACTCGCGCGGTATGAGATCCAGTTCACCGCGCGTCAGCCGTTTCGCACCTTGTCCGGTGGACAGCAGGCACGCCTGCAGATTTTGCTGCTGGAACTGGCGGGGTCGACCCTGCTTTTGCTCGACGAGCCGACCGACAACCTGGACCTTTCGAGCGCCGAGGCGCTGCAGGAGGGCATGGAGTCCTACCAGGGCACGGTGCTGGCGGTGACCCACGACCGCTGGTTCGCCCGGTCGTTCGACCGGTTCCTGGTGTTCCGTGCGGACGGAAATGTGCAGGAGTACGACAGCCCGGTATGGGACGAAACTCGGCCGGTCCGGCCGAACTGACCGGGCCTTGCTAGGCTGCAGGGGTTCTGATCAGCCGGCCGTCCGTGGCGGTTTGGCTCCATGCGGCGAGGTGAAGGGGTCCGCACCGTGAAGAAGCTGTTGTTGCTCGCGCTGGTGGGGCTTGGCGCGTTCGCGGTCTGGCGCAAGGTTCAGGCCGATCGTGCCGAGCTCGACTTGTGGACGGAAGCCACCACTAGCGACGAGTGACGCCGCGGCCACGGGCTCCTGAGCTGTGGACGCGGGTGATCAGGTGAGCCGGCCGCCGATCACGCTCGCATGCTTTGGCCTGTTCGGAACCGCGGCGCAAGACGACGGGATGCTCGAGCATGCCTTCGCTGAGGCGTGCGCGACGCAGGGCGTCGTTCCTGGCACGACCGACTACGCCCGTTACATGGTGGCCGTCCACCAGACGCTCGGCGAGCCCGCGGTAGACGTGTTCCACGGGCTGTTCCCCGGCAACCCCGGACGCGCCGAGGCCGCTGCGTTGTCCTTCGAGCGCTCGTTCCGCGCGGGCATCGACCGGCACGGCCTCTTGCCGGTGCCCGGCGCGCGGGAGACGCTCGATGGGCTGCGTGAGTCGGGCATCCGGATCTGCATGATCACCGGCCTGTCCCGGCGCCTGCTCGGCATCGTGCTCGACACGCTCGGCTGGTGGCGGCACGTCGACCTCGCGCTTTCCCCGGAGGACGTGCCCAGGGGCTGCCCGTGGCCGGACCAGATGCTGGCAGCCATGTTGCGCCTGGGAGTAGAGGACGTCCAGGAAGCCGCCTACGCCGGTAGCACGACCAGTGGCATCCGCTGCGGCAAGCGGGCCGGCGCCCGCATCGTCGCCGGTGTGCTCACCGGCGGTCACACCCGGGACCGGCTGCGGGAAGCCGGGGCAACCGACTTCATCACCCGGATCACCGAGTTTCCCGCGCTCCTGGCCGGGGCCGCAACTGATGCGCCGGCCGCTGGAGCGCCCCAGGCGCGGACGGCTGAGTCCGGCGGGCCGCCCGAGGAAACCGCGTCTGCGGATGACGTGGCCTGAGGCGGCCTGGGGAGGGCGCGGCGCACGGCGGGATCACCGGCCGCCGCCGCAGGCGAGCGCACCCCAGGTACCCTGGGAGCGCCACACTCGGGGCTATAGCTCAGTTGGTAGAGCACTTGGTTTGCAACCAAGAGGCCAGGGGTTCGAGTCCCCTTAGCTCCACCAGGCAAAACACCCCAGTTCAAGAGATGCGTCCGGTCAGAGCACGCGAAATGCGCGTCCCATGCACGTGCCGCACCGCCACTCGGTTGCGCGCCCTTCGACGGGCGGTTTCACCGCGCTGACCCTCGCCGCCAGGGCCACGAAGGCACCGGTGCCGCCGAGCAGGACCCACCACCAGAGCGCCACATCGAACCACAGCTGATACACATGCCGAGCTCGCACAAACCGGAACAGCAGTGGCCAGCCCACTACTATTGGAACGCCAATCAAAAGGCCCAGGCCCATCCGCAAAGCGCGGCTCTGGAAGGCAGCAGCAACCGAATCCATGGAGAACGACCAAATCTGCAGGCCCGTGCGCACGGCCCCAGCTAGTACCAGCACCCACGACAGCAGGCTCTCGACGAGCAAGACCCGTAGCACAAGTCGCATGTGCCCCTTCCGGCGGCCGGGCAGATCCCCCTGGGATGTGACCAGCCCCAGAGGTCGTCTGTTGCCTTTATCGAACACCCAGCACCGGGCCAGCACAATACGGGGAAGCAGGCAGCGTCGACAGCAACAGAAACGGCTACCAGCAGCGATCGGCGCTCCATGTCGGGGCATAGAGTTCCGCCATGGCTGCATACGTCATCGTCGAAACCGACGTCACCGATCCGGGGCAATACGAGCAGTACAAGGCCGCGTCGCCTGCTGCAATCGCAGCTGGCGGAGGCCGTTTCCTCGTCCGCGGCGGCGAACTGGTTGTCCTTGAGGGTGACTGGCAACCGCCCCGCCTCGTGATGCTCGAATTTGAAGACCTCGAGGCCGCTAGGCGCTGGTATGAGTCAGAGGCCTACCAGGAGGCCAAGAAGCTGCGGGAAGGCGCAGCAAGGTTCCGCGCCGTCGCCGTCGAGGGCATCAACTAGGAAGGAAGTGCCCCCCGCGTGCCGTAAGCAGGACTATCTGTGGTGCTTCAACGGCTCAGCCCTGAATCCCTGCGTGCTTGCGGTCAAGGGCGCCACGGGCTGCGCCATCCATCCGGCCGCCAGACCGCTGCGGCAGGGATTCAGGGGAGCCAGTCGAAGGGATGGCCAGATCCCCACGGCGCAGGTGCGGTGGTATGACCGGACTAGGTTCCGCGGCTCGATCGACCGCCCGGTCGTTGTGATGAAGACGGGAGATGTTGACATGACCAGCAAGTTCACCGAGCTTGCAATCGACTGTGCCGATCCCAGCGGTCTCGCCCGGTTCTGGTGCTCGGTCCTCGACTACGAGGTGCAAGACGAAGACGACGGAGTTGTCACAATTGGCTCGCCTATGGTGCCAGAAGGCAAGAACCGCCTTGGCCCAGTGCCACCGACGTTGACATTCGCGCACGTGCCCGAGGGCAAGACCGTCAAGAACAGGCTCCACCTCGACGTCAACCCAACCGACAGAGAGCAAGACGAAGAGGTCCGTCGCCTGCTCGACCTGGGTGCTCGACACGCCGACGTCGGCCAAACCGGCGATGAGAGCTGGGTGACGCTAGCCGACCCCGAGGGGAACGAGTTCTGCGTCCTTGCAAGCCGCCGCCCCTGATCGGAGGCTGCACGCCACGCCAGGGGGCTTCTCCAACGCGCCCTGGCGCGATCAGCTGACACTGGGTTGAGTTCCGGGAGAGGGCCGGTGTGGTATCAGGGCGCCAGAAGTGCACCCCCACGCTCATCCCGGATGCTGATAGCCGATGCTTGCTGGTGGCCAGATCAGACCCGGGCATAGGCTGCCGCAGTGACCTGGATCGCACCTGACGTTGAGCGTTCGGAGGGCTATCCGGAGCGCCGCAACGCACCCGAGCAGGAGATGCTCCGCGACTGGCTCGACTGGCACCGGGCCACCCTGCTGCGCAAATGCTCAGGCCTGGACGCCGTCCAGCTGGCTGCGCGCGCCGTGCCGCCATCGAACCTCTCGTTGCTAGGGCTGGTCCGGCACATGAGTGACACCGAGCGCGGGTGGGTCAGGCAGACCTACCGGGGCGAGCGGGTACCGGACCTGTACTACCGGTCCGATGCCCCCGACGCTGACTTCGAGGAGGCCGGCCCGGCCGGCGCCGAGGAGGACTTTGAGCGCTACTGGGCCGAGTGCCGGGCCGTCGATGCCGCGCTGGTGGGCGCGGAGCTGGATGAGACCTTCACCTTCGCCGAGAAGCCCATCTCGGTGCGCTGGATGTGGCAGCACCTGGTGGAGGAGTACGCGCGGCACAACGGGCACGCCGACCTGATCCGCGAGGCCATCGATGGCTCGGCTGGCGCCTGAGCCGGGCGCGCTCAGTTTCGAGTCGGTCCTCGGCCAAGGCCGGAAGGGGTGAACCTGCAGGCGTGGGCGGCAGCAGGCGATGGTTGACACGTCATCCGGACATGATCACCGGTAGTCGAGTCAGTCCGAGCTTGCAGGTTCGGCGCGGGTATCCCCTGCGGGTGGTGTTCCTGGGCTTCGCGCATCCGGTTGACGGTTGCCTGGCGAATGCGACCGGCCTGAGGCGAGCGGCCCCTGGCTAAGGCGGTGCATCCTGGAGGTGTGGAAGGCAAGAAGTCAGCCGCCGAGACAGGGAATGCGGCGTCAGCTCAGCCCGAGTCCGTGGCCGAGCGGGAGCGGGTGGCAGGATGCCCGGGAGCGGGCGTTGGATGCGCGCGAGCGTTTGGCCGAGGTAACGGATCTGGCTCCCACCTAACAGGCGCCCCCGCCCCGATGCCGATTACAGCACGTCAGATGCGGGGCTCACGGACCCGGCGCCTGTTGCCGGGATGCCAGGGCGGACGTTCCGGTCCGCTGGTGCCAGGGATTGCACCAGCGCCCGCAGCGTGGTTCTGGCAGCCGCAAGGTCTTCGGCGGTGATGTGGGCCTGTTGCAGCAGTCGCCCGCGTGCAGCGTCGGAGCGGTGGGTGAGCTGCTCAATCACGAGCTGTCCCCGGTCGGTGAGGGCCAGGAGCGGGGAACGAGCGTGATCGGGATTGGGTGCGGCCCTCAGAAGCCGGGCGGCGAGGAGATCGCTGGCGACGCGTTGAACGCCCTGGCGGGTCAGGCCAAGGCGGCGGGCGATGGCGGGTACGGTGCACGGCCCTGTACTGACGACGCTGAGGACGTGCCACCGGGCAACGGTCTGGCCAAGTTCCCTGGCGATTGCCTCGCTGGTGCGCCGGGACAGCCCCGCCAACTC
>Ga0075435_100002811_pt1 | contig 11640 bp, 11 predicted proteins | sample RhiMethybrSRZTD4_FD_75302 | JGI IMG/M metagenome (GOLD analysis project Ga0075435, IMG submission 75302) | Populus rhizosphere microbial communities from Tennessee, USA - Rhizosphere MetaG P. TD hybrid SRZTD4 | ecosystem: Host-associated > Plants > Roots > Rhizosphere > Soil | place: USA... | reverse complement strand
CAAGGGCGCGATCGTCGTCTACATCAACGCGACGCCGAAATCGCTGCCGGGCCCGCTGCAGGCGCACTTCGGGTCGGCCGGCGAGCGCTGGAAGATGTACAAGGCCGCCGGCGCGATCGGAACGCTCAGCATCGCCAACCCGAAGAGCATGGACGTGCCGTGGTCGCGATCGACGCTGTCGCGGACGCAACCGCAGATGGCGCTGGCCGACGCGTCGCTCGACGAGACCGGTGGTCAGCAGATCTCGGTGACGATGAATCCGGCGCGTGCCGACACGCTGTTCGAAGGATCGGGCCACACCTTTGGCGAGCTGATCGCGCTGGTCGATGCCGGCAAGCCGGTGCCGGCCTTCGCGCTGCCGTCGCGGCTCAAGGCGGCGATCCGCGCCGAACGCGGCGACGTGGAGTCGCAGAACGTCGCCGGCATCCTGCGCGGATCGGATTCGAAACGCCGCGACGAGTTCGTCGTCGTGTCGGCGCACCTCGATCATCTGGGCGTCGCCGATCCGCCGGTCAACGGCGATCGCGTCTACAACGGCGCGATGGACAACGCGTCGGGCATCGCGGCGCTCCTCGAAATCGCCGCGCGGCTCCACGACGCCGGCACGAAGCCGGCGCGATCGATTCTCTTCGTCGCGGTCACCGCCGAAGAGAAAGGGCTGCTCGGGTCGCGCTACTTCGCGTCGCACCCGACCGTCCCGGCGAGCGCGATGGTCGCCAACGTCAACATCGATATGTTCCTGCCGCTCTTTCCGCTGAAGACGCTCATGGTGCTCGGCCTCGACGAGTCCGATCTCGGACGCGACATTCGCGCGGTCGCGAAGGAGCAAGGCGTCGGCGTGCAGGCCGATCCCGAACCGCAGCGCAACCGCTTCGTCCGCAGCGATCAGTACAGCTTCATTCGCGAAGGCATTCCGTCGTTGTCGATGAAGGTCGGGTACGAGCCGCAATCACCAGAGGCCGAAATCGCGCGCAAGTGGACGGCCGAGCGCTATCACGCGGTGTCCGACGATCTCAGTCAACCGGTCGATCTCTCCGCTGCCGACAAGTACATCGACATCGTCCGCGCGCTCGCGGTGCGGATCGCCGACCGTTCCGATCGTCCGCGCTGGAACGGCTCCAGCTTCTTCAAGCGGTTCGCCAAAGCGACGACCGATTGAGGCGGATGCCCGTTGACGTTTCGACCGACGTCGTCATCGATCGGCCGCCGTCCATCGTGGCGGCCTACGCTGCCGATCCCGATCGCGCGCCTGCGTGGTACGTCAACATCAAGAGCGTCGAGTGGAAGACGCCGCGTCCAGTGACCGTGGGCTCGCGCATCGCCTTCGTCGCGCACTTTCTCGGGCGGCGGATGGCCTACACCTACGAGGTCGCCGAACTGATCCCGGGTGAGCGCCTGGTGATGCGGACCTCGGACGGTCCGTTTCCGATGGAGACGACTTATACGTGGCAGGCCGCCGGCAACGGACGCACGAAGATGACGCTGCGGAACCGCGGCAATCCAGCCGGGTTTTCCAAGTGGGTCGTCCCGTTCATGGCCTTTGCCATGCGGCGGGCGAATCGGAAGGATCTCGCGTTGCTGAAGCGCGTCCTCGAGGCAGCCGGGGCGTGACGGTCCGGGTGATCCGGCTAAAAGCCGGACACTACCGACGCTGCGATGCGCGATTCTGAGTTCCGCCGGCCAATTGCGGCAGATCGCCGTCGCGGTCTTCGGGATCGCGGGCGCCGGCGCGCTCCTCCTGAATGATCTCGACGGCGGCGCGGCGCTGATCGTCGAGGATCCTGTCCATCATCGCCCCCGCGCCCGATCCGATCGTGACGCGCCGCCGCCGCAGCCGCCACGCGCTCGCGAACAGCCAGATCGCCGCCAGAAAGAGCACGATCGAGATGTAGCTCTCCATGGTTCACCAGTTCATTTCTTCGTCGCGATGGGCAGGTCGTCGCGATTGCCCCATTCCTCCCACGCGCCGTAGTAGTTGCGCAGCTTGTCGTAGCCGATCAGATGCAGCGCGAAGAGATCGACCGACGCGCGCATGCCGACCTGACAGTAGGTGATCACTTCGTGTGACGGAAGGATGCCGCGCGCCTCGTAGATCTTCGTCAACTCGTCGGCCGACTTGAACGTGCGCTGCGGCAGGTCGAGGAGATCCTCCCAGTAGACCGGAATCGAGGACTCGATGAAACCGCCGCGTTTGATGTTGCGGAGATCCTTTCCCTCGATCTCCGCCGCGGTCCGCGCGTCGACGATTTTGATGCCCGGTTTGTTGATGGCGCCGACCACGTCGCTGGCAGTCGCGACCCACCGCGGCTGCGGCTTCGGCGTGAACGCGCCAGCCGTGACCGCAGGCGTCGCGTCGCTGGTCTGGCGCTGCTCCGCGCTCCACTTGACCCACCCGCCGTTCATCAATGCGACGTTCGGGTGGCCGAAGTAGTTGAGAATCCACCAGAGCCGCGCCGCGTAGATGCCGCCGCGCTCGTCGTAGACGATCACGCGGGTCGCGTCGCCAATCCCCAGCCTGCCCATCATCTCGGTGAACGCCGCGGGCGTCGGCAGAAATGTCGGCGGATTCCTGGCGTCGCGAATCGCGACCGGCGAGAGATACACGGCGCCAGGCACGTGCCCTTCGGCGTACCCGCTCTGCCGCATATCGACGATGCGCACGTTCGCGTCGGCGGCGTGGGCGGCCACCCAGTCGGTTTCGACGAGCTGCTCAGGGTGGACGTACGCGAACGCCAGCCAAGTCATCAAGAACACCATGAGGAAAGTTTAGCCGCAACCGGCGACATTTGCCCTTAGAGTGATGGCCATGTCGCTCGACGGCGTGTCGGTGGTGGTTGCGGGGGCGGGGCTATCGGGGTTGGCGGCGGCGCACGATCTGATCGCCATGGGCGCGAACGTGACCGTCATCGACGCGCGCGATCGCGTCGGCGGCCGTGTCTGGACCATCCGCGACGGCTTCGCCGAACAGCAGCACGGCGAGGTGGGCGGCGATCTCATCGACGAGGATCACGACGCGATGCGCGACCTCGCCGGTGAGCTGAACCTGAAACTGACGCGCATTCTCCGCGCCGGCTTTGGCGCCATCCGCCGCGACGAGAAGGGGCGGCCGCGGATCACGCATCGCGGCATCAGCCGCGGGTGGGAGCGCATCGGCAACGAGCTCGAGCCGGTGTGCCGGCCGTATCGCCTCGCCGAACAGCGCTGGGACACGCCGATCGCGATGAATCTCGCGCGCCGCTCCGTGGCGAACTGGCTGGATTCGCAGCACGCCGACGAAGAACTGCGGGCGACGGCGATCGGGCTGCGCGGCTTCTTTCTCGCCGATCCCGAGGAGCTGTCGCTCATCGCGCTCGTCGATCAGTTCGCCTCCAACGACGACGACGGGCCCGTGCGCGGCGCGATGTTCCGTATCGACGGCGGCAACGATCGCCTGGCGACGGCGCTGGCGGCGCCGCTCGGCAACCGCCTGCGGCTGAAAACGGAAATCGTCGCGATCTCCCATCGCGGCAGGACGGTGCGCGTCGCGGTCAAGCAGGCACAGACGCAGGCGCAGATCACCGGTGATTACCTCATCGTGACGATGCCGGCCTCGATCGTGCGCCGCATCCCGTTCACGCCATCGCTGCCCTCGCAGCAGCACGACGCGTTTGCCGCGCTCAAGTACGGGCGGGCGACGAAGACGCTGCTCCAATTCTCCAAACGTTTCTGGCGCGCCGCCGGGCGGCCGCGCGCGTTCGGAACGCCGTTTGGCATCGGTGCGCTGATGGACGCCAACGAGGAGCAGCGCGGCCGCCCGGGCATCCTGGCGCTCCTCGCCGGCGGCGCCGCCAGCGACGAAACGCAGGCGATCGTCGCGAAGAACGGTCCGTCCGCGCTCGTGAACGCGCTCGACTGGCTCGGGTCGAAAGATGCGGAGCTCCTCGCCTCCCGTCAGGTCGTCTGGGAACAGGATCCGTGGGCCCGCGGCGGCTATGCGTTCTTCGATCCCGGATTCGACCCCAGCCTTCGCGCGTGGCTCGCGCGTCCCTTCGGCCGCATCTTCTTCGCGGGCGAGCACACGAGCATCAGGTGGCAGGGGTACATGAACGGCGCGATCGAGACCGGCCGCCGCGCCGCGGCCGAGGTCGCCGCGGTCCATCAGCCGTAAAACCTTTTCACGCCGGCGCCGGTAAGACGAGCAGATGGACTTACGGCTCGAGGCCTTCATCGGCGGCGATCACGCCGCCTTCGAAGCCCTGTTCCGTGAGTATCAGCGCGAGGTGTACGGCTGGATCGTCCGGCTGGTCCGCGATCCGGCGGCCGCCGAAGATCTCACCATCGAGACCTTCTGGCGCATCTTTCGGAGCCGCGCGCGCTTCGACCCGTCGCGCAGCTTCGGCGCGTGGGCACGGCGCATCGCCATCAACGTCGCGCTCGATCACCTGAACCGCGCCGCCGCGGACCGCGTGCGTTTCGCGCCGATCGGCGATGCCGACGGCGCCGCGGCGCCGGCTGCCGACCGCGACGCCCACCGCTCGATCGTCCACGCGTTCTTGAACCTGCCGGCGACGCTGCGCGTCACCGCGCGTCTGGCGCTGGTGGAGGAGCGTCCGTATCAGGAGATCGCCGAGCTGCTCGGCGTCTCGGTCGGCGCGGTGAAGTCGCGCGTGTTTCGCGCGACGCGGCTGTTGCAACAAGATCTGGCCGGGTGGAGAGACCGACGATGAACGATCGCGACTGGCAGACGATGATCAAGAACGCACTGGACGCGGAGACGTTCCCCGAGCTGAATCACGATCTGTGGCCGCGCATGCAGGAAAGACTGGCCGCGGCGCCGCCGACGCCATCGCGCTGGGATCTGCTGCTGCTCGCGGCCATCGTCGTACTCGCGTTCATGTTTCCCGACATGCTGCTGAACCTCTTCTATCACTTATGAACACACATCCATTTCTTCGCGCCTACATGGCGGGGATCGTCGTGCCGACCGTGGCGCTGCTCTTCGGCGTGGCCGCGTTCGTCGTCGCACGCTACGTCTACGACGTGCCGATTCCGATCGAGCGTGTGATCATGTTCCCCATGGCGGTGGTGCCGAATTTGTGGGGCGCGTGGAACATGGTGCACCTCGCGGTGGGCGGCGGCCGGCGATGGCCGATCGGCGCGCACGGCGCGCTGCTGCCGCTGATTCTGATTCCACTCGGCCTGGTGCTGGCGCGTCTGTTCGCCATCGACGCGATCACACCCCGGCTCGTCGTCGTGTTCGCGCCGTTCGCGATGGCCGTCTACTATCTCGCGTGGAAGCACCTGGTCGGCTACTTCAACGGGGTGCTCGGGATTGCCTGAGGGCGGCCCTGAAAGGGCCGAAAGGGCCGCCCTGCGATGGAGACGTGATCGGCGATTCTACGGTAAACATCGATCGCTCGACGACCCGATCGTCGACAGGCGTCAGTGCAGCTTGTCGCCGTGCGGAGGCGTCGGACCGGCGTCGCGCTTGAACGGATGCGCGGCGTCGCGCTCCTTCGCCACCATCTGCTCGCGGTTGGGGACGAACTCGTTCGCAAAGCTGCGCGTCGTCGCGTTCAAGCGGCCGGTTTGCTCCGGCGGCACGGTGATCCACGTGCCTTTGATCAACCACTCCGGAATATCCCACGCCACCGGCTCCGCCGGCGCCACGGTGCCGCGCTCGCGCGGGAAGAAGTCGAAGAGGCGCTGTTCGTACTCGCGCTTCTCCATGTCGGTCATCGCCCGGAAGGCATCGCGATCGAACGACGGGTACCGGCTCGCCACGTCCTTGTCGATGTTCACCCGCAGCACGCGCGCGCTTTCGTCGAAGCGGACGCCGTCGAAGGGCAGCAGGTATCGGCGATGGATGAACAAGCTGCCTGAGTCCACGACGATGTAGCGTGGATGCTCGATGACGCTGTCGACCACGAGCCCGTCGAACGCGCCGAGCTCGTCGTTGGCGTCGTTGCGGATCGGCAGGCGTTCCCAAACTCCGGGCCCCGTTGCCGCGTCGCTCGCCTCGACATAACGGAGGTCGCTCGCGCGCGGTGCGGCCAGATCGGCTTCGGTCCGCGCGTCGTCATTGATATGCGCCTCGGCGATCTCGGTGAGGCGGCGGTCGGCGCGTCCCTCTTCGTCGAGGGTCTCCTGCAACAGCCGCGCTTCGTCGGGCCGGTTGAGCCGGCGCGCGTAGGTCCGTGCGCAGCCGTAGGCGGCGATTTCGTAGTGTTCGATGCGCTGCGCGACGCCGATGATCGCTGCATCACGGGCATCATCTGTCGCTTCTTGATTCAGACGTTCGTCTGCTTCTTGAACAATACCGGCCAGGCCGGCGCAGGGCTTCTGCCGCCGCCGCTCCCCCCAGTGCGTGAAGATCAGTTCGAGACGCTCGAGGTGGAGACGCGACTCATCGCAGTGTTTTTTGAGTGCTTCGCGCAGTTCTGGCGCGCGTGCGGCCTCGACCAGCCGAGGAAGCTCGCGAATCATCTGCGTCTCAGCATCGTACAGATCGCCGAGTTCGTCGATGTATAGATCCTTCAGCGACCCGATTGTCATGACCAGGACTCTCCTCTAACTGGCGTTTGGGTGGTGATTACGCAAGCGCTGTGCCTCCCGCGGCTGAGGTACAGTGCTGGCGCATGCGATCGGATGCCGGTCTCGTACGCGCGCTCGGACTACGTCAACTAACAGCCAGCATCATCAACGTCACCATCGGCGCCGGCATCTTCGTGCTGCCCGCTGCGGCGGCATCCACGCTCGGGCCCGCCGCACCCATCGCGTACATCGTCTGCGCCGTGCTGATGGCGCTCATCATCTGCTGCTTCGCGTCGGCCGGCAGTCGCGTCTCCCTGACCGGCGGCCTCTACGCGTATGTCGAGGTCGCGTTCGGGCCGTTCGTCGGCTTTCTCGGCGGCGTGCTCTACGCGCTCATGGCGGCGTTCGCGGTCGCGTCGGTCGCCAGTGCGTTCGCGGGATCGGTCGGCGCGCTCTTGTTTCAAGAATCAGCCGGCGCCCTCGCGCCGCCGACACGGGCGCTTCTGTTGATCGCGCTCTTCGGCGGTCTGGCGGCGATCAACGTCCGGGGCGTCACGTTCGGCGCGCGCCTCATCGAGACGATCACGGTCGCCAAGCTGCTGCCGCTCGTCGTCTTCGTGGCGGCCGGCATCTGGGCTGTCAACGCCGACTACCTGCGCTGGCCGGCGACGCCATCGGCGGCGCAAGTCGGGCGCACCGCGATCGTGCTGATTTTCGCGTTCGTCGGCGTCGAAATTGCGCTCGTGCCGAGCGGTGAGATTCGCGACCCGGCGCGGACGGTGCCCCGCGCGCTCTTCCTCGCGCTGTCGATCACGACAACGCTCTATCTGTTGATTCAGACAACGGCGCAGGGACTGCTCGGACCGGAAATATCGACGTTCGCGGCTGCTCCGCTCGCCGAAGCGGCCGGGCGCGTCCTCGGCGCCGCCGGCCGGCTCCTCGTCCTCGTCGGCGCTATCGTGTCGACGTTCGGCTACGTTTCGGGCGACATGCTCGGGAGTCCGCGTGCGTGGTACGCGTTCGGCCGCGCCGGCGTGCTGCCGGAGGTCATGACCCGCATTCATCCGATCTATCACACGCCGTACGTCGCCATCATCGTCTACGCGTGCGTCGTCGCGGCGCTCGCGATCAGCAGCAGCTTTACTCAACTCGCCGTGCTCGCCAACGTCGCGGCGCTGACGCTCTATCTGATGTGTGTTGCGGCGTCGTTCGAGCTGCAACGGCGCGACATCCGCGCCGACGGAACGCCCTTCGCCGCGCCGGGCGGGCCGCTGATTCCGATTGCGGCCGGCGCGGTGATCCTCTGGCTGCTCTCGAACGCGACGCGTCGAGAATTTCTGGTCGAAGCCGTCGTCCTCGTCACCGCGTCGCTGATCTACTCCATTCGCACGCGCGTCGGCCAACGCTGAGGCAGCACGCACTGCCAACCCGAGGGCCCTCGACCGGTATCGACGATCACGTCGGTCTGCCTCGGACGCCGATCCCCAGCGTCGAAAATCATCACTGGCAGGCGGTGCTGCAGCGCGGCCATCGGCGTCCAGTCGAGGCTGCCCACCCGATTCAACGTCCCAAAGAGCTGCCTGAAAAGCTGCGCTTCGTCGCCGTCGACGACGATGTACGGATGTCGTCCGCTCGCCGACAGATATTCGACGGCCCGGTCGAGCCATGCGACGTCGAGCTGATCCCAGCGCAGCGTTAATCGATCGGCGTAGAGCCGGATCGAGCCCGAGTGCTGAAAGCTGAGGATGACCGCGCGCGGGTCAGTGTGCTCCACGAGATAGCGGCCGACGTCCGCGTATTTCCGTTCGCCTCGCCACAACTCGAAGGCGCCGCGCACGCGGGCGGTGTCGGCGCCGCGCCAGACGGCGAGAGCGACACAGGCCGTCGCGAGCAGGTGCGGCAGCGCGTCCGAGGTTGGGTGCAGCGATTTCCAGCGCCGGCTCGCAGAGTCCAGCGCGACCGCAGTGGACAGCATCAGCGCCGGCCATATCGGCAACAGAAATCGCAGATACGTCCACCCGTCGAATGGCAGGTAGAAGAGGTACGACAGCACACCGGCGAGCATGACGCCGCCGAGGAGGACGCGCGGAAATGCCGCCGGCACATCGCCGATCCAGCGCGGTGCCACGAAGAACAAGGCGCCCGCGAGCACGATCGGCGTCTGCGTTTCGAACATCCACGTCGTGAAGTGCGACACGTTGTTCGACACGTGACGCAGCGAGTACAGGGAGTCGAGGCTGCCGTAGCCCGATACGAGCGGCGAGCCGAACAGGTGCGAATTGAACCAGGCAATCCCAATCACGGCGGGCGCGACGCCGATCGCGAGTCGCATCGTTCGCGCGGGCAAATGCCCGGTCGATCGCCAGGTTCGCCAGTCGATCAAGGCGATCCACAGCGCAACGGCCGCGCCGATCAGGATGAGGTTCGGCCGGATCGCCAGCGCGACCGCCATCGCCACGCCGGCCGCGAGCGGCCAGTCCGCGACCGCCAGGACGAGCACGAGCGTCCAGGCCGCGACCACCGGCACGTCGGTCATCGGATTCATCGCCTGGAACAGGAACACCGGGCTCGCGGCGACCAGCGCCGCCGCCCACAATGCCGGTGCGGGTCGATCGAAGAGCCGCAAACCGAGGATGAAGGTCAGTGCGATGGTCGCAGCCGACGCAAGCGGCACGACGAAAAAAGCGCCGCAGTATCCGAAGACCAGCTGAAACAACGCCATCGCCATCGGCAGACCGGGTGGATAGAGCGGCGCAACCGCGTCGATGCGTCCGGCCGCCGGCCGATACCCGAGCGGCGGCCATGTCTCGATGGCGAGCGGCCACGGCGACTGACGAATGATGTCGCCGCGGATCAGGAACTCTCGCTGCAGCCACAGTCCCGCCTGGCTCAGATAGCCGTACGAATCGGCGCCGCCGACGACCGTCGATCCCCAGTGAACGGCCGCCGCGCCGGCGACGATCGCGACGATGGCGGCCGCGGCCGCCGCTTGTCGCCTCGACCACACAGCGGTTCGAGAGAGCGCCTCGGGACGCCACATCCACACATAGCCAACGAGAATCGCGACGCCTCCCCACACCAACAACAGCGGGTGGCGCGAGGAGAGCTTTAGTCCGAGAAGCTGCACTTGTCCGCCGTGTGCGAGGACGATCAGCAGTCCCCAGAGCGCTGCGGCGATGCCGACGGCGAGCGTGATCCATCGCAGCATCGCGTCAGGGTCTGCGCTGGTAGATGGCTTTGCCGCCGACAACCGTCGTCAGCACCCGAACGTCTTTGATCCGATCGGCGGGAATGGTGAGGACGTCGTCGGTGAGGATCACGAGATCGGCGAGCTTCCCGCGCGCGATCGTGCCCTTGTCGCGCTCCTGAAATTCCGCGAACGCCGCGCCGCGCGTGTACGCGGTGACGGCGTCGACGATCGCGATCTTCTGTTCGGGCACCCAGCCAGACGGGTTCTTGCCGTCGAGGGTCGCGCGCGTGGTGGCCGCGTACAAGGACAGCAGCGGATTGAGCGGCGCGACCGGCCAGTCGGTGCCGAACGCGAGACGCACGCCTTTGTCGAGCAGGGTCCGAAATGCGTAGGTGGTCTTGATGCGCACCGGCCCGATCCGCCGCTCGGCCCATCGTCCGTCGTCGATGGCGTGATAGGGCTGAACCGATGCGATCACTTTCAACGACGCGAAGCGATCGAAGTCCTTCGGCGCGATGTGCTGCGCGTGCTCGATCCGCAGTCTTCGATCGCGGTCGCCGTTGGCGTCGACGACGTCGTCGAAGAGATCGAGAATCTGCGAGATGCCGGCGTCGCCAATGGCGTGCATGCACAGCTGCAGGCCGGCGCGATCGGCGGCCATCAGGCGCGTCCGCATGTGCGCGATCGGCTGCATCTCACCGGAGAGCAGGCCGCGTGTGTTCGGCGCATCCAGATACGGCTCGAAAAAATAGGCGGTCGTCGATCCGAGCGAGCCGTCCGCGTAGCCTTTGACCGCTCCCAGACGCAGCCACGGCGATCCAAAGGATCGGCGGATGCCGATCTTCGCTTGATCATAGAACCCGGTCTCCAACGGCGCCGCGTAGATGCGCAGCGTCAGCTCGCCGCGGTTGGCGAGGTCGGCGTAGACGGCGATGTCGTCGTACGACGGGTTCATGTCCTGCACGCTCGTCACGCCGAGCGACGCCGCGTGTTCCATGGCGCGCTTGACGGCGCGCTGCCGCTCTTCGGGCGTCGCGCTCGGAATCACCTTCGTGACGAAGTCCATCGCCGCGTCTTTGAGGACGCCGGTCGGGTTTCCCTGCGCGTCGCGCACGATGACGCCGCCGGGAGGATCTGGCGTGTGCTCGGTGATGCCGGCGCGCCCGAGCGCGGCGGCGTTGGCCAGCGCCATGTGACCGTCGTAGCGGCTGACGAACACCGGCGTCCCGTTGGTGACGTCGTCGACGAGCGCCCGCGTCGGCAGCCGCGGCGGCGTCCAGCGCTGATCGTCCCATTCGCCGCCGACAATCCACTCGCCCGGCTTCGCCCGCGCGCGCGCGCCGATCCGGCGCGCGAACTCCTCCGGCGACTCCGCGTCCTTCAGGTCGACGTTGTCGAGTTGCGTGCCGCCGTCGACCAGATGCACGTGGGCGTCGTTGAAGCCGGGAAGCAGGCGGCGGCCCTCGGCGTCGATGACGGTCGTGGTCGCGCCGCGCCAGCGTTCGATCTCATCGTCGCGGCCGACGGCGGCAATGCGGTCACCGACAACCGCGATCGCGGTGGCGGAGGGCTGTGTCGGCTCGCCGGTCCAGATGTTGGCGCGCGTGATCACGAGGTCGGCGCCGAGCCGCGGCGGCCGCGAGCACGCCGCGAGGAGGACGCACACGACCACCGCCGCGCTGCGCGCGATGAAATTCAGCGGCGTGTGCATGGAGGCGGCGCGATTATAGCGCGACGTCTTGACAGTCCCCCGACGACGATGGCATCGTCGTCGCGGGAGGTCGGGCCTGCTCGTTTGAGAGTGAGGTTCCGAGATGCTACGTACCGTTCTCAGCCTGAGACTGCAGGAACGACTTGGCGAGGAGGCGTCAGATGACCTGGCGCTTGCCATCGACACCGCGAAAGGCGACATGATCGCGATCAGTCAGGAGAAGTTC
>Ga0075435_100002807_pt1 | contig 11644 bp, 9 predicted proteins | sample RhiMethybrSRZTD4_FD_75302 | JGI IMG/M metagenome (GOLD analysis project Ga0075435, IMG submission 75302) | Populus rhizosphere microbial communities from Tennessee, USA - Rhizosphere MetaG P. TD hybrid SRZTD4 | ecosystem: Host-associated > Plants > Roots > Rhizosphere > Soil | place: USA... | reverse complement strand
ATCGGCGTCATTGTCCTCGCGACCCTCGGCGGGGTATGGCTGCTGCTCGTGCGCAGCGGCCTCATCGCGGTCGGCGGCGGCGCGGTCGACCTGATCAGCGCGTTATTCGTCAGCGCGGCGAAGCGCGTCGCGCCGGCGCTGCCCATCTACACCGGCGCCGCGGCACTCGTCGGGACGGCCCTGGCGATCTGGTGGTGGGCCGAGCGCGGATCCGGAATGGCTGACGGCTGACGGCCGTCGGCTGATCGCCGGCGGCTCTCGTGCTAGGCTTGAAGCCTGTTGTTCACGCGAAAGTGGCGGAACTGGCAGACGCGCCGGACTTAGGATCCGGTAGCCGAAAGGCTTTGGGGGTTCGACTCCCCCCTTTCGCAAACCAATTGGCGAATTGGTAAATTGGTGAGTTGGAGAATTCACCAAGTCACCAACTGACCAACTCACCAACTGCATGAAAACAGAATTCGCAGACGTCAACGAAACGCGCAAGACCGTCAAAGTGGAAATTCCTCAGGACGTCGTCGACGCCGAGATCGATCGCCTGGCGCGCGACTACTCGAAGAAGGCGCGGATCCCCGGCTTCCGCCCGGGCAAGGCGCCGACGCGCGTCATCAAGCAGCGCTTCAAGGACCAGATCCTGCACGACGTCGCGCAGGACCTCATTCCGCGCGCGATGGACGATGCGCTGCGGGAGCGCGGCGTCGAGCCGGTCGATACGCCGGACGTCCGCGACGTGACGGTTGAAGAAGGGCGGCCGCTCACGTTCACCGCCTCGTTCGACACGGTGCCCGAGTTCGATCCGGGCGACCTCTCCACTATTTCGCTGCGACGCCCGGAAGTCGCGATCGGCGACGAAGCCGTCGAGGGCGCGCTCGGGCGGCTCCGCGATCGCGGCGCGCGATTCGAACCGGTCGAAGGCCGCGGCGTCGATCACGGCGACACCGTGGTTCTGGATCTCGAACGGCAGGACGCCTCGGGCAAGCCTGATAAACACAACGACGTCAACATCGAGCTCGGGGCCAAGGCCAATCCGCCCGGCTTCGACGAGGAGCTCCTCGGCCTCGAGCCGGGTGCAACCAAGTCGTTCGTGATTCACTACCCGGCCGACTACCCGATTGGGGAGCTGGCAAACACGGACGTCTCGTATACAGTGACGGTCAAAGCCGTGAAGCGCCGCGTGCTGCCGGAGCTGGACGACGAGTTCGCCAAGGACCTGGGCGAGTTCGACACGCTCGACGCGCTCAAGACGCGCATTCGGGAAGATCTCGAGCACGAGGCGAAGCACGAGGCCGATCGCGCGCTGCGCGCCGACCTGATGAAGCAGCTCGCGCCGCGGGTGCCGTTCGAGGTGCCCGATTCGCTCGTCGACCGCGAGATCGATCGGCGCATCGAGGAATTCGCGCGGCGGCTCATCGACCAGCGGATCGATCCGCGGCAGGCCGGGATCGACTGGAACGCGTTCCGCGAGAGCCAGCGGGAGCCAGCGCGCGAGACCGTGGGTGCGGCGCTGGTCCTGGACGAGATTACGCGCCGCGAGCGGCTCGAAGTAGCTCAGGCGGACGTGGACCGCGAAGTCGAGATCTATGCGGAACGGACGGGCCGGACGCCGGCCGCCGTGCGCGCCGCGCTCGAAAAGGAGGGGGGATTGTCGCGGATTGCGGCCGGGCTGCGCCGGGAGAAGTCAATTGACTTCGTCATGGCGCGTGCTAAGATTTCGTGAAGATAGGACGTCGCCTGTCCCTTCCGCGATAATTCACCAATCTCAGCCATGCGTCACGAGTCTCCGGATCCGCGTATGCAACTCGTCCCAATGGTCGTCGAACAGACGAACCGCGGCGAGCGGGCGTACGACATCTTCTCGCGGCTGCTCAAAGACAGCATCATTTTCATCGGGACGCAGATCGACGACACGATCGCCAACCTCGTGATCGCGCAGATGTTGTTCCTCGAGGCGGAAGACCCCGACAAGGACATCATGCTGTACATCAACAGCCCCGGCGGGGTGATCAGCGCCGGGATGGCGATCTATGACACGATGCAGTTCATCCGGCCGGACGTCCAGACCATCTGTATTGGCCAGGCCGCCTCGATGGCGGCGGTGCTCCTGGCGGCGGGGACCAAGAACAAGCGGTTTTCACTGCCCAATTCCAGAATTGTCATCCACCAGCCGCTCATGTCTGGCCTTGCCGGCCAAGCGACCGATATAGATATACATGCGAAGGAGATCCTCCGCATGCGCGAGCGGATCAACGAAATCCTCGCCTACCACACCGGCCAGACGATAAAACGGATACAGGACGACACTGAGCGGGATTACATCATGTCGGCCGACCAGGGCAAAGAATACGGTATTATTGACGATGTCATCCGCAAGCGGGCCTAGGCGTAAAGCTCTGGAAAGTAAAGTGTTGGACGGTAAGGTCTTAGCATGGTGAAAAAGGCCGGCGAAACCGAGGTCCTTCGGTGCTCCTTCTGCAACAAGGACCAGAACGACGTTCGTAAGCTCATCGCCGGGCCGACCGTCTTCATCTGCGACGAGTGCGTTGAGGTTTGCAACGACATCATCGCCGACGACAACCGGTTCGAGAATCGCGGCACCCGGTCGTCGCTCCCGACGCCCCAGGAAATCAAGAAATTCCTCGACGAGTACGTCATCGGACAGGAGCGGACGAAGAAGAAGCTGGCCGTCGCCGTTTACAACCACTACAAGCGGATCGAAATCCAGAAGCAGCCGCGCAGCCGCAACGACATCGAGCTGACCAAGAGCAACATCCTCCTCATCGGCCCGACCGGCACCGGCAAGACGCTCCTGGCCCAGACGCTCGCCAAGCTCCTGTCGGTCCCCTTCACCATCGTCGATGCGACGACGCTGACCGAGGCTGGCTACGTCGGCGAGGACGTCGAGAACATCATCCTGAAGCTGCTGCAGGCGGCGGGCGGCGACATCGAGAAGTGCCAGCAGGGCATCATCTACATCGACGAAGTCGACAAGATCTGCCGCAAGGACGAGAACCCCTCGATTACGCGCGACGTGTCGGGCGAAGGCGTCCAGCAGGCGCTCTTGAAGATCCTCGAGGGCACGGTCGCCAATGTGCCGCCGCAAGGCGGCCGGAAGCACCCGCACCAGGAGTTCTTCCAGGTCGACACGACGAACATCCTCTTCATCTGCGGCGGAGCCTTCGTCGGCCTCGATAAGCAGATCGAGCGGCGCGTCGGCAAGAAGACGCTCGGGTTCAAGGCGGACGTAAAGTCGCTGCGCTCGCGCGACATCGGCGCGACGCTCGAGCAGCTCGAGCCGTCGGATCTGATCAAGTACGGCCTGATCCCCGAGTTCGTCGGCCGCCTGCCGGTCATCGGCACGCTGCACGAGCTCGACAAGCAGGCGCTCATCCAGATCCTGACGCAGCCGCGCAACGCGATCACGCGGCAGTACATCAAACTCTTCGAGTACGAGAACGTGAAGCTGCGCTTCACCGACGACGCGCTCGAGGCGATCGCCGAGTCCGCGCTCGAGCGCAAGATCGGCGCGCGCGGGCTGCGGATGATCATCGAGGATCTGATGCTCGACCTGATGTATCAGGTGCCGAATCAGAAGAAGGTCCGCGAAGTCACCATCACGCGCGAGGTCGTGCTGGCGAAGGACAAGCCGATTACGCTGATAGAGAAGGCGGGATAGTGGATCTGGTAATTGGGTAATCTGGTAATCGGGTAATTGATTGGTGGATTGACCGCCAATCGCCCAATTCAATTACCAGATTACCCGATTACTCGATTACCCGATTTCAGGAGCCACCGTTGGAAGTCTACGAAACCTTACCCATCGTTCCCCTCCGCGACGTCGTCGTTTTCCCGCACATGATGATGCCCTTCGTGATCGGGCGTCCCTCGTCGACCCGTGCGCTCGAGCACGCTCTGATGAAGGACAAGCGCATCTTCCTGGCGGCGCAGCACGACGCGTCGGTTGACGATCCGCGGCCCGAAGACATCTTCACCATGGGCTGCGTGGCGAACGTCGTCCAGAGCCTGAAGCTGCCGGACGGCAACATCAAGGTGCTGGTCGAGGGCGTGGACCGCGCGCGCGCGGTCGAGTGGAAGGAAGACAAGGGCTTCTTCCGCGTCGTCGTGAAGATGATCCCGAAGCAGCGGGAAACCAGCGCCGACGCCGAGCAGACGATGAGCCGCGTCGTGTCGCTGTTCGAACAGTACGTGAAGCTCTCGAACAACCTGCACTACGACGCGATGATCGCCGCGGTGCGCGTCGACGATCCGGGCAAGCTCGGCGACACAATTGCCGCGCACCTGCTCGTCGGCGTCGACGAGAAACAGAACCTGCTCGAGATCATCACGCCCATCGAACGGCTCAATCGCATCGCCGGTATCCTCGAAATCGAGGTCGACAAGCTCCAGGTGGACCGCCGCATCCAGTCTCGCGTGAAGAAGCAGATGGAGAAGGCGCAAAAGGAGTACTACCTCAACGAGAAGATGAAGGCGATCCAGAAGGAACTGGGCCGCAAGGACGAGAAGGGCAACGAAGTCGACGAGCTGAAGAAGAAGATCGAACAGGCGAAGATGCCGAAGGACGTCGAGGAGAAGGCGATCCAGGAGCTGAAGCGCCTCGAGGCGATGCCGCCGATGTCGGCGGAAGCGACCGTCTCGCGCAACTACCTCGATTGGCTGATCGCGGTGCCGTGGCAGAAGAAGAGCCGCGAGAGCCGCGACCTGAAGCGCGCCGAGGAAATTCTCAACGAAGACCACTACGGGCTCGAGAAGATCAAGGAGCGCATCCTCGAGTTCCTCGCCGTCCGTGCACTGGTCAAGAAGCCGAAGGCGACGATCCTCACCTTCTCCGGGCCTCCCGGAGTCGGCAAGACCTCGCTCGCCAAGTCGATCGCCCGCGCGATGAACCGCCAGTTCGTGCGGCTCTCGCTCGGCGGCGTCCGCGACGAGGCGGAGATCCGCGGCCACCGCCGCACCTACATCGGCGCCTTCCCCGGGCAGATCATCCAGATGATGAAGAAGGCCGGGACGATGAACCCGGTGTTCCTGCTCGACGAAGTCGACAAGATGTCGATGGACTTCCGCGGCGACCCGTCGGCAGCGCTGCTCGAGGTGCTCGATCCGGAGCAGAACAACACCTTCCTCGATCACTACCTCGACGTCGAGTACGACCTGTCGAACGTGATGTTCATCTGCACGGCGAACGTGCTGCACACGATTCCGCAGGCGCTCCGCGATCGCATGGAAGTGCTGCAGCTCGCCGGTTACACCGAGCTCGAGAAAGTGCAGATCGCCCAGAAGTTCCTCGCGCCGAAAGCGGTCGAGAACGTCGGCCTGACCGCCGAGAACATCACCTTCGTCGAAGAGGCGTTCTCGACGATCATCCAGCGCTACACGCGCGAAGCCGGCGTCCGGAATCTCGAGCGCGAGATCTCGTCGGTCTGCCGCAAGGTGGCCCGCAAGGTCGTCGTCGAGGGCAAAAGCTTCAAGGAAGAGATCGATTCCGAGAAGGTGACGCAGTATCTCGGCGTCCCGCGCTTCCGCAACACGATGGCGGAAGAGACCAACGAGATCGGCATCGCGACCGGCCTCGCCTGGACCGAAGTCGGCGGCGAGATTCTCGTCACCGAAGCGACGCTGATGCCGGGCAAGGGTCATCTCACGCTCACCGGCAAGCTCGGCGACGTGATGCAGGAGTCGGCGCAGGCGGCAATGAGCTACGTCCGGTCGAAGGCCGAGGAATTCGGCATCGCCAAGGATTTCAACAAGCGCACCGACGTTCACGTGCACGTGCCGGAAGGGGCGATCCCGAAGGACGGGCCGTCGGCGGGCATCACGCTCGCCACCGCACTGGTCTCGGCGCTGTCGCGCAATCCGATCCGCAAGGACGTTGCGATGACGGGCGAGATCACGCTGCGCGGCAAGGTGCTGCCGATCGGCGGGGTCAAGGAGAAGGTCCTCGCGGCGCATCGCGCCGGCATCAAGAACCTCATTCTGCCGAAGGATAACGAGAAGGACCTGGCGGACATTCCCAAGAACGTGCTCGACACGTTGAACGTCTACATGGTCCAGACGATGGACGAAGTCCTGAAGATCGCGCTGGCCGAGCCGCTCGCGGGCCGTCTGCCCTCCGAGGCGCAGGCCGAACCGGTCGACATCGTCGACGACACGATTACCCACTGAAGATAGTCGCTGAGTTCGTCAGAAGCGCCGCCGCGGCAGAGGATCTGCCGCGGGACGGCGCGCCGGAAATCGCGCTGGTCGGGCGCTCGAACGTCGGCAAATCGACCCTGATCAACGCGCTGGTCCGCCAGCGCCTGGCCCGCACCAGCGCGGCACCCGGCACAACGCGGCTCGCCAATGTCTATCGCGTGCAGCGCGGCGCCGACGCGGCGTTCTATCTCGTGGATCTTCCCGGCTACGGCTATGCGCGCGGCGGCGCTGGCGCGGCGCGGGAGTTCGCAGAGCTGACGCGGGCCTATTTCGGCCGCGGCGCGGCGCTGCCGGCCGCGCTTCTCCTCGTCGACGCGCGACACCCGGGCCTGGACAGCGACGTCGAAGCGTGGCGCTGGATGCGGCAGACGGTCGACGAGTGCGCGGTGGCGGCCACCAAGATCGACAAGCTCGCGCGCGGTGAACGGATCCGCGCCTTGAGACAACTGGAATCCGTGCTGGAAACTTCCGTGTTGCCGCTGTCGGCAGTCACGGGCGAAGGACTGGACGAACTGTGGAAACTGATCGAACGACTACCGAGCAACCGGCAAACGCGGCCCCGCAACAGCAGCCAGCTGCCGCCAAAGGCAACGGCCACGCCGCCACCCCACCGCCGGAAAAGCTAGAGCTCTCGACGCTCAAGGACATGAGCGTCGGTGCCCTGACCAAGATTGCCAAAGGCCTCGACGTGCCGGGGGCGACCGGCATGCGCAAGCAGGAGCTGATCTTCGAGATCCTGAAGGCGCGGGCCGAGAAGAGCGGGTTGATCTTCTCCGAAGGCGTGCTCGAAGTGCTGCCCGATGGCTTCGGCTTCCTGCGCGCGCCGGACTACAACTACCTGCCTGGCCCCGACGACATCTACGTGTCGCCGTCGCAGATCCGCAAGTTCGACCTCCACACCGGCGACACGGTGTCCGGTCAGATTCGTCCGCCCAAGGACGGCGAGCGCTACTTCGCGTTGATCAAGGTGGAGGCGGTCAACTTCGAGCCGCCAGAAAAAGCGCGCGAGAAGGTGTTCTTCGAGAACCTCACGCCGCTCTATCCGCAGGCGAAGATCGCGCTCGAGACCGAAGCCGAGAACCTGTCGGCCCGCGTCCTCGACATGATGGTGCCGATCGGCAAGGGCCAGCGCGGCCTGATCGTCGCGCCGCCGCGCACCGGCAAGACGATGCTGCTGCAGAACATCGCCAACAGCATCACCCACAACCACCCCGAGGTGTACCTGATCGTGCTGCTCATCGACGAGCGGCCGGAAGAAGTCACCGACATGCAGCGCTCGGTGCGCGGTGAAGTGATCTCGTCGACCTTCGACGAGCCGGCGCAGCGTCACGTCCAGGTTGCCGAAATGGTGATCGAGAAGGCGAAGCGCCTCGTCGAGCACAAGAAGGATGTCGTCATCCTGCTCGACTCGATCACCCGCCTGGCGCGCGCCTACAACACCATCGTGCCGCCGTCGGGCAAGGTCCTGTCGGGCGGCGTCGACAGCAACGCGCTGCAGCGCCCGAAGCGCTTCTTCGGCGCGGCGCGCAACATCGAGGAAGGCGGCTCGCTGACGATCATCTCGACCGCGCTGGTCGACACCGGCTCGCGCATGGACGAAGTGATCTTCGAAGAGTTCAAGGGCACCGGCAACCTCGAGATCCACCTCGATCGCAAGCTGACCGACCGGCGCGTCTTCCCGTCGATCGACATCCAGAAGAGCGGCACGCGGAAGGAAGAGCTCCTCATCCCGAAAGAGGATCTCAACCGCGTCTGGGTGCTGCGCAAGGTGCTGACGCCGCTGTCGCCGGTGGAAGCGATGGAACTGCTGCTGTCGCGGATGGCGAAGACCAAGACCAACCAGGATTTTCTCGCGTCGATGTCCAACGGCAAGGGCTAGACCCGTTCAGGAGCGCGAAGGCTTCAGGCGAGCGATCGCTCGCCTGAAGGCTTCGCACTCCGTCTACCTGTCCCCGCCGATCAAGTCGCCAATCGCGCCGAGCGCGCCGCCGAGATCGCCGCGCCGGACTTCCTCTTTGCCGCCGTGCTGCGCGCGGAGGACGCGGTCGGCGAGGCGGGAGAACGGCAAGGTCTGGATCCAGATCCGCCCCGGGCCGGTCATCACCGCGAAGAAGAGACCTTCCCCGCCGAAGATCGCGGTCTTGATCCCGCCGACGAACTGGATGTCGTAGTCCACGGTCGGATCGAACGCGACCAGGCAGCCGGTGTCGACCTTCAGCTTCTCGCCGGCCTTCAACTCCAGCGGCACGATCGTCCCGCCGCTGTGGATGAAGACTTCACCGGTTCCCTCGAGCCGCTGCAGGATGAAGCCTTCGCCGCCGAAGAACCCGGCGCCGAGCCGTTTGGTGAATTCGACATTGATGTCGATCTGGCCGGCCGCGCACAGGAACGAGTCGCGTTGACAGAGAATTGCGCTGTTCTGCAGCGGCATCCGGATGATCTTGCCGGGATACGGCCCGCTGAACGCGACCGTCGCCCCGGGCGCCGAGCAGCGGAAGAACGTCAGGAACAGGCTCTCGCCGGCCAGGAACTTGCGCTTCAAGCCGCCAAGCAGGCCGCCCGTCATCCGCGCGTCCATGTCGATGCCCTCGGTCATGTAGGTCATCGCGCCCGCTTCCGCGCGCACCTCGTCGCCGGCGGCCATCGTAATCACCACCGCCTGCATGTCGTCCCCGATGATTTGATGCGTGATCATACGTCGTGAGCCTTTTCTGGAATGGTATTCGATCGACTGGTTACCGCGACGCGCCTCGCCGGGCATCGCGGCGCAGGTAGAGATCGCAGTACGGCTCGACATAGTACGGTCGGACAGGAAACCCGAGCCGCCCGATGTTCGCGCGCACGACCTCGTCGCCGCGCGACGCGCCGCACGCGACGATCGCGCCGATGCGGCCGCCGGCGTCGGCAAGCCGCGCCAGCGCCGGCGCGATGGCGGGATCGTCGATGCTGCGATCCCTGTGGTCCATGATGGCGCGCCGCTCTGCCTCGTAGGGCACCGCCGGCGAGTAATCCAGCCCGTAAATCAGCATCACCTCGTCTGGCGCGGTCAGCGTCCGCGTCAGCATCGACAGCGTAATCGGCGCCAGGCTGCCCGACTCCTGATCGACGTAGTAGCCGGCGAGATAGTTCGACGCCATCGCCGCCAGCATCGCTGCGAAGAGCGCGGCGCCGCCCGCGCGCAGCGGCAGCGAACCTTCGAGCAAGGTGACGATACCGCAGCCGGCGACGACCGCGAGGAACAGGCCGTTCTCGTACGAATAGTAGACGTGCACGTTGAACAGCCGGATGAAGATGGCGATCGGCAGGAAGTACAGCGCCACGCACGCGGCGCAGGCCCCGAACCGGCGCGGCCGCCGCAGCGTGCCGAGCAGCGCCAGCGCAAACAGGGCGCCGCTCGCCACGACAGTGTGCCGCGTGCGGCCGAGCACGACGTTCGCGGGCGCGGCGTACCAGGCACGGGCGGTGAAGCGCTCGGCCAGCGTCCCGAAACGCTGATCGCGCTCTCCGGCCCAGTTCACCTCCGACGCCAGTTCGCTTCCCGCCTTCAGATGATCGGCGAACGCGAGCCACGCGCCGGTCGCAGCGACCGGCACGGCAACCGCGAAGACGAGGGTCGTCACCGCCGTCGGCCGCCGCCACCGCGCGCGGCGGGCGCGGAACACGATCAGCGCCGTCGCAGCGGTGATGAATGCGGCGAACGCGGTCACCTTGACCATCCCCGCCAGCGCGCCAACGCCGGCCGCGGCACCAAGCGGCCAGCGGCGCGCGGCCGCACCGTCGCCGCACGTCGCGCGATCGATCAGCGCCAGGTACGTCACGGCGAGGCACGTCGCCGTCGATTCGATCATGAAGGTGCGCGACCAGAAGATGTAGAGCGGGCTGGACCAGATCAGCACGAGGACGATCGCGCGATGGCGCGGCCGGATGTCGAGCAAGTCGAGCGCGAACCAGCCGGGCACGAATGCGAGCACATAGAACGCGACCGAGATCAGCCGTCCGGCGCGATCGAGATCGACCGGCAGCGTCCGGCTGGCAACTGCTGCCAGCCATTGAAAGAGCGGCAGTTCCAGCGGCCACCGCCAGGGCGGACCGAAAATCGGTGTGCGATAGCTCCAGAACGGGCCGTCGCGGACGGCCATCTCGTAGGCGGAGATCGCCGTGTGCGTCTGCCGCCACGCGTGCACGTCGAGAATGCCGTGGCTCCAGCCGACCTGCAGGCCCCAGGCGCCGAACGCGAACGCCGCCGCGCACAGAACCCACGCGCAGGCGTCCGACGCCGTCACATCGCGCATGCGGGATTGTAGCCGCGCCCTCGACGGCCGCCGTCGTGCGAAGATCAGCGGATGCGCACGCGACGATTCGGCCGCATCGGCTGGCAGGTGTCGGAAATTGGCTACGGGCTCTGGGGCATGGGCGGCTGGACCGGATCAGACGACGGCGAGTCGCTGCGTGCGCTCGATCGCGCGCTTGAACTCGGCTGCAATTTCTTCGACACCGCGTGGGCGTACGGACAGGGCAAGAGCGAGCGGCTGCTCGGCGAAGCGTTACGCGCCCGGGCAGACGTGCCGGCGTATGTCGCGACGAAGATTCCGCCGAAGAACATGCGCTGGCCCGGCAAGGCGGAATACGCCGTTGCCGACACGTTCCCCTACGACCACATTCGCGCCTGCACCGAGAAAAGCCTCGACAACCTCGGCACGCCGACCATCGATCTGCAGCAGCTGCACGTGTGGAGCGATGCGTGGACGGCCGACAAGGGCTGGCAGCGGGCGATTGACGATCTGAAACGCGAGCGGCTGGTCACCGCGTTCGGGATCAGCGTGAATCGATGGGAACCGACGAATGTGATGCAGGCGCTCGAGACCGGTCTCATCGACAGCGTCCAGGTGGTCTACAACGTGTTCGATCAGGCGCCGGAGGACGAGCTGCTCCCGTACTGCGCTGCGCACGACATCGCGGTGATCGCGCGCGTGCCGTTCGACGAAGGCAGCCTCACCGGCACACTCACGCGCGAGTCGCGCTGGCCCGAGGGCGACTGGCGGAACATCTACTTCAACCGCGAGCATCTCGACGCCACGCTCGAGCGCGTCGACCGGCTGCTGCCGCTGGTTCCCGACGGCATGGACCTACCCGAGCTTGCACTGCGCTTCATCCTCGAGCATCCGGCAATCAGCACGACCATACCGGGTATGCGGCGTCCGCGGCACGTCGAGCGCAACCTGGCCGCAAGCGACGGCGTCCCATTACCAGCCCGTTTGGCCGACGCTCTCAAGAACCATCGCTGGGACCGCGTCCCGAACAGCACGCCGTAGAGGCCTCGGGCCTCGGGGCTAAGGCTCCGCGGCTAGCTGTTATAATGTTGGTTTCGCCGACTGCCCAAGGAGAACGCTGTGAAGGAAGGCATCCACCCCAAGTATTTCGAGGTCGAGGCGCGCTGCGC
>Ga0075435_100002805_pt1 | contig 11648 bp, 17 predicted proteins | sample RhiMethybrSRZTD4_FD_75302 | JGI IMG/M metagenome (GOLD analysis project Ga0075435, IMG submission 75302) | Populus rhizosphere microbial communities from Tennessee, USA - Rhizosphere MetaG P. TD hybrid SRZTD4 | ecosystem: Host-associated > Plants > Roots > Rhizosphere > Soil | place: USA... | reverse complement strand
AGAGCGCGTCGTCATGGTCGAACGCTCCGCCTGAGCGCATCTTCGCCAGACGTATCCCCATCGGCGCTTTGCGTAGGCCGGCGGTTCGGGGCCTGGGAGCCAGACGCTACGCACGGCCCTCCACTCAGGAGAACTTCACACTCCTGCCCTCGCCGGCGACGCTCACCCGCACCTCATGCGGACGCGTCTGGACGAGGGGTCGAGACATAACCCGTTTGTGGGCATCGGCGTTGTGTGCGTAACCATTGAACGGTCCCTACGAATCGGATGGCTTGGCCCGCCTGATAGGTTCACCGTCCGTTCCGCACAGGCGCAGACCAGACGCTAGACGCGGCGTTCGAACGGGCCTGCTCTTCGCGATGGGTCCAAGGCGTTGTTTCAGCGCCTTAGGCCATAACCGTCGGTCAAGTTGGTCGGTGGCCATCTTGATCAACTTCTCGGGCCCTCCACGGGCCCCCGACGCCTCCAGAAACACGTCAAAACTGGTCCTCAAATGCGCTCCTCTGAGCGTGCAATACCCTTTGGCTGGTCGGTTCAGCGGCTTCCGAAGCTGAGAGAGTGAGCAGCCAAGTGAGCAGCCTACGGACTGGGCGATGACGGACGCCTCCACACATCCACGGCCCTTGCCACGTGGGGCGAGCACTTGATGGACGACACGCTTGCGACTCGTAGTGCGTAGGCGTCACAGCAATTCGCGTCGGCCGAACGACTGGGTTCACCCCGCAGCTGTCGCCGCCAACCTACGAGGAACCGTCGTATAGGTACACGGAGCGTCTGCCCGAACCTACGGACCCGAAGGTCAGTACAGCAGCGAAGTACAGCAACGACCGCACGATCTAACACATTCGGCTTCATCCAGATGCGTGCGGGCCAGCGTAAACATGGCTTCCTGCGGGTACTGCGCGGAGTTCGGGACGAAGAGGTCGCAGGTTCAAATCCTGTCACCCCGACCACAGTTCATCCTTGTCAGAGCGCTATTCGATAGTGGCGCCCGAGTTAACCACCTTGGCCTGAGTGACTAACTGAGTGACTAACCTCGTCTAAAGGCTGTGCAGTTCCGGTTCATGCTTAACCATCGGGTTCCGGTAGCTGCTTGTCAGTTTTAGACGTCGTCTGAAGGCTGATTACTCGCTGGCAGCCGGGCCTGACCTAAGGGTGTCGTCGGTCGGCAGCTTGGTCTACACCTCCGACCACGCCGGTGTCTGCTTGCACGCCGTGAAACTGGGCTCGGGTGAGCCCGAACGGCTCAAGCTCGAGGTGGCGTTTCGAGGTGGCGAGGGGGCGCTGCGATAGCTGATGCCGCAGCTCGACTCATAGGAGCCCGGCTTGCCGACGATCTACCAAGGCATCCCTTGGTTCTTTACTTCTTTGTTGAGGGCGGCAGCCTCGGCAGCCCGACGGTGGGCCGGGGAACCGAAGAGCCGATCCATGATCGTCGCGCCACTCTGGATGACGGGACGGATCTGATGCCGGTAGACGAGTTCTGTCACGCTGGTGCTGCTGTGCCCCACGAGCCGGGACACGTCTTCGATCGGCACGCCCGCGTCGGAGAGCAGCGAGACGAATGAATGTCGAAGCTCACGGGGCGTCCACTCCTCGGGATTCAAGCCAGGGATTCGGGCCAGAGCGCGGCGGAGGTCTCGGCGCACATTCGCGGCATCCATCGCGGTGCCGAGCCTTGTCGTGAATACCAAGCCTGTCTCGTACCATTGCTCACCGGCCGCACGGCGTTCGGCATCCTGCTGAGCGCGCTGAGTGAAGAGCGCCCTGACGCAGAGATCCGGAAGTGCGATCGTTCGGCGCGAGTTCATGGTCTTTTGTGTCGCCGCCCGCGCGCACCGAGCGCCACACCTCGACAAAGGGCGGAACGGCGGCGTAATGTCCGATCGCCCCTCCAGGTGAACATGCTCCCACCGCAACGCACGCAACTCCTCGGTGCGTGCCCCGGTCAGCAGGGACACAACGATGTATGGATGCATCCGGTCAGAGGCCGTCTTTGTGATCACGTCATCAGCCTGCTGCGCAGTCATGGCCTTTGAGGGGCGGCCCGGCAGGCCGGTGGGTACCTCGGTGAGTTCGACGACGTTCCTCTTCACCTTGTCGCGCGCCATCGCGCGTCGCACTGCTCGATTCAGACACGCCCGGACTCCCTGGAGGGTTCGGGTGCTCAAAGATGTGGCCAGGGTCGCGAGCCACCGATCAACCTCAGTGGCAGTCAGATCCCGCAGCTTCCGCGCCCCGAGGTACGGAAGCACATGCTTCTCGCACAGATGGCGATTCGCGTCAGGTGTCGGCTTGTCGCGGTTACTGAGGCCGTGCTCAAGCCAGTCCTCAACCGCCTGGCGGACCGTATAGCCGTCCCGCGTGAGGACCACACCATCCTTACGGTTGCGGAGCAGGTCGTGCAGCTTCGCGTTTGCCTCGGTCTTGGTTCGACCGTAGCCGTGCCGTACGAGCCGCTTCCCTCGCCCGTCATAGCCCACGGTCGCTGTCGCGACCCAACGCTGACGGCGCTGATCCCAATGCAAGCCGCCGTCACCACGAGCACGACGACTACTCATGCGATACCAGACTCCAAACTGGCCACATACTCAGCCAGCGCGGACACCGGCACCAGACGGCGACGCCCCTGCTTGACCGTCCGCAGCTGACCAGACCTGATCAGCTCGTAGAGCATCGACCGACTCAATCGAAGCGCCGCTGCCGCTTCTTCCACTCCATAAAGCACGGCCGGAACATCGGCCACGTCAGTTCGCCTGCTCACGATCAATACGCCTCCCACCCAGTCCCAAGATCGACATCTCGACCGTCGACCTCTGAGAACGCTCGAACAGCGAAATCGGTCGCGACTCGGTCGCGCTTACATATAAATCGTCCGGAAAGAATGGAGCTTCGCAATCCCCATCGGGACCTGTGGACATGCGGTGAGCAACCGAAAGCATATCGGCGTCCCCCGCACCATGATGATCTTGGATGCTCGACTGTGTGATGATCTTGGACCTCGCTCTCGATACCAAATCGGCTCCTATGCGTTCACGACGGGTGCATGCCTGACGGTGCCAACCGCGCTGCTTCCGCATCGACCGCAGACTCATCACGTCACCCTCCCGACGCCACCGACCTTGCTCAGCCCTAAGCAGAAGCGACGCCGCCCGGCGGTCACGATCCGGGACAGAAGTCGCGTCACTAGCCGATTCGCTTCAGATAGCGGGAACTCCCTGGCGCGTCCGGCTCGCCGGAGAAGCAGCTGGGGCTAAGTGCCATAACCGGAAACCTCGAACCTAACTCCACCCTCACGAGCGGGGCGGCGGGCCAGGTCAAGATCAACACGCTCCGCACACTTTCAAGATCACTTTCGGCACTCATGCGACGGTGATGTCCATCTCGGAAGGTTTCACGCGAGATGCGATGTAGACGCCGGCATTTGGCCAAGTGGGGGTTCGCGAAGGCTGGATGCCGGGGACTGTGCCGATCGGATTCATGAGCATGCCGGCATTGACATTGGCCGAGACATTGGGCTGGTCGTCCTGCACCACAACCGAATTGACCAGCTGAGGCATTCATCTTCGGGGGTGATCTTTGGCTCTAGTCCACCCCGGACGGCCGAGCGCATAAGCGGCTGGTTAGCGTCATCCTCGTGCGGACAGTCTCGGACCTGGTGGAACTGCCTGGGGGACTCTTTCGTATGGGATCGGAGCAGTTCTATCCCGACGAAGGGCCGGTTCATGACGAGCAGGTTGAGCCTTTTGCGATCGAGCAGCATCCCGTCACCAATGCCCAGTTTTCGGAGTTCGTTTCCGAGACCGGGTACGTGACGGTGGCCGAGCGACCACTCGATCCGGCGCTGTTTCCCGATCTTGCAGCCGATGATCTCGAGCCAGGAGCATTGGTCTTCAGCCCAACCACCGGACCGGTCGATCTGAGCGATTGGCGTCAGTGGTGGCGATGGTCGGTGGGGGCGGACTGGCAACATCCGTTTGGGCCTGAATCAAGCATCACCGACAAGGCCCATCACCCAGTGGTGCAGGTTTCCTATTACGACGCGGAGGCGTACGCGAACTGGGCGTGTCTTCGGCTCCCGAGCGAGGCGGAATGCGAGTACGCCGCCCGAGCGGGCAACCCGTCGACGTACGCCTGGGGTGAGGAGGTCAAGCCGGCCGGCCGGTTGATGGCCAACACCTGGCAGGGCCATTTCCCGTACCAGAACGCCGGCGCTGCCGGCTGGATCGGCACGTCTCCTGTCGGATCGTTTCCAGCCAATGGTTTCGGCCTGAGCGACATGATCGGCAATGTCTGGGAGTGGACGACAACGACCTATCAGAGGAGGCATGCCGTGACATCGCCTTGCTGTGGCCCCTCGCCGACGGCCGCGCCGGCCGCCGATCCGACGATCCGCAAAGCGCTGAAGGGTGGATCGCATCTGTGCGCGCCGGAGTACTGCTTGCGATACCGCCCTGCGGCGCGATCGCCGCAATCGCTTGACACCTCAACGACCCATATCGGCTTTCGGTGTGTGGTGAGTCTCTGAGCTTTCGCGATCATCAGCGGCAAAGAGTTCCTGCTCGATCGTTTCGGGTGGCAACAGGGTTTGGGCCGGCCAGGAAACTCAATGATCAACAGCGCAAACAAGTACTGGCGAGCGTGAAGCCGATGATCACCCTTCAGTCGGGCGATCCCAGAAGATTAGCGCCAACGCCGTCATGACGAGAACGCTGAGGTGCAGTAGCCGCTTGTCAGGTTATGACCCAACTCTCAACGGGCCGGGTACGAAACCCGGCTTTTACGCGGGGAGGCTCCATCACGGCCACCGCGTTCGAGGATGAAGTGGCGGCGGCATCGAGGGAGAGGTGTCGAAGAGAGTTACGCAGATCTCACCCAGCTCGGGTGAGGCGTTGCCGCGGTGCTGTGTGACACGTTTGTGTCAACGGAGGCCGCAGTGGTCGGGCTGCGCGTTCCGCCGAGACCGGCAGGAACTGAAATCGGTCCGGGCGAACAGGCCCGCGACTTGGAGCCGCTGAGCCTTCGAGACGACCCTCTGGAGGAACCTATGAGTCCCGACCGACATGCACGCACGATGTTGCCCATCCCTGACCGCCCCGCGCCGGGTCTGACGACCTATGACGCTAAGGACCCGGATACCGCCTTCCCTCCGATCGAGCCGTTGCTGCCGCCGGAGGGTGCGCCGAATGTTTTGATCATCTTGCTCGATGATGTCGGTTTCGGCGCCGCGAGCACCCTCGGTGGTCCGTGCCGTACGCCGACAGCGGACCGGCTCGCGGCGGGCGGATTGATGTACAACCGTTTTCACACGACGGCATTGTGTGCGCCGACGCGGGCTGCGTTGCTGTCCGGCCGTAATCACCATTCGGTGGGGATGGGCAGCATTACCGAGACCGCAACGTCGGCTCCAGGCAACAGCTCGTTGCGTCCGAACACCAAGGCGCCGTTGGCGATGACTTTGAAGCTGAACGGCTATTCGACCGCGCAGTTTGGTAAATGCCATGAGGTGCCGGTGTGGCAGTCGTCGCCGATGGGCCCGTTCGACGCGTGGCCCTCGGCTGGGGGCGGTTTCGAGACGTTCTACGGGTTTATCGGTGGGGAGAACAATCAGTGGGATCCGGCGCTGTATGACGGAACGACGCCGGTGGAGCCGCCGGCGACCCCAGAAGAGGGCTATCACCTGACCGAGGATCTGGCTGATCGGGCCGTCTCTTGGATGCGTCAGCAGAAGGCGTTAATGCCGGAGAAGCCGTTCTTTGTGTATTTCGCCCCAGGTGCAACGCATGCCCCGCATCACGTACCGAAAGAGTGGGCCGACAAGTATGCCGGTGCGTTCGCTGACGGGTGGGATGTGCAGCGGGAGCGCACGTTCAGCCGGCAGAAGGAGCTGGGGGTCATCCCGGCGGACGCCGAACTGACCGCCCGACACGTCGAGATTCCGGCCTGGGATGACATGCCCGATGAGCTGAAGCCGGTGCTGGCCCGGGAGATGGAGGTGTATGCCGGCTTCTTAGAGCACGTCGATTATCACGTAGGCCGGCTGATCGATGCGATCGATGACCTCGGGGTCCTCGACAACACGATCATCTACTACATCATCGGCGACAACGGCGCCTCGGCGGAGGGCACGCTGAACGGTGCCTTCAACGAGTTGGCCAACTTCAACGGGATGGCGGCTCTGGAGACCCCGGAGTTCATGTTGAGCAAGGTGGAGGAGTTCGGCTCACCGAGCTCCTACAACCACTATGCGGTCGGCTGGGCGTGGGCGATGGATACGCCGTTCCAGTGGACCAAGCAGGTCGCCTCGCATTGGGGTGGCACCCGCAACGGCGCCATCGTGCATTGGCCGAACGGGATCGAGCAGCGCGGTGGCGTGCGCCCGCAGTTCAGCCATGTGATCGATGTGGCGCCGACGATCTTGGAGGCCGCCGGGCTCCCCGAACCCGCCATGGTGAACGGGGTCCAGCAGTCGCCCATGGAGGGCACCAGCATGCTCTACAGCTTCAATGAGGCGGATCAGCCGGAGCGCCACGATCTGCAGTACTTCGAGATGTTCGGCAACCGTGGCCTCTACCACAAGGGCTGGAGCGCGGTAACCAAGCACCGCACACCGTGGGTCATGGTCGGCGGCCTCCCGGCGTTGGATGATGACGTCTGGGAGCTCTATGACGGCACTGATTACAGCCAGGCTCGCAACCTGGTGGCCGAGCGGTCCGAGATGCTAGCCAAGCTGCAACGGCTCTGGCTGATCGAGGCCACCAAGTACAACGTGCTGCCGATTGACGACAGGGGAGCGGAGCGGCTCGAGCCAACAATGGCGGGCCGACCGACTTTGATCCGCGGCGACGCGCAGCTGTTCTTCCCCGGCATGGGACGACTGTCGGAGAACAGCGTGGTCAGTATCAAGAACAAGTCGTTCACCGTCACCGCCGAGGTGGTCATACCCGACGGCCGCGTCCACGGTGTGATCATCGCGCAAGGCGGCCGATTCGGCGGGTGGTCTGTTTATACGAAGGCTGGAAAGGCCAAGTTCGTCTACAACGTGCTCGGCATCCAGGAGTTCACCACTGAGTCCGACGTATCCATTCCGGCCGGCACCCATCAGATACGCGCGGAATTCGCCTACGACGGAGGCGGGCTGGCCAAGGGCGGCGACGTCACCCTGTACTTCGACGGCACAGAGGTCGGTGTCGGCCGGGTCGGCGCCACTCAGCCGATGATCTTCTCCGCCGACGAGACGACCGACATCGGCTACGAATCCGGTACCACGGTCACCTCCGATTACACTGCGCGCGACAGCCGGTTCACGGGCAAGATCAACTGGGTACAGCTCGATCTTGGCCAAGATGATCACGACCACTTCATCGACCCAGAGGAACGGCTCCGAATCGCCATGTCGCGGCAATAGCGAAATGGCTGCGTCAAAGACATCGCTGTGTCAAATCACAGCCCAGCGAGCGGCCCCGCCTATCCGACACCAGCACGAGGAGGTGCTGGCGCTCACAAAGGCCTCGAACCAAGCATGATCATCTAGCCTGCCGCAGGCAGGAGGAGGAGTGAGGTGATCAACGAGGCAATCTGGCCGTTCAAGGCTGGCACGGCGATGCGCGACCGAGCACACGCGACTTCAACGGTCGGTTGGAGGGGGCCGCCAGTGTGCCGATAAGCGGGACCTCCCGCGCGCCCGATGAGAACGCGCGTGGGATCTCGCCGTCGATTGTCCTTACTAGGCCGTTGCGGTTACCGTTCCTGCGGCCGGACCTCTCTGTGATGCATGCCTCCGCAAGACCGAATGCCACTCGTCGCCATCCGTCTCCCTAGCCTGGTTGTCATCCGCCTCTGCATTCAAACTCGTGTCCTGCGGTCGGACCGACGACAGGTCCGACGTACCCCCTCGAACTCTCAGAGCCTCGAGTGCCACACACCTGATGCACCCGTCGGCTGCAGCTCGGGTTTGCCTGACCGCACGGGCGTGTGTACCCCCTTTGGGTGGGTGTGACGATGAGTGTGCACAAGCTCACAGCGGGGTCTGGGTATGACTACCTGACTCGGCAGGTGGCGGCCTTGGACGCCACCGAGAAAGGTCACACTGGTCTGGCGTCGTACTACACCGAACGCGGTGAATCACCTGGGGTGTGGATCGGCTCTGGGATGGAGGGGATCGACGGCCTGGCCGCCGGCGATCCCGTGACGGCGGAGCAGATGCGAGCTTTGTTCGGCTGCGATTTGCATCCGCTGGCTGAGCTGCGGCAGCAGCAGCTGGAAGGACCAGACCTCACTCTGCGGGACTCTCAGAATGCATCGCGGCTGGGTGCGCCGTTCAGGATCGTCGACAACGATCTAATCCGGTTCCGGGTCGAGGTGGCCAAGCGCATCGCGGCGCTCAACGCTGCCATCGGATCGCCGGCCGACGCCTCGATCACAGCGGCTGACCGGGCGCGGGTACGGACCCAGGTGGCCCGGGAGTTCTTCCTCGCTGAGCATGGTCGGGAGCCGATTGATGCTCGGGAGCTGGCCGGGCAGATCGCGAAAGACTCCCGGCCACGAACCCAGACAGTCGCCGGCTATGACCTGACGTTCTCCCCGGTGAAGTCGGTGTCGACCTTATGGGCGGTCGCCGACCCAGCGGTGGCTGCCGCGATCGAACGGGCCCACCAGGCTGCCGTGCAGGACGCGCTGACGTTTATCGAGAAGCATGCCTTGTTCACCCGAACCGGACCCCAAGGCATCCGGCAGGTCAACGTCCAAGGCCTCGTCGCCGCCGCGTTCACCCACCGCGACAGCCGAGCCGGCGACCCGGATCTGCACACCCATGTCGCAGTTGCAAACAAGGTCCAGACCCTCAGACTGAACCGCCCTGGGTTCGGCGGAGGGTGTGTGGTTTACGCGACCTCCAGCGGTTCTAGCCTGCCGGTGGTGATGTTCGAACTCAACCGGGGGCAGGTGCCCGATCGAGGAGTGAAGCCGATCAGTGTTGTACCAGTGGACCCAGCGGGCGACCTGCCACTCGACGTCGCGGCGGTCGGCCCAGGCTGGTCCGGTGAGGTTGATCGCTTCGGTCTTGAACAGCCCAATGGTCGATTCGCATAAGGCGTTGTCCAGCGCGTCACCGACGGTGCCGATCGAGCCGGCGATCCCGGCGGCGAGCAGTTCGGCGGTGAAGGCGACCGAGACGTATTGCGACCCGGCGTCGGAATGATGGATCAAACCGGCTGTCGAAACGCACCTTCAGCTATCTGGACCACTTCGCCTTCTGGCGGATCGTCGGCTGGCTGAAGAAACGACACCCCGGCATCGGTATGCACACCCTGGTCCGACGCCACCTCCCCAGCTGGAGGATCCGCGCCGGCAGTATCGAGTTCTTCCGCGCCTGGCAGGTCCCCCTGACCCGCTACCGCTACCGAGGAACCCGCATCCCCACACCCTGGGCGAGCGCCACGGCATGATCATGTGGAGAGCCGGATGCTCAGGAATGGGCACGTCCAGTTCGGAGGGCGGGCAGCAGAAACCACCAGCCGCAAGACTGCCACGGCGCTGCTGCCCGACCCCTACAGCTATGTGCGGACCTGGCTGGGGTTTGTCTATGTGGCCCTCATCGTCGATGTTTTCGCCCAGCGCATCCTCGCCTGGCGCGCCGCGACCAGCAAGGTCACCGACCTGGTGATGATTCCGCTGCGGATGGCGCTGTGGCAGCGCACCTACGAGGGCCATCCCGCCGAGCTCGGGCAGCTGATCCACCCCTCCGACACGGGCAGCCAATACGCCTCGATCCGGTTCACCGACCACCTCGATGTGGAGCAGATCGACCCCTCCATCGGCTCGGTCGGCGACGCCTACGACTGTGAGACTGTCCAAGGCCGGGAGGCGGCCTGACTCTTGCTTACGACTGACCCCGAGGTTTGCGTGTCTTGGCTGTTGATCTATCAGGTTTCACAAGATGAGGTCGGCAATCTCATTGCTGTGCTGCCGGGCACCGTGGCCGACGCGGTGCTCGTGTCGACTCATATGGACACGGTCGGCGCAGATATCGGTATTCAGCCCATCATCGCCACGGGTTATCCGCACCGACGGATCGACGATTCTCGGGGCCGACGACAAGTCGGGGATTGCCAGTTCTTCGAGCTCCTGAGGCTGCTGCTTCTTCTCGCTCATCAGCCTCGATAGGTGCGAGCAACGCCTGGGTGGGGATCCGGCCACTAGCTACGAGCTGACCGCTCGAACGGCGCACGGGCGGAGGCGAACGGCGCGGCCCAGGTGTTCTCCCACACCACCAGGCCGGCCGAGCTGCGCGGCTCGATCGCAGCGGCGAGCCAAGGCACATCCTCCTCGCTGAGTAGCATCGCCAGGTCTGACTCGTGTCCGCAGCTCCCCCATCTCCCCGCATCCAAGTCGGAAAGCTCAAATGCCTCAACCGACCCGTCGTCCTGCTTGTGGTCAACGGTTGGCGCTACCCGACCCCGAAATGGGACCTTTCGGCGACGACTTCCTGCGGCGGGCCGCCGACTGGTCGCTGGCAGGCGTCGCTGCCAACAGCCCCTGAGGCGGTCTACCTGATCAACTTCCAGGACGCCGATTGGTCCCAGGTTCGAGCCTGACCGCAGCTACCAGCTGCGCGTTAACGCCGATGGACTGCGCCCGTAAACACGTTCTGCGTTCTGGTCTCTCGCCGCCTGCACCGAGCAGACCTCAACCTCATCCCCAACCTGGCGAACCGGTACTCGTCAGCGACACGATCCAGACCTGACCAATGGACCAAGATGGCGGGCTGAGACTGCATCTGCAGGCGGAGCCACCGGCAACCGGACACGAGGCCAACTGGCTGCCAACCTCAGGAGCTCACCCATGGTTCCTCATCCTGCGGCTGTACCGGCCACAACCCGCAGTCATCGACGCTGCATGGGGATGTCCAGCGATCACCCGCGCGACCTGAACCTCACCAAGGCACCGGCCGCCGAATAACGGGGCCGTTCGAGCAGCCACGACGTCACCGACACAGCCTCATGCGAGGGCCTTCGCCTTCAGCTGGTCGAACTCGGCCTGGGTGATCGCCCCCGAGTCGAGGAGTTGTTTGGCCGACGCGATCTGATCGGCGCTCGAGCCGCCACCGCTTGTGGCGACCACTGAACGCACATACTCATCCTGCTGTCGACGCATCTCCTGCTGCTGCGCCAGGGCACGCTCCGACATGCCGCCGCCCCGTGCGATGAGGTAGACGAGGACGCCGAGGAATGGCACGAAGATGACAAACAGGCACCAGACAGTCTTCGCTGCCCCGCCCATGTCCTGGCTACGGAAGATGTCGGCGAAGACATAGAACACGCACATGATCCATGCAAAAAAGATGAAGAACTCGAACAACGCGAGCAGGAACGACCCGTTGTCGTTGAACATCTAACTGCCTCCAGTGTGAGGTGGATGCTGATGAGGCGCCGCCAGGTCGGACCTGCAAATGATCCTTAGGCGTAGGCGACCCCGCTCAGCATCCCACTCATTCGATCACTTCGCGGCTGGGATCCTCATCGGCTCCGGATGATTCCGACGCCGGCCGGAACGGCGCGTCTCAGCCTTCCGGAGACTCCCTGCCAGCATGCGGTCAGCGGGCTGCCATGCTCTTCCTCTCAGCTGGTTTGCAAGTGAATGCCGGTGCT